>Ga0209963_1000402_pt1 | contig 76665 bp, 86 predicted proteins | sample ThiBio_1000_biof_2_FD_183957 | JGI IMG/M metagenome (GOLD analysis project Ga0209963, IMG submission 183957) | Wastewater bioreactor microbial communities from Cape Town, South Africa - Thiocy_cont_1000_biof (SPAdes) | ecosystem: Engineered > Bioreactor > Thiocyanate-remediating >... | reverse complement strand
TTTCTTCGCAAAATCCGTAAGAGCCGTCTTCAAGGCGGCGTAGCGCGGCATCGATCTTGGCGATCAGCTTGCGCTGGCGGTCGCGGGTGCGCAGTTCGAGCTGACGTTCGGCCTCGGTGGAGGCACGATCGGCCAGATCGGCGAAAGGCGTGGTTTCAGTTTGCAGATTCTGGATGGTTTCGCGGCTTTCGCGTAAAATCTCGTCTTTCCAACGGGCCAGTTTGCGCCGAAAATATTCGCGCTGCCTTTCATTCATGAAGGGCTCACTCTCCGACGGTCTGTAGCCGGCGGGAAGTTCGATTCCCATGCAGACTCCTTGGCGTGCCACATTCGCGAGGCCGGGGTTATAGCGGCGCGGGGCGGCGCCTTCAATCCCATTGCGGCACGCCGGGCCCGCGGGGAAATTCGCATATTCCCAAAGGCTTAATTTGGCGCTGCCATGCCGCGCCCGGGCCGCTCTCCGAGCAGGACCTGCCGGGGTGCGGCGGCAGTGCGCAAACGCACCGGAATGGGCGGGCGTCAACACGCCGAAATGCGTTTATGCCGCCATGGGTTAAGGGGCGGCGGCCCCGGTAGAAATCGCGCGCCAAACGGGCCGGTTTTGGGATGGACAGGCCATCCGCCATGGCCTATACCCCCGCGCTCCACGCAGGCAGACGATTTCGCGTGGAACCCATGACGCGGGGTGGAGCAGCCCGGTAGCTCGTCAGGCTCATAACCTGAAGGTCGTTGGTTCAAATCCAACCCCCGCAACCAAAATCCCCCGCCTTATCAGCGGCATACGAACAAGCCCCGGCCACCGCGCCGGGGCTTTTCTTTTTACCTCAACGCCACCTCAACATTTTACCCGGCCGCGCGCCGCTTCCGCTTCGTGGCAGCGGCCACGGTGGGATCCAGTGGAGCCGCCCCTCGCTCGAACAGCTGAAACAGATGCTCGACGCGCTCCCGCTCGAAGCGGAAGCTTGAACGCCGATAGAGCCGATCGACCGCCTTATCGAGAGCTTCGTGGGCTTTCCGAAGAACAGGCGGCATGGCGTCAGGATCATAGAGATCCTCAAGGGTCGAAGTAGGGAAGCCGGCTCGGGCATCGAGCACCGCCTGGGCCAACGTCTCAACTTCTTTCTCCTTTGCGGGCGTCATCTCAGGCCAAGGAAACGAGTTGTAGACGGCGGGAGAGTAGCTATATCGGCTTTCTAAGCGGCCAGCGACAGTCCGCATCCAGCCCATATGCATCGCCGAGGTGAGAATGCCGAAATACAAGAGCGGCGCAGCAACGATGATCTGCAGCTTGTTTGAAGCGATGACCTCGGGCCCCAACACTGCCATCGGGATATACTCCCGCGTCTCCGACGACACCTCGGGCACCGCGAGATAAGGCCCGGACGGTTGCCGATCCTGAGTGAACAGCGTCGGATATTTTGCGTAGGCCTGAACGCTTGGCGTCGGGCTCAATAGGCGCCCAGCACGGACGCGATCCAGGCGCTCCTGAACAGCCGCTGACCGCCGAATCTCGGCAGGGTCCGCGTCCTTCAGCCAAAGGCACCACCGCCACTCCCCCGAAATGAGCTCGTCACCCCCGACATACGGCCGAAGCCATTTTGCAGCGCTTGGATCCCTGGCCAGAAGGTCCGCCTTGTTCTCGTCGTCGAGGATCAGGTTGCTGTGGGTGATATAACCACCTTCCGGCCGTCGCAGCCGCGCGCCGTCCGTGGGCTGGCTTCCCTTGTGCATACGGAGCCGACCATGTGGCGGCCGAGAGCGGGCCGGCACGGAGTACTGCGGTCCGTCAATCAGATACCCGTTGATGCGCATGACCTTCGAGGCGTGAGGATCCCCGCGAACGTGGTCGTATTCGAAGATCGTCCGGCTCTTCGGATCTCCCCAAGTCATACCGACGATCACGCAATGGACTGCGGCCTTGCCGCGCGCCTCGCTGTTCCACTGAAAGGTCCGGTGAGCGAAATGGATCGACACGCCCATGCCGAACAGATGAGGCCATAGGATGCCGCACTGCTCGCCTTGAGTGATGGAGTTGGTCGAGACGAGCGCGATGTCGATCGCCTTGTTGGCAGCGCTGTACTCCACCGCCTTCTTGAACCAGCAGGTGACATAGTCGAGGCGATTGACCTGCCCCTGCCGTCCCCAAGTGCGAGCCATGTCGACCTGCTGCCCGACCGTCCGGTACTGGTGGCCGCGAAAGGGTGGATTGCCAAAAAGGAAGGTGCACTCTGAAGGCGGCAGAACCTCCGACCAATCGATCTCGAGCGCGTTGCCGACGACGATGTGGGGTGACTTTCTGAGGGGGATGCGAACGTAGTAGGGGCCGAACTCCAAGCTGAGCCGGTTGTTCATCATGTGGTCCATCATCCACATGGCGGTCTCGGCGATGCGGGCCGGGAACTCTCCTATCTCGATGCCGTAGAACTGGTCGACGTTGATGCGCGAGAGATCGGAGGCATCCAGCAGACCCATGAATTCACCGTGCGCATCCCGCTGATAGTCGATCAGCTCACGCACGACCTCAATCTCCAGGAGCCGAAGCTCGCGGTAGGCGATAATCAGGAAGTTGCCGCACCCGCAGGCCGGATCGAAGAATCGCATCTGGCCCAGACGGTCGCGAAACCGCTCCAGATCGGCGCGGCGCCGGTTATCGCGGCGCCCCTTGATGTGCTCAAACTCATCCCGAAGCGCATCAAGGAAGAGCGGCTGGATCACCTTAAGAATGTTAGTTTCGTTGGTGTAGTGAGCACCCTGCTCGCGGCGCTCACCGCGGTCCATCACCGACTGGAAAAGCGAGCCAAAAATAGCCGGCGAGATTTCCGACCAGTCAAACCGACACGCCGCCAAAAGGCGCTCGCGCATCTCACTGTTGAAGGAAGGAAGCCGGAGGCTCTCCTTGAACAGATCGCCGTTCACATAAGGAAACTGCTGCAGATCCTCGTCCAGCGTCCGTGCGCGCTTATCATCCGGCGTGTCGAGGGTCTGGAACAGCGCAGCGAGCCAACCGCCGAGATCGGAGCCGTCCTCACGCGTTCGGCTTTCCAGGAACTCCTCGAACACGCCCCGCGGCTCAAAGATGCCGGTGTCGTCCGCAAAGAGGCAGAACACGATGCGAACCAGAAACCGCTCAAGGTCATGCCCGACATATCCCGAATCTTCGAGCGCGTCGTGCAGCGCGCCAACGAGTTCCGAGGCCTTGATGTTGACGGGGTCTTGATCCTTGAAGGTCGCCTTTTGGACACCAGTGATAAACCCGAGCTTATGGACGTGCTTATGAAGATCGGCGAGGCTGAACTTCAGCTCTTCGCCTTCGTCCAGGTCATAGAGTTCAAATGTCTGGAAGTCGCTCAGAAGGATGTAGCGCGGCAATGAGCTGTTGCTGAGACCGGGGAAGTAGTCGAGAGCCTGCGTTTTGGCCTTCTTCAGATCCCGGCCGGCGCTCTTTTGCTCAACAAGCAACACACCTTTCCAGAACAAATCGATGAAGCCCCGCTTGTCGCCGAGGTTCTTGACCGGTTCCTCAAAAGAGGCAACGCGGCGGACCGGGACACCAAAGACCTCGAAGAAGTCTCGATAGAATAGCTGGGTCTCCCCCTTCTCATAACCTTGCCCCGCCCATTCGCGGGAAAAAGAAGCAGCACGTGATCGAATCTCATTCCAAGAAAGACGCATAGACAGGCCCCCATTTGCTTCACGGTGTATCCGCTCGGGGGCGCCCCGTCGAGTTATGCGTCACGCCGCGCCATCATTGCCTGCGCAGCTCGATCTCGATCCGCTCGAGTGCAGCGACGGTCGGCCCATAGACATAGGCGAACTTGCCAAGCGCGCGGTTTTGCAGATCCCGGTAGAAGCCGAGCCATCGGCCCAGGTCCGCGATCGGGAACTCGCCCGTCCATCCACCACGCCGCATGTGAACCGTGGACCCGTCCTGGGACAGCCATGCCTCCGGCGACGGCACTGGCGGCATGCCCTAGACCACCAGGCCGATGAAGAAACCGGCGGCGATGCCCGCCCAGAACAGAACCGCCCCCAACAAACACAAAATGACGCCGGCGCCCTCGGGAAGGCGGCCGGCGTCATCATCGGAGCACTCGTCGTCGTGGTCTGTCATAGCCCCTCTCCATTGTTACGGAGCCGAGCAAACCATGCGGCGCAGTGCGGCGGGGAGGCGCGCGCTGGCGCGGCCAAGTTGCATTTGGTGCCGGGACGCGGCTAATGCTGCCTACGGAGGATTTCTCGATGGGATATTGGGAGCAGATCGGCGTAGCGAACCGGCGGCACCAGGAGCGCCGGGCGGGCATGGACCCGCGGCGGAGATGGATCCAGGACGCGGTGAGCAAAACGGCCATGATCGTGGCAGCGGTCGCCATTTGGGCCATCATCCTCGGTCCGGTGCTCATTCCGCTTTTCCGCTAACGTCCGAGGCAAGCGTCCAGCATCTGGTAGTGTCGCTCGAGCGCCACCGCCCAGCGATCAATAACCGGATCACCGGCACCCTGCAGCGCCGCCACCGCAGCCCGGGGCGGCGAAGGAAGATCCGGGCAGTCACTCGTCACGTGCACGGTCGTGCAGCCGGCCATAGGCATCGCCAGGATCAAGAGGACGATCCGCAATTTCATCGTAACGCTCCTTGAGTTGATCGCGGCGGGCTTGGTCCCGGCGCTCGATTTCATCGCGACCATGCCGCCGGCCCTTGGCATAGACGCCCCAGCCGAGCCCGAGCGTGACCACCGCCAAGGCGAGCCGCCATCCACCGATACGCCAGGCGGCCGCCACCACCGCGATGCCGAGCACCAGCCACCAGTGCTCGAGCAGCCACCACAGCGCGCCGATCATGCCGGGTCCGCCTGTTTGCGGGCGATGACGAAGCGCCAGACCAGCACCCCGATCAGGACCACCGCGCCGATCTGCAAGATCGGCTGGTCCGCGATGGCACCGATAAGGCCCGAGGCGGCCGCGCCGATGCCCGCGAGCCCGCCGGGATCCTTGACGATGGCGTCGATGGCGCTCGGCTCCTTGGGAGGCTGGGCGGCAACCGTGTTGGACGAAGCGAAGCCGCCACGCGCCCATAGGCCGGCTTCGGAGGCACGCCGGTTGATCAGCCCCTCCATGACCTTGCCATCATTGAACTTCCAGCGCGCCAGCTGGGCTGGCACCGCGTCGTACTGCCCCGCATTGAGTTTGCGCAGCAGCGTCGAGTCCGCGAAGGCCTGATCCCCGATATTGTAGGTGAACGACACCAGCGCACCGTGCTGGTTGTCGGTCAGCTCGACCTTCACCAGCCGCTCGACCACCGCCGAGACGCGGAGTAACTCGCGCTCGATCCAGGCCGCCGCGGAGGCCTCGTTGATCGTGTCGCCCTGACGCACCGCCCGACCGTTGATGCGGGTCTGGCCGTAACCGATGGTCCAGGGAGTGCCGTCACGCGAACCGGGGTCCGGATAGGCTTCCGAACGAAAGCCCTCGAGCTGCTTGATGTGGGCGATGACCTCCTGCGAGAGCTCACGCGTCATTGCGACCTCCTTTGCCGTTGAAAAAGAAAAAGCCGCCCGGAGGCGGCTTGGTAGGATTGGGGGATGCGGCGCGGCTTAGGGGAACAGCGCCGGCAGCAAGAACCAGAGCACGATGAAGATCAGGAACCCGATGCGGATCGTGTGCATGGCGTCACGGTCCGGCGAGCATTTCGGGCGGCGCAAAATCCGATGCTCATTTTCCATCCGCACTCTCCTCGACTTTCTTGTCGATGAAGCGCTCGATCAGCGTCACGGCGATTAACCCGACAAGAAATGATGCGGCACAAAGCGTGCCCAGCGCGCCGGACATTTCCTCGGGCAGGTCACCAATCCATGGCCGGAGCAGTAGAGGGGCCAATACCCCAACCCCGAAACTGGTTCCCGAACCGATGAAAACGACGCGAAGCCCTTCCTTCCAGCCCGTCTTGAGCGTGGCGGATCGGACCGCGCCACCCAGCGCGCCGAAAAACGCAAGCAACGCGCCGCGCTCGTTGAAGATCTCCCAAAACAGGCGCGGCCCATCGCTCACAGCATGCCCTCTTTTTTCTTTTAGCCTTTTCAGATTCTGTCTGGGCCGGCCAGATCACGAACCCGGTGCGGCAAAGGTCAGATGCTGGATGGCGATGCGCACCGCCCCGCCGGTGAAGTCGCTGCCAACGGCGGTCAGACGCACCGGCGTGTCGCTGTAGTAGGCGGTCGGGCCGATGATGCCGATGTTCGTGCTCCCGGCCGCGATGCCCAGCGACCCGCCGAATTTGCTCGCCTCGCCCGAGACGCCACAATCGTAGGACGTGGCGCCGGTGACGGCGGTCACGGTCCGGCAGGACACCGCCAGGACGATAGACCGCGCCGGGATGACGATCGACGAGTCGACGGTTGGCCCGGAGAGGCCGGAGAGCAGCTCCTCGGAGGTGGCAAGGCCGATGCTCGAGCCGGCGGAGCCTTGCGCCAGCGTGACGCTCGGAGCCGGCGTAAAGCCGCCACCGCCGCCGACCGCCACCCAGCTGGCGCCGGTGCGGACAACGAGCACAACCTCATCCTCGACCCACGCCACCCATCCGGTGCGCGCGAACAGACGCCACCAGGCACCATCGGCATAGAGAGCGACGTCACCGTCCCAGCCACTCCACATGCCGGTCGCGCCAGCGGCGACGATATAGCGGGAGCCCTCGACCGGGGATCCCGGCGGCGCGGTCAGGCCCCGATCCTTGACCGAAAGCTGCACCATCCCATCGAGCAGGCGCAGCGCCTCATTGTGGGTGACGTGCTTCTGCGCCTGGCTGGCCTCGATATAGGGCAGGAGCAGGTTGATCGTATCGGCCATGGAGAACCCCTTAGAATTGAAGCGTGACGGTGCGCTCGATCCCACGCCCGAGCAGGGCGGAGAGCTGCGCGATGCGAATGGTCAGCGTGGAGCCGGGGCCGAGTTGCGCGCCCCAATCCGCGATCTGCTGGGCGCTCGTGTAGACGGCACTCGGCGCGCCGGTTTCGAGCGTCCGCAACACGGTCGCGCCATTGAGGATATCGACCTCGTAGGCTTCGACATCTTCACCGAGCGGGACGTCGACCGTCGCCCAGCTATCAGCGGCCAGATCCCGGCTCCGCCTCGTCCAGCGGATCGTGTAGTCGCCCGGAACCCGTCCATGCCGATAAGGCTGCTCGACATGGGCCACCGCGAACGGCAGCAAGCCCCGGCCGATCGGCGTGAACTCATCTGCGATATAGGACGCGTCCGTGTATGGCAGGCCGGCCGGCCCGACGAGCCAGTTATAGGTCCGGTCAATGTCGTTCAGAGAGATCGGTACCCGCGAGAGGCTCGAATCCAGAACAACGAACTTCGCACCGGCCGGAACCGTTGCGACCATCTGATCCTCGGTGCCACGGAGGCCACGAAGGAGCCGAGTCAGCCGATAGCGATTGGCCCCGATCAACTCGACCTCGCCGGCCTGCACGATCTCCCAGACGTCCGGTGCCGTTTCCACCGCGAAGGCATTAGCGCCATCGAAAAGCGAAATGTCGGTAACGCTCTGGAGCGTACCCGTGGGGAGATTGATCACGAGCGCGTTACCCATGTCGAAGCGCGACGTGGGGCCGGAATGGAAACCCTCGACGGTGGTGCCGAACTGCGCGCGGCTCGAGAAACTCGACAAGCGCAGAAAGTCGTCGAGGGTCGGGCTGTAGTAGATGGCCATCGAGCCCGGCCAGGGATTTGCATACGCACCGATCAACGGCTGGTGCGCATCCTCGAGCACCGAGATCTGCGGCAGGTCGAGGAAAACCACCTGCGGCTCGCCGAACAGGATCGTGCGCGCCACCGCGGCGGCCCGGTCGCCGCCCGGCGGAAGATCATAAACCTCCCGGTCCTGCATGATGGCCGTAAGCGCCCGGTCCGCCCCGTCATTTGTGGTCAGGAGACGAAGATCATAGAGCCGCCCGTCATGCTGGATCGCCAGCACATCGGACGGATCAAGCCCGAGGCGCGACGGCGGAAGCCGGAAGCTCGCGCCCTCACGGCCGACCCATATCTCCTGCAGCGTGCGCCGGACGCGGCGCTCCGCTTCCTCGGGCGGCACTGCAACCGGAAAGGCAGTAGAGGTGATGCGCGAGGCCTCGACGGTTATGCGTCGCGCTTCGACTGTGGCCGTGTCGTATTCTTCATCGGCCCGGGCAATCGACCACTTGATGGCCTGCGGCAGCTCGGTCTCCTGACCGCGCTCGAACTCGATCACGTCGCCATTGCCGTCCTGCTGCACCAGATCGTCGAGCGAAAGCGTAGCCGCCGGCGCGCGACCGCGCATGCGGAACATGATCCGACCCTCGCTCTCCACCGCATCGAAGCCGAAGTGCTGAGCCAGCGTGGCGATCGATGCGCGCGGCGATTCCAGAGCGCCGATGACATAACCCTCAAGCCCACCCCACATCTGACGAACGTCGACGAACTCGGGTGTCAGCCCCGCCCGGCCGCAGAGATATCGGACCAGCGCCGCCAGCGAGACGGAACCCAGCCGGCCATTAAGCCAATGCCCGAGCCGCCAATTCTCACCGTCCGACCAGACGTCGTCCAAGGCGGGAAACCATGGATAAGGCCGGGCATCCCACGTCCAGGCCGCACACTCGTCAACGTCGATCATCCGCCCCGAATAGACGGCCGAAGCCGGATTATTGGCGTTGTCACGCCAATAGGTCAGCACGGCCTCGAGGTATGCCCTCTGGATGGTGTCATCTCGCCAGCCCCGCGAGAAATACGGCGCGAAGGATTCCGAGGATTTCGGATCATAGAACGTGTTGGGCTGGTTTGTGCCACGGTCAACCGCCGGACAGCCGAACTCGGTGAAGCGGATGGGCTTGCTCTCGGGCACCCATGCGGTCGGCGCTCCGCTCTCGGTCCCGCCCGACCGGTTATAGTGCTGGTTTGACCACCAGGACCGAAGATCCTTGTAACGGAACACCCACGGCTTGCCCGCACCGCCATCGGTGATGGGAGTGCGGATTTGCGAAGCCCTCGCGCCGGCCGAGGCATAGTACCAATCAAAGCCCTCGCCGCCCTCGATGTTGGATTGCAGGTATTCGCGCTCATAGATCGAGGCGAACTCCCCGGCGTCGACGTGATCAAACCCATCGCGCCAGTCCGAGAGCGGCATGTAGTTGTCGATACCAACGAAGTCGACATTCGGCGCTGCCCAGAGCGCGTCGAGGTTGAAATAGACGTCTCCCGAGCCATCGCCGGGATGGTGCCCGAAATACTCGGACCAGTCCGCCGCATAACTGATCTTCGTGCCCGCGCCGAGGATGGCACGGCAATCGTTAGCCAGCGTCACCATCAGGCCTACGGCCGGATAGTCGCTGGCCGAACTCCGTACCTGGGTGAGGCCACGCAACTCCGAACCAATCAGGAAGGCGTCGACTCCGCCGGCGGCCGCGCACAATTGCGCATAGTGCAGGACCATCCGACGATAGCCCCAGGTTCCGTTAAAGAACGCGGCGACCTGCGTAGCCGCATCCCCGGTTTTGTCCACGCTCCCGGCATATCCCGCCGCCGGCGAACAGGTGATGCGCCCGCGCCAGGGAAAGACGGGCTGGCCGTTCGTTCCCGCATTGTCACTGTAGGGATCAGGCAAGCCATTTTCTGATGGGATATCCATCATGAGGAAAGGATAGAGCGTCAGGCGCAGGCCGCGCGCCTTGCACTCCTGAATGGCCTGGGTGACGGAAAAATCTGAAGGCGTACCGCCGAAGGCCGGCCGCCCGTCCAACTGGCTGACCACCTGCGCCGAACCGCGCGAAATACCATCCACCGACCATGCGCGGCTGTTATCCTTGCTGGCGATCTCGACCTTCGGCCGGATTTGGCAATTTCCCGCACGCAAATCGCTGCCGAACCACGACACGACGAGCGACACGCTCTCGATGCCCGGACAGGACGCCTGCAGGCGATCGAGCGACACCCGAAAATCCGCAGTCGTTGACACGGCCAGGACGTTCTCGGATGCCGTAGTTCCACCGCCAGCCTTTCGAGTGACCTTCTCGGTGGCATATACGAACTCGCCGGTGCCCGGGATGATGGTCACCGCCTTTGTTGCGCCCTCGGCGGTATCCGCCTCGTCGAGCGCTCGAAACACCTCGACGTTGAGCTGCGGAATGCGGTTCCCGAACCGCTCGAGCAGGATATCCTCGAACACGAGGTAGGCGGTGCCGCGATATCCCGGCGTCTCGTTCCCGGTGCGCGCCGCGATGTAGGGATCCGGCGCCTGGCTTTCGTCGCCCGCATACCACCGCCAGTCGACCCCCTCGAGGTTCATCAACTCGCCATCCGCCCAGATGCGGCCGATGCCGGAAATCGGGCCCTCGCAGAGCGCTACCGCGAACGAGCAGTAGTAGAGGTATGTGGTGGTGATGATCTCGGGCGACGATCCACCGCCGATCCCGCCCTTGCCGCCACCGCCCTGGCGATCCTCGACGACCTCTTCCCGGAAGTCCGTCGCCCAGACCACGTTCCCGCCGACGCGCATGCGCCCGAACACTTGCGGGATCACTGCGCCCTCGGTCGCCCCGGTGATGCGGGCTGTTTCGAGGCGCGCGCCCTCGATGCGCTGGGCAGGAGGCGCCGGCGTGAACAGGCTGACAAGATAGCTATCGACGGCGGTGCCGATTGCGGTGCCGACCGCGCCACCGATGGCGGCGGCCGAGACGCCAAGAATAGCGCCGCCAATGGAGCCACCGATGGCCGTGCCAACAATGCCCAATGCGATAGAAGCCATGGTTCAGATGGTCTTTCTCAAAGCGTCCCGCTGCTGCGGATAAAGGAAGGCGAACGTGATGCGCCGGCGCCAGGCGTCGGTGAGCGGTTCCTCGATCACACCGAGGCTGTGGTAGGAATGAACGAAGGCGCCCTCGTCGGTCAGGATCCCGCAGTGCTTGGCGATCGCCGATTCCCTCATCCGGAATAACACCACCGCGCCCGGCCTAATTTCAGCGAGAGGGATCGGTACCATGTAGGCCGCCAGCCCTTCGGCCAGCACCTCCCGCGCGCCGACCTCGCCCCAATCCCGGGAGTACCGTGGAACTTTGACCGGCTCCGGCCCGATCAACTCGCGCCAGACGCCCCGCGCCAGCCCGAGGCAATCGCAACCGATTCCCTTTCGGCTGGCCTGGTCGTGATATGGCGTGCCCAGCCAGCCCCGCGCGGTTTCGATGACGCGAGCGCTCGACATAGCCCGCCGGCTCACAGAACCTCTCCCGAGTTGCGGCCGCTTTTGGTCGCGTAGCGGATCAGCGCGTCCTGGCCCGGGATGTGCGGGAAGCCCCGGAAATTTGCCATATTCGCGAACTTGGCCCGGCAAGTGCCGGTGCGCTTATCGCACCCGGCGCGGACCACGAAGGCATCACCGATGGCGATGGCGCGGACCGGCTTCTCGAGCAGACTGATCGTCACGATGCCGCCGACCTTGGAGTGAAGCATCACCTCTGCCCGCCGGTCATTGTTTTCGCCGCTCGCCCACTCGAGAGAGCCGAACGCAAACCAGCCATCATCAAAGGCGTCGATCCCCGAGACAACGAAGGCGCGGTCCCGCAGGACACTCGTCACCGATCCGGTGCCCTTGAAGGCAGAGGCCTCGAGGTTGACCTTGCAGCGGCCGTCGCCGAGCTCCGCATCGCAAGTCGCCATGTATGCGCGACCGACTGTCTGCTGCAGGATATGCGCCATGGAGCGCACCTCGGCGACGAAGATCATGCGGCCGCGCCGGACCTGCCCGATGTTGCCGCGCCGCAGGAGAACCCGCTCGGCGGTGCTCTGCCAGTTGACCCGCCAGACCTCGACGATCGCATTATCCCACCGCCCATCGAGGATATCCGTCTCGGTGATGCGGTCGGAAGAAACGACCCCTTCGGCGTCCTGGCTGTCGACGGCAAGATCGGACCCAGCGCGGACCTCGGACGCGATGAGGCCCGACTCCGGCTCGAAGTCGGTGCCATCGAATACCAGCGTCACGTCATGGTCAGTGAAGCCGAACACCTCGCCGTCCGAGCGCGTGATGCGCCAGCACCAGGCAAGCGTCGTCGCCCCGCTGGCCAGATGGCCAGCGAGACCGCCGTCAAATTGCTTCATGGGAACTCCCGCGGCGCCCGGCGCCTAACCGTAATTCGTCACCAAGGTGAAGGTATTCGGGTTGATGATCGAAAGATCGCCGCTCCGATTCCGATAGATTTTCCCTCTCATCGTTGGAGCGTTCACAAAGCGGAGGTGCGCATACCCGGGGTCCAATGCACCACGGACTTTGCAGTCCTCAAACACCAGATCGTCAATGGTGCCTCCCTCGAGCCAGAACAAATGGGTGGTCGCGCCGGGCTGCGGCAGGAACAGGCAGTCGCGAGCAACCACGTTCTTGAAGCCGTCCATGTAGAACATGGCCGTCCGACCGTGCTGGAAGGCGCCCTTGAGGTAGAGGAAGCAATTGGTCGCCCAGATGCCGTATTCCGGGTTTGCAGACGGGTGATTGCCCGACAACTGCACCCCGGTCCCCTCGACGTACAGATGGATGGGCTGCGCCTCCGAGACACCAATCACCCTGATCAGAGAGTTGACGGTGGATCCGTCTCCAACGTCATTGCCGTTGCTGGTGAGGTTCTTGATCCACACGTTGTAGAGATCGCGAGCACCCTGCACGCCGACGCCCGTAAAGATGGGATGCGAGCCCACCTGACGGGCAATGTGGATGCCACCCTGGCAGCGGTTGATCTCGCAGTCCTCGATGATCACATTCCGCGCGCTACCCCGGATCGCGTAGCCGCCCATGACGTTCTGGAAGAAGCACGAGCGCACCACGATCTGGTCGATGCCGAACTTCTCGGTCTCGTCGAAGTCCAGCGCCTGGCTGTCCGACACGCCCTCGAACCGGCACCGCTCGATGACGCCGGGGCCGAACCAGTTACAGGCCGTCTTGATGTGCTGGCCAAAGATGGAGTCGCGCAGATACGACCCCTTGCCGATGTTGTAGGCCACGATCGACGAGCTGCTCCACTGCGAGGCCGGGGCATTCGATTTGTTCTTGCTGAACTCGCAGCGCTCGATTTCCAGCTTCGTGGCGAGGAAGGGATTGGAGCCGGTATACTGCACGGTCAGGATTTCGCCCGGAGACGCGCCGAAGAAGCTGTCGTGCGCATAGACCCGGCGCGCATCCGTAATCTGCACTTCCCCGTCCATATAATCGAAGATATTCGAGAAAACCGTGTTGTCCCGATTGGCCCCGTTTACCACCCGGACGTGATCGAATTCGATCAGGGCACCGCCATTGAGCCAGAGCAGCGGGTGCCCGCCGGCACCGGACGGATTGCTGCCATTGTTCTGCCCGTCGATCACCAGATTGCGGAACGTCAGCGAAACATTGTTCGCCTTGCTCGTTTTCAGGATCGTCGCGCAGGTGCTGGCATAGACGCCGTTGAAGTCCGCGACGAGCGCCGCTCCGCCCAGGTCGAGCAAGAGGCTCTGAGTGAGCTCGGCATCCACGAGCTTGAACCGGCGCGTTGCGTCGGTGCAGATGATCTTGCCGTGCCCCTGCGCCCAGGCTTCCGCGCAGGCCATCAGGAACATTCCTGTTTCGTCTGATCCATCGCCCTTTAGGCCGAAGGCGACGAGATCGACGCCCTGCACCGCCACGACCGGGTCGTCCGGATCCACAGGATCAACCGGATCAACAGGCGTAGTGCCGAGCAGGGCTGCTTCGAATGCTCTGTAATTCCGCATCTTAATCATCCGTCTCGTACATCATGGTGCCGTAGAGGCCGCCGGCCTTCACTTCAGACTGCGTCAGGATGGCGTTGTTTCCAGCGGTGCTGGACGACGCATAGAAGGTCACGTCCCCGGCGAGCAGGAAGCCATACACGCCGCCATTTTCGGTGGCAGGCAGATCGAAGCAATTTTGATAGGGAACCTGCATGGCAACACGCCTCCCGGTGGAGGTCATCGCCGCGAACGGCAGGCTGGCGCCGTCCAGCGTCAGCACGCCATCCATGCCGCCAAGAGTGACGATTCCCACGTACATGGTGACAAACACCAACCGGCCAGTTTTTACGTAAAACCCGTTTTGCGCGGAGAAGGTAGGAGCGCCCGGTGTCGTTCCGCCCTTAAGAGCCGGCGTCCACGCCCCGCTGCTCTGGGAGACGTAGCGCGTCCCGCCCGCCGTCACACCATCATGCAATCGCAGCTCATCGCGCTCGGTGTCGACGGTGATCTCACCAATCGCCCCGATGTATGCGCCGTTCTCCGCCGTGGTTCCCCGTCGAAAGCGAAGTTGATCCGCCATTTTACTGCTCCGTCTCGTAGGTCATTGTTGCGTAGAAAGCCCCGGCCTCGCCCAAATGCGCATCGGTGATGGGGACGTTCCCGGTTGTATTGGTGGCCGTATAGAGCCGGATGTTCCCCCCGATATTCAGGCCCTTAATATTTCTCTCATTCTCTCCGAGCAGGAAGTTCGACCAATACGGGACAATCAGCCCCTGCCGCCTGGCTGCGTCTGTCAAAGACGCAAATGGCAGGCAACTACCGGGGATCATGATTGGTCCCGATATGCCACCCTTGGCACTCCAAGCCAGATAGAGGCTGACGAAAACCAGCCGGCCCATTTTCACGTAGTAGCCAGACTGCGCGGCATATGTGGGCGATCCTGGTGTCGACGCGCCGGCCAGTATCGGGGTCCACGACCCGCTGGACTGACCAGGGATCGTCGCGCCGCCCTCGGTTTCGCTATCATGCAGACGCAATTCCATGCGCTGCGTATCCACGGTCAACTCGCCCGCCAGCCCCAGGAAGGCGTCGTTAAGGGCGGTCGAGTGACGGCGCAGCTTCAGCTGTTTCCCGTCTGCAACGGTGCCCAGATCGATCACGTCTCCGGGACCGTACGCTAGGTCGACCTCATAGCGCGGGCTGTTCTCGATAAGGAACGGCGCCGTCGCCGACAGACCGCCAAAATCGTGCCCGCCGGCCAAAAGCGCTTGAGCATCAAAGTGAGGCAGAGCGGCCAAACCGAGCGCGGCCCTCCCGCTGGACAGATCCGCGCTGGCGAGCAACTCCAAGCCCGTGGCCCCGTAGAGCGACGGAGAAAGCTGGGCGAGCCCAACGCTCCCTTCAGCTGCGGTCACGCCCGACATCCAGAGAGCCCAATCCAGGCCGGGAGCCGGCGTCACGTTCGTGCTGGGCCGCAACGCGAGCCAAAGCGATCCGCCGCTGATAACGACTTGCCCAGCCGTATAGCTGGTCCCGCTGTCCCAAGTGCCGGCAAAAAACTCGATCGCGCGTTGCGCCCACCACTTGGCCGAGCGATCGGATACGCCATCGCCACCCGCATCCACGCTGATGGGGTCGCCGCTCTGCGCCCACTCTTCCGCGTAGGCGATCTCGTCGGCGATCTCGGACTCTGCCGCGCCAACAATTAGCGCCGCCTTGGCCGCCCAATGGCGCGCCGAATATTCCTCCGGGTCCAGAAGGACGGGATCATCTTCCGGATTGGTAGCCCACTCCCGCGCCACGTCCCGAGCGTCTCTCGACTCGTCCCGATACTGCCGAGCCTCAAGCACCTCGGAGGGAGTGATCGGCGCGACCTGCGTGTCGATCAGATCCGAGATATTCAGCGCGCCCGTCCCATCGGGCACGCCCACCTCGAAATAGCGGTCGGCATCGCCGAGGCGCACCATCACCAGATAGTTGCCCGGCACCACCGCGACGTTGATGGCGCCGGCCGCGTCGGTGGACGTGCGGAACAGCTCGTCGACGATGACGGACGAGCCCTGCGCGCGGGTTTTGCGCGGGGCGCGATACCAGGTCAGCGTCCGGTTGGCGACTACGACGCCCTCCGGCGTGCGGAAAACACCCGTGATCGTGCGGGGCGCGTCACTCATGCCGATAGCTCCTTCAACCAGGCAGGGGCGGCTCGGGAAGCCGCAATTCAATGAGGGGGATGGAAGGGACCGAGCCGTGCTGCTCGACGTCGAGCGTCACGTCCATCATGTCGGTGTCGAAGCGAACCGGCACGTCGAACTCGAAGCCGGCGGTGACGGCCGCGCCGGTGGCGGGAGCCGCGTCGAACGAAAGGATCCCGGTGGCCGGGTCGACAGACCATCCTGAGAACAGCTCGGCGTCGGCCACCGCGACCCGGAGCGTTCCCGATACCGGCTTGCGAATGGGACGCCAGATGCCCAGCGCCTCATCGCCGTATCGCTTGCGCAACCGGAAATGCTGCTGGGAGCCGTTGCCAGTCCCGAGCACCTGGTCGCCAGGCCCGACAGCCCTAGAGGGAAGGCAGGACTTGTAGTCAGCGTAATCCTTGAACCGGAAGCCGTAGAGCTGCCCGAGGCGCGCCTCGAAGAAGGCGACCACCTCGGCCAGATCATCGGCTCGCCGGATCCCATAGGAGACATCATAGGCCCGGCGCGCCTGCGCCCAGCTCGCGTTGCGCTCCTCGTTGCCCGAGGCGAGCGTCACGATCTGGGTCCGGCGGCGGGGCCCACCGCGAGCACCGCGGCCGATCTTGTCGGGGAAGCGAACCTCGTGAAAGCTCATCACGCGCCCCTCCGGCCCATGGCGACGGCCCGCTGGATATCGGCCGCCACCTGCACCCGGGACTGCCGGAAGCTCTCCGCGTTGGGCGTGTTGATGTTGACGTAGACCGGGGCTGCATCGCGGGCCCCGCCACCACCGCGCCGCTCGTCGATGATGCGCTCTTGCGGATGCACCATGGCCATATAGCCGCCCTTGCCATCCAGCCCGCCGACGCGCGCGCCGTAGCCGGTATGACCACCGCCATCGAATGACGGCCCGGGAATCCAGGACAGGGGATTGTTCGCACCACCGAAGATCCCACCCAGTGCGTTGGCGATGGGGCCGAGGATGAACCGGCGAACGGCGAGGCGCGCCAGGTCCGCGATGAACGAAGTGACCAGCTCGGAGAAGTTGAGCTTGCCGGTTTTGACGAACTCGACGATCGCATTCTCCGCGCCCTGGAAGGCGCCCACGATGACATCGCCGATGCCGCCCGCGAGATCCATGGCGTCGGCTGCATAGTCCCGCAGCGTCTCAACGGTTTTCGCCCAGCCGGTGGCCGCTTCTTCCCCGGCCTCCTTGATTTTCTTACCCGCCGCGCCACCCGCTTCGCCTGCGCCGTTGAGCGCATCGGTGACGCGGTCGGCAGCGTCCTGCGTTCCGTCGAGCGCGTCCTCGCTCTCTTCGCCAGCGCCAGTCACGACAGCGCCTAGCCGGCCCATCGCCTCCTGCACCTGCTCCCATCCGGAGGACACGAGCTCGGACGCCTGCCGGCGCAACCCATCGGCGCGAAGCTCCGCCTCGGCCGCCGCCATGCCAATGTCCCGCAACCCCTGCGCCGCGCTGGCTGCGGCGTCATTGAGAGGCGCAATCCCCTCCTCGAGAAAAGGGATGCTCTGAGCGGCGGAGGCCATGGCACCGAGAAACCCCGCCCACCGCTCCTGCAGGCCTTGGATCATACGGTAGAACCCAGCCTGCACCGACGCCCAGACGGCCGAAAGGCCGACCGGGACTGACTGCGCGGCGGTAACGATGCCGCTCCACACAGCGGAGGCGATTTCACCAAGTAGCGAGAAAGCCTCGCCGACCCCGCCGATCCTCTTCACCAGCTGGCCAAACCAATAGATCAGCTCACCAGCGCCCACGATCAGCGCGCCAATGCCGGTGCGGATCAGGGCCGTGCGAAGGACCGTCAATGCTCCCGAGAGCGTGAACGTGGATGCGGCCGCCGCGACGAGCCCGGCAGCGAACCGCGTCCCGAACGCCACCGCCGCCGCCAGCGCATAAGACGCCAGGCGCTCCACGTTGTTGGCGAGCACTAGGATCGCCTGTGCGATGGCGGCCGAAACACCCACGGCCGAGTTTGCGCTGCCGACAAAGATCGTGATCTGGTCCGACAGTACCTGCCACGCCTGCCCAATGGTCGGCAGCGTATTCGCGAACGTCGCCTCCAATTCCTCGGTCTGGGAGAGGATGGCGCGGAAGAACTCGTCCGAGGACACCTTGCCCTCGATCACCAGATTCCGCAGCTTGGCGACCGATCCGCCGGCCTCGTCGATGCCGCGCGCGGCGGCCAGCGCAATGGGGAAGGCACCCTCGAGAATGGAGTTGAACTCCTCCGCCCGCACCGTGCCACCGCCCAGCGCCTGCGAAAGCTGCAGGAGCGCGCCGGAGGCCTGCTGCGCCGATCCGCCCTGCTGGGCGAGCGCCAGGCCGATATTCTCGGTAAAGCGCAGGATCTCCTGCTGGGAGGCACCAAGCTCCCCACCGGCCATCGAGACGCGCTGATAGAGGTTCGCCATGGCGTCGAGCGGCGTCAGTGTGCGCTGGGCGATATCCCCGAGCCGCTGGATGTTGGCCCCGACTTGATCCTGCTCGACGCCGAGCACGCGCAGCGTGTTGCCGATCTCGGTATAGCGCCGCGCCATGTCGCCGAGCGCACGGACGGAGAAGCCGGCCGCGAGAATGCCGAACACCCGGCCGGCCACGCGGCCCACCATGTTGGCCGACTTCTCGATGCGGCCGAAGGACCGCTCGCCGGCGTCCCCGATGCCATTGAGCTCGGCTTTGACGCGCTGGCCGTTCTCGGCGACGAGGCGCACGCCTACGCGCTTATTGACCACCGTCGCCCTCCGACCGGATTTGCTCGTTCAGTTTCGCTGCCATCTCGGCCTCAATTTCGGGCAGCAGCTCCGCCACCGCGCGCACGTCGATCCCCAGCGCCCGGGCCATCCCGAGCGCCGCGTTCATGTCCCATCCGATGATGGCTCTTGGCGCGACCCGGAGCTGACCTCCGAGCCGCATGGCCAAATCCCAGACCTGCTCCCCCTCGCGGGTTAGCGGCGCGTTGATTGTGGCCGGGCACTCCGGGCACGAGCCTTTGCAGGCCGCGCAGTAGCTGTCGCCCCCGCCGAAGTGCCACTCGGCGAGGACGCGGAGCCGTTTTTTTCCTGATCCAACAGGAAGCCCGAGGCGAGATACTGGTTCTGGAAGGCGTCGAAGATCACCCAGATATCGAGCAGCGCGTCGATGCCCTCCGGCGTCACCGCGGCCGGGTTGCCGTCCTCGTCGGCCACCCCGTCCCACTCGACGATGACGCGGTGCGCCACCGCCTTCGCCATCGCGATCCCGATATCGTCCTGCGAGGATTCCTCGGTGATCCCCATGGCCTTGAAGTCGCGCTTTGCGGCCGCCATGACGCCGGTGGTCAGCGGATCGCATTTGAGCCGAACGCCGTGGCCCAGTTCGATCCAGGACGCCTTACGTTTGAGATCGAGCCGCAGCATCAGTAATCCGCCACTTCATTGACCAGCGTGACGGTGCACATCTTGCCCGCGACCGGATCGAGCGCCGCCTGCCATTCGAAGGTGACCTGCACGCCGGACGGGCCCGGGATCTCCACCCGGGGCCGGGGCAGATAGACCGCATGCGCCACCAGCTCGAAGCTGTTGCCGCCGAACGAATAGGCGAAGGTGAGCTCGCAGGCCTCGCCGTTGAGCGCCTGCTCGAGCAGCGTGGTGTCGGCGAAGCGCATCACGGTCGAGCCCGACAGCGAGGCCATGGACGGGTCCGCCCCGTCGATCTTGCCATCACCGCGGATCGTCTCGATGCGGTCCAGATTGTTGGAATAGGTGATCTCGGTCGAAACCACGTTGCCCAACGCCACGCCTTCTCGCTCAATGGAGCCATTGAAGTGGCCAAAGCGGGCCAGCGTGATATCCGCCGGCGTTCCGGCGGCGCTCGAGGTGGCCGGCGTTTCGCCCTGCGCGATGATATTGGCGGTCGCGGTCAGAAGGCCGGAGCGCTGCATCTGCCAAGACAGGGAATTGACCATGCAGCCCGAGAACATCTCGAAGCGCGGCACATCGGGGAGGCCCTTCTCGATGGAGAGCGAGGGGAGGGTCCACGATCCGGACGTGAAGGTATGAACACTGCCACCGCCACCCAGCGTGGCGCCGGAAGGCATGGCCGCGCTCGCAGCGATGGTGAAGGCATTCCCCGCCGCCCCGGCGGTGTCGAACACGATCTCGAGCGTGTCGCCACCGCTCGCCGCATAAGTGCATTTGGCGACCGCGGCGTCCGCCGAGGCATTCAGATCGATGACCAGCGCGGCCAGCGTATCGGCAAGCGAAGCCTCGATGTCGGTCTCAGCGCCGGTTGCACCCGAGGCGGTGAACGCCCAGACGGTGCCGCCGAGCGTGATGGTATCGCCGGCCGTGGGGTTCTCGGCGAACACGATGGTGCCCGTCGCGGCGTCGTCGCCGGTGGTGACCGGCTCCCCGAATGCCCCCTTCAACCAGAAGCCCCAAGCTTCCGCGTCGATGGGAACGACGATATCGCCGTCCGTGGTCACCGCATCCTTGATGGGCGCGAGCGGATCGCGACCATAGCCGAGCAACTCGCTGGCGAGCAGCGGCTGGGCGGACCCGAGCGTGATGGAGGCGAACGGCAACTTCGTGAAGCCGCTCGACGGCGCGGTGCCGTAAACAGTCTCGAACGCGGCCGCCAGCTGCGACCGCGCGCCCTGTGCGCGTGCCATTTTGGAATCTCCTTTAGAGCAGCGGGTCCGGCGACCCGTACATGAGCACCACCGGAATGGTGGCGGCCTTCAATCCTTCGCCACCGTCGATCGGCAGCACGATGGGCGCGGGCGCTTGCCCGAGCACGTAGTCGCACAAGCCCCCGAGCGTCCGGTCCGAGGCGATGGCAGTGCCCACCGCCAGCTTGAGCGCATCGAACACCGCCTCCTGCGATGCGGCAGGCCGGTCGATGATGATCTCCACCTCCGCCTCGTGCTCGTAGTAGTAGAGCGGCGGCGACATCAGCACCTCGGGCTCGCCTGGGGTGCCATCGCGGACGATGATCAGCCCTGCGGCCGGGATCCGCGTCGGCAGGACCGCATTGCGCAGCACGGTGACGCCGGCGGGTTTTTCCGCCTCGATGACGGCGATCAGCGCCTTGAGCACCTGCTCCATCTTCGAATCCGCCATCGTCCTACTCCGGCCAGTTCCTGACGATCAGCCCGGGCACCCGATTGGCCCAGGTGTCGATATCCCGCGACAGGTTGAGGCGCTTGCGCAGGGTGACCTGCGGCACGAGCCAGAAGATGATCGCCGTCACCGCGCCGCGCTGGATGCCATCGGCGCGGACCTTGGCCCGGCTCATGACCGCCCGCCCGCGCGTGTTGATGCGGGCACCGTCCGCGACCAGCAGGCTCGGGCCGTTACTGCGATAGACGAACCGCAGGCGAAGCCCGGTCCGCTGCTCGTAGCCGCCCGGCGTGATGCGCTTGCGCCCCATACCCTTGGCCCCAGCCTCCGGCGTCGGGATGGCAAGCCAGAACCCGTCGCGCGACCGGATCGTCGCGCCCCGGTCGAACGCGCCGATGATCTCCGGTGCGTTGGCCCAGACCACGGCGGCGGCATTCATCGAATTCTCGCCGATGGGGTAGGCCCGCGTCCGGATGGTGCGCGGCAGGCGCGCTCCGAGCCCAGCGGCGGCGATCTGGCCACGCCAGCCCGCCTGAATTCCCTTGCCCGCCACCGACATGGCGGTTTTGACGGCCTTCTCGCCAGCCTGGTACTCCTCGCGCATCGCCTTTTTGATGTCGCCGATCGTTACTGCCCGGATCACAGCTCACGGACCTCCGCGGCCCAGCACAGGCGCTCTCGGTCTCGGACGGGATCGGAGCGGACCTCGAACAGATCCCCGTCGATCTCGAAGGTGTCGCCTGTCGAAAGCACCGCCACGTCAGAGACGCGCACATCGATGAAGATCGTGTCCGTGACGAAACGGCCCTCGTTCCAATTCGCGATGCGGTCCGGAGCGCGAAAGATCACGCGCACCGGAGCGCCATCGCCAGCGCCGCCGGCGCGATGGAGCGCGGCCCTTGCCATGTTGGGATCGGCAAAGATCGCATTGATGCCGGCGGCGAAGGCGTTCATGGCGGCCTCGCTTACGCGCCGACCGCCACGGCATTGCCGACTCCGGCGATGCCATTGAGCCGGACCTTGCCGGTGGTCAGAGTGGCACCGGAACCGACCGCCTCGACTGCACAACCGATCAGCCGGTTGCCCGTCGCCACGGTGGTGCAGCGCTTGTTGGTGGCATCCCAATGGACAGCCGCGCCCTCGGTCCAGGCCTGCGAGCCGACCTTGGTCAGCTCATAGACGCCGGTCGTCTTGATCGGCCCTTTTTCGCCAGTGGCGATATCGTTCATGGCGATGCCAAAGATGGTGCCGACAACCACACCCTCTCCGGACGCGATGGCCGCGGCGGCCGTGATCTCGATCACGTCGCCAACTGCAAGAAAATTCTTCATTTGAGGTTCTCCTCGAGAGAAGGGGAAGGGGAGCGGGCAGGCCGGGAAGCCCGCCCGCGTGGCTCACCCGGCGGTTAGGCCGGAGCAGCGCCCGCGTTCTTGAACAGGCCACGGTGATCGATGGCCGAGGCCGCGAAGTCGAGGCGCGCCTTGATCTCGACGCCATCCACCTCGAACCCGTTGCGGGTTTCGGTGAACACCCCGTCCTGCCCATCGAGATACGCATATTCGATGGTGTCGATCAGCCCGGTGCTGGCCGCGAGGAACCAGGGCGCCTGACCGGAAGTCGGCATCAGGCGGCGCTCCTCGACCACCTGCAGGCGGTTGGCGAAGGTGTTCACGTCAGCGGTATTCGCCGGCGTGGTCGACGTCAGCAGCTTGCGGGCTTCCACCGCACGCTGGCCGGGAGGCACGATGACAAACTCGGGGCTGACGTCGATGGCGGTGCCATCAATATCCGTCTGCGCCGCGAAGGCCTCGTAAGCCTCGATCAGCGCGCCCTCGTCGATCACCGACGCGGTGCCGAGGTTGCCGTGATCGGCATGGAACAGGGCTTTGCCGTCCGCCATGTTCGGGTTCTGGAGCAGGATGGCATACACCAGGTCGCCCTCGAGCTGCGCGGCGCGAGCGCCGAAGCTGTTGGCAACGCGGGTGAAGGCCCCCAGATCATCGTTGATCAGCATCTGGCGGCTGAACGCGATGATCTTGCCGTAGGTGGCCAGCGCATACTGCGTCGAGGCCTCCCCGAAAGTGCCGTACTTGAACTCGGCACCCTCGGGCACCTTCTCAAGCTGCGGCGCGTTCGACACCTGCACCCGGGTCGTCGGCCGGAAGTCCGACAGCGTGGCGCGGCGCGCCCAGGCGGTGAAGGTGCGCGGCAGAGTGCGATATGCATCCCGGAGCGTGATGTTGCCGATATTGGCGAGCACGGCCGGGAAATCGCCGGTGGTGTGATAGCCCACCGCCCGCTGGCCGAGAGCGGCGGCCGCCATCTCCATGCGGCCCATGCCCCGGGTGTTGACGCCCGAACGCTCGAGCGAGTGCCGGGCCAGCTCCATCAGGGACATGCCGCGGAACTCGCGACCGCCATCGGAAAGCTCGAGGCCGGGCGCGTTCGACCGATGCAGCAGCGCATTGGCCATGGCCTCGCGATACTGCACGCCAGCCCGCTCATCGCGCGCCTGCGCCGGGGCCGGCTCGCTGGCGCGGCCCTGGAGCGGATCGGCGTCGGCGATCTTGTCGAGGATCGCCGCACGGGCATTCTCGAGCGACACACCGCGAGCGACCAGGTCGTCGCGGAACTCGTCGTCGAGCCCATGGCGGGCGCAAAGGGTGGTGATGGTGGTCACGCGCGACCGCTCTTCGGCGCGAACCGCCTCGGCGTCCACGCCCGGCGTTTCGACGGCAGCGGGCGCTGCCGGAGCAGGCGCGGCGGCGCGAGTTTCAACCGTCTCCACGGTTTCGCGGCGCTCGGTTTCACCGGCCGCCGCCTGCTGGTTGTTGCGAGACATGGTCTCTTCTCCTTCGGAATGTGCCGCAGGGGCGGCGGTGACGTCCTGGCGAACCAGGACACAGGGTGCGAGCGCAGACGTCTGGGCATTGCCAGAGCGGACCTGCGCCTCCGGATCGGCGGGGATAGGCACCGCCGAAATTTCGAGGGGTTCCCAATCGACGGCGCGCCAGATCTCGCGCTCGCCCTCCTTTCGGGTGATCTGATATTCGTGGACGCGGTAGCCCACCGAGACGAAGCGAAGGTTCTTCTCGAGGATGCGCTGCACGATCCCCTTGGCGTCCTCGGCCTCGGTCAACTGGATCGTGGCGTAGCCCTTGCCCGCTTCGATCCGCACCGAGTCGGGCACCACCGAGCCGATAACGCTCTCCGCCCGCCAGGCGGAATGTGCGTTGAGGAACGGCGCGCCCGAATTGAGCCGCTCAAGGCGCACGGCATTGCCGGACACCACCAGCTCCTCGTCATACTCGATCCGATCGTCCCAGCCTTCCCACCGGACCCGCTGCACCGTGGCGCCAGTTGTCCAGACCACCTCGACCGTGCGCGCCTCGGCATCGACCGATGCCGGCACGACTTCGGCGGCCCGCCCGATCATGGGCAGGTCCATCATATGTTTCGTCATTTTCCTGACCTTCCTAGTTCTGGCCGCCGCCCTGCGACGCGTTGCCCGGGGCAGCGTCCGGATCGAGGGGATCCTTGGCCTGCGCCAGCCCGGCGTTGGTGACCTTCCGAGGATCGCTGTCGAACACGAGCTCGGCCGCGTCCGCCGCGGCGATGAACTCGCGCTGCTCCTCGAGATTGGTGCGCCAGTCGTAACCGCGCTTGGCGGTCATCTGCGGCACGGTCGCAAAGCCCGCCCGCACCTCGAGCAGGTCCGTCTGCGCGTCCTGCCATGGATTGACGCTCTCGAACTTGGGCGGTGCCCACTCGGCCGGCACGTCCGCCGTCGAGATCAGCCCGGCGGTGAAGGCCGCGTCGATGAACCAATCCCAGATGCGGTCGCAGAACATCGGAATGATGATCTGCCACTGCACCTGCTCGACCATGCGGCGGAACTCATTGAGCCCAGCGCGACTGCTCGAGAAATTGGCCTGCGACAGGTCGCCGGTCATGAGCGCGTACGGGATCCGGAAGCCCGCCGCGATGATGTGCATCTGCACGAGGTTCCACTCGCGGATTCCCGGCGTGGCGGACGGCTGGTTGAACTTGATGTCCTTGCCGCCGCTCGCATAGGCGATCAGGCCCGGCTCGAACTGCTCGATGGTGCGGCCCTGATCATCCTTGATCGTCGGCGTGGCCGACAGCTCCTGATCGTCGCCGAACACGATGCCGACCATGCAGGACTCGGTTTTCTTGCGGACCATCTCCGCGATCTGCCAGTCGCCCAGGTCGCGCAGGGCGGTGAGCGCCGGCGTGCCCCACGGCACCCCGCGCGACTGCACGCGCTGCCGCTCGAACAGATGGGCCACCATGTCCGAAGGCACCCGCACCGAATCCAGCCGGCTCGAGAAGGCGAGCGAGACGTCGCCCGGGTGATCCGGATACATCCAGTAGGCCTGCCGCCGCCCGGCGCGGTCGTATTCGATCCCCTGCTTGATGCGCCGCCCCTCGTACTCCTCGAGGAACTTTGACGCGTCGAGGTGATCGGCCTCGCGCAGCTCGACTTGCAGCGGCACGGCCCCAGCGGCTTCCCGGCCCCGCAGCGGCCGCTTGACCGCAAACAGGTCGCCGCCCTCGATCATTTCGCGGACGGCCAGCACCTGCAGGCCATAGAAGTCGGTATGGCCGTGCGCGTCGGCGCGCTTCGACCACTGCTCGAACAGCTTGTCGACCTTCTTGTTCAGCGCCTTGTTGCTCGAGGCGGCCCGGGGCCGGATGCCGTAGCCGACGATGTTGTTGACCAGCACCTGCACTGCCTGGGTGGCGAGCGCGTTATTGCGCACGAGATCCCGCATGCGGTCCCGGAGGATGGCGCCGGCAGCGCCGATCTCAGTGTCCGCCGCCGTGCTGGACGTTTTCCAGCCATCCGTTTGCCGGCCCTTTTGCGCGCCCTCATAGCCGCGCCGCAGGTTGGCAATCGAGACGCGCGCCGCGTAGCGCTTCGCCGCCGCCCGGGGCGCCACCGCCGCAAGCGCACGATCCATCATGCCCCAGCGAACGCCCTGGGGCTGGGCAAGTTTTGCCATGTCGATCAGCCCCTCTTGAACCGCACGTAGCCCGCAGCCGGGCGAGCCGTCCCGGCCTCGGCGGCCAGGTCGGCCTCGATGGTGCCGATGATCTGCTTCATCTCGGCGAGCGAGCGGTACTCCGTAGTTTTCCCATCATAGGACACCCGGGTAATGCCGGAGGCGTAGGCCTCCTTGATCGCCACCAACTGCGCCTGCGTAAATCCCGCCATCAGAACCAGTTTCCTCGCGGCCGCCCGCCCATCCAGTTGGAAGGACGGCGCGGCGCCTGTTGTTGTTGCGGCCGGTTGGGCACGCCCGCCGGCGGTGCTTCATCCAGGCCAGTGTTGTGTTGCGCCTCGAGCTCGGCCCAGCGCTTCTCGTCCCAGCGATCGATGCCCATCAGCCAGGCGGCCGCGCGGGCATAGACCCGGCAGTCGAGCGCCTCGTTGCGATCCCGGGTCTTTTGCCACTCGAGCTTCTGGTAGCCCTGCCGCGTCTTGATGGTCATCAGCTGCTCGGCCGTAGCCTGCTTCAGCCATTCCGCCGTCACCCCGCCGCGCGGGATATGGACATACCCCGCCGGGAAGCCGACACCGTCCGCCAGCTCCTCGTCGGTCGGCCGCGACAGCCGCAGGAACCGATAGAACTCGGACTTGAACACCGCGCCCGAGACGTTCCAGAGCTGCGCGCCGCGCTTGAACTTGCGGCCGCCCTCGGTGACGTCGACGTAGGTCGGCCCGTCGACCGGCATCGAGCGATCAAAACCGCCGCGCCCCTTGACCGCGAGCACCTGCCCGCGGCCCATCTTGCGGGCCCAGGCATAGATCGCGTCGGTGTGCATGCCGTCGCCGGTATCCACCGCCAGCCGCGCAAGGCTCATTTCCGCGCCCGAGGCATGCGGCCATGTCCGACCGAGCAGATCGGCCAGCTCGGCCCAGACCTCGGGCCGCGCCACGTCGCCCTCGAGGACGATGTGATCGACGAGCCAGGACTCGACGCCCCGGCCCCAGGCCCACACGTCGACCTCGATGCGGTCGCGCTGGATATCCGCGCCGGCGGTGAGCACCAGCCCGCCATCCGGCACCTGCCCAAGGTTCCCGCCCTCACGGCGCTCATAGAGCCGCTGCCAGTCCGGCGCCTCGCCCTTTTCCTGCCAGGTCTCGCCCAGCACGGTGTTCTTCATCGTTTTCAGCGCGGCGTCGTTGCCCTGCGCCGATTCCCAATCCCGGGCGATATCCTCCCAGGACAGCCACCCGAGCGGGGAATAGAGCCCCGAGATGTGGAAGCCGACGATGCCGGCGGCCTTGGCCTTGGCCTGAATGTCATCCGCCGCGGTCGGGAACCAATCCGCGCCATTGGCCTCGTCCATCATCCACGTCTTGTGGCGCTCGGCGATTTCCGCCTCGCAGTGCTCGCAGACGTAGCGGACCGTTTCAGGCTGGCCAGGCTCCCAGCGCAGCCGCTCGAACTTGAGCCATTGCAGCGCCCCGCATTCCGGGCAGGGGACGTGGTAGCGCTGCTGGTCGCTCAACTCGTACTCCCGCTCGATCCGCGACAGCCCCTTGATGGTTGGCGTGGAGGCCAGAAAGATTTTCGACCGATGGCCGAACGAATTCGTGCGCGCCTCGGCCAGAGCGATCGGATCGCCCTCGCCATCGACGTCACCGGGATATGCGTCCACCTCATCGCAGAACACCCACCGGGCCGGCATGGACCGCAGCCCCACGGCACTGTTCGCGCCCGCGAGGATCAGCTGACCGCCCGGAAAGCGCTTCGCCAAAATCGTGTTGCCCGAGTCCCTCGAGCGCGACGGCAGCACCAGCTCGCGCAGCGCCGGCGAATCCTCGATCAGAGGCTCGATGCGTTGCTGCGACAGGCGCTTTGCCATGTCGACGGTCGGCTGCACCGCCAGGAACGGGCCCGGCGCCCGGTGCATGCAGAACCCGATCCAGTTGTTGCCGCCCTCGGTCGCCCCGACCTGCGCGGCCTTCATGAACACCACCCGCCGCGCCGGATCGGACGGCGAGAGCGCGTCCATGATCTTGCGCATGAACGGCGTCCGCGCGGTCCGGTACGGCCCGGCCTCCGAGGCACCCCTCGAGGACAGGATGCGGTGCCGGTCCGACCACTCCGACACGGTCAGTGTCGGATCCGGTGCCAGCCCCGCCAGCCATGCGCGGCGGATTTCGTCGGCACCCTCGAAGGCTTCAGCGGAGCTCAATCTTGACCTCGGCCAGCTCCGACAATTGCTGCCGGAGGTACTTCTCGAGCACCTGCTCCATCTTGTGCGCTTCGATACCCAGCTCGGCCGCCATGTTCGCGGCCACGCGAGGCGGCCAGTTTTGCCAGGCGTCCCGCTCGCGCCGCGCCAGATCGAAAACCGCGTTCGTCGCCTTCACGCGATCGACCAGCTCGCCCTTCATCTTCTGAAGGCGGACCCGAGCGGTCTGCGCTTTCAGAACCTCGTTCGCCATCCGGGCGCGCAGGAACGAAACCTGCCCGCCTTCGCCCGGCTCCGGCGGAACCTCGCCACCCTCGGCCGCGTGATCGCGCATCGTCTCGTTGACCGCGTCGATGGCCGCGCTCGGCACCGCCTTGGTGCCAGCCTTTGCTTTCGCGGCCGTGGTATCCGCCGCGGTCTGGGTGCCCATCTCGCGAGAATGGACGCCGCGCTGCTTGGCCGGGTCCGTCTGCGCATCCCACTGCGCGTCCGCCTTGACCGGATCGATGGTCCCGTCCGGCTCGACCGAAATGCGCCCGGAGGCGATCGCCTTGCGCACCGCCGTGTCGGACACGCCACGGTGCGCCGCATATGCCCGCCGCGACATTCCCATGCGAGACTGCAACCCTTCCCAGAACCGCCTCAAGCAGTTGGTTTTATTCGATAATTCATGACAGTGCGCTTGCTGTCATCGCAAATTTGCGATACAACTAAGTCACCAAGAACGGAGACACCGACATGACCCGCACGAACCCCGTAACCCAGAACCGCGAATGGGGCTTCTTCGGCACCATGATGCAGGCCGGATACAACGCCTTCGAGGCATGGGACGCCGCCAGCGCGGCCATTGCCGACGCGATCGATGACCACGAAGGCTACTACGCCCCCGAAGGCATCCGCGACTTTCTCGACAGCCGCCACGGCCGGCATTTCGCCGACACCGTCGCGAGCAACGTCAACACCGGCCAGACCTTCGAGGCCGCGCTCACCGCAGCCATCGCACAATGGCAGGGCTGGAAGATCGGACCCCGCCTCTACCGCGAGGAAGGCATCCCCGCCGGCCTTCCTTACCTGACCGGCTGGGTCCAGCATTTCGCCATCCTCAACGAAGCCGCCTAACCCCGAACCTACGGAGACACCGACATGGCCATCCTTCGCCACACCGCAGTCGATAATTTCGGCACCCTCGACATTATCCCGACGCAGATGCGCAAGCGCGGGCCAGCAATCGGCCCGGGCATGACGGCAGCGGACAACGGCACCTACCGCAACAGCTTCGCCATCATCTACCGGCGTCCGTTCGGTACCGACCCGTACCTTTTCTGGTCGACCTTCGATCAGCCAACCATCGGAATGTGAGGCAAGCCATGACCTACACCCACAGCACGCCAGTCCTCGTCCGCGTCCCGACCGCCAGCGGCCTGCCCAAGTGGGAGGCCGCGAGGGTTGACGACAACCTGCACCCCAGCGAGCGGGGGCACGTCCCGCCGCACCATCATTGCGTCCGCTTCGCCGATGGGAGCCGGATGCTCTTTCCCGAGCACGACATGATGGCGATCCCGGCGGTGACCCGATGATCGCCGCCGAATTCGAAGCCGCGCCAGCGCAGCTCGGCATTTCCCGCGCCGAGCTGTGCCGCCGCCTTGGCCTATCGCTCAACACCGGCACCGCATACGCGAAGGGCCGGGCCGAAATCCCGCCCTATATCGCGCTGGCCATCGCCGCGCTGGTGGCCGGTCTGGCACCATATGGGAGTGGGGCGCGCTGACCGCGCCTCACATACTCGCCGGAACCGGGATCCGGTTCTTCTCGGCATACTCCTTGAACGCCCGCATCCCCAGCGCCAGCGGGAAGCGCTCAACCACCTTGCGCAGTTGCGCCTCGGTCCCGATCCACGCGCTCGCCTTTTCCCGCGTCAGACCCTCACAGTCGAGCCGCAGATAGTCCCCGGACGCGTTGCGGAGCCGATAATGCGCCGCCGTCTTGTGGGCTTGTTCGCTCATGGCCCGCGCGCCGCTTGCCGGGACGACGATGCGCCCCAGGCTTTGCCCCTCAATACCCCGCACCGTGGCTCCCGCCACGCCGGAGCCCTTCGTGCGCCGCCCGACATTCGTGCGCGCCGCCTCGATGGAAACCCGTCGCTCTTCGTGCATTTTCCCTCCCTTTTCGAGTATCCAGGCCAAATCGGTGGCCGAGACACCCAGAAGGTGCGCGAATTGCGCGAAACTGTCCCAGTTCTCGGCCCGCACCGACCGGACTCTCCCCTGAAAATCCACCTTCCGCCCCTCAATCCCCGATGAGGCCGGACAGGTCGGCCTCGGAGAACACCACGTCCTGCAGCTTGGGCGCCTTCGCCACCTTGGGCTTCGGCTCGCGCTGCTGGCGCTTGGGCGCGTCGACCTCCTCGGGATCAGCGAGAAAACGGTCATAGACCGCCCGAATAATCGCCCGATTGTCCTGACTGCGCCCCGATTCCTCCCAGAGTGCGTCGAACCAATCGGTATAGAGCCCGGCGACCGCATCATCGACGTCGATGTCGAACTGCTCGGTGCGCAGGTTCTTGTTCAAATTCATGCTCGAGCGCATCACCGCGTTGCCGCGCTCGCCAGAGACGATGACGATCTTCGCGTGGACCGATACGCACCGGAAGGCGTCGATGCCCAGCACCTCGATCAGCGGCCCGGCATACTTGGGCGACTTCTCGAACGTGCCACGGTCGAGCAGCATCCGGATATCGGTGATGCGCCCGCGGGTCCGGATATCCCGCGCCCGCTTCACATCGTAGATGCCGGTGGTCCAGGTCGACACCCGCACCGCCGCCGGCCCCAGCTCGTCGACCATGTGCTCCATGGCGTCGATCGCCGAGAACTGCCCGGCGGTCAGTCCGGTCACCCGGACGCCAGGCTGGAGGCGACCGATCACCTTGGCCGCCGTTCCGGTCCGATGCACCACGCGCCGGACCTTGCTGGTCGCAAACCGAAGCGAGCGTGGCCGCTCGGCCATCAGAACGCCTCGCAGAGCAGGCCAGAGGAACCCATGGCAACCGTGACCACATCGTCACTCAGGCCCAACTCCGCAGGATCCCGACCAAGGAGCCAGTGCCACTCCATCACCAGGGCGATGGCATCGACCACCGCCACATGGCGGCGCACATCGTCGGTGGGCACCAGGATGCCCAGCGCGCCACAGATTGCGATATCCCACCGCGCTTGCAGCGCCCGAATCGCCTCCATGCCGACCACGCGCTGAACCGGCGTAGCAATGTCGCCGGTCGCGAATTCATGGTCGTCATGGTGCTCGGACCATTCGACGATCGCCGGTCCGTAACCCATCGACCGCGCGATGGCACCGCAAAGGCGCTGGTGCTGCGCGACATAGAGCGCGTGCATGTTTCCCGAGAACCGCCGAATCGTCGCGAGGCGCATCCGCATGAACGCGACGTCCACGTCCTCGGGCCGAGGGTTGGCAAAATCCGGGACCATCACCGGCCCCAGAAGCATCTCGCTCACGCCGCTTCCCGTCCGGCCTCGATGGCCTCGAACGTGCGGCCGTCGCCCTCGAGTTTTGCCTCGAGGCCCGTGTATTCCTGCCAGCGGCGGACGATGACGTCCGCGAACTTCTCGTCCAGCTCCATGAGCCGGGCGGATCGGCCCACGCCATGGCAGGCGATCAGCGTGGATCCCGACCCGCCGAACGGATCGAGCACCAGGTCGCCGCGCTTCGTCGAATTCTCGAGCATGCCGAGAATGAGCCCGACCGGCTTCATGGTCGGATGCTCGCCATTGCGCGCCGGCTTGTCCGCGCGGAGCACCGACTGGTCGAGCGTTTCGACCGCCAGCTTGTCGCCGGTGACGACCACCACCTGCCCACCGATATCGATCTGCAGCGAGCCGTCCGGCATGATCCGGAGCGGTGGGCGCTGGTCCTCGATCACGGTGGTGCGAGCGCGACCGCCGTACCACTTGTGCGGCCCGCCCGCCTTCCATCCGTAAAGGATCGGCTCGTGACGCCACTGGTAGTCCGACCGCCCGAGCACAAGGCTGGGCTTCACCCAGACCAGGCACCCCGACAGCTTGAAGCCCGCATCCTTGAACGCGGCCCGGAAATTCTGCCCCTCGGTGTCGGCGTGCGCCACATAGATCGGCGCGCCCTTCTTCATCACCGACGCGGCGGCCCCGAACGCCTCGACGAGGAACCGCCGGAAGTCCGACGACTCCATGTTGTCGTTCTGGATTTTCCCAGCCGACCCCTCGTAATTCACGTTGTAGGGCGGGTCCGTCCAGCACCCGTCCACCAGCTCCGAACCGCAGAGCGCGGCCATATCCGCCTTGGACGTCGAGTCTCCGCACATCACCCGGTGCGACCCGAGCAGCCAGACATTCCCACGCTGGCTGACGACCTTTTTCCCGACCTCCGGAACATGGTCCGGGTCGCCCAGCGCCGGCGGCTCGCCAGCATCATCGAGGCCGCCGAGGATTTCCTCGAGCTCGGTCTCGGAGAACCCGACCACGTCGAGATCGAAGCCCTCGTCGCGCAGCGCGGCCAATTCCTGGCGCAGCAGCTCCTCGTCCCATCCGGCATTCTCGGCGATCTTATTGTCGGCGATCACCAGAGCCCGGCGCTGCCGCTCGGTGAGGTGATCGAGGACGATCGCCGGCAACTTGTCGAGCCCGAGGCGCTCGGCCGCGAGCAGGCGACCATGGCCAGCGATCAGGACGTTGTCCGCCCCGACCAGCACCGGGTTTGCCCAGCCGAACTCGGCAATCGAGGCGGCGATCTGCGCGATTTGCCATTCCGGGTGCGTCCGCGCATTGCGCGCATACGGCACCAGGTCGGCCACCGCCAACATCTCGATCTTCAACATCATCCTCCAGAAAGTACGGCCGCCCATGGCTCCGGGGAGGAAGGCGGAGCCCGGGCGGCCTGACCGGCAGCGTCCTGCCGGGTTTGGGTCGAGGTGCTCCGCTAGCCGACCACCGACCGGCGCGGGCTTGGGGGAAGCCCCGCCACACGGAGCACCTCGAGTTGGTCGCGGGAGCCGGAATCGAACCGGCGTGGTCCTGGTTATGAGCCAGGCTGGGAAACCAGCATCCATCCCGCAGAACGATCCGCGCAGGGCAGGGCGCAAGAAAAAGGCCGGGGTTCGAAAACCCCGGCCAGTCCACCCTACCGCAACGCCCGAAACGCCTACCGCGAACCCGCGAACCCAAAGGTGCGAACCCTGGCCGCGAACCCAGAAAAATCCTTTGTCACTAGAGACTTAGCGCGCAAAGCCCCCCCGCATACGTCCACCGCCGGGAAGGACCCGAAGCGGGGGAGGGGGCACCGGGGAGGGGCGCCAGGTCTCGCGAGACTATCCAGAAAGTGCCCGATTTGACCGCGTTCTGTCGCGCCAAAAGTTCAACGGATCGGACCCTCACAGCAGCGTGGCGGGCGCGTCCGCATCCGCTTTGACAACGGGCTCATCCGCCGCCCTTTTCCTCGCGGCCGGGGCCGGCTTCGTTTTATGCTTCTGGTTCAATCGCTTAGAGATAACCACCAGCGCCGCGACCCAACGCCGCCAAGCGGTCTGCCGCACGCAACCGGCGCGGATCCCGATCTGCCGCCAGCGCATACCCTCGGCCCGCGACCAGACGATGCGCGCGTCATCGGGCTCGAGCCAGCTCAACCACTCGAAGCATTCCTCCATATGCTTAATGTCCCGGGCGCTGGGCACGATGCGGATGCGCGTCTCGTTGTAGCCATATGCACCACGCTCCTGCACGTATTCAGGCCAGCCCGACTTGTGCCCGCGAGGCGTTGAGCCCGGCGGATTGGGCAGACGCCGCAGGGTGCGCGCCGCCTCCTCCATGCGATCCTCAATCTGCGTTGGAGTGAATGCTTCCGTCATGCCTGCCCCTTTCATCAAACCATTTTCCAGCGCGCCAGCACGCGAACCGCCGCCAGCACCATCTCACGGCTTCGCCCGGAAACCGCAAAGCCACACGAGGTGCAGACCACCACGGAGCCATTTGTGAATTCTTCGCTCGAGCAGATGCCCTCGCACAGATGCGGGCGATGGCAGTCCGGGCAAGGCGTATCGTCCCAATCCATTATCGTCGGAGCCATCACCCGACCCTCCGCACCAGTGCCGGATACTTCCGAGCCATTTCCTCGACCACAGCAGCTCGCCGTTCCGCGCTCGGGCGCTCGATATCCACAGGCCCGGAAAGCGCGGATCGCGCACGCAAAGGTTCTTTTAATGGATCTATTACAGGTTCTACTCCACTGGGCTGGAGTTGGCTGAGGCCTGAATTTGGAGTTGGTTTGCCCCTCAATTTGGAGTTGGCTGACGAGTTATCCACAGGCTGTCCACACGCGCGCCGCCCCGGCCTTCCACCCTCCGGACCATCTCCATTTTGTGGAGTCGGGGCTTGTGCCGGCTCTTGGTCGCAGCCCAAGATGTAGTAGGTGGGACCGCGCGTCCCGTCCGCGTTTCTTGTGCGCCGCCGGCGTATCAGCGCGGCACCTTCAAGCGCATTCAGCGCGTTGTTAAGGCCGCCGTTCGACAGCCCGGTGGCCGCCCGCAACCTCTCCTGGCTGGGGAAGCAGGCCGTCTCCGGATCTCGCAGGGAGTTGTGCGCATCGCACAGGTGAAACAGAACCCGGAATGCGCCGGCATTGATCGCCTCGGCCGGAATAGTCGCCAGCCAATTGGAAGCCTTGTGGCTCATAGGCCGGCCCCGAGGGGCGCGTAATTATCCCGCATGATTTCCCCCAACAATGTGAATTCTGGAGCACGGGAGCATTCCCCGGCGGTGGCGGGATGGCGCGCGGTGGCGGCTCTCGGCGCGCCTGCGCGCCGTTGATGGAATGTTCCGGCCGAAGGCCGGAGCAAAAGTCGTCGCTCGTCAGAGCGGCTCGAGCGTGAGCTCGATACGACCCGGCGCCTTCGGCGCTCCTCGAGAGAGCACCAGCTCCCAACGCGAATCGTCGATTCCGATCACGTCCGCCACGCCATCGAGCCCGGCCTTGATGGACGCGAGCATGTTGTCGGTGTCGCGGTGGCGACGATCGGGCGGATGGAAGGTGATGCGAACGCGCAAGGCAGTGGCCTCGATGCGCCGGACGCCGCAAGCGATGGTCGACCAGGCGCAATCCGCCCGATATTTCTTCTTCGTGCCCGCGACCGCCATGCGGTGGCGTCGGTCGTTGGGAGAAAGGCCCTTCGGCGGCCAGGGGAGCACCACGACGCGCGGTGGGGCCGTCATGCGAACAGGTCGGCCATCTTGAGCCGCTCCCCGTCCGTTCGATCCATGAAGCGGAAGGCCGGCTCGGAGCCAGTCCAGTCCCGATCCCAGATGAACCACGCGTTGCGCTGCGGTGGACTTCCCTCGCCGGTGAAATCCAGCTTCCAGCGCATGAGGTAGCAATAGGAGAAGGGATGCCGGTCCAGCAGCGCTCCCAGGCCGTTGGCGCGCGCCGCGGGCCAGTCCCAGGACAGCAGGAGCGCGCAGTAGGACCAGCCCGGCATTTCAAGTGTGTGGCGCAGCCAGCGGCCGTGCCCATCCCGGGCATTGATCTCGGCATAGGGCGGGTTCGTGATGATCGCCGGCGCCAGGGCGCGGTGGTAATCGTAGAAGCTCCGGACCTCGACGCCCGGGCAACCGTGGTCGGCGACGTCAGAGACGGCGCAGGGAAGGCCGAAGGCCTCGATCTCGTGGGATAGATGCCCATAGCCCGCCGCAGGCTCCCAGACGCGCCCCAAGGCACGAATGCGGGCACCGTCGCGGGCGAGCAGGCCGCGGATGGCCTCGGGCTCGCCGGTTGGGTAGAGATCGAGCGCGCGGCGCTCCTCGGGCGCCTGTGGCACTTCCTCGATCTCCAGGCCGGCCAATCCCGTCTCGCGGTGGACCTTCTCTCGGGATCCCCGGCCAGAGATGGCGCGAAACAGCGATTTGCTCGAGCGCGGCCCCTTCATTCGGCTTTGCGGGCCGCGTCGTAAGCGTCCAGGGCGCGGTGGAGCTGCTCGGCCGCGATGATCGTCTCGCGAGACAGCAGGCCGCCATTGCCGCCCACGTTTTTGCCGGCGACCATGGTGCCGCGCTCGTCGAACAGGACGCGCTCGAGCAGCATCCGAGCGCGCTCGATGACTTCCTCGGCCACCGTCACGCCGCCACGAGCTCGCGCCGAGCCGCCTCCCTCGCCGCATTGAGTGCGGCCATGGCGGCCTCGGTGCCGCCGGCGTCCGGATGCCGGTCACGCGCCAGGCGCTTATAGGCGGCCTCAACCTCCGCCAGCCCGGACCGATCGTCGAGGCCCAGCACCCGCCGCCAATCATCCGGCGGTGGTAGCGCGGCGAAGCCCCGGAAGGCGGCGCGCACGATGTGCAGGCCGCCATAGCGCATCTCCTGCCGGCGACCCTCGAGGATCTGGTAGATGGCGCGGACGTTCGCCTCGACGGCCGGGAAGCGGTCGACCGCGATGCACCGCTGCGCGCCGTCCCAATCGAAATAGACGGCCACACCCGGATCCGAAGGCCGGGGCTCCCCCAGCGTCACGTTGGACGAAATCACCACGTTCTTGACCGGCAGGCCGGTGTCCGACCCGAACAGCCGGAGCGAGTCCTGCAGGTCCGCCACCGCTCGGGTAAGCGACACCCGGAAAGGGGAGCTGCCACGCTTGGATGCGCGGGGCAGCTCGAGGGGCCAGGCAAGGGGATAGGCAATGGGAGCGCTCACGGAAAAACCGCCTTGATTGCGTGAAAGAACCAGGACGCGAGCACCACGGTCCCCACCGCGCTCGCGAACAACACGTAGATGCCGAGTAGCGCGACCCGCCGCTCTCGGCGCGCCGCGACCCGAAGTGACGGTGCATGAGCCCGCTCGAAGCCCGCGACGATCCCCGCCTTCTGCAGCGCCAGCACGTCCCGCGCGTCATCGGCGGTCCCATGCTCGAACAGCAGCTTGCATGCGGTGACGATCTCCCGGCCGCTATAGAGCTCGGAGACGGCCACGATCTCGCGGGCGCGTTCGATGGTCATGCCGGGGAAGCCAACCACCTTCGCGCTCACGACCGGCCTCCGGGGCGGCGCAAGACGCGCTCCTCCTGCGAGCGGAGCCATTCCTGCACCGCACCACGGCGATACAGAACCCGGCGGCCGACTCGGACGCATGGCGGCCCGATGCGGCGCGTTTCCCAGCGGGACAGGGTGTCCTCGGACAAGCCCAGTTCACCCGCCAGATCAGCGCGGCTCATCCAGTCGTCGAGCAGCCCACCGCCATCATTGTCGCTGGGCGGTGGTGCATTTGTTTCGCTCATTCCATCCTCCGACAGACGGCCCGGGAACAGGGCCGCGATTACTGGTCGGAGAGTGCTGGACAGGGCCGGATGGCGCGAAGGCGGGAGGTGGCGAGGGTGGTCGCGGCAGCGTGCCACCCCTGTGGATAAGTCAACTCCGAAATCAAGGCTTGCTGCCGATTCTTAACGGCTTGCGCGGTGGACTAGCAGGCTTCAAACCGCGTTAATCCGCATACAACCGCAGGTTGATGGCGAGGCAGCATAGGCTCGATCGCAGGCAACCTGCCCGAACCCAGGGGGAGAACCTGCATGGCACTGCCGCCACGATACGCTTACCCGCTTCTCGAACTCGCCGGCCGATGGCGATGCACACTCACGGACCTGGCCGAATGGGCGGCCATGGGGCATTTCGATTTCGTCACCAGCGTGCCGCGCGCCTTTTGCGACAACAAGCCCATCGCTGGCTTGGTGACCATCAAAGCCGTCGATCTGGGGCCGATGTTCCGCCGCGATTGGACCGGACCGAAGGAAGTGCGCGTTTTCCGCGTGAAACCTCCCGACGATCCCGAGGCCGAATTCCAGTTCATCACCACGCCCGAGCGGGGCATCAAGGTTGCCCGAGCCGACCTCCACGTCACCGCCGCCGATGTGGCGAAATTCGAGGAAGAACACGAGCTGGTGCAGAAGCCCTCGGTCAAGCCGAGCAGCTCGCGCTACGATTGGGACGCGATGTACGTCCATGTAGTGAAGCGCCTTCACGAGCACGGCATCCCCGAGACGCAAGCCGAATTTGTCGGCGAGATTCAGGAATGGTTCGCCAGGCGCGATGAGCGCGGCGAAGCGCCAGATGAGCGCACCATCCGCCGGAGGCTCAATCCTATATGGCGAGCGCTCCGCGAGGTCGTCTAAGCGTCCTCGCCGACCACGCGTAAGCGTGGTTTGACCAAATCAGCAACGGTGTTCACCCCAGCGCGTAGCGGCGCATCGAGAAGGTGCGCGTAGCGCTGGGTTGTCTTGTGCTGGGTATGGCCCAGCAACTTGCCGATCATTTCGAGTGAAGCGCCACCGCTGACCAGCAGCGAGGCGAAGGTGTGCCGCAGATCATGGACGCGCACGCCCGGCAATTCCGCCGCCGTCTGGATGTTCGCCCAGAAGCGCCGCAGATCCTGCACCGGCTGGTTCTTGTCCTCGGCATCGCCGGGGAACAGCCATGCGCAGTCCGAATCCACCGCGCCGCGCCGCTGACGAATGATCGCCGCCACATCTTCGGAGATGGGCAGGCGATGGATTTTCCGCTGCTTGGTGGTGGCGGCGGGCTTGGACCAGACCAACAGATCGAGATTGAACTGGTCGAAGCGCGCGCACCGGACCTCGCCGAGGCGAGCGCCGGTGAGAAGGCAAAGGCGGATGATGGTCGCGCCACGCTGATCCTCGGCGGCCGCCAGCGCCGCGGCGAGCCGTCCGATCTCGGCGACGGTGAGGAACCGCTCCCGCTCGTTTTCGAGCCGCTTGCGGAACCCGGCCGCCGGGTTGTCGTCGCGCATCTTCCATTTGACCGCGAGCGTGAACATCTTCCGCAGCATCTCGCCGCAGCGGTTGGCGCGGATCGGCGTGGGCTTGGGCGGCGCGAGCGGCTTGGCTCGCTTGCCCTTCGGCTTCGCCTTGTGCGGCCGCGCCCGCCCTTCGGCGATCTTGGAGAGCAGTTTCTCGACGTCCGCCGGCGTAATATCCCGCACGAGGCGGTTCTTCCATTCCGGCTCTACCAGTTTGCGGAGCATGGACGTCTGGTCCGACGCATTGCGCGGCGCGAGACGGGGGAGGTGCTCCTTGATGAAGCGATCGATCAGGTCGGACACGCGCGGTGCCTCGCGGGATTCCTGCCGCTCGGCCACCGGGTCGATCCCGGCGTCGATATCCCGGCGCAGCACCTTGGCGCGCTCGCGCGCCGCGACGACAGACCAGTCCGGCCACCGCCCGAGCACAAGGCGGCGCTGCTGGCCATGGAAGCGGTAGGAAAGCGCGAAGGCCCGGGAGCCGGACGGATAGACCACCGCCGCGAACCCCCGGACCTCCTCGTCGAACACCTGGTAATCCTTGGCGCGCGGATCGAGGCCCCGCACCATCTTCTCGGTCAGCTTCACGCGCACCGGCATCAACAATCCTCCCTTGGCAAGAACGCAGTCGTGCAGTGTCCATGGCCGAACCACTTAAGCAAGTCCGGCCTTGGTTAAGTCATTGGCGGGGTTGGACCTTCATAGCCGGAACACCAGCCATCCGCAGAACAGCCCGACATAGAACCAGAGGATGGGCACCCGGTTCATCACGCCCATGACGCGCTCGAACAGCGACTTTTTCGCTGCCGGCGCGGCCGCCACCGCCTCTTTGGGCTTTTCCGGCTCCAGAAGCTCGAGCGGCACCACATTGGCACCGGCGCAGACATCCGCCAGGCGATAGGCCACGCGGGCGGCGTCCACCGGGCCCGAGACGCGCACCAGGCGGCGCGTGGTCGCCTCCATCAGCAATTCGCAGGACAGCCGGTCGGCATCGGCGATCTGCTGATCGTAGTGGTTGCGGCCAGAAAACAGGCTATCCCGCATTGCTTGCCGCCTCCGCGACATCTGCGTTGCTGGCGACAAAAACCTCGCGGCCACCGCACATAGGGCAGGTTGCGCGCAGCATCGCCTCGGCCGCCTTGGTCGCGTCCATGGGAAGATAGACCACCGCCCAGACGTACTTACACTCGCCACACTGGCCGTGGAGGGGGCGCCGGTCAGACATGGTCGATGTTCTCCCGCTGCGCGTCGCGATGCCGCTGATACAGCGCCATCGCCGCGTTGAGCCCCGCCGTCGCTTCCTCCCAGCTCACGCGGGCGGCCTCCACCGCCTCCATTAAATGGGCAGCGGCTTGCAGAATTTCGGCCCGCACAAGCAATCGGTTCAAATCTGATTGGGTGAGGCCGGCATGATTGATTGCAGCGCCCAGCGCCTGCCGATGGCGCGCGAAACGTTCATCGAGATCAGCCATGGTGCGCCTCCAACCCGACAAGCCGTACCGCCGGCCGATCATCGGGCCGGAACACGTCGAGCGAGACGAACACCCGCCGCTGGCGTTTCCGCCACCACCGCAGGAGCCAGATCATCGCCCAGCCCTCCGGATCAGGATGCGCTCGAGCGCGCGGTATTGCTCGGCCAGGGCATCATCCATGGCGATCAGATCCTCGCGCTCCACGCCGCAGGCCGCGATGGCGGCGTCACATTCGACGATCTCACGCTGGAGCGCCGCGATGGCGTCCAGCTTCGCCTTCCGCAGATCAGCGAGCGCCATTGCCCGCGCATTGACCGCCTCAAGGTTCCGCTGGATGAGCTCCCGATCCTCAAGCGCCTGCTGCCCGAGCGCGCCAGGCAGGACGCGCGGCGCGTTGGCGGTGTTGGTCTCGTTCATGGGGTTCCTCCGCGCAGCGAGACGATATTGCCGCCGGCGACCGTCGCGGCCGGCGTTGGTTTTTCGTCGATGATTTCGGAAGCTTTCGGCAGCGGCCACGGCATGCCGTCGATGGCGCGATCCCGGCCGTGGTCAGCTTTGGCCGTGCTCCACATGGGCGGTTTGCCGAGATCGGGGTGCGGGCCGACGCTGGCGACCACGCGCTCCACCACTGCCCGCTTGTCCATGTCGTGGCCCAGCTTCGGGCCGATGATGATCTGGCGTTTCAGCTGCTCGCAGAACTGTCGCATCAGCGCCGGCGAGGCGCTGGCCATGCCTTCCGCCAGAAGCGACAGTGCCGCTCGCGGCAGACCGAACGGCTCGAGGTAGCGGGCCAGGATGCGCTCGCGCTCGAATTGCCCGGGGAGCTCGAGCGTGATGTGTAGATCGAAGCGCCGCCAGATGGCCGGATCGACGTGCTTGCCGAAATTGGTAGCCGCGATGATGAAGCCATCATGCTGCTCGATGCGCTGCAGGAGGGTGTTGACGAATGCGTTCCGCTCCTGCTCGGCCCCGGAATCCGCCCGCGACCGTGCTGCGCCAATGGCGTCGAACTCATCGAGGAACAACACCACCGGCACGCCATCCTCGCCCGACCCATCCATCGAGAACCGCTCGGCGGCCGCGTCGAACAGCCCACCGATGTTCTGAGCTGTCGACCCTAGCCACCTGTCGATCAGCCGCTCGGGGCGCACCGCCAGCATGGGGAGCCCGAGCCGGGCGGCCAGATGATGCGCCAGGGTGGTCTTTCCAACACCGGGCGGACCATCGAATATGGCGCGGCGGCGCGGACCGATGCCCACCGCCGCCAGCTCCGCCTCCGCGAATATCTCGGTCAGCCAGTTGAGCAGCGCACCGCGCACCGATTTGCCCAGGATCGGTTCGGCGGCCTCCTTGGGAAGGAACAGGTCGCCGAACTCGGTGAGGCCCTGCTCGCGGCGGGAACGACGCATCAGTCGTCACCCTCCGGCCCCATGCCGTCACCGCCATTCTCGCGGCGCCAGCCTTCGTCGAACTTGGCGCGGCGCGGGTCGCCGAAGGGGAAGGGATTGTCGATCACCGCCCGGTTGTCGCGAGCATACTCGCGCCCGAGCTCGAACGCGCCGGCGTCGTCGACGTCCGGCACCGGCTCGCGCTGCACGCTGGGAGCCATCGTCGGCGCCGCGCTGGGTTGCACCGGCCTCGCCACCACCTCGGTCGCGGTGACCGAGTCGTCCTTCTGCCGTTCCAGGCGGATCGTCCCGGCGCCGAACTTGACGTCGATGTGTCCCTCGCCATGCGGCGGCACGAACGCCTTCATGCCATCGATCACCTGATCGCGGGCGGTATTGTCGACGGCCGCGAGGCCGGCGAAGCGGAAAAGGGGAGGCTCGGAGGCCATGCCCATGGCGTGCAGGTAGAGATCCTGCATGGCCTCGCGCTCCTGCCGATCGTGCGGCTTCTCGGCGCGAACCTTGAGGACGTAGCGGATGGCGGCAGGCACGAAGCCCTCGGCCTTGGATTCCGCCATGACGAGTTTCTCGTCCTCGCCCAGCTGCTTTTTCTGTTCCCGGATGCGCTCGACCCGCTCCACGAAGTTGCGGATGCGCTCCGCGCTGTTCTGCCCGACCGACATGGACATGCCCTTTCCCTTTCGCTGGAAATTTCCCAGGGCAGAGACTGGCATCCGAGCGGATTGGCGGGATGGCGTCCGGTGGCAGCGCCGCGGCCGCCACCGCGCCGGAAAGGAATCGCCTGAGCAAGAAGGGGAAGATTTCGACGCGATCTTATGTATGCTGGCCGCGGGCAAACTATTTGGGGGGACAAGTAAAATGACTTGGGACACAGGACTCGATCAAAGCAGTGTCGCTTATGGCATCGCGGCGGCGCCGGAACCTCGAGTGCGAGTGATCGCTGGCCCCGGGACGGGGAAGTCGTTCGCGATGAAGCGGCGCGTTGCGCGACTGCTCGAGTCCGGGGTTGCTCCCAACGAGATATTGGCGGTTACCTTCACGCGCGTGGCCGCCGAGGATTTGCATCGAGAGCTGCAGAAACTAGACACGCCGGGATGCGAGGAACTTCAGGGGCAGACGCTGCATAGCCTCGCGATGCGCATCCTCGCCCGGAAGCACGTGCTCGAGGCGGTTGGCCGCGCTCCGCGCCCGCTGAATACCTTCGAGACGAAGGCGATGATCTGCGACCTGGGCGGCGACAACGGCGGGAAGCGTGCGGTCAAGAAGATGATCCAAGGCTACACGGCCGCGTGGGCACAGAGCCAGGGAGATGAGCCGGGGTTCGCCAAAACCGACGAAGAAAAGCAATTTCAGGCCCACCTGCTGGACTGGCTCGACTTCCACCAAGGCATGCTAATCGGCGAGCTCATCCCGTATCTGGTCCGGTACTTGAAGGACAACCCGGCCGCCGCCGAACGAAAGGAATTCAGGCACCTGTTGATCGATGAGTTCCAGGACCTCAACAAAGCCGAGCAGACAGCTCTCGCCTACCTTGGCGAGGCAGCGGAGATCTGCATCGTCGGCGACGACGACCAGTCGATCTATAGCTTCAAGAACGCGCACCCCGATGGAATCCGGGAGTGGAAGGATCTTCACCCCGAGTGTGCCGACCTCGAGATGGCCGACTGCCACCGATGCCCGACAACGGTCGTCGACATGGCGAACGCGCTCATTGCCGTAAACAAGAACCGCCATCCACGTGCCCTGAACCCGCTGCAGGACAAGGGGCCGGGCGAAGTCGCCATCGTCCAGGTGCCCTATCTTTCCAGCGAGGCGAAGTGGATCACGAAGAAGGTGGCGGAGCTACTCGCGAATGACGTCCACCCAAGCGAGATCATCATTCTCGTCCAGCGCGCCGTTGCTGGCCGCCCCATTCTGGAGGCGCTGAAACAGGCGGGTGTCCCCGCCAAATCTTACTACGAGGAAAGCCAGCTCGACTCCGAGGCGGCACAAGAGCGGTTCGCGACCTTTAAGCTCCTGCTCAACAACGAGGACCGGGTGGCGCTCCGATATCTGCTGGGCGCAGGCGATGACGACTTCCGCCGCAAAGCCTACGCGCGAGTGCGGGCGCATTGCGAGGCGAGCGGCGATAGCCCATGGACCGCGATGCAGAAACTCGCCGATGAGGTGCTGACGCTGCCCTACACGAAACCGCTCGTCGAGCGCTTCAAGGCGATCAGGGCCGAACTGGATGCGCTGCACGGACTGGAGGCGGACCTGGCCGGCTTCGTCGATGCGCTCTTCCCAGCCGGTGATGAGAGCCTGTCGGAATTGCGGGATTTGGCCGTGGCACAACTGGAGACGGCCGGCACGCCGGAGGAACTGCTCGGTGGCATGATGGAGGAAATCACGCAGCCTGATATTCCTCCCACGGTCGAGGAAGTGCGGCTGATGAGCCTCCACAAGAGCAAGGGCTTAAGCTCGCCGTTCGTTTTCATCGCGGGCTGCGTCGAAGGCATTCTGCCAGCGGCGCCCGATCCGGACTGGCCGAAGGAAGTGAAGGACGCGGCTCTCGAGGAAGCGCGACGGCTTTTCTATGTGGGGATCACGCGCGTGAAATCGGATTTGGCAAACGGTCGGCCAGGTAGTCTCTTCATCAGCTACCCGCAGCAGATGACGATCAAGGATGCCTACGGCGCCAACGTGGCTTTTAAGACGAAGTACGGCCCTATGGCGAACCTCCTGCCGAGCCGGTTCTTAGGAGAATTGGGCCCGGCCGCGCCCAATCCCACTGCGGGTGGTGCCTGACGGCGGATGGCGACACGGGAGGAACTGTACGCCAAGTTCGGGATCACGGCCGAAGCCGGGCAGCTATTCGAGACCGATCTCGGGACGTTGCTGCTGTGCTTGCAGGGGCTGGAGCATGGATGGCACGTCACGCCGGACGGCGAAAAAGCGCGTGCCGCGCTGGACGAGATCGACGGAAGCACGCTCGGTCGCCTCTTGAATAACCTCACGCGCCGCGTCCGATTCGACGGCAATCTGGAGCAAAAGTTCGCGTCCGCTCTTAGGGCGCGAAACCGTCTGAACCATGGTTTTTACGAGCGGCACAACTTCAAGATCCAGACTGATGAAGGGCGGGACGCGATGGTCGCCGATCTGGAAGCCATCCACGAGGAACTGTTTCAGGCTTGGCAGATCGCCAGCGCAATGACGTCGCTCGTGTCGGATCACATACTCCGAGATCGTTGAGGCGAGCGCCACCTCAACGCCACCTCAACCAGCGGCCACGGTTTTGCCCTCGCTTTGTTCCGCTCTATGCGGTCGGGTGCGGACGAATGAAGAAGATGAGCGCGAACGATATCAGGTGCTTATGGCGCAAGCGCCCGGAAACGCGGGATTTTCACGGATGGCCGGATTCAGGCTCATAACCTGAAGGTCACAGGTTCAAATCCTGTCCCCGCAACCAAAACCCCCGTTGACCTACAACGGGATACGGCAAGGCCCCGGATCATCGTCCGGGGCCTTCGTTTTTCGTGTCGCCGTGGTGTCGGTTTTTGGAATGATGCCGCGTCACGGGACGGAGATTGCGAGATCAATACGCTTGATCGTCCGCCTATCGCCTCGATGATCTGCGGGATGACCGCGTCGCCGTAGGCGGCGAGGCAGACGCAGCCAAGGCCGCGTCGAGAAGCCGGCGCTTCGGATATCCGCCATTGTGTAGTCCCGTCCGCGCCGTTCATGCGCGGAGGAATGCACGCTCCCAGTCATTCGACGGAGGCGGAAACTGGCATAAACGGGCGCAAACACCACCTCCGACGGGCGAAATCGTAGTTAATTTGGTGCCTATGCTCTCATGATCCTTGACTCAGAATATCCAAGAAATTATCTAACTGAAAGTCCGATAAATTATGCGATTTTTTATCGCTGATATGGAGACAGAAATGCTCACAAAACCCGACAAAAATATCGTGGGGAATCAGAAGGATAAGGCGTCCGGCAAGCGCGAAAAATTCGTTCAGCTGGCTGAAAGCCGTACCGTAAATGCCATCAAGGCCATCCGGGTCATCGGCAAATTGGGCAACAAATCCGCCTACGAATTCGGCGATGCGGACGTGAAGAAGATCATCGGGGCCCTGAACCGCGAGATCGAGGCCTTGAAGGCCCGACTGACCTCAAGCGGCGCTAAAGAGACAGTAGATTTCAAGTTGTGATAGCGTGACGCAGCAACGGAGGGGGGCATGCAGCCCGAAGACACGAAGAAGCTTTGCCTGGATCTCATCCACGCCGACACTGAGGATGAGGTCATCAAGATTCTGAAGAACCGCGGCCTTTGGGACGATCCCAAGTATTGGCGCTATTACGGCGACGACGAGCTGAATTGGAACCGCGCGGGCAATCAGCAAGCCCGGTCCGATTTCGCGGTGAACGAAAAACTCGTAAACACCATCGACTCCCGCTTAATGCTTGAGTGCATGCTCGCGGGCATCAATCCTGAGGACAAGGCCGCACCGCAGACGATGCGCGAGGCGGTGAATCGCTTCATCGAAAAGACCTGGAGCGGCACGTTGAAGGTCTCAGGTGGCCGCGTGGAGGAATGGCCCCCGAAATTCCGCACCCAAATCGCCGACGGCATTTCGGTCTTCGTGACCGGCCCGAAGGGCCGTAAGCCCTGTGTGAACGTCGCCGATCTTGGCGAAGGCCAGACCCCTGAGGCGTTCCCCGAAACGCTGTGCAGCCTCGGCAAGCAGAACAAAATCCGCGTGAACTTCGCGCAGGGCAAATATGGACAGGGCAGCACGGGCGCGATTCGCTTCTGCGGTCAGCGCAAGCTCCAGTTGATGGTTTCTCGTCGCCATCCGAAGCTGCTCGGGAGCCATGCGATCAAGGCCGACTACCCGAAGCATTCTAGCGACGATTGGTGGGGGTTCACCATCGTGCGGCGCGAAGGCGAGGGCCTCAATATCCGCACGCCCTTCTATTCCTATTTGGCGCCGCTCGATGCGGACAATGCTCCGCGAAGGGGGCGGGTTCTTCGATTCGAGGCGAACGAGATGCCCCTTTTCCCCAAGGGCGACAACGCTTACCAGCGCAGTGTAAGCCACGGCACCCTGGTTAAGCTGTATGAATACAACCTAACCAGCGTCTCCAACATCCTGCGCCGGAGTGGCCTTCGGCCGAAGATCGACCTTCTGCTGCCCGAGCCAGCACTGCCGATGCGCTTCCATGAATGCCGGGATCACCAGAAGAGCGGTAGCGAGCAGACCGAAACGATGAGCGGCCTCTTCGCGCGGCTTCATAACAATGCCAACCTCGAAGAGGTGAAGCCCGCCGAGATCACCATCACCGTGCATGGCCACGAGATGGTCGCCCGCATTTTCGCCTTTAAGCCGGGCACTTCCGACACCTACCGGAACACCGAAGGCGTGATCTTCACGATCAACGGTCAGGCCCAAGGCTACATCAAGGCTCCCTTCTTCGCGCGGAAGAAGGTCGGCCTGCAGCGCCTCGCCAAGGACTTGCTGGTGGTGCTCGATTGCTCTTCGCTGACCGCAATGGAGCAGCATGACATGTTCATGCCGAGCCGCGATCGGCTGGTTGAAGACAATGCCTTCGCGATGGAGATTGAGAAAAAACTCGAAACCGCGCTCCACGAGCACCCCGGTCTACGGGATCTCAAGAATGCGCGCCAGAAGCTCGATGTCGAGGAACAGCTGGCCGACAACAAGCCGCTGGAGAACGTGCTGAAGCGCGTCCTGAAGAGTTCGCCGGCGCTGGCGCGCATCTTCGGCAAGGGCGAGCGGCTGCACAATCCGTTCAAGCCCGACAACGTTCAGAAGAACGACAAGCCATTCGTCGGCAAGCCGCATCCCACTTTCTTCCGCTTCGCCGGCAAGGAACAGGGTGAAGAGCTCGCAAGGGCGGCGCATTTGGAAAGCCGGGTTCGCATCGCCTTCGAAACCGATGTGGTGGATGAGTATTTCACACGCAGGATCGATCGCGGCGAAAAGGACTTCGCGCGGATCATGGACGGGAAGCGCGTCGCCCTAGAGGATTTCGTGGGCCCGAACCTGGCCGACGGGCGCGGCAACCTGACCTTCGATCTGCCCGAGGGCCTCAAGGCCGGCGACGTTCTTGAAATGGAGTTCATCGTCTGCGATCCGGTGAACGGCACCGTATTTGTGAATCGCGCGAAGCTGTCGATACTCGCGGCCGTCGAGCCGCCCGAGAAGAAGCCTAAGAAGCCGAAGAAGCCCGAACAGCCCGGCGAGCCGCCGGGCCCGAACAAGGAGGGGCAATCCGGTCTCGATTTCCCTGAAGTCCATTGGGTAAAACGGGAAGCCGCCAACTGGCCGAGCTATTTCAACACGCTCGATGATTGCCTGACGATCATCGAGGAAGAGAAGGAAAACGACGGCGACGAAGCGGCCTATAAGTTCTATTTGAACGAGGACAACAAAGCCCTTCAGACCGAACTCAAATTCACGAAGCTGCCGGCTGCGGCGGTCAAGAAGCAGTATGAGATTGGGGTTGTGCTCATCGGCATGGCAATGATCCATGACGACAAGCAGCGCGGAGCCGAGAAGGCGAAGGAAGGCAATGGCGAGAAGAAGGAGGACGACGAGGTCTTTCGCCGCGCCTCGGAATTCACGCGTGCTATCGCACCGATCGTGATCCCGATGATTCAGAGCTTGGGCGATCTTGCCGAGGAAGAACTCGATCTGAGCGACTTGATCGGGAAGGCTGCTTAGCGCCCTTCCGGTGGATTAGAACGACTTCCTGGCTACCCGGCGTTTCGCCGCGCTGGTCGGAATACCAGCGCCGGTTCGGCACGCTGCGCCACAGCCGGCCGTCCTGTTCCCCGCGGAGCGCCGGCAACCGCATTTCGGTCAGACCGATTTGTTCCATGGTTTCAAGATAACGGGGCAATTGCCAGCCCGGCTCGGAAAAAGCGACCATCTGGACGAAGACAGTCTGGCTATCGGCGATCGCCGCGACCGACGACATCGTTGCTTCGATGTTAGCGAAATAAGTTGCCAGCTCGGGATACTTGCGATCGCCCATCGTGTAGTAGCTACCGCCCGCGCCGTCGAGCTTGTTGGCGATCATAAACGGCAGCGGCGCTTCCTTACGCCCATCTACCTGCCAGCGGTGATAAAGGACATGGATGCCCGGGTAGGGCGGCGAGGTTACGACCAATCGCGGCGCGGGCAATGTCGCCAAGCGATGATCGTCCTCGATGCCGGCGGCCGATCTGTTGAGCACATGAACGGCGGGTCGTTCATCGTGAGATTTCGCAGCGTTGCGGAAGACACGCGCTGCGACGACCATATTGCAGGCGTTGTCGCCGAGCATGGCCCGGAATTCGGAGATGGACGGGAGCTTCTTGCGGCCATCAAGCGCCCATTGAGCCGTGCGCAGCACGACACAGCGGCCGAAGGCTTCCATGCGCGCGCTGTCGAGCGTGAGCGCGCTGCCAAGGGCTTGCTCAATCGCCTTGCGCAGCCTCCACCGCGAGTGGTGATCGAGATGCTTGTAATAGCCGCGCGCGGCGTAGCTGGCAAACCGCGGGGCGGGCCGCTGGATGTGAATCCGATTCGGCAGCGTCTCCGCCCACAGCTCGAGCTGGCTTAGTTCGTTCTCGGAAAGAATACTTGTCTTGACCTTCGTAACGAATTCCGCGAGTTCGCTGATGTCCACGCCCACGGCGTGCCGCCCGAGAGCCATCGCCTCGATAAGGCTCGTGCCGCCGCCGACATAGGGATCAAGGACGTAATCACCCGGTTCGGTGAAGGCGTTGATGGCCGCGCGGACGAAGGCGGGCGAGAAGCGGGCGGGATACCGATAGAAATTGTGCGTCAGGCCCATCACGGGCTGCGCATTGCGCGCGCCCTCTATAAGAGCCGCTTCCGCGAAAGCCGATAGGTCAAGCAGGAACGGGGCACCTTTATCCATGGTTAACCATATCCGGCATCGAGGTTAAGAAAGGCCTGACGGGCCGCCTCGAATCAGTGGCCGCCAGTGAATCAAGCCGCCAGGGCGCTGCCAAGAGGCTCATTTCCGCGCACCCCTTCCGGGCTGCCGTGCCCACCCGAATTCCGGACGCCCGGCATAGTCGCGCTCGAAAATGAACCATGAATAATCGGTCGTGCCGCTGCCGGCCCTCTCGCCCGCCACAACAGCCGCGCCCGGCAGCATCGATGGGCGCGGCGAGAGCGCCAGGACATGCCGAAGGGGGAGGCTTTCGAGCCAGCGCGAGCGCGCCCTGCCATTGGCCCATTGCGCGCGGAGCAGCACTGCGGTCTTGCGCATCACATGCGCGATGCAATGCGCGACAAAACGCTCGGCGTATTTGTAGGGAGGGTTGCAGACGATATTCGGGGCGAAGTCTTCAACGGTGAAGAAGTCGCGCGGCTCGAAGGGATGCCGATCGCGCGCGCCACGGTCCCGAAGGTCCATGCCGATTGTGTCGTAACCGGCATCCTTGGCGGCATCCAGAACGCGGCCCACGCCGCAGCATGGATCGACAATGACGCCCTCGAATTGGACGGCCGCGAACAGCGCGTCGTTGCACCAGCGCGGTTCGACATACCAGTCGTCGGGATCGCGCGCCCAAAGGTGGCTCTTGCGTTCCTTCTTGGCACCAGATGGCAGCGGCACGCTCATGGCGAGAAGATCGCCATGAGATCGAGCGTGTGAGGGAGGCGGAAACGGGCGCAAACAGGCGGAAACTACTTCCGGCCCCTGCACGCCCGTACCGCGTCGCGGAGCGTCACATAGTCGGACACGGCGGTCGGCCACGCCGCGCCGGCGGGCGCCGCCGCCACCTCGTCGGCGAGGCGGTTCCGGTAGTCCTGGTTGTAGGATTTCAACGCGAGCAGCTCACAACTCCCGCCCGCCGTCGCGCAACCGCTCAACAAGAGCGTCGCGATCAGCAGGAGCATTGGTTTGTGCATCGGCGATCCTCTTTGCCGCCGCGACCTGTTCCGCGCGCACGGCCGTTGTTGCTTCTTTGGCGCCACGCCTGCGGCCGGCGGTAAAGGCCGCCCCGATCACGACCGCGATCAGGGCGACTAAGGCGATGAACGCGCCGTTCATTTCGACGGTGTGCCGGACTCGGGCCAGAGCACGTGAATCATGCCTGCGGCAGCAACGCCGAATGAGACAATGGCGTCCATTAGCGACGGTTCGAGCGAGATACCGAAGGCCGTCACAATGGCGACGATGCCTTGCCAAGTAGAGCGTTCCTGCAAGCGTGCAATGATGTAGTTCATGTCGTTTCTCCTACGAAAAAGCCCGCCGGGATGGCGGGCGGGTTGAAAGGATGGAAGACGGAATTACGCTTCGTTCAGCGATAGTGCGCCTGCGGTATCGAGGTGGATCGACCGCACGTTGGCCGGCTGGACGCGATAAAGCGGCCGGCGCGCCGTGTAGAGACGCGACTTCGCGATGCGCGTAACGCACACGCGATCCGACTGATTGCCGCCGAGGCAATGGAAGGCGTCGTGGTCGTCGCCCACGTAGAGCGCTACATGCCCGCCGCCGTTGCGCGTGAACACGAGCACATCGCCAAGCGCGGGCGTGCCTGCCTTCGCGCCGAATGCCGACCACGAAAGCGCCCATAGCGGGTGCGCGGGCGGTTCCTCACCCGCGCGCTTCGCGACCACGGCCATGAACAGGCCGCACCATGGAATGCTGTCGGCCAGAAAAACGTCCTCGACCTCGCCGCCGACTTCCTTTGCCCACGCGAGAATGGTCGGATTATTGGCGCTGCCCGGCTTTTCGAAGGTGCCGTACATCTTGAGCGCCTCGACAAGCATCCGCGGCCCCGGCTCGCGCGCGAGCCAGGCGTAGCGATCTGGAAGCATCGCAATCTCTCCTGATGGTTAGGGAAGCGGTTCGCGCACCGGCAGCAGTCCTTCAGCGACAATCTTCTCGCCGTCGGAAAGCGTGGCCGCGAAGGCGAGCACATAGTCGGCGGCGGCAACGCCATCGGCGGCCATCTGCGAAATCACCGTGCCGGTTTTCGTCGGGCTTCCTGAAAGAATTGCGGTGGGGTTCGAGTCCGCGGCCTTGCTCTTGGGATGAACCGATGCGGTGACGTCATAGGACGAGATCGTCGTGTCCTTGGGAATGATCCTGGCGAAATCGATCGACAACACGACCTTTTCGCCGGGTGTCTTGGGGCTGAACTTGTCCATGGCATTGCTCCCGGCGATGAGGTGGCGCACGCGCTTGGCGGCCACGACCGCGCGCACGCGGGCGGCCGGACGCAGCAGCCAGTTCGGATTGACGAGAAGATCGGTCGAAGGGATCGACAGGCGTGCGAGCGAGCGCAGGTGCGCGATCGCGCGAGCGGCAATCGGGACAAGGCCAGACGACCCGACGCGGCCACTCGCTTGGGCGACGCCACGCGCGCGAAGCTCGGTTGATGCGCTCGGTGATCCTCCACCGCGCAGCCTCGCCATGCCCCGTGCGACGATCGAGACAGACGATGCGAGTGCCGACGAAGATCGTGATGCAGCATGGGCGGTCGCGGCAAGCGCGGTGGACGCGGCGACGGCCGCACCAGCCGACGCACGAGCGAATGCGCGGGCGGAAAGCGAACCGGGGCCAACAATCGCGCCGACGCCGCGCGTGGCGGCGCGCGCCGATCCGGTTAAGGCCGTTGACTCGGACACCGCCGCCTTTGCGGCGGCGCGTGCCGTCGCACGCGCGGTCAGCGCACCGGGTCCGATTATGAACGAAAGCGCGGAGAGCTTCGCCGTTATGCGAGCCGCGAGCGCCGCCATGAGCGATGGCGTTGCGCCTGCCTTCGACATGGCGATCCCGCGCGCGGACAATTCAGTTCGCAGCGAATGTGTTGCGCGCCCGGATGACTTCGCGCGACCGCGTCCGGAGATAGATGTCGAAGCGGACACGCTCGCGCGGGCCGATGATTGCGATACGCTGCGCGCGAAGATGGGCGATGACATCGACATGCGCGGACGCGCCGACGATATAGTGCGTCCGCGCGTTGAAATTGAAGTGGCGAGGCTTACGGCCCCGCGCCCGCTGGATAGCGCGTGCAAACGGGCGTCGAGTGCTACACCTGACGGCGCAAGCGGCTCATATGTGACAACGATAGTGCCCGGCGCGCCCTGACCGGCAGCACCGCCGCCGGAATTGCCGCGGCCACCGCCTCCACCACCACCGCCATACCCGGCGCCAACACCGCCGGCACCGCCCATGGTGGCTGTGTTGGTTGCCGCACCGCCGCCGCCGCCGCCGCCTGGACCGGCTGCGCTGCTGTCAGCCGTCTGTGTCCAGACCGCATCCATGCCGCCGATACCACCGGCCGAGCAAATACCAGCTAGAAACGAGCCGCCGCCACCGCCGCCGCCCGCGCTGCCATCTCCGCCCGCAACGCCGGATATTGTCGAACCTGCGCCTGCGCCAGTGCCGAGTCGGTTCGCGCCGCCATCGCTGCCGCTCGTCGATCCTGTGAATGTGCCTGCGCTGCCACCGTTCGCCGCGCCACCGCCAGGACCGCCGCAATTGGTGGCTACATTGGTTGTTGCACCGGCTGCGCCTGTGCCGTTTGGACCGGCCGCGCCACCGCCGGCGCCTGGCGGTCGAGACGATCCGCCACCGTCACCTCCGGCGAATTTCGTGCTGCCGATGGAATTTGCGATATCGCCGCCAGCACCGCTGCCGGTGCCTGCGCCAGTGCCCGTGTTGACGCCATTGCTGCCGCTGCGAGCGAGAAGGATCGTGGTCGCCGATGTGTTCTTGAGCCAGAAATCGCCCGTGCTTCCCGCCCCGCCGCCTGCGGCACCAATCTGTATCGAAACGACATCGCCCGGCGAAAGCGCCGCATTGACGATTGCGGCATAAGCGCCGCCGCCGCCACCACCGCCGCCTGCAGTTGTCGTCCCGGCAGCGCCATGGCCGCCTGCACCGATTGCTTCGATCGTGTTGTTCGCCGGATCGAAGTCAGCCGGAACGGTCCAGCTTGAGCCGGATGTAAGAAAGACGGTCTTTGTGGCCATGACGCGCTACGGCAGTCCCCTCGATCAGGCTGCCGCTAGAACGAGCGTGCCGGGCGTGCCGCCGGCGAATTTTGCGACCACGCCGGCCGAGATCGCTTGCGACGCGACCTTGCGGACCATGCCGCTGCCAGTCGAACTCGTGTTGACGGCCGTGGCGCCATTCTTGGCCGTGAACGTGTCGCCAGACGGCGAAACGACCGCGAGTAATCCGGTGAAATTGCCTTGCGAGAACGACGGCGCCGTTCCACCGAACTCCGTCGAAAACACGAAGGTATCGTTCGCCGAATAGCCGTGCCCCTTCGCGGTGATGACGCCAGGCGACGCGCTCGAAACCGCTGCGGGAAGCCACGGGAAATTTCCGAGGTAATCCCACATCAGGAGATTGCCGCCCGACGCGGCGTCATAGATGCCGAACGCGATCACCGTTCCCCAATCCGCCGAAGGCGTCGGGAATTCGATGTCGTTCGCGTTCGAGTTCGTGGACGGCGCGCTGCCGCTCGCCGCGTTCCAATCGGTGTCGGCGGTCTGGACGCGCGAATAGTTGCCGCCCGAGACCTCGGTAAAGCCCGTGCCGTCGTCTAAACCGACGGCGGTAAACAGCGCGATATAGCCGGTCGGCAACGACCCCATGTCGGTCTTGCCGACGATGTGGTCGAGAACCTTCTTGGCGGTGTAATCGGTAAAGCCGGTCATCTGATTGCTCCTTGCAACAAAAAACCCGGCGCGATGGCCGGGTGGGTGGGCGATGATGTTGGTCGCGGACTATTCGGGCGGTCGGCGCTCCGACAGCCGATCGACCTTCTCGTCGATCTTCTGTAGTTGGCTCATGATCCGGTTCTCGATGTCTTTGAGGTAGGCGATGCTCGCGAAGCTGGTCGCCACGTTGAGCTTATAGTTCGCGAGATCGGTCGTGAGCGACTGGATCGCCTTGTCGTATATCTCTCGATCCCGAAACCGCATCCAGAACAGCATTCCGACCAGCGGCACGCCAATCGTCGCGATCCACCACTGCAAATCCATCGTGCGTCTCCGTTTTGCGCTACGCCGTCGGCGCGGACATTTCGAGGAAGTAGACGACCAGTCGGACCTTGCCGCCGGTAAAGTTCGATCCGTTGGCGGTCGCCCGGACCTTGGTGTCGGCGTAGTAGGCGGTCGGCCCAATCACACCGATATTGGTCGATCCCAACGAAATGCCGAGCGATCCGCCGAACTTGTTGGCCTCGCCGCTTACGCCCACGTCGTAGGATGTCCCCCCGGTAATCGCTTGCGTGGTTCGCGACGCAACGCCAAGCACAATGGCGCGGTCGGGGATGAAGTCGGCCGACGTTTCGACGAACGCGCCGGTCAACGTCAGTTCTTCTTCCTTCGCGCGAAGCGTGATCCGGCCGCCATGCTGCGTTACCGCCACGCCGTCGCGCCAAACGCTGTCCTCGTAAATGACGGATAGGCGCTCGTCCTTGACCCACGCCTTCATGCCGCGCTTCGGAACGATTTTCGTCCATGCGCCATCGCGTGCGACCGCGAGGTTGAAGTCCCATCCGCTCCACGCGCCCGTCGCGCCGGACGCCGGGATGTAGACCTCGCCATCGGACGGCGATCCGGGCGGCGATGTTTCGCTCCTGCTTTCGACCGCCATCTGCACGAACGTATCGAGAAGATTGAGCGCATCGTTGTGCGTAACCTCCTTCTGCGCTTGCCCCTGCGCGATGTAGGGCAAGTCGAGATTTGGTGTCGTCATGCGAGAACCTCAAAGCGTTGCGGATGCGCCGCGGCCCCGGCCGACGGACGCGGAAAGCTGATAGACCTTGATCGATGTCGCCGATTGCGCGGACCCGAAGTCGGCCGCCTGATCCGTCGCCGAGTAGGTCACGGCCGGCGATGTCGCCTCGATGGTGCGGATCACATCGTCGCCGTCCAGAATATCGACCTCGTACCGCTCGCTTTCCTCGTTAAGCGGCACGTCGGCGCCATCGGTCCAAACGCCGCCGAAGCGGGTTCGCCGAATCCATGTGATCGAAAGATTGCCCGACCCGTCGCGCGACCCGCGCACATGAACCGGCGACCATGGCATTAGGCCGACGCACCGCGCGGTGAACGTCGATTGCTGCCCGGCCGTATCCGTCGAATTGAGCGGCGACGGTCCCCACTTGTAGGACCGCGAAACGCCGCGCTCGGCGAGCGAAACGTCCATTTGCGCCACCGCCGCGTCGAGCACCACGACACGCGCCCCGGCCTCGACCGGCGAGCGCATCGCGTGCTCGGTGCCGAGACGCCCGCGAAGCAACACCGAAAGATCATAGGTTCCGGTATCAACCAACTCGGCTGTCGCGAATTGTAGGACTTCCCAATCGCCGTCCGCGTTCTCGATCGCCAGCGCGTTGACGCCGCCCGAAAGAACCGTATCCTCGGAAACGCTGGCTAGCGCGCCGCTGTAGAGCTTCACGCGAAGGGTGTTCACCCGGTCGAAATAAGCGGTCGGCCCGGAATAGAAGTCGAAGACTGTTTCGCCCATCGTTGCCCGCACAGGCAGCGATGTATCGAATGCGAAAGCGTCACCGGTGGCGCTGTCCATCACGGTTACGCCTGCGAATGGCGACGACCAGACGCCCGCGTATGGCGCCTCGCCGCGATCCGTTGACCGCAGCATGGGCAAGTCCATGATCGATAGTGCCGCGCGCCCATAGACCGGCGGTGGCGTAAAGGTTGGCGGCGCGATCCCCGGCAACGGCGGCGCGTAAACCGCGGCCTCGGCGCGTTGCGCCTCGACGTTGCGGACGCCGGCATCCGCGATGCGGGTTAGGCGCATCGCGCGGGGCCGCCCGCTGATCATAAGCGTGATCACGTCGCTCGGATCGAGTGCCATAAGCGATGGTGGCACGCCGAACTTACCGGTCTCGCGCGCGACCCAAGCCTCGGCTAGCGCGCGGTCGGCGATAGCCTGGGCCTGCGTTTCGTCCATCACCAGCGCGAAGCTGGCGTCGGACTTGCGGTCGGAATAGCCCGCGATCCGGCTCGCGGACACACTCCCAGATTCATAATCGGACGATCCGTCTACAAATGTGATCGACACAACGTCCGGCAGGTCGGTTTCCTGCGCGCGCGCAAGCGATACCGGCTCGCCGCTGTCCGGCAGAACGCAATCGTCAACCTCGATGGTCGCGACCGAAGCGCGGCCGCGCGGAATGAACTTGATCAGGCCCTCGCTTTCGACCGCGTCGAAGGCATAAGCCTGCATGAACATTTCTATCTCGGAGCGCGGGCTCATCGGCCGGTCGCGCACGTAGCCGGTGACGATCCCAGCAAGCCCAGTTACGTCAATCGCGCTAAACCCAACGCGTTCACAGCGTTCTTTGATCAGCGCCGCCAAATCGGCGAGGCCGATCTTGCCATTGAGCCAATGGCCCAGCGGCCAAAGGACGCCGTCGCTCCAGATGTCGGTGCGCGACGGCCAAGCCGGGTAGGGCCGCGCGTCCCATGTCCAGGCGGCGAGCAGCCCGATCATGGGACCGCCATAGACAGACGACGTTGGATTGGCCGCGCCCGTCCAATAGGTGAGCATCGCCTCGATGCCACGCCTCTGGATTAGATCGTCGCGCGTGCCGCGCGAATAGTACGGAAACGCGCTTTCCGACGATTTCGGATCGTAGAAGACGTTCGGCTGGTTCGTGCCGCGGTCGACCGAAGGAATCCCGAACTCGGTAAACCAGATCGGTTTCGATTGCGGCACCCAGCCCGTCGGCGAAGCACCTTCAACACCGCCCGGCCGATCATGGTGCGGATTGAGCCACCAGTTGCGGAAATCCTTCGCGCGATAGACCCACGGCTTGCCATAGGCGCCGTCCGTGATGTTCGTGCGCGTCTGTGAATCCCGATCCGCGTCGCTGGCATAAAACCAGTCATAAAATTCGCCGCCCTCGATATTCGATTGCAAGTAATCACGGTCATAGATCGATGCCGCGCCCGCAACTGCGTCCAGATGGGTGTTGCCATCGCGCCAATCGGAAAGCGGCACATAGACATCGACGCCCACGAAGTCGATGGATGAGATCGACCACAAGGGATCGAGATGGAAGAACAGATCGTCGCTTCCGTCGCCCGGCTGATAGCGGCCATAATCCGACCAGTCGGCCGCGTAGCCGATCTTAACGCTCCCAAGGATCGACTTCGCGTCTGTCGCGAGATCGGCCAATTCATCGACCGCCGGGAAGTGCGTGGCGCTGTCGCGCACCTGACAAAGCCCGCGCAGTTCGGAGCCGATGATGAACGCATCGACCGCGCCGGCGGATACCGAATTGATCGCGGCGCACAACTTTGCGTAGTGCAAAATGAAGCGGCGGAACGTCCATTCGTCCGGCCCGGAATAGGTGGTGGTGACCGAGCTTGTGCTCGCGTTCACCGAAACCGAGATGTCGCCCGACTCGACGCTACCGAAGAAGTCCGAAACCTGCACCGTTGCGCCCGAGGTCTTATCGACCGTGCCCGACTGGCCTGGCGCGGGATCGCATGTAATGCGCCCGCGCCATGGATAGGCAGGCTGGCTCGTGCCGCCGCTCCAAGGATCGGGCAGCGTGTTGCCCGACGCGATGTCCATGAACAGGAACGGATAAAAGATGACCGAATAGCCGCGCGCCCTGAGATCGCGGATTGCGCGCGCAACCGAATCGTCCGACGGCGTGCCGCCATAGGCGGGGCGCCCATCGACCGCGCTTACGACCTCCGCCGCCGCGCGGACAATGCCATGCACCTCCCATTCGTCGGGTGTCGTGATCTTGTTCGCCACCTCGACCTTGGGGCGCACCGTGCAATGGCCAGCGCGGAGATCGTCGCCGAACCATCCGACGACAAGCAGAACGGTCCCCACGTTCGGAAGCGATGCCTTGAGATCGTCCATCGCCGCGTCCCAATCGGGAACCGACTTTCCGGCGAAGGAGTTCTCGGGCGTCGTCGCGCCGCCATCGAGATTGCGTGACTGGATCACTGTGTCGTAGACGCGCTCGCCCGCGCCGGGAATGACCGTGATCGCCCGCACAAGGTCTTCGATTCCAGCCCCATCGTCCGGGCTGACGCGCCGATAGACCTCGAAATTCAACTGCGGGATGCGATTGCCGAAATTGCCGATGGCGAAATTCTCGAACACGACATAAGCCGTCCCGCGATAGGCGGGCGTGCTATCCGCGCCCTCGATACCCTCGATGAGCGGGTCGGGCGATTGGTCCGCCGCGCCGCGATAGACGCGCATCGTAACGTTGCTCATGTCGAGCGGTTGTCCGTCGGCCCAAATGCGGCCAATGCGGTCGATCGCGCCCTCGCAAAGCCCAACGGCGAAATTCGCGTAGTATGAATACGTTGTCGTCTCGACGGTTTGGCTTGAACCGAAGCCCTTTCCACCCTGCGTTTCGGTGGTTGCGACCTCCTTGAACTTCGTGGCCCAGATAATCTGGCCCGCGAGACGCATCCGCCCAGCGACTTCGGGGATGGGCGCTCCTTCGGTGGACGCCTGAACCTGCAAGTTGCTGAGGCGCGGGCCTTCCTGCTTTATCGGCCCAGGCGCGAACAGCACGCGGTCGATTACCCCGCCCGCGATCGAGGCCGCGCCAATCGCCAGTGTTTGAATCCAGAGCGCGGAGCCTTCCGTCAGCGCTGCCGCGCCAACGGAGAGAACGAGTGTCGCCATGGTTCAAATCTCTGGAAAGGTGAATGCGAAACGGGCGTGACGGAGCCACCAAGGCCCGACCGTCACCTCGGCCGCTGGATGCGATTCAATCGCGTGAACCATGCGGTTCGGCGCGACGAGAATTCCACAATGCTTGGCAGGAGACGCCGCGTTCAGCGCGAACAGCAGCACATCGCCAGGCGCGGCGGACGAGACATCGATCTCATTCAGATGCCGGCGCGCGGCTTCCGCCAGCGTCTCGCGCCGACGGGCCTCGGCCCAATCGCGCGTGTAGGGTGGCGGTTTTTCCGGCTCGGCACCATAGAGTGCACGCCAGACGCCACGAACGAGGCCAAGACAATCGCAAGCCACGCCCTTAAGGCTTGCCTGATGCACGTAAGGCGTGCCGATCCATGCGCGCGCCTCGGCGATAGACATGTACATGTAACGAATGTCGGTATCGGTGGTTGCGAGCCCCCGCAACCACCATTAACCCCCATGTCGTCAGGCGTGGGGGTTTTCTTATGCAGCGGGTCCCCGCAACCATCGTGAGCATATGATCTCAGGCCCGGCCTTGCGCCGGGCCTGTGTCGTTCAAGTCATTTGTGTGAACGCGCAAAAGAGAGCCGGGGCGTGGGTGAACGCGGCCCGCGTCGCCTCTTAAGGCTCCTAACCGAATGTGACGCCGTATTCGCTGGCAATCGCGGCAATGTCCGGCGGCGCCAGCGACCCGCCCGCGCGCTTTGCGGCCCGGTCGAAATGGCGAAACATCTCGAGGGCCTGGATTCCGGGTGCCGCCACGACGATCAAACGCACCTCGCCCTTCGTATCGTTGCGATAGCCGTGCAATGTCCCCCGCCGGAAGGTGATGGAAGACCCTCCCGGCAACAGGCTCTCGCCCGTCTCGCTCAGCAATGTCAGGGCGCCATCCACGACCAGCAACATTTCATCGTCAGCCTCATGGCGGTGCGGCGGCACGAAATAGCCGGGCGGAATCGGATGATCGGCGACGAACGCCGCCATCTCACGGCCGTCGCTTTTGACGATCATCGGGGCTCCCAGAACATCGAGCGTTTCCGTCATCAGCTTCTCCTCCCGCGTTGAGCCGTTTTATCCTATCGCTCCCCGGCCGCCTGCCGGGAGCGGGCGCTTCTGGACAGATTGTCCGCCACAGCGAACAATGGTGTATGGAAACCTTCGCCGGCATCGAAGCCTTTGTCTGTGTGGTCGAGACCGGAAGTTTCACCGCCGCCGCGCGGCGCCTGCAGACTGCCAAATCGTCCGTGAGCGATTCCGTCCGTGCCCTTGAAGAGCGGATGGGCGTGCGTTTGCTTGACCGCACGACGCGGTCGGTGCGGCCGACCGAGGCTGGTGCCGCCTTTTACCGGCACTGCCAGCGCCTGATCGGTGATGTGGCCTCTGCCCGCCGCGAGGCGCAGGCTGTTCACAAGACGCCCGCGGGCAGGCTGCGCGTCGCCGTTCCGGACGCATTCGCCGAACGCTATATCGTGCCCGGCCTTCCAGCCTTCCTCGCCGCGCATGCGACGATCGAAATCGAACTGATCGAATCGGCCGCTGCGTCCCGGTTGATTGACGAGGGTATGGATCTCGCCATTCGCATCGTCGAAAAGCCGAAGTCCAGTCTCGTCGTGCGGCGCATCGCCTCGTCGCGGGTGATCATCGTCGGCGCACCGGCCTATCTCGCGCAATACGGCACACCGCAACGGCCGCGGGATGTTCTCAGCCACCGGCTGATCGGGTTCACGCCATTGACATGGGGACATACCTGGCAACTCGGCAAAGAGGCGATACGGGTCACGCCGAGGGTGATGACCAACAGCTCAGGTTCGCTGCGCGCGGCAGCGCTTGCCGGTCTCGGCCTTACGGCGGTGCCGGAATGGTTTGTTGCGGATGCGCTGGTTTCGGGCCAGCTCGTCCGCGTGCTGGGCGATCATGAAGCCCCTGCCAGCGGCATCTATGCGGTCTATCCGACCAATCGCCTGCTCGCGCCCAAAGTGCGCGCGTTTGTCGATCACGTTGTGCGCGACCTTCGCGTGCGCGGGCTGCCGCGCTGACGCATTCATGCGCGCGTCGTTCCGTGGCTTTGTTTTTCCCGGCAACTGGCGCAAGCTGCCCGCGGAACCACGTTGCAACATGGGAGACACGCGATGGTGAAACGCATTTCGGATGCCGAATGGCGCGGCGATCTTCAGGCCGGAAGCGGCACGGTGAAACTGGGCAGCGGCGCGTTCGACGGGCCCTATTCCTACAAGTCGCGCTTCGAAGATGGCAGCGGCACCAACCCGGAGGAGCTTCTGGGCGCCGCCCATGCGGCGTGTTTCTCGATGGCGCTGTCGCTGGCATTGTCGCAGGCCGGGCACACGCCGGCGCGTGTGCACACGCGGGCAACCGTTTCTTTTGGCCCCGTCACCGGCGGCTTTGCCATTTCGCGCATCGATCTCGAGACGGAAGGGGCCGTGCCCGGCATCGATGCGGCCACCTTCCAGAAATTCGCCGAAGGTGCGAAAGCGGGCTGCCCGGTCTCGAAGGCGCTGACGGGAGTCGACATCGGCCTGACGGCAAAGCTTCTCTGAGACAGGCGCGGGCGCCATCGCGTTTGTACTCGCCGCCCTTGCGCGGGGTGCGGGTGCAATGGCACTGAAATGTGCAGAGAAGAAAATAAACCGGCACGAACAGGGGAGCGGCCATGAACCTCGCGCTGACGGAAGCGGATGAAAAATTCCGGGACGAAGTCCGGGCCTTCCTCGATACCCATCTGACGCCCGAACTGCGCGAAGCCGGGCGTTGCCAGACCAGCGTCTTCATCGACAAGCGCCACAGCCTGCCGTGGCAGAAGATCCTGCATCAGAAGGGGTGGGTCGCGCCCTCCTGGCCGAAGGAATATGGCGGCACCGGCTGGAACGAGACCGAGCGTTACATCTTCGCTTCCGAATGCACCCGCGCCGGCGCGCCCAGCCTGGCGCCGATGGGCTTGCGCATGGTCGGGCCGGTGATCATGCGCTACGGCACCGCGGCACAGAAGGCGCATTACCTGCCGCGCATCCTGTCGGGGGAGGATTACTGGTGCCAGGGCTATTCCGAGCCGGGCTCCGGCTCCGATCTCGCGTCGCTGCAATTGCGTGCCACATCCGATGGCGACGATTACGTGCTGAACGGCTCGAAAATCTGGACCACGCATGCCCATTGGGCCAATCGGATGTTCTGTCTGGTGCGCACCCGCGCCGACGGCAAGCCGCAATCGGGCATCACCTTCCTGCTGCTGGATATGACGACGCCGGGCATTACGGTGAAGCCGATCATCACGCTGGCGGGCGAGCATGAATTGAATCAGGTCTTCTTCGACGATGTGCGGGTGCCGAAGGCAAACCAGCTGGGCGAGGAAAACGATGGCTGGACGGTTGCGAAATATCTGCTGGAGTTCGAACGCGGCGGCAGTTCGGCGCCGGGGCTGAAGGCAACGCTTGCCCGCTTGCGGCAGGCCGCGGCCGCCGAGGGCGATGGCGCCACCACCCCCTTGATCGAGGATCCGGCGTTCCGGGCAAAGCTGGCGGCGGCGGCCGTCCGCCTCGATGCGATCGAGACGACCGAATTGCGCGTGATGTGCGCGCTCGCCGCGGGCAAAAATCCCGGTCCGGCCTCTTCCATGCTGAAGGCGCAGGCGACGGAGGCGATGCAGCATCTGGACGAACTGGCGATCGAGGCGGCGGCCTATTACGCTGCCGTCGATCAACCGGAGGCGCGCGCCCCCGGCTCCAATCTGGCGCCGGTCGGCCCTGCCCACTGGCTTCAGGCCATGCCGCGCTATCTGAACAATCGCGCCGGTTCGATCTATGGTGGCTCCAACGAAATTCAGCGCGGCATCATCGCGAGGCTCGTCCTGGGCCTATAGCCGCGGTTGAATCGCCTTGCGATTTTTCGTTGCCAAAAATGAACGGCGTGTAATAATCCTTATACGGGCTGATGTCTGCTGGGACGCGGCAAAACAGCCATGTGTCAAAAGAAGTATTGAAAATACTTCTTTATGCGTAGAGGCTTCCATCTGATCCGCGGCGTCCCGTTGCATTCCGTTCCGGCGGGCGCAGCCGGCGAAGAAAAAAGGGGCACCCATGCAGCAGATCGCGACGGCAGGTGCAGCGAAGCCGGAAGATCGGGCACTTGCCGGGGTTCTTTCCGCCTATGTGGTTTCGGCCACCGCGTGGCTTCTGTTCGCGACCTTTATCGGTGTCGTGCTGGCTTATAAATTCGGCGCGCCCGATTTCGCGCCCGGTCCTTATCTGACCTTCGGCCGGCTCAGGCCCATTCACACCAACGCGACCTTTTACGGCTTTGCCAGCATCGCGCTTGTCGGCCTTGCCTATTACGTCGCGGTGCGCAGCTGCCGGACCGCCCTCTACAGCGTGCGCCTCGCATGGACAGGTTTATGGCTGTTCAACATTGCCGCGGTGGCGGGCACCGTCGCGCTCGATCTCGGGTTCAGTGCGGGCGATCTTGAATATCGCGAATGGCCATGGCCGGTGCGGCTGGTCTTTCTGGCGGCGCTGATGGTGACGGCGTGGAACCTGCTGTTCACCGTGGCCCGGCGCAACACGCACGATATCTATCTTTCCAACTGGTACACCATGGGCGGTGTGCTGTGGACCTGCATCATCGCCATCGTCGCCATTCTGCCCTGGTACCAGTATGGCCTGGGTCAGGTCGCGGTCTCCGGCTACTACATGCACAATGCGGTGGGCATGTGGTTCACGCCGCTGGCCCTCGGCATTTTCTATTATGCGCTGCCCAAACTGCTCAGCCGCCCGATCTATTCCTATGCGCTGGGTGTTTTCGCGTTCTGGACCAATCTCGTCTTCTACCCGATCATCGGGGCGCATCATTTCCTGTTCAGCCCGCTGCCGTGGTGGCTGCAAACCACGGCCATCGTGTTCAGCGTCGCTATGCTGGTGCCGGTGCTGGGCGGCAGCGCCAATTTCCTGCTGACGATGCGCGGCCGCTTCGGCGAACTGCATCACTCCTATCCGCTGTTTTTCATTTTCATCGGCGTGGTGGGATATCTGGTGGGCTCCACCCAGGGCACGGTCGAAGCGTTCCGCTCGCTGCAGGCGGTGTGGCATCTGACCAATTTCACCGTCGGCCATTCCCATCTCACCATGTACGGCTTCGTGACCTTTGCCATCTGGGGCGGTGTCTACGCGCTTTTGCCGGTGGCGACGGGAAAGCAGCCGGGGCAACTGGGCCTTGCGCTGCATTTCTGGATGGCGGTGGTCGGCAGCTTCATCTACGTCATTTCGCTTTCGATCGGCGGCACCATTCAGGGGCTCGACTGGGTGCGGGGGCTGCCCTTCATCCAGTCGGTCGTCGATATGCAGCCCTTCTATATCTGGCGCGGCATCGGCGGCGTGCTGATGTTCCTCAGCCATCTCGTCTTCGCCTGGAATGTCTGGCGCATGACCTACGGCCGTGGCGCCGCGGCCCTGCCGCCCGTTCCGGCCTTCGCGGATGAGGAGGCGGCATGAAAAAGCTGCTTCTGATCGCGGGCGGTTCGACACTCGTCTATGCCGGGCTTGCACTGCTGATGGGTGTGCTGCCCGGCATCATGCTGTCGCAAACCCCGCCGGGGCCGGGGGTAAAGCCATTGACCCCGCTGGAGGCGGAAGGCCGCGCGATCTATGTCGCCAATGGCTGTTCCTATTGCCACACGCAACAGGTGCGGCCGCTGGCGCAGGACAAGGTTTTCGGCCGCCCGTCTGCGCCCGGCGATTTCGCCTATCAGACACCGGAACTGCTGGGTTCTGAGCGTACCGGACCAGACCTGACCAATATCGGTGCACGGCAGCCGAGCGCGGTCTGGCAATACATCCACCTCTACAATCCGCGCGCCGTGGTGCCGGAATCGATCATGCCGTCCTTTTCCTGGATGTTCGCCGTGGTGGCGAAGGCGCCTGAAGGTGTCTCGCCCGTGCCGGTGCCGAAAGCCTTTGCACCGGCAAAAGGCGTGGTGGTGCCCACGCATGAAGCTGAGGCGCTGCTGGCCTATCTCATGTCGTTGAAACAGACGCCATTACCCGGCGCCGATCAGATGAGCGCATCGGCTTTGCCGCAACCGGCACCTGCTGCTGCCGCGGCGGGCACGGCTGCCACCGGCTACGATCCCGCGAAAGGCAAGGCATTGTTCAGCGCCAATTGCGCGGTGTGCCATCAGGAAAGCGGCGAAGGATTGCCGGGTGCCTTCCCGCCGCTGAAGGGTAACAAGGCCGTCAATGACGATGATGCCACTCAGCATATTCATGCCGTGCTTCATGGTGTTGAAGGCGTTGTGATCGACGGTGTTCACTACGACAGCCAGATGCCGCCTTTCGCAGATACGCTCAGCGATGCGGAGATTGCCGACATCATCGATTACGAGCGCAGTTCCTGGGGCAATCACGGCAAGCCGGTCACCGCAAAGGATGTGGCGGCCGTGCGCGCCAAGGGGAAATAGGCGAAAGGGAGGACGAGGACCATCATGGATCATCATATGGCAGGGCCCTTCCTCGGCAATCTCGCGATCATCCTTGCGTCGGGCACCATCACCATCGGCTGTTTCGTGGCCATGTTCTGGATGTTGATCCGTCCGGGGGAGACCGACCGCCAGCATCCCAAATACCGAATTCTGCGGGACGATTTCTAGATGGCCGATATAAACCATCCGCGCGTGCGCATCTTTCTGGACGATGGGGCCGATCCGATCGTCGATCAGATGCTGCCTGCCAAAATCGCGCTCGATACGACCGGCCTTGCCGACGGGCCGCACCGGCTCACCATTTTCGCCCGCGGTGAGAACGGCCGTGACGGGATGGAGGAGATTCCGTTCACCGTCCACAACGGTCCGGGCATTGTGGTCTCGGGCCTGCGCCCCCACTCCGTCCGCCGCGGCAATATCCATTTTACCGTCGATGCGTTCAGTGCGGACGATCCGTTCGACCCCCGGCGGGCGGAAGCGCGGTCTTCCATCCCCGTCTGGGTCTGGGTGATGTCGCTGTTCGTCGTGGCATGGGCGGTGTTCTACGCCGCGCGGATGTGGGATGTGCCGGCGGAATACCTCCACACACCAACCTACAGCACGGAAAGCACCGCCGCCGGGACCGCATCGCCCCCGCCAGCAAGATAATAGCCAGGCGCAAATTCGCGGCCGCGATTCTCAGACCAGGCTGGTTTGCCGCTTTTTCTTCTGCACGAGGCCTGCGCGGCGGGTGTTGGCGTTGCGGCGCGGCTTCGGACCTTGTTTTGCGGCCGGCGCTGTCTTGCCCGTGCCATGCCCGTTGCCGCTGGCGCGAAGATCGCGGGGCGATTTGATCACCGGCCCCCAATCCATGTTGAGAATATGCTTGAGCTGATTGTATTCCGCGGGCCCGATGCGCGCGCGCAGCGTCTTCTCCAGATCGCGGATCGCCTGCGCCGCCGCGTTGCGGATGCCGGTGGAGCGTTCGGTGAAAGACAGGATCTTGGAACGCCCGTCATCCGGGTTATCGGCAATCGTGATGATGTCCATCTCCACCAACTGGTTGGAGATGTGGCGGATCGCCTGCCGCGACAGCCGCATCTTGCGCGCGATCTCGATCGGCTTGCTGACGCCGGACGACATATAAAGAACCATCATGGATTGGGACTTGTTCAGCGGCCGGAAACCGGCGGCCTTCACCAGGTCCTGCAACCCGTTGTCGAACCAGTCCCAGCCTTCGAGCAGGCCGGCCATCAGATAAGTATGACGATCGGTGTACGCCATAGTGCCGTGCCTCCGCTGCGGGCCGTGCCCGTGTCCCCTGTTGCCATGTGCATAGCGGGCGGTGGGGGGGCAGGCAAGCGGCGGCTCATGCGCGGCAGTCAAACGGCCGTGCCGATCCGGGCCGCGTATATCCTTCAAATCAACGGGAAATTCGGCGGCAACCCGATCATCGAACGGCCCCGAAGCTCCAGCCCCATGTCGAGGTCGAACACCACATGGCTTGCCGCGGTGTTGAGGTCGCGAAGCGCGCGCTGCAGCGGGTTTGAGGTGTAATGCGCGCTGGCGCCGGAGGCTTCGCAGACGATGCGCACGGCCTCGCGCGCCTCGTGCATCGCATAGGCAACCTGAAGGCGCAGCGCGATGCGGTCGTCGGCCGAAACCGGCTTGCCGATCGCGCCCAGCGCCACATTGCGCCGCCCCACATCGCGCAGCAGAAGTTCTGCGTTGCGGACCTTCATATCCGCCAGGGCAAGCCGCATCTGGGCCGCCGGCTTGTCGGCATGTTTCAGTTCGGAGCCGAAGACGCCGCGTTCCGACAGGCGCGCGCGGAAACATTCCACCGCGCCGCGGGCGGTACCGACCACCGGCGCTGTCGCCGTCAGCGCCAGAAACGGCAGCATCGCCATCTTGTAGATCGGGTTGTCATGCACCATCGAACCCGGTGCGCGGCCTTCGCGCATATGCCCGAAATCGAGCATGCGGTGTTCCGGCACGAACACGTCCCTGGCGCGGATGTCGTTGCTGCCGGTGCCGACCATGCCGTCCACCCGCCAGGTGTCGAGGATTTCCACGTCCGAGACCGGCATGGCGAAGAACATCACGGCCGGTGGTGTCGGCCCTTCCGGATCGATGCCGGTGGCCAGCACCCAGTCGGCGTGCATCACGCCGGTGCCCCATTTCCAGTGCCCGGTCAGGCGGTACCCGCCTTTGACGCGGACGGCCTTGCCCGGCGGCTGGGTCACGCCCGGCGCGATGATGTAGGGGAACTTGCCGAAGATCTCGGCCTGCGCCTCTTCCGGGAATTGCGACAGCATCCAGTTGTGTTCGACACAGAACGACGCCACCCACCCGGTGGAGGCACAGCCCTCGCCCAGCGGCATCATCGCGTCGATGAAGGTGTCGATGTCGAATTCCAGCCCGCCATAGCGTTTCGGCACGAAGTGATAGAAAACGCCGGTCCGGCGGATCGCATCCCAGCAATCGTTCACCGGCCGGCGCAGGCGTTCGCATTCCATCGCATTGCGCGAAAGCAGCGGCGTTAGCGCGCGCGCCCGGCTGACCAGCGTTTCCGGCGTCAGCGCCGCAAGCTCTTCACGGCTCAGCCAGTCGTTCTGGGGCGGTGTCTGCGGGGCGAGAACGGCCGGATCGGACATCAGAAAGGCTCCCATTTGATCTGTTTTTCGTATCCGGGTTTTTTGTACAATATTTTACCAAAATCGGTCAAGCGAGGAGGCGCTGCCGCCGTTCCGGGATATCTCCCCGCCATCCGCCGTGCGTCACAAAACAATGGCCCCGGCCTTCTCGGACCGGGGCCATCCGGGTCTTCACTGTTGCCTGTTGCTAAAACCGGATACGGCCTTCCAGCGAGATTTGCCGGGTTTCGTCCAGGATATTGATGCCTGTCGGTGGTGATGACAGCGGCCACAGATAGCCGTTGGTCTCCGTCAACTGGTTGGTCACGTTCTTGCCGACCAGTGCCACCGCCCAGCGGTCTTCCCGGTCGCCGATCTCCACGCGCAGGTCCAGTTTCGCGTAGGAGGGCTGGCGGCCGTAATAGGGATTGAGGTTGTTGCCGGTGAACGATGCGCTGCGGAAGCTGACAACGCCCATTGTGGTCAGCTTCAGATCATCGTCCAGCGGCAAGGTGTGCTGGGCGCGCACATTGCCCGACCATTTGGCGGTGAAGGGCATCACCGTGCCGCCGATATTGTTGAAGGCCTGCGAATTGGGCGCGGTTGCCGGTGCATTGGGGTTGCAGACCGACAGGGGTTGCGCCCACAGGCAGCTTGCGCCGGGAAAGTCGTTGTAAATCGCGTCGAGATAGGCGGCAGAGGCCGAGATCTGCAGATTGTCCAGAACCATCCAGTCCACATTGGCCTCGACGCCCTTGCTGGTCGCGGCTGCCGCGTTGCGGGTGACGAAGGTGGCAAGCACCGAATCGTAGTTGGAGACCTGAAGGTCCTCGAAGCGGGTGCGGTAAAGCGCAACGCTGGCCATCAACCGGCCTTCCAGCAACGTCGCCTTGGCGCCCAGTTCGATGTTGCTGGATTTTTCCGCGCCGAACGCAAAGGTCGATGGCGTGGCGGTGCGCGAACTGCTGACGAAGCCGCCCGCCTTCGATCCCCGCCCATAGCTGACATAGGTCATCACGCCCGGCAGCACGTCATATTGCAGCGTGATCGACGGATCGAGATTGCTTTCGTTGATATCGGTGCGCGGGATCGCGTGCGGCGGGCTCAGCGGAATACCGTAATCGAGCTGCAGATTGTAAATACCGTTCTTGCGCGTCTCGGTATAGCGCAGGCTGCCGATCAGGCGCAGCGTGTCCATGACGTGATAGGTGCCTTGCCCGAATACCGACCAGCTTCTGGCGCGCTGGGCGAAGTCGATATGCATCTGGCCCGCGACCGCGCCGCCGAACAGATCATAGCGCGAGACCGGAACAAAGTCGTAGGACGATTGATCGTAATAGGCGCCCGCGATCCATTCAAATGTCTGGCCCGTGGGGGAGAGCAGGCGCACCTCCTGCGAGAACTGGTTGAACTTCTCGCTGAAGATCGAAAGCCAGCTTTCGGGTGAGCCGCCGGATCCGCTGGTGTTCTGGTAGGAACGGAAGGCCGAAATCCCGGTGATGGCGGTCAGCGTGAAATCGCCGATGCCCCAATTGGCGGTCAAGGCACCGTTGTGGCTGGTCTGCTTGTCCACCTCGCGCATGCCAAACGGCTCTTCGGCATACCGCACCGCCTGGATGTGCGTCGGCCCCACCGCGGCAACATGCACTTGCGGAAAGCCCCAGGTTTTATAATCGCCGAATTCGTATTTCAGCGTGACATCCAGATTGCTGACCGGCTCATATTTCAGGGTCAGGCGGCCGACATTGTTGTGCGGGGAAACGTCGTTGCGCCCGGTCAGCGGATTTTTGATGTAGCCGTCGAGATGGGTGAGCTTGAGGGCGAAGCGCGCGCTCAGACCATCGGTAAGGGGGCCGGAGATATAGCCATGGGCATCGAAGCCGGAACGGCTGAAATTGTAACTCGCGGTGGCGGCGGCTTCGAACGCATCGGTCGGCCCGGCTGAAATCACGCTGACGGCACCGGCCGCCGTGTTCTTGCCCAGAAGCGCGCCCTGCGGCCCGCGCATCACCTCGATCCGTTCCACATCGAAGAAGGATGCCTGGAACTGGCGCGCGCGTCCGCCATAGACACCGTCCTGATAAACGCTGACCGATTGGTCGAAAGCATAATTGGTGGCGCTGGAGCCGAAGCCGCGGATGTACAGTGCCGGCACGCCGGGCGCCTGTTGCAGCACCAGATTCGGCACGTAATTCATCAGCGAGCGGAAATCGTTGACCTGAAGGTTTTCAATGTCGCGCCCCTGCATCACTTCCATCGAAATTGGCACGTCCTGCACGTTCTGTTCGCGCTTCTGTGCGGTCACGACGATGGTTTCGATGCCGCCTTCGCCGCCCGTTGCCTGGGCCCCCGCCGCGGCCGGCAGGGCCAGCGCGGTGGTCAGTATGGCGAAATGTGGAAGGCGTGAAACTCTGTTTTTCCGGGCAGGCTGCATGCTTGATCCCCTCTGATGAAAGCCGCGTCTGTGATCGGTGCACGCATCTCCCTTATGGCCCGCGATGCGTGCATCCTTCCTGAACATGTCTGCATTGTTAACACGAAGAAAGGCAATAATTTTTACAATTGTCAATCAAATTGGGTAGTATTCGAAGTATTTTGGGTGCGTGCGCCGTATGGCGGGCACTGCGCCTCGCGGCAGCGGCATTGCGCGCCCGCGTTTGCGCAGGCCGGTTCCCTGATCTTTGCCCTTAGGTGGCTAAGGGTATTGACAAATGTAAAATCATTTCACAATCTTCATGAAATGGGCAACGCTTCCGGTGCGCGGGCGGAAACGATGCTTCTTTAAATGCAACCTGATGCGCGAAACGGGGTAGCGCTTATGCGGAAGCACGCAGCACTTTATCTATCTGCAGCGACATTGTTGTCTGTTGCGCCGCTTGGCGCGGCACAGGCGCAGGAAATCGAAACGGTGCTGGTCACCGCCCAGAAGCGCGTGGAAAACGTGCAGGATGTGCCGATTTCCATGTCCGTCGTCAGCGGCAAGAATCTGGAAGACATGAATGTCCGCACGTTCGAGGATCTGGCGAAATATGTCCCGAACCTCGCGATTCAGCCCACCCCCGGCGCCAACCAGATCTATATCCGCGGCATCGGCTCGGGCGCCCAGAACTTCGCTTTCGAACAGGATGTCAGCCTTTATATCGACGGCATCTATGCCGGCCGCAACCGCCAATTCATGGCGCCGTTCTTCGACCTGCAGCGGGTGGAGATATTGCGCGGGCCGCAGGGCGCGCTGCTCGGCAAGAACACCGCCGCCGGTGCGATCAGTATCGTTTCCGCCATGCCGACCGATACGTTTGAAGCCGGTGTGGACGTCACCGCCCTCGTCACCCGCAAGGGTGTCGATGTCTCCGGCTTCGTTTCCGGTCCGCTGGCCGAACATCTGACCGGCCGCCTGGCTGCCAAGCTCACCGCCGAAGACGGCTATGTCGATAATGTCGGTACCAACCGCAAGGTGCCGGGCAGCAACGACAAGCTGGTGCGCGGCATCCTGCACTACGAGATGGGCGAGCATAACGACATCACCGGCAAGTTCGAATATTCCGATGCGCTGACCGACGGAACCCCTGCCATCTCGCAATTCCCGGGCAGCGATTTCGAACGCGCGATCAAGGATACCAGCGACTGGAAAGGCAATCCGGACAAGGACAGCACCAAAGCCTACAATACGGAGGTTACCGCCAATTTCGGTATCGGCGACAACACGCTGACCTCGGTCACCGGCTATTCGACCTATAACGCGATCAAGCATAACGGTGCTGGCCAGATCAATCCGGAAGACTGGTTGTCGATCCAGAAGGAATATTTCCACCAGTTTTCCCAGGAAGTGCGGCTGACATCGCCCACCGGCGGCATGTTCGAATACATTGTCGGCGCCTATGTCGATACGTCCAAGTTCAAGAGCCATTTCGATACCGATTATGATCTCGGCGTGCTTGTTCCGGTGGGCGGCAGCACGATCCGCGTTCCGGTTGCGGCCGGTCATTCCGACATGATCTTCGATCAGCGCACCACCACCTATTCGGTGTTCGGCCAGTTGCAATGGAACATCACCGAACAGTTCGATGTGCTGGGCAGCCTGCGTTACACCAACACATCCAAGAGCGCCGTGCTGGATCAGATTCTGCTCTCCGGTGTCGCGGTGCAGCCGAGCTATGGCATCACGCCAGCCAATCCGCACAAGCATCTCAGCGGGCAACGCGCCGAAGACAATGTGGATCCTTCGATCACCCTGCAGTACAAGCCCAACAAGCTGACGATGGCCTATTTCACCTTCGCCAAGGGTTCTAAGGCAGGTGGCTTCGTCAGCAATTCCGGTCCGGTCACGCAGGCCAGCTTCGGATTCGAGCCGGAAACTTCGCGCAACCTCGAAGTCGGCGTGAAGTCCACCCTGTTTGACGGTCTGCTGGTCGGATCGCTCGCCGCTTTCACCACGCGGTTCGACGATCTGCAGGTCAGCAACTACATCCCGAATGTTGGTATCACCATCGGAAACGCGGCCAGCGCGACCACACGCGGCTTCGAATTCAGTGCCGATATCTATCCGCTGGATGGTTTGAGCCTCTCCGTCGCGGGTGCCTATCTGGATGCGCGCTATGACGATTTCCCCGGTGCAACCTGTGTCGTGGTGTTGCCGTGTAATGCCAATCCGGCGTTGAACAATATCGGCGGCACGGTCATCCCGTCGGCGTCGATGTGGTCGGGCACCTTCGGTGCGCAATACACCACGCCGCTGAGCGAAGGCCTGCGCGGCACTATCGGTATCAACGGATCCTTCCGCAGCAGCTATTTCACGGAAGCCGATCTGAACACCGCTGCCCGTTCGCCCAGCAACACCAAGGTCGATGCCCGGATCGAAGTGGCGGATGCCGATGGCCGTTGGTCGGTCGCATTGGTGGGCAAGAACCTGACCGACGTGCACAGCTTCAATTTCAGCTATTTCTGGCCGTTCGACGGTGCGCACCGGATGTATTATCTGGAAGAAACCCGCACCATCTTCGTCCAGACGCGGCTGCGGTTCTAAAGCGCAATCGGAGGGGCGTAACCGTGATTCCGGCGAATCCGGTTTTGCTCCAGAGGAAACGGCTTGATGACAAACTTGCGCCCTGCCATTGCAATCCTCCCGCATGGCAGGGCGTCTTGTTTTTAGACGGGGTATAATCTCCGCGCACACAACCGGTCAGGGATGATGGATCTATCGCCGCTTTTCACGCCGTTCCGCATTGGCAAGCTTGAACTGCCCAACCGTTTCATCCTGCCCGCGATGCAGCGGGAACTGGCGCCGGGCGGCGTGCCGGGCCAGGAGATGGCGGATTATTACCGCCGCCGTGTCGAAGGCGGGCTTTCGCTGATCATCGGTGAAGCCACCGCGATCAATCATCCGGCCTCGACGCACTACACCAAATATGCCCGTCTCACGCCCGCGGCGCTTGAGGGCTGGCAGCGCGTGCTCGACGCGGTGAAGGGTGCGGGTGGCAAATTGTTTGTTCAGCTCTGGCATCAGGGCGCGGTGCGCAAGGAACAGCTTGCCCCCAACCCGCAGGTGCGCACGATCAGCCCTTCCGGCCTGATCCAGACCGGCGAACCCGTCGGCCTTGCGATGACGGCGAAAGATCTGGCCGATGTACGCGATGCCTTTGCCGAAGGTGCGGAAATCGCGAAGGCCATGGGCTTCGATGGTGTCGAGATTCATGGCGCCCATGGCTATCTGCTGGATCAGTTTCTCTGGCATGAAACCAATCTGCGCGACGATGGTTATGGCGGCGATCTCGCCGGGCGTCTGCGCTACCCGTGCGAAGTGGTGGCCGCGGTGCGCGCCGCTGTCGGGCCCGATTTCCCGATTTCCTTCCGCATGTCTCAGTGGAAGGAGCGCAAGTTCGAAACCAGGGTTGCGGCCTCACCACAGGAAATCGGGCTGATCACCGCCGCCTTGCGCAAGGCCGGCGTCGATATTTTCCACGCCTCCACAAGGCGGTTCTGGATTCCGGAATTTGAAGGGTCTGACCGCGGCTATGCCGGCTGGGTCAAATCCACCACCGACGCCGCCGTAATCACGGTGGGCAGCGTCGGTCTCAACAACGACATCATGTCCAGCCTCTATGGCGAAGACGCGGGCTCCACCGGTGCGGATGGCCTGGCCGAATTGCTGCGCCGGTTTGAGCGGAAGGAGTTCGATCTGGTGGCGGTCGGCCGTGCCGCACTGGGCGATTCGGAATGGGTGCGGAAAGTGCGCGATGGCCGCTTCACCGAATTGAAGCCGTTCACGAAAGAAAATCTCGCTTTTCTCACCTGAAAAAAAGGCCAGGGATCGCGCCATGACAGCGCCGCCGCCCGCGGTAATCAAAACCAGACCGTCCGGAAGCAACTGGCTTCCGCGCGAAGACCTTGCAACCCTGACACCGGAAATCCTCAGCCAGCGCACAACCGCCCTGACGCCGCTGCTCGCCGCTCACGCGCGGGAAGCTGAACGCCTGCGCCATCCGGTCGATCCGGTGTGGCAGGCAATCCGTCAGACCGGTGTGTTCTATCACTTCGTGCCCAAGGTCTATGGTGGTCTGCAATTCGATGCCGAACCGTTCATCGACATCATGCTGCCGCTGGCCAAAGGCTGCGCCTCCACCGGCTGGGTCACCTCCTTCTGTGTCGAACACAATTGGATGCTGACGCTGTTCCCGAAGGAGGCGCAGGACGAAACCTTTGGCGGCGCGTTCCCTTATATTATCGCACCCGGCGTCACCACACCGCCCGGTACGCTCAACCCGGTGAAAGGCGGCTATCAGCTCAGCGGCCACTGGAAATGGGGCACCGGCATCATGCACGCCGATTGGGTGCTGGCCGCCGCCGCGGTGGCGGATGGGGCCAGCCCGCCCGATGTGCGTTTCTGCCTGGTCCCGGTTTGCGCTGTCACGGTGTTCGACACCTGGCATGTCGATGGTATGACCGGCACCGGCAGCAACGACATTGTGGCGGATTGCGTGTTCGTGCCCGAACACCGAACGCTCAGCATCGCCGCCATGCGCGGTGGCGGCGCGCCGGGCGCGAAACTCCACGATCATCCGATCTATCGTATGCCGATGCTGCCGTTCCTGGCACTGACGGCGGCGATCCCTGCGGTCGGCAATGCGCGCGCCACGGTCGATCGTTTCAAGGAACAGTTGAATAGTCGCACGATTTTCGGCGGTGTGGAAACGCAGGCCGGCCGCCCGTCGGCGCAGATGCGCCTTGCCCTTGCCGATGTGAAGGCCGATGCGGCCGAACTTTTGCTGCGGCAGGCGGCGGAAAACATCATGGAAACTGCACGCGAAGGGGCGGCGGGCGATGTCTCGCGCCGCATCGCGCTTCGGGCCCATATCGCCTATGCGATGGATACCGCGCGCGAGGCGATCCGCATCGTCTGCGAAGCGGGTGGCGCCGGTGCCCATCGCCTCGACAATCCGTTGCAGCGTGCGCTGCGCGACGCCAATGTGATGGCAAGCCACGTGGTCTATGATCTCGATGCCGCAACCGAACTTCATGGCCGCGCTTTGGTCGGGTTGCCGCCCAATTCGCCGCTTTTATAGAAAGGAAACGCCCATGCCCGAATGCCGTACACGATACCTCTGCACCTATCACGCCAATCTGGAACGCGTGCAGCACGACACCGGCGCCGGCCATTTCGGCCGCCGCATGATCGCGGTCGTCACCGGCGGCGCGTTCGAGGGCGAGCGTATCCGCGGCAAGGTGCTGAATGGCGGTGGCGACTGGGCCACGATCGAGGATGACCGCGATGTCCTGCGCCTCGATGCCCGCGTCACCTGGGAAACCGATGACGGCGCGAAAATCTATGTCTCCTATCGCGGTGTGCTGCGCCCGCTTTCGGTGGGCCATGAAATCGGCGCGCGCGGCGGCA
>Ga0209963_1000399_pt1 | contig 78647 bp, 78 predicted proteins | sample ThiBio_1000_biof_2_FD_183957 | JGI IMG/M metagenome (GOLD analysis project Ga0209963, IMG submission 183957) | Wastewater bioreactor microbial communities from Cape Town, South Africa - Thiocy_cont_1000_biof (SPAdes) | ecosystem: Engineered > Bioreactor > Thiocyanate-remediating >... | reverse complement strand
TCGAATGGATCGAGCGCCATTACGTCGACGACGCGCTCGCATCGACCGAACGCTGGAGCGCCATCCTCACCATCGTCCTGCAGACGCCGACCGACGCCGATCGGCTCAAGAAGAATCCGCTCGGCGTTTACGTCCATGCCCTCAATTGGTCAAAGGAGCTCGGCTGATGCGCCCGCTTGCGATCTCGTCGTTGTTGCTTGCCTCTCTGTCTCTTGGCGCATGCGCCACCGCATGGAAGCCGCCACAGATCAGCTACGACAATACGCCGAAGCCGGCGGTGCTGCAGGCCGATCCGCCGAAACCCGTGCAGATTGTCGAGTTGCCGAAGCTGTTGCCCTTGCCGGGCCAACTCAAGCCTCTTCCTGGCAACTCGAAACAACCGCCAGAGCTTGCCGATCCCCATGCGCGCGTCGACCAGGCGAACGGCGCTGCCCGCGTTCAGCCAACGCGAGCCGGCTACCTAAACGCGATCCAAGTGTATCCCTTTTCCGACGGCGCGCTCTATCAAGTCTACGCCGCGCCCGGCGAGATCACCGACATCGCGCTGGAGCCAAGTGAACAATTGACGGGCTCGGGGCCTGTCGCGGCGGGAGATACCGTGCGTTGGATCATCGGCGACACCGAGAGCGGCGTCGGACCGGCCAAGCGCGTCCACATTCTGGTGAAGCCGACCCGAGCAGATCTGGTCACAAACCTCATTATCAACACCGACCGCCGCACCTATCACCTCGAACTGCATTCGGACGACAAGACCTATATGGCTTCGGTCTCATGGGCCTATGCGCAGGACCAGCTCATCGCGCTCCGCCAGCAGAATGCAGCCGCGGAAGCCACAACGCCCGTCGCCACCGGCGTCGACCTCAACGCGCTCAATTTCCGCTACCGCATCGAGGGCGACGACCCGCCCTGGCGGCCGCTCCGCGCCTTCGACGATGGACGGCAGGTGTTCATCGAGTTTCCGACCGGCATCTCGCAAGGCGAGCTGCCCCCTCTGTGGGTCATCGGTGCGGAAGGTGATGGCCAGCTCGTGAATTATCGCGTTCGCGGCCATCACATGATCGTCGACCGGCTGTTCGCAGCGGCGGAGTTGAAGCTCGGCGGCAAGCATCAGGAGGTCGTTCGAATTGTCCGCACCGACGGAAGGCCGCGCTCGTGACCGACGAAACCCGGAACGAGGAGCGGCCGGCCGAGGCCGAGCGTCCGGCCGAGGAGATGAGGCTGCGCGCCAGACGGCCGCCGGTGACGCGGCTATCCCGCAAAGTCTTGTTGGGGGTGGGCGCGGCGGCGGCGATCGGTATTGGAGGCGCGTTGCTGTTCGCCCTAAAGCCGCAGCAGAAGACGACAGGCACCGAGCTCTTCAACACGAACAACCGCAACACGCCGGACGGGCTGGCGAATCTGCCGCGCGACTATACCGGCCTGCCGAAGCCGGTTCCGCAGCTCGGACCGCCGCTGCCCGGCGATCTCGGCAAGCCGATCCTGAATGCCGGCGCGCCGGCGCCAGGCATGCCCATGCCCGGGCCAAGCCCGGAGGAGCAGCGGCTCGCGCAGGAGATGGAGGCCGCACGCACCAGCCATCTCTTCGCCACGACAAATGTCGTGCCGTCGAACGCCGCGACAGTGCCAGCATCGTCCACCGTGCCGGCCGGGCCCACATCGACGAACACGTCGTCAGACCTCGTGTCCCAAGATCACAAGCTTGCCTTCCTCAACGGCAACATAGACCGCCGGACTACCAGTCCCGACCGCGTCAAGCCGCCGGCGAGCCCGTATGTGCTGCAGGCCGGCGCGGTAATTCCGGCCTCCCTGATCACCGGACTCCGTTCTGATCTGCCAGGGCAGGTCACGGCGCAAGTGACAGAGGACGTCTATGACAGTCCGACGGGCAACACTCTGCTGATCCCACAAGGATCGCGTCTGGTCGGCCAATACGATGCGCAGATCGCATTTGGTCAGTCGCGCGCTTTGCTCGTCTGGAACCGTCTCATCATGCCGAATGGTAAATCGATCGTCCTGGAGCGCCAACCTGGCGCTGATACCGAAGGTTACGCAGGCCTCGAGGACGAGGTCGACAACCATTGGGGCATGCTGTTCAAGGCCGCTCTTCTATCGACTGTCCTCAGCGTCGGAACGGAGGTCGGCATGAGCGGCAACAACAACGGTTCGCTTGCCGAAGCAATCCAGCAGGGAATGTCGCAAAGCATTAACCAGACCGGACAGCAGGTGGTCAGCCGCTCACTGAACATCCAGCCAACCATCACGATCCGACCTGGGTTCCCCGTGCGGGTGATGGTGACGCACGATCTCGTACTGGAGCCTTATCACAGCTAAGGAGACAAATAGTGGCTAAGCTTAAACTCAGCACCATCGAAGATAGCAAACCCATCAAGCTTACCGTGGAACTCCCAGCTACCGTTCATCGCGATCTGCTCGCGTATGCAAGAATTCTGGCATCAGAGAGTGGCCAGACCGCACCCGAGCCAGAAAAGCTGATCGCCCCGATGCTCGCCCGGTTCATGGCGACTGACCGAGCTTTCGCCAAACTGCGCCGCGTCGACACAACGGCGCGAACACAACCGACAAGATTGACCTCAGAAAAGCCGACGTGACGTCGCTTCATCTCGCAAAAACGCAATGAAGCGTCCAACAGCCGGATCTTCCGCCTCTGGATTCCATACAAGCTCGACCTGAACCCACGCATTTTCTTCACAGACCGGCCGATAAGTCACTCCCGGGAACACCACCTCAGACTGGCTTGCAGTAGCGAGCGTAATGCCGAACCCCGCGGCGACCAGCGCAAAAATGCATTGTTTGCCTGCAGCATGAGCCTCAAAATGAACAGCGCGCCCCAAGAGCGAGACATAAAATTCGCGCGCAGCTTGACTATTGTCCCATCCCTGAACAAGCAAGACTTCGTCTTGCAGTGACGTCCAGTCTAGGGCGTCTCGTCTGGCAAGCGGATGACCACACGGCAACGCTGCGAGCAGTCGCTCGCGATAGAGTGGCGTCGACGTTGCATCATGCCAAAGCATCCGATCGCTCAGCAACGCGACGTCGATCCGACGCTCCCTTACGGCATTCTGAATCTCCCACTCGTTCATTTCGAGGATTGTGAGGACCACACCCCGATTTCGCTTGTGCCATCGCTCCAACAGATCCCGCAATGGCTCTCCTATCGGAGGCATGCGAACCGCAAGACGTACCTCACCGGCAATCCCGATACCGTTTTGCTCCCCGGTATGTCTGATCGCGTCGAGTTCTGCCAATGCCCGTCGCACGTGAGGCAGTATTGCTCTGCCTCCAGTTGTTAACCGGATGCCCCCACGGTGGCGTTCAAATAAGGCCAAGCCAAGCTCATCTTCGAAGCGTCCAACCCGACGACTGATCGTGGACGAATTGATTCCGAGTGATTTGGCGGCGCGGGTAAAATTGCCCGTCGTTGCCGACGCTTCCAGATACATTAGATCGCGGATGCTCAGAACCACGATCGAATGCCGAAGACGAAACGGACATCACGGACACTCTCGCCTTCTTGGCGGGCAAACGTCGCAGTACCGCCAAACTTCTGCTGGTAGGCAACACCAATATAAGGCGCGAATTTACGGGAAATCTCGTAGCGCAATCGTAAGCCAGCATCGAGATCGGCAAATCCTGATCCAACTCCGCGCCCTGGATCTGCCTTACTGTACAAATTCAGCTCGGCCTCTGGCTGCAGTATCAGCCGCTGGGTGAGCAGGATGTCGTACGAGGCCTTGGCACGCGCAGCAAAGTGGCCGGAGTCACTGACATAGGCCGTCGCCTCCACATCGAAGAACTGTGGTGCCAGTCCCTGTATGCCAAAAGCCGCCCATCCACGCGACGGGCCGGAATCGATATCATAGCGAAGACCACCCTGGAGGTCGAAATAGGTACTAATTGGCCTTGAATAAAGAAGCTCGTGCGTGCCGTCTTCGACCTTGCCATTCCCGTTTACAAAGCCCTCGCTTTTCAGCCAAAGGCGATTTGTGTCTGTGCCCGCCCACGCTTGCCCGTCCCAGCGGAAGCTGTTTTCTCCTCCCAGGCGGGCTTCAAATTGATCGAGCAGACCATGCACGTATAACCGCTGATCATCTACCGGAGATACGCCATACGGCGCTGCGGCGTTTGTATCAGCCACCGTCTGCGCTCTCGCAGCGGTCGCGGCAAGTACGATGCTCGCCGCCAAGGTGATGGTGAAAGCGCGCGTACTCATGCGACAAGAACCGTTCTGAACATGCCGGCTTCCATGTGATACATGAGATGACAGTGAAAAGCCCAGTGACCGGGTATATCGGCCTTGAAGATGAAACTCATGCGCTCGCCCGGCTTTACATTGATCGTGTGTTTGAGTGGCAAGCGGTCACCCTGGCCGTTTTCGACAGCGAAGAGAAAGCCGTGCAAATGCATCGGATGCTCCATCATCGTGTCGTTGATCAGGACGAAACGCACGACTTCACCAAGCTTTATCCGCACAGGACCGGCTTGTGAAAATTTCTTACCGTCGAAGCCCCAAACGAAGCGCTCCATATTGCCGGTCAGGTGAAACTCGAGCTCCCGCTCGACTGGCGGAAGGTTCGTAGAGTGGCGATCCTTAAGTTGGGCATACGTGAGAACACGCCGTCCGTTGCCATCCAATCCGTCGCCAGCCTCCGCCAACCGGTTCTTCGGTGCCATCGCGACGTTATCCACCTGCGGATTGTCGCCGAGAGTTTTCGGGTCAATACCGTCAGCATTGACCGTGACCGGCTTCGGACTTGGCTTCGCCATTCCCGGCATGTTGCCGTGATTCATTCCGGGCATGTTCATGTCCATTCCGGGCATGCTCATATCCATTCCGCCCATATCGCCATGCGCGCCTCCCTTCGTTGAGGGAGGCATCTTTGGCGGAGTGCCGTGGCCTTTTGTGGATTTCGCAGACGGCATCGAGCCGTGCATGCCCATGTCCATGCCTGGCATATCTGCCATACCCGCGTTTCCAGCATTCTTCGTGGACGTCGCGCTCGGGGGTGAAGAGTGCTGCATTCCCGGCATATTCTTCATGCCGTCCATATCCATCCCTGGCATATCCGCCATACCCGCGCTTCCAGCGCTTTTCGCGGGCGTGACGCTCGAGGGCGAAGAGTGCTGCATTCCCGGCATGTTCTTCATGCCGTCCATGTCCATCCCAGCCATATCGCCCATCCCCATATCGGTCATGGTGCGTAGGGGACGGGGATCCATCGGCGGAACGATACCACTCATGCCTGGCCGCGGCGCCAACGTCGCACGAGCATAGCCACTACGATCTTCTGCCTGAGCAAAGATCGTGTACGCGCTTTCTCTGGGAGGGTGAACGATGAGATCATAAGTCTCCGCGACCCCGATGCGGAATTCATCTACTTCGACCGGCTCTATGTCCGTTCCATCCGCTTGCACAATTTGGAGTGGCAGGCCGGGGATACGCACATCAAACGTTGTCATCGCAGAACTGTTGATAAAACGGAGACGGATTCTTTCGCCGACCTTGAACAGCGCGTTCCAATTGGCCGCCGGTGGTTGTCCATTGACGAGGAAAGTGTAGGTCGCTCCTGTCACGTCCATGATGTCGGTTGGGCTCATCCGCATCTGTCCCCACATCAGGCGATCAGAAATCGTCGGGCCCAGTCCATCGCGCTTGGCATCGGCGATAAACGTTCCTACCGTTCGCCGGTGGTAGTTGTAGTAATCACTCTGCTGCTTAAGATTTGAGAGAACGACGTCGGGATTTTCGTCCGTCCAATCCGATAGGACGATTACGTACTCGCGATCATATGTGTACGGCTCGCGGGCCCGCGGCTCCATAATCACGGGGCCATAGACGCCTGTTTGTTCCTGCATGCCGCTGTGGCTGTGATACCAATAAGTGCCGCTCTGTATGATCGGAAAGCGATAGGTAAAAGTCTCGCCCGGCCGAATCCCGCGAAACGTCAAACCAGGCACACCATCCATGTCGGCGGGCAAACGAAAGCCATGCCAATGTATGGACGTGTCTTCGGATAGACGGTTGGTGACATTGATCGTGACAGTTTCACCCTCGCGAAACCGCAAGATCGGCGCGGGCAGTGATCCATTCACTGTCGTAGCCATGCGGGATGAACCGGTGATGTTTACCAATGTCTCTTCGACCGTGAGATCGAAACGAGTGCCAGTGAGGACTGTTTGTGCTTCGCGTCTACGCATCGCCATCGCAGGCCGGGCGAAGGCTGAGACAATTCCAGCCGCTGCGAGTCCCTGCACGAACGTTCTGCGCCCGATTTGGACGCCCGACCGCCGCCCTCCGTAAATCCGTTCCGACATCGCTTCCTCTTCAATGAACATCACGGTGGAAGCTGTCTGGACAGAGCTCAGATCGCTTTCCGTCTCTACCCAGTGGCACCTAATCCAAGCTTCGCCCGATATATCGTGCGGCCGCCTAGTGACGTCCCATCATGCGGTCCATCTCATCGCATTGAGCGATCATTTTCTTGACGTCCGGCGCTTGGGCAGAAGCAGGCTCGCGCTTCACTCTCTGACGCACAGCGGCACACTGCTTTGCCATGGTCTGCATATCCATTCCCATCGAATCGTGCCCCTGGCCTTCTTTGCTCATATTCGTTGAGGAAGACCCACCGCCTTGTTGAGCAAGAGCCTGGCCTCCACTAATGGCAATCGAGATGATGACCAATGCCGTTTGAAGCGTACGATTCATCTGAGTAGTCCTTTCCAAGCCTTCACCAGTTGTCACAGAGGCACTCTTTCGACTGGCACCTCAGTCGTCGCGATGTCGTTCGCCCTCATCTCTAGTGGTCGTGATCCTTGTGATCGTGATCTGTATGTTCGTTCGGGTTCGCGGCTGGCCCGGGCATGTCCTTGTTCATCCCTGGCATCTCCCTCATCATTTCATCATGATCGGCGGGGGCACTTTCTGTGGTTCGCTTATATTCTTCCGGCGACATCGTAGATAATTTGTCGACGAACGCGACCATGTCCCAAATCAGTTCGTCATTGTGGGTTTTTCCCCAGGCCGGCATCGCACTGAGTTTTACCCCGTGCTTGATGACCCAAAACTTTTGCGCGGTCGTGAGGCCGCTCGCTTTGGTCAGGTCGGGTGCCTCAGGATATAGTCCTTGGCTCAGCTCTGACTTTTCGATACCGGGACCCAGATGGCAACCACTGCACATCTCCGAATACAAACCAGCACCTTTCGCTAGCCGCTCCGGGCTGGTCAAATTCGCAGGTACTTCGATATCGCGGGCACGCATGACAATGGAGCGATTCCGCAGCACATCGAGGAACGCATAGACGGGCCTAATGTGCGGGGAGTCCGCCGCAACGTTGAAGACGCCGAAGTATACAAACCCGCCAACGAGCAGCAGCACCACAATGAGCGTCGCTGGAGCCCACATCCAACCCTGAATTTTATGCCTCATACCCCACCACTTCTGGCGCCGCCGTGCGGTCAATCCAAGAACAGCAGGAAGGGAGTTCCTCGTAAGCTCACCGGTAGGTCCGGCAAGCCGCTGTCATCCGCGCACAGACCGCTAGCGCCGGGGACTAACGTGGCAGGGAATCTTTGCTGGTGTTTATAAGCTTTACGACAAAGTGTGATTGCGGCCGCAGAACGCCGTCGGAACTTCCGATTATACTGACGGCGACCGAGACGCCGGCTTCAGACTAAAGGTCGACGGTTCGGTATCGGATGCAGTCCGCGCTTCGTTCCGCAGTGGAATGGTCACCTCGGCGCGCAGACCTGCTCCCGGCCGGTTTAGCAAGCGGATTGTCCCCATTTCGCGAAGTATAGCCTGCCGCGCGATCGTGAGGCCTAATCCCACCCCTCCGGTTCCGCGACTGCGGGAGCTCTCTAGCCTGTAAAACGGCTCGAATGCCCGTATCAACGCTTCTTCGGGGATGCCGGGACCGTCGTCATCGATGGTGACAACAATCGTCGAGTTGTCCTTTGTAAGATTGACCCGAGCCGCCCCACCATAGGTCAAAGCGTTATCAATCAGGTTCGCAAAGGCACGCTTCAACCCCGTTGCACGAGCGACCAAAAAGACGTGCAGAGGTCCAGAGAACGTCGCCGATAGTCCCCTGTCGACTGCCGAATCGACCAACGTCAGCAGAAGAGCTGAGTAATCGAGCATGCGAGGCTCCTCGACCTCAACGTCCCCGCGAAGATACGCCAGCGTCGAGTCGATCATCGACTCCATCTCATCCAGATCCGCGTCGATAGCCTTTTGCCCACCACTGTCGATGAATCCCGCCCGCAATCGCAGCCGGGTTATCGGCGTTCTAAGGTCGTGAGATACGGCCGCGAGGGCTTGAATGCGATCCGCAATGAGTGCGCTGATCCGGGCCTGCATTGCATTAAATGCTTTCGCAAGATGCCGAATTTCGTCGGAACCACGTTCGCTCACGGTGACATCGGTTCCGTAACCGATCGCATCCGCCGCGTTCGCCAGCTCACGCAAGGGCCTCGTCAAGGTCCGCAATAGGATAAGTGCTACGAGCGCAACTCCAACAGCCATGATGGAAGTTGATAGCAGCGCCCCATGCAAAGCAGGCTCGCCGCCGCCAAGGATCGGCACAGAGAAATTAAGGTATGAGTTATCGGCGAGAGAGATTGCGCCAACTATCTCATGCGCTTCGGCGGGCGGCAGCCGATCACGATACTGAAGGCGAAGTGCCTGAGACCCGACCTCCGACGTCGCCGATTCCAGTTCCGATCGCAACATTTGGAGATTGCCGTCTTCTCGGCTCTCGTTGTCGACAAGCGCGCGCTCTCCCCAGTGTAAGACGAGTCCCGCAGAGGACATCTCGTGAGCTACGGCGTCGCGCCTGCTGAGGGGAGCGCGAGAGACAGCGGATCGTGCGGAGGCAATTCTTTCAGCGGTTAGTCTTGCATGCGTGCGATTGGCCGCGTCGAAAGTAGACACCGCATAAAAGTACATGCTTCCTAGATGCACCAATACGACCGAGGCAATGAGAATAAACATCGCGCGAGCGCCTAGGCTCGTGGGCCAGGGCGATATTCGCTTCATAGTCGATCAACCTTCGGTACAAACATGTAGCCCGCGCCGCGGACGGTTTTGATCAAGCCCTGGGCCTCATTTTCAGGCTCGATCTTTCGCCGCAGCCTACTCACGAGTACATCCACGCTCCGGTCGAACACGTCTCCTATCCGACTGCGCGATAGCTCGAGGATCTGATCACGCGACAAGACACGTTGAGGATGCTCGACAAAGGCAAGCAGTACTTCGTATTCGGCACCAGAGAGGTCCACATGCGCACCTTCCGGAGTTCGCAACTCGCGCCGGGTGATATCGAGTGACCAACCTAAGAACCCGAAACCACCCCGACCCGACGACAGGTCTTTGACGGGGCTTGCGCCGCGCCGAAGGACGGCACGAACACGTGCCAGCAACTCTGGTCTACTGAAGGGCTTTGCGATGTAGTCGTCGGCCCCGAGCTCTAGGCCGAGCACTCTGTCCGTTTCCGATCCCCGCGCTGTGAGCATGATAATCGGCACATCGCTCTTCTGCCGAAGAGCACGGCACAGATCCATTCCTTGCGTGCCAGGCAACATGACATCGAGAATGACCAGATCAATGGGAACATGCTCTACCGCGTCCCACATTTCACGGCCATCACGCACTCCCGTTGCGTGCAAGCCATTTTCACGCAGGAACCGCGTAAGCAGGACCCGAGTTTCAGTATCGTCTTCAACAATGAGCACATGCGACGACGGCGGCGGGTCGCGATGAGGCATGACCGCGTTCCCCGCATCAACTCGCGACTGAGTCGTTTTCACACCGGCCAATCTCCGAACGAGACCCGAACTTGACTCCGCAGCATGCCACCGCCCGACCGGCGGCTGTCAGCCAGGCGCTCGACAAGCGCTTCGTAGCCCAGAAAGGAGAAGCGTCCAGGGTTGTCCTAGTTAACATTTGATTGTTTCTCGAGTTTGGCCGAAACATGTCAAACTGTGTCAGAGTCTCTGCACTTACCACAGTTTTCCCCACACTATCGCGCAATGAAATGATGTGGCCACATCTCGTATTGACCCTCCGATCGGGCCAAGCGAGTATCAGCCGCCAAAGGCGATGGCCCATTTCGAGATGACGGATACCCGGCGGCACCAAAGGTTTTCGCATCAATTTTGCCAGTGGCATTGTTGTCGGACGGTTCGGCCTCGAACGCCGGCCACGTCCCCCGCGAGGCGCGCGGCTCTCCGAGCAAACAATGCCCGCGATGACGTTGAACGAGAGACGGTAGCATAACGAGACGCCGTCGCATCCGCGTACCCCGCCACGTTCGCCTTCGTGCGAGAGCCATTCAAACTTTGACACGTGCGCGACACAACCGCGAAAATTGAGGTTGATACCGTCTCCTCGTTTTTCGCTGGAGACCTACGGTGACTCGTCTCGGTGTTCTGCTCCTTGTTCTGACGATGACGACCCCCGCGCTCGCCCAGCCGCCAGTCTGCAATGTTCATCCTCAGTCGGCTCTCCGATTGGATGCTCCGGTCGCCCCAGTCTTGATCGAGCATACCGCTTCGAGAGCCGATATTGAGCGGCTCTCAGGGTCGCCGCCACCACATAGTCTGATGGCGATGGCATATTCTCTCGACGCTCAAGTCCGACTTGTTGATGAACCGACCACGAGTACGCCCAATAAATGCCCAGACGAGTCGGTTACCGTAACGTTTGGCATTGGCCGTCGTGATGTCTTTCTTGCGTCCGAAGTGGCCCGAGTGCCCTGCGTTCGCCAAGCACTGCTCGACCACGAGGAATCGCACTACACGATCGTCCAGAAGGGGGCGGAGGCCTTTCTCAATGGCCACCGCTCGGACCTGGCACAAATCCTCGAAAGCACTAGAAAATTGCCGGCGGCCAAGGACGTGGGGGGCCGACGACAACTCGAACACGCAATGCTCGGTATCCTCAAATCATTGTCAGACGATTTCCGCGTTGAAATGCGGGGCCCCTTACGTGAGGAGGCAGATAGTCCGACCGCACTCTCACTGCTCGCGCGTGCCTGCAACGGCGCTATCGGCGATATGGATCGGGCTACTGGAACTCCATTGTGAGCACGCGCATCACGGCTTTTCCGTATGTGCTGACGATCGTCCCATCGAGACACTCCGCGCAAATACGATCGAATTTCCGATGCCGCTGAATTGAGGGGTTCCGTGATCTCACACAGACCAACGCACGCTTGCAATAACAAAGCTCATTGGATCGAACCAAAGGTAAGCAATTGACCTTGCTGAACGGCGAGACTTCGGCTGCCAGTCGCCGCTAGGGGCATTGAAGATCCGTTAGTAGTAAAACTCCACGATGTTGCCGCCGCGCAGGCGGTCTTTCTTTCTGGTCACCGGGAACGCTCGATACCCCCGGGACACAGCCCGCCGCCGACTACTTCAGCACGGCAAATCGTCTAGGCTCAGGACCCATTAATCGCTTGGAGCGACGCGGCGAGGCGTGATTCTGGGTGTGGTGGAGGTGCCGCCATGCCCACGCCGCAATTCCTTCTCTCGGCTGCCCAAATGCGGCGCCTGTCGCCGCACTTCCCGCTCTCGCACGGCATCCCCCGCGTGGACAATCGGCGGGTGCTCAGTGGCATAATCTATGTCATCCGCCATGGCTTGCAGTGGCGCGATGCGCCTATCGCCTACGGTCCGCACAAGACGCTCTACAACCGTTGTCCGGTGGGGGCAGGATGGGCGTCTTTGACCGGATCTTCGCCGCCCTTGCTGCCGAGGGAGGGCCGCCGGACCGGCTGATGATCGACAGTATGCACCTCAAGGCCCATCGCACCGCCGCCAGTCTGCTTCAAAAGGGGCTTTTCCCCGCTGCATCGGCCGCACCAAGGGCGGCCTGAACTCCAAGCTCCATGCCGCCTGCGACGGACAGGGGCGGCCCGTCGTGCTCCTGCTCACTGAGGGCCAGGCCAGTGACCATCGCGGCGCCGCGATCATGCTGCCGCAGTTCCCAGTCGGGGCACGCGAACTTATCGCCGACCGTGGTTACGACAGTGCCCGCTTCCGCGACGCCCTCATCACCCGCGGTATCGCGCCCTGCATTCCATCGACGCGCAGCCGCAAGCAATCGATCCCGCACGACGCCTTACTCTATCGTCAGCGCCACCGCATCGAAATCATGTTCGGCAGGCTCAAGGACTGGCGCCGCATCGCCATGCGCTACGACCGCTGCGCACACACTTTCTTTCAGCGCCATTGCTCTCGCCGCCCCCGTCGCCTTCTGGCTCAATCAGTGAGTCCTGAGCCTAGGCATTTCGATCATGACTGCCTCACGTCTCGAACATTGGACGCGCCAAATCGCGGTATAAACGCGGGCACGTCGCGCATGTAGTGCTCGTATTCGACCCCGAACTGTTTCAGCGACTCGCGTTCCTCAGTACGCGCCAGGCGCGCATACATGAACAGCAGAACCGGAAACATCGCGAGCGTCAGGAGTGTCGGCCACTGCAGCAAGAAGCCAAACATGACCAGGACGAAACCAACATATTGCGGATGCCGGACATATGCATAAACACCCGTCGTCGCGATAATCCGCCGACGCTGCGCTTCGTAAAGCACCTTCCAGCCGGCTGAAATCAAGATAAATCCACCACCAATGAAGACAAAGCTCAGCAGATGAAAAGGACCGAAGTGAGGATTGGCTCGCCAGCCAAACATCATTTCGAGCAAATGACCTGCATCGTGGGAGAACCAGTTGACGCCCGGAAAACGACTCTGTAGCCAGCCCGAGAGCAGATAGATTGTCAGCGGAAATCCGTACATCTCGGTAAAGAGTGCGATTAGAAACGCACTGAACGCACCGAAGGAGCGCCAATCCCGCGTCGTTTGGGGTTTGAAGAAGGTAAATGCAAAGAAGATGAAGATTGCCGAGTTGATGATCACCAAAGACCAAAGCCCATAGGCGGGGATGTCGTCGTGCATGATTGATCTCCAGCCCCGATGGGCTCAAGCTTTACGGGTTTGAGCCTCGACTTGGTCCGCCGGACGTTGGCTGGCTTTTCTCATGCGCTTGGTGATCATTGTGTCCCCCATGCATGAAAATGTGCATCAGAGGGCACAAGAGCAGCACAAGCAGGAGAGGCCAATAACCGAGAAACGGAACGAGGTGCGCTCGGTGCTCGGTCACCAGATAGAAGCCACCGACCACAAGAAGGCCGATCAAAACCCAGTTTGCACGCGATCGCATGGGGTGCATTGCGTGCCGGTCATGCCTGTCTTCATCCATCAGAGGCCCTCCATCCGCATGGACACGTCGTTCCTGCCGCGTCGGTCATTTCGACCGACGCGGCAGGTGAAACCCCATATTCATGTGCCGGCAATCGACTAGGAATCTTTGATCCGGGTTAAAGACGGTCGTTGCGAGATAGGGGCTTCACAACCGTTAACTGAACTCTTCGCCGGAGCCTTCCCGATTTATGCTGCGACCAATTTCTCAAAGCCGGTTACAAGATCATCTAGCGGGCAAGCACACGACCCGAGCCGGATATCGATCCCGGCCGCGGTAAGCCTCCGCTTCTCGTTCTCTCCGATGAACCCACAAATCAGCCTGCCAGGTCCAATCGCAAGAATCAGATCACATAAGGCAGCCGACGTTCGTTGAGTATTTTCCTGAAATTCAACGATGCCAGTGCCGACATCGACCGTCCATACGCCGTCGCATTTAGCGAAAAACGGACACAGCGCTGGTGACACTGCCGGTTTCATCACAACGATCGCAATACGATTGCGGGAGAAATGAGGTGATATGCGAGCCGGGCTGGCCATCAGCGCCTCGCTGCGGGACCGTTTGATTTATCAGACTATGTCCCGAATCGAGCCGCGGACTTTAAACTCGATCAAACATTCATTGCGCTTAACGTGCTTTGGCCTATGCGGTCCTAACGCCACCATCACCGACTGTCCCCTCCAGCGCCATCAGCGAGCCGTCCCACCGCAGTGTCCATTGACTTGGATCAAGGCAGTCTGGGTATCGCTCAGCCAGACTGGGATTCGATATGGGGATCCGGGACCTTGCATGGAAGCCAGCGGTGTAAGCCGCCTTATTCGGGGAAAAGGAAACGCATGCTGCGGTTCCTCGTCATAATTATCTTGGCAGCGGCAGCTCTCATCGGGCCTTCGGGGTCCGTTATTGCCGCCATCGCCTCAGCGCCTGCCCGGGGCGCCGCCTCGATCGAAGTCGCCGGTACGGCCGATCAAATGACGGCGGACGGCGGATGTGGCCACTGCCCACAGCACCGCACTCACCACGAACCTTGCTGTCCTCGAGGCTTGAGCGGCTGCTGCACGGCCTGTTCACTCGCCTCACTTCCCCCGCCAATGTCTCCGTCGTTCGGTGTCGGCGATGGAGTCCGAGTGCGACTGTCGGTCCGGGTCGAATCGCTGAGTTCGAGCATCCACGGACTAGACCCCCCAGTACCTCGAGCCGCTACCTAGCAGGTCGAGCGGCTCACCCGCTTCGCGCGTGCGCCTGATCAGCCGACCCGGAGTCGGCTGCCCAAGCGTGGCCCAAACGACGAACGGTGTCTTCCTCCCCTCCGGGCAGGACCGCGCCCTCGACCTCGGCAACTGCACTCACCCCGCGGCTGATTCTATCGAGATCGAGGACTGTAATATGCACCCGACGCAAGCGTCTTACTTAGAGACCATTATCCGTACGCCAGGGGCTCCCACCGATGGGACACCCTTACCGATTAAAGCCGGGCTGGTCCGGTCCCCGCTCCCCCGGGGCACCGCAAACACAATTTGTGATGCGGAAAGGAATGGCACTATGCCCGCGCCGAGCAACGGCAGCAAACGCCCGCTTGAGGAGTGCCGTGACTGCTCGGCGCGGGGCAACCACGGCCTCTGCGCCGATTGCCCGACCGAAGCGCACTGCGCGTTCGCGCGCTACAAATCGGCCGATCGCCACCTGAAGGCGGGACAGGACCTGTTCGGTCTTGGGGAGCCCTGTGACTCGATCTACACTCTCAACAAGGGCTGGGTGATCCTCTACTATCTGTCACCCGATGGGCGTCGACAGATACTTCACTTCGCATTACCGGGCGCCGTGCTTGGCTTTCATCCTGCTGGCGGCGCGATGATGACCTATGGCGCGCAAGCCCTCACAGACATTGTAGTTTCCGCCGTTCCCCATAAAGCACTCGCTTCAATCGTTGAACAGCAACACCACTTTGGTCTTCGGCTCGCCTGGCTGATAGCCCGAGATTGCAGTCTCGCATTCGATCGCGTTGCAAGCATAGGCCGACATTCTGCGCGCGAGCGGGTCGCCCATCTCCTGCTTAAGTTATTCGTTCGCTATCGCGCACAATGGCCCGGCAGCCAAATCGAGGAAATGAATCTGCCATTAACTCAAGAACATATTGGGGATGCGACCGGGCTTACCTTCGTCCACGTGAACCGAGTCCTACGAGATCTTCGGAAAGACGGCATCCTCGAATTCCACTATCGCCGCCTACGAATCCTCGATCCTGACCGGTTGGTCGACGTGGCTGGCTTAGATCCCTCCCTCGTCATGTCATGGATACGATAATCCTTGTTTGATCGCGAGTGCGGGCGATTGCCCGCTGTTCCGCCCCTAGCATGGGATCAAGAGGCGGGCTGTTGCTCTTGGCGAATCTACCTCGTATGGCGTCTATTGCGCCGTAAACCCGCCATCGACAACCATCTCGCTTCCAGTTACGAATTTGGACTCATCGGAGGCCAAATAAACAACTGCATAGGCTACGTCATCGGGCTCGCCAAGATGGCCGATCGGGTGCAGGCGCACGAGTTCCTCCCGCGCGGCGCTGGCGTCGCCCTGCGCCTTTACGAATCCGGCCACCATAGGAGTATCGATAAAGCCGGGATGGAGCGAGTTAACCCGGATGTTGTAGCCCGCCTTGGCGCAATGGAGCGCCGCAGATTTGGTCAGTATTCGTACGCCGCCCTTACTTGCGTCATAAGCGGGAAGCCGACGATCACCGACCATTCCTTCGATCGATGACATGTTGATGATCGAGCCACCACCAGACGTCTTCATGGACTCGATGGCATATTTCGTGCCAAGGAAGACGCCGTCAAGATTGACGCTCATCACCCAGCGCCAATCTTCAAGCGTCAGTTCCTCGATGTTCTTGCCAGCGCCGACACCGGCATTGTTGACAAGAATGTCTAGCCTTCCGAACTGCTTCTCGACCTGCTGTATGACATTCTTCCAATCTTCCTCCTTCGAGACATCCTGCTGGATAAAGACCGCTTCGCCGCCTGCGCTCTTGATCTTGTTTAGGACAATTTCAGCACCGTCCTCCTTGCGATCCGTAATCGCTACCTTAGCACCTTCGCGGGCAAGCATGACCGCCGACGCTTCACCAAGTCCTCTCCGGCCACCCGTGACCAGTGCCACTTTGTCCTTAACTCGGCTCATCAGATTGCTCCTTTTAGTGCCGCAAATGGATGTGCCTTTGCATATTCTTGGACGGCGAAGGTTTCTTTGACCGAAGTTAAAGAGCCGGCCGCGAAACACTACGCCTATAGCTGCGGTTGGCTGTTAGTTGCGCTAAACAGGACGGCCACACTCCAGAAGCTTGCGAGTATGCCGGGCAATCATCAGGTCCTCGTCGGTCGGAACCATCCATGCGGAGACGCGACTCCCCGGCGCAGTCAGGCAGGTTTTCCCCGCCTGGTTGGCCGCATGATCTATATCGATCCCGAGCCAACTGGCGCTCTCGCACACACGGCGCCGGATTTCCGGAGAGTGCTCGCCGATCCCGGCCGTAAACACGAGCGCATCGAGACCACCCAGCGAGGACGCCAAGCCACCGATCTCTCGAACTATCCGAAAAACGAAGAGCTCAATGGCTTCACGCGCCCGCACATCTTGGCTTTCGAGCAACGTGTGCATGTCGCTGCTGATCCCGGACACCCCAAGCAGCCCGGACGAGTCGTAGAGCAGGTCCTGGATCGCTTGAGCCGACATCTTCCGCTCTTGCAGCAGATAGAGAATTACGCCCGGATCAAGCGCGCCGCATCGCGTTCCCATCGGCAGGCCGTCGAGCGCGGTGAACCCCATGGTCGTGTCGAGGCTGTGTCCGCCACGCAGCGCGCAAAGGCTCGCGCCGCTGCCGAGATGAGCCACGACAACACGACCGGCCGAGATCGTCGGGGCAATCGCCGCAAAGGCGCCCGAAATAAATTCGTAGGAAAGCCCGTGAAATCCGTATCGCCGCACTCCGCTGGCTTCGTAGTCGCGCGGCAAGGCAAAGCGTGTGGCGACGGAAGGCATATCGTGGTGAAACGCGGTATCGAAGCATGCGACCTGCGGCAAACTTGGCCGGATTGTCCTTAGGGCGCGAACCGCAGCGAGGTTATGCGGTTGGTGCAATGGTGCGAGCGGTGCAAGCTGGTCGAGTACAGCCAGGACATGATCATCAACGAGAACCGGCGCGCTGAAGTCGGCGCCACCATGGACAACGCGGTGCCCCACCGCGGCAAGGCGATCATCGCCCCGATTGTTGTCTACCCACGCCAGAAGCTCCGCGAGGAACGCTTCGTGACGAAGGCCTGCACCCGAGTGCCAATCACGCTCACTCAAGACATGCCCGCTTGCATCGACGGCACGGAAGCGCGGCGCCGTTCCGATGCCCGCGATTTCCCCCTTTGCCGCAAGGACAAGCGACCTCTCACCTTCGACTTCGAACAATGCAAATTTTAGGCTCGAAGAGCCTGAATTGAGCGCAAGGATGTCGTTGCCAGCGTGTGGCTCAGCCAACTTGGAAGGCGGTAGTGTCATGCCTGCGCCCTCAGCTCTAGGTTCTGGCGACCGTCGCGGCTGCGATCGCAATTCCGCCGCCCCGGGCGGACTCGCCCGAACTAATGGGTGAAATCTCGCCGGCGACCTGCTTGAGATCGTCGGCCGATAAGCTCTCTTTCGCGAGAAGCTCTTTGGCAACGCGCTCGAGAAGCGCACGATTGGCGGTCAAAATCTCGACGGCCTTCTTGAAGGCTTGCTCGATGAGCTCGCGCACGGCTACGTCAATGGCATCCGCGGTCGCCTCACCATAACGGCGGGGCTGCCAATCGGAATCCGCGACACCGCCGAGAATTGACGCTGGTTCCGGCTCGTATGTCACTTGGCCGAGTTTCGGGTCCATGCCGAACCGAACCACCATGCTCCTGGCAATGCCGGTGGCTTTCGCGAGATCATCGGCGGCGCCAGTCGATACGGCGGCGTAGAACAGACTCTCCGCTGCGCGACCGCCTAGCAGGACGGTCATGCGATTCATGAGCTCCATTCGGTCCATGAGAAAGCGGTCCTCTGTCGGACGCTGCATGGTGTAGCCGAGCGCCGCGATACCGCGCGGAATGATCGATACCTTCTCCACGGGATCGACGCGCGGCAGCGACATCGCGACCAGCGCGTGACCCATCTCATGATGCGCGACGACGTCACGCTCCTCGGGGATGAGAAGTCGGCTGCGCTTCTCCAAACCTGCGACGATCCGCTCGATCGCCTGAACAAAGTCCTCGAGCATCACCGCATCGGCGCCGCGCCGCGTCGCCAAGAGCGCCGCCTCGTTGACCAGATTGGCAAGATCTGCGCCGGTGAAGCCGGGCGTCAGGCCGGCGATCTCGTCCACCGAGACGGCGGGAGCGAGCTTAATCTTCTTGAGATGCACCATGAGGATGTCGGAGCGCCCTTTCTTGTCTGGGCGGTCGACCAGAATCTGACGATCGAAGCGGCCGGGCCGCAGGAGCGCCGGATCGAGGATCTCCGGTCGGTTTGTCGCCGCCAGCAGAACAACTCCCACCGACGGATCAAAGCCGTCGAGCTCGCTGAGGAGCTGATTGAGCGTTTGTTCCTTCTCATCATGCCCACCGCCACCAGGCAGAAAGGTGCCACGCGCACGCCCGAGCGCGTCCAGCTCGTCGATAAAGACGATGGCGGGAGCATGCTGACGCGCTTGCTCAAACAGGTCGCGCACCCGGGCGGCTCCGACACCCACGAACATTTCGACAAACTCGGAGCCAGAGATCGAGAAAAAATTAACGCCAGCCTCGCCAGCGACAGCGCGGGCCAGGAGCGTCTTGCCCGTCCCCGGCGGGCCAACCAGCAAAATGCCCTTGGGAACCCGGGCACCCAGCCGCCCATAGGCGGCCGCATCCTTCAAAAATGACACGACCTCCTGCAATTCCTCCTTGGCTTCATCGACGCCGGCCACATCCGCAAAAGTCGTCTTGATGTCCTTCTCGACGAAAACCTTGGCTTTGCTTTTGCCCACGGCCATGAGCCCGCCCATGCCCTGGCCGGCCATCGGCCGGACGAGAAACATCCACAGCAAGATGAAGCCGACGCTTGGCAGGATCCAGCCCAATGCCGTCACCAGAAAGCTCGGAGGCGCTTCGCCAGAGAAGGTGAGCTTGTCCTTGGACAATTTATCGGCAAGCCCGGCGGGCACCGGATAGGTCTGGAAATGCTGTGGCGCAGCCGGAGCGGCCGATTGTCCCTCTGGCGCTTGCTTTCCAGCCGGTGGGGCGGTCTTCGCCTCGGGTTGCTTGTAAGTGCCTGTGATCGTCGTCGACCCGACCACAATGTCTGTGATCTTCCCTTGATCGGCGAGTTGTTCGAACTCGCTGTAAGGGATCGTCTTCATGTGCGTCGGTTGGAACAGGAAGTCTTGGATCAGCATGACCGCCAAGACCGCCGCTATGATGTACCAGAAGTTGATCTGGTGCTCGCGCTTGATTTCCATCGTATTATCCGATCAGGCCTGTCTCACACTCGCCCCGGGCTTCTGCGCGCACGCATCGGGCTCAGAATTCCACCTCGTGCTACAGCCATGTGTAACCTTCCGAATCACTATTCAGGGGCTCCGGCATCGGCGCGCCGGGCTTCCGGACGGAAGTCAACGCAACGCTGAATTGCCCGATGCAGGCACACGCCCCAACAAAGCAATATTGCTGGTGCGCCCAGAGGCTTTCTTTGATCTCGGTTAAACTCGCCAGCCGCGAAGGCACAGAGAGCCCGCTCTGGTGCGGGAAGGCGGATTCGCCGTCAACCTAATGTTCGGCTGGGCTTGCGGCGTGCGGAAGGGCGTCGAAGCACTTGACAAGTTCCTCGACGGGGCAGGCACAGGATCCGAGCCGCATATCCACTCCACCGGCCTGAAGCTTTCGGGGCCCGGCGATAAAGCCCAAGACAAGCCGATGCACACCAGTTTTCAGGATCACATTGCCCATCGTTTCCGCTGAGTGGTCCGTGTTCGCGTGGAACTCTCGCGAGCCACTATCGGGGTCGACGACGAGCACGCCGTCGCATTTGCCGAAGAACGGACAAAGCACACTGTCCCCGTTCGACCTCATAACCAAGAAGGCCGTCTTCCCCGATTGACTTGCGATGGGCGCTGGCGCGGACATAATCCTCCTCCGCAGCGCTCTCTTCCGTCCACAAAAGATACGGCGCCGGGGGCTGGGCAGACCTTAACTTCGATCAAACATTCGCCGCTATCTCAATCAAGACGATGCCGCGTTCGGGAAGTGCTGTCGGACAAGCGCCGGGGCACGTCATCGAAGCCAACGAGGACAACGCCTGGAAATGCCCGACATCTCCCAAGTCGCCTCCAAAGGGCGTTATTGACTGGCCATCGAGCGTCGCCTCTCTGGCCAATCGACAAATGCGAGCACCCAAAGACCGATCAGATTCACAACCGGGATGACTGCAACCACAGACCAGAATGGCGACAAGCCGATGCGGCCGAGAATTCTGCCTATCGGATATAGAAAGAGCGCGGCCATGACCGCGAAAACAAGCCAGTGTGCAACCCCGTACCCATCCATCATAATCCAATCGCCCATCATTGCCGTCATTCCTTCCTCATGGACAATATCGTCGAGCGAGCACCGTTCGACGGGATCGGCTGTGGCCTCTCAACGAATGTGATGCCTACCGCGGTGAGCAGTAGGCCAACGACAGCCGCTATTCCGAGACGTTCGCCGAAAAAGACAACGCCGATCGCGAAGCCAACAATGGGTGTGACGAACGTGAAGGCGTTGGCACGGCTGAAGGGGACGCGCGCCAACAACGCGAACCAAAGCCAGTAGGCCAGTGCGGTGCCAAACAACGCCAGACTCAACAAGCTCGCCAGAAACATCGGAGACCAAACAACCGCGGCGGGCCGCTCTATAAGAAGAGCGCCAGCGGAAAGCGGTAAGGCGCCAATGAGCGTTTGCGCCCCCGTCGCGACCAAAGCATCCACCCGACGTCCAAGCGCCTTCATCAGTATGTTTCCCACCGCGACGCCGGCGGCCGCGAACGCAATGTAAGTCACACCTACGGCGAAGCTGGCCCGCGTTTGATCGCTAAACTGCGGAAGGCTGATGACGACGATGCCAAGAAATCCCAATAGAAGGCCGAGACGTTGCATCGGGCCGAGACGCTCGGCCAGGAAGAGGTGGGCTAGAACCGCCGCGAGCAGCGGCTGACCATTGGCGATCACCGTAGCGAGACCAGGAGAAACGTATCTTGAGGCGTCGAACATGCCGAGAAAGCCGAGGCTCGTCGTGCCTAGCCCGATGGCCGCGAGCATGGCCCACGTCCGAAGATCCCGCGGTACTGGGCGGCCCAGCGCCCAAGCAAGCGCCATAAGCGCCACGCCTGCGATGAGAGCCCGCAAGGCAGCGAAAGCAAACGGCGGCGCGAAGCGGATGCCGATGGCAATCAGAGGATAGCACAGCGCCCACAGGAACGAGACTGCGAGAAGGCCCGCCACGTCGCGCTTACGGATCGCTTGTTGCGGGTTTCCTGCATTCGCGACGACAGGCAGCCGAGACACCGCGGCATCTCTCGCCTCTCTTCCGCTCACGGCATTGATGCCGCAATCATGGCGTTCATCCTGCGGCGAGCAGAGCTGTCATCATCCGATCTGTGACTGGTTGATTAACTGACCCCACCGACGCGGCCCAGGAAAGAACATCGGGACACGCGCCTTATAAAGCCGATATTCCTCGCCGAACTGCTTGAGCATTTGTCGTTCTTCACGATAAGCGAGCAAGATGTAAACGATGACGATGAGTGGAAACAAGGTGACCGAGAATATTGTCGGCCAATGCACTACACCCTCGCCGAACAAGCCGACGAACAGACCCGTATACTGCGGGTGTCGCACAAGGCTATACAGCCCGGTGGTTGCCAGCCGATGTTCCCCTTGCGCGCGGTAGAGCTCGCGCCAACCCTCAGCGAACAGGCCGATCCCGATAAATGCGAGCCCGTATCCGATGATCATCGCGATCATCATGCCGAGTTCACCCATGCCGAGCAGGGTCGACCACAAATTGGCGTTGAGTTGATTGCGATCGAGGCCAAACAGCCTAATCGACAGGTAGATTGTCAGGGGAAAGCCGTACATCTCCGCATAAAGCGCGATGATAAATGCTTGCACCAACCCGGCTCCCGTCCATTCACGCCAGTTCTTTGGTGCGAAGTATCGGTAGAAGACCCAGGAGACGATTACGATCATGACGACCGCAAGTCCCCAAAACTCCGAATGCGCGATGTGCGCATTGATATTGAAGAGCCCGTTGGAGTCCGGTGTGACGTTGTTCATATTGGCCTGCCAATCTCAATCTGACGCCTGAGCGAGGAGTTCGTTGACCCGCAGCAGCGGTTGGTGGGGGTGGTCCAGCTCGGGGAGGGCTCCAAGGGCAAAGGCAGAGATCGCACCGGGACGGAACAAGCAGCAGACGGTCGATCCGCCGTACTGGAAATAACCAAGCTCACTCCCCTTGGCGACGCGAGCTCCGGGCTTGATGCCAGGGTCTATGATGCAAGACGAGATTTCTCCCATACCGATCGGCATCACCACCATGTGGCCAATCACGGGATCGTCGGCCATGATGTGGATGATCGCGCGCGCCGCAACATGGGCGAGATATGCCTGGGAGTTGTTCGGCCCGATCGGGTCTTCGCCTTCGCTTTCGGCTTCCGAAAAGTAGGTTCCTTCGACGATGCGCGCACCCAGGACCGTGCCGCTCACCGGACTATGCCAGCGGTGATAGTTGAAAGCGCTCAGGAAGGCTTGATAGACGACACCGCCGACAAATTCATCGACGCTCGGATCGCCCGCCAGCATATCCGCAAGCGAATAGGGTTGGCCTTTGATCCAGAAGTCGTCCTGCCGCTTCACGCCCCTGGCAATGCGATAGGGTCGCGACTCGCAAGGATTGACGATTGCCTTGTCGTTATCCAGCGCCGCAATGGGACGCGCGCCAGGTCTCAGGCGCCGGGTGAAAAAGTCGTTCCAGGATCTGAAGCCCCAATGCTGCTCGGCCGGAGCGTACTCGAAATCGGTGATTCCGATACGTTTCTGCGCCGCCTCACATTTCCAACCGCGAGGCGTTTCGTTGATGACGGCCAGCGAGGCTTCGCTGGTCAGATACACACAAAATGCTCCGATGATCTTCTTGAGCATGGCGTTGACGGTCGGGTGCCGGAACGCAGCGAAACCGGCGGGCGTTCCCATGCACCAATCGAGGATCGCATCAAGCGGACAGCCCACATAGGCCGAGTCCTCGAATTCCGGTGCATAGGTCAGCACCGCATTTATCAAGCTCAGCATCTCCTCTGTGGAATTCAGATGACGAACCCTGTATTTGCTCGCCTTCGGAACTTCAGCGATCATGCTGGTGAAGTACAGGCGCACGATGGGATCGCGGTCGATCAGATCGGCGAACTCCTGGATCACCGGGTGGCGCTTCGCTTTTTGCTTCTCAGCCTTGGTCTTGAAGCCGTGCAACCAAGCTTGCAGCGCCTCCGGTTCAGTCGGTAGCCAATGCCCGACGCGGAAAGTCGACTTTCTCGCCCAATAATCAGCGGCCATGGTCTGCTTATTTTCCCCAAAGAGCGTTGGCACTGCTACTCGACGACGAGCCGGCCTCTGAACATCCCCATCGGGCAGGAGAATGGGAATTCTCCGGGCTCCTTCGGCAGAAGCTCGACGGGAACGGTCTGCCCGGTCGGCAGGTCGGCGCTCTTGTTGAAATCGGCGAAGATAACCTTGTCAGAGCAGGTCGCCGTCTCTTCACGGCGGAAATTCAGGCGCACGGGTTTGCCACGCCGCACCACGATGGTGTCGGGCGTGTAGCCGCCCTTTACGAGGACCATGATTTCCTGATATCCGCCGCTCGTCTCGGCCGCCCGCACGCCCTTCGCCCGCTTCAGCCAGAAAAGCCAGACGATAAAGCCGACAAGCAGCAACCCGACGGCAAGCACGATCCAACGATCGGGGGTCATGGCGAGATCCTCTCGGGCTGGAAGAAGCGGAGGCGGTTGGCGTTGGTCACGACCGTGACCGAACTGAACGCCATGGCGGCAGCCGCGATGATTGGGGACAACAGCAGTCCGAGGAATGGGTAGAGCACGCCCATGGCTACCGGGAGGCCAAGGGCATTGTAGCCGAAGGCTCCAATCAGGTTCTGGCGGACGTTTCGCATCGTAGCGCGGCTGATCTCGATCGCGGTCACGACACCGATGAGGCTGCCCTTGATCAAGGTGACATCACTTGCCTCGATCGCAACGTCGGTGCCGGTGCCGATCGCGAAGCCGACGTCGGCCTGAGCAAGCGCAGGAGCGTCGTTGATGCCGTCGCCGACCATACCAACGGTCTTGCCTTCGAGCTGAAGCTTCTGGACTTCATGCGCCTTCCCGTCCGGCAGAACTTCGGCAAGCACGCGCTCGATGCCAACCTGGCGCGCGATGGCCTTCGCTGTGCGCTCGTTGTCACCCGTGAGCATGACCACTTCGATGCCGAGACGCTTTAACGCTTCGATCGCCAGTTTCGAATCCGGTTTCACCGTGTCGGCGACCGCAACCAAACCGGCCGGGCTTCCGTCGATGGCGACATACATCGGCGTCTTGCCCTCGCCAGCAAGCCGCTCCCAGTCCTTGCCGAATGCGTCGAGCGCAACGTTCCGTTCGCGCATCAGCTTAGCATTGCCAAGGAGAATGTCGTGGCCGTCGATGCGACCGCCGACGCCCTGTCCTGGTATGGCCGCAAAGCCTTCCGCGTTCGCGAGGGTCAGGTTTCGCGCCTCTGCGCCTTTGACGATCGCTTCGCCGAGAGGATGTTCGGAGCCGCGCTCGAGCGACGCGGCTAGATGCAGAATCTCGTCCTCGTTCCTGCCACCCGTGGGGACGACGTCGGTCAGCGCGGGCTCGCCGCGGGTAATGGTTCCCGTCTTGTCGAGGATGATGGCATCGAGCTTCTGCGACGTCTGAAGCGCATCGCCTGAACGTATCAGGATGCCGTTCTCGGCGCCCTTGCCGATCCCAACCGTCAATGACGTCGGCGTCGCAAGACCCAGCGCACAGGGGCACGCGATGATCAGCGTGGTGACAAAAACGATGACCGCATAGATGCCCCTCGGTTCGGGGCCGAAGAGATACCAGGCGACGAACGACAGGATCGCCAGAATCATCACGGAGGGGACGAAATAGCCCGACACTGCATCGACGACGCGCTGGATTGGCGCTTTCGAGCCCTGCGCGTCCTTCACCATCCGGATGATGTTGGCGAGGGCCGTGTCTTTTCCGACCTTCGTCGCCTTGAACTTGAAGCTTCCTGTCTTGTTGAGAGTGCCACCCATGACCTCGTCCCCAACGCCCTTCTCGACGGGCATCGATTCGCCGGTCAGCATCGACTCGTCGACCGCACTCATTCCTTCGATAAGTTCGCCGTCGACCGGAACCTTGTCGCCGGGCCGGACCACGACGATATCGCCCACCAGCACTTCCTCGACTGGAACGTCGATTTCCTTGTCCTCGCGGACAACGCGGGCGGTCTTGGCCTGCAACCCGATTAGCTTCTTGATCGCTTCCGAGGTTCGCCCTTTTGCCTTCAGCTCCAGCGCAAGCCCGAGCGTCACCAACGCGACGACGACATCGGTCACATCCCAAAACACCTCGGCGAGCGACATCTTGGGGAATAAGTCGGGCCAGGCTACGGCGACAATCGAATAGAGGAAGGCAGCGCTGATTCCGATGGCGATCAGCGTGTGCATGTTTGCGGAGCGGTGCTTCAGCGCGTCCCACATGCCTGTAAAAAATTGCGAGCCCGACCAGAGCAGCACCGGAATGCTCAGCACGCCCAGAAGGCCCCATACGACACGGCGCGTTTCACTGCCGGCCGGCATCCAATCCCGAAGACCTGGTACGAGGTCTGGATAGCTGAGCGCCATGACGGGAACCGCGATGATCGCCGCAAACCAGAATTTCCGCATCAGGCTGCGGTATTCCTCGCGTTGTGCTGAGTCTTCTGGACTGAGCACGCCCTCCGCCGATTCGGTGACCGGCTTCGGCTCGGCCACCTTGTGTCCAGCGGATTCGATGGCGCGGCGAAGAGCGTTGAAATCCGTTTGTTCCGGCTGGTACTCGACATCGACTGCACCGGTGCCCAAGCTAGCGTGGGCCGAGACGACGCCAGGCGCCATTTGCAGGGCAAGCTCGATGCGGGTCACGCAGGATGCGCAGTGCATGTGCTTGATCGGGATACGGATTTTGGCCGTGCCCGCGGTGTATCCGACCGAGCGGATCGCCTGCAGCAGATCCGATACCGTCGCATGCTCGGGATCGTAGTCGATGGCAGCCAGCGCGTTGGCGCGATTGACATGTGCCTCTTTCACGCCCGCGACGGCTTTAAGGGATTTTTCTATGGTCGCGGGACAGTGCGGACAGGTCATGCCGCCTACGGACAGGTCGACATGGTCCGTGCGGTCGCCCCGAGAGCGCTGATCGCCGCCCGCGCGAGCAGCTGTGGCAGTCGGCGTCGCATCCATCATTCAAATTCCTTCGGGCGGGTTGTTCAAAGTTGCCTCTCAGGCACGATCAAGATCGCCTTTCTGCGCCCGTTCCTTCGCCACATAGCGATCCGGATAGGTGCGGAACTGGTTGTGGCAAGACGCCGAACAAAAGTAGTAAGTCTGTTTATTGACGGTTTCGCTTGCCGCAGCCTTGGTGCTCTCTAACGCCATGCCGCAAACGGGATCGGTGACTTGCATCGCGCAGATTCCTATTGGTTTTTGACCCCGACGTAATCGCCGCTGTTCCGGAGAAACGGAGCCGGTTAAGGGGCATTCTGGTCGCCCGCCCTCGGCAATTCTTTGATCTCGGTTAAACTGCGGTCACCGGCCCTTAGGCCGGATGCGGAACCGAATGGCCGCTGACCAGCCTGATTACCTGATAGGCGCGCAATGGACTTGCCTGTGGGGAGACGAGCGGACTGGACGCCCAAGGGGCCGCTCCAGACCGCCGATCCCGTATTATCAGCGCGAGAGCGACCGTCCCGGTGACCTGTCACGATGCCCGAGGGCTATTTGGCCTCTTCAATGGGGCTATCCCGGCAGCATCTCTTCAAGGAGGCACCGGCTTGGAGCTTTATGCCTCAATCAGCACCTTCAAAGCCTTGGTCTGGGCTGCCGTGCCAAATGTTTCATAGGCCTCGATAATCTGGTCGAGCTTAAATCTATGGGTAATTAGTCGCATGGGATCAATTTTGTGAGATTGGACCGTCTTGAGCAACATCGGGGTGCTCACCGTGTCGACAAGTCTCGTTGTGATCGCAATGTTCCGGTCCCATAACCGTTCCAAGTGCAACTCAGTTTTGACCCCATGCACCCCGATATTGGCGATGACGCCGCCAGGCGCAACAATGTCTTCGCAGGTCACGAAGCTCGCCGGCACGCCGACCGCCTCAATAGCCGTATCGACGCCGCGCCCCCCGGTCATTTTCATAACCGTCTCGACAGCTTTTCCATCCCGGCTATTGATGATGTCCGTGGCGCCGAAACGCTTCGAGAGCTGCAAACGATTATCATCGAAATCGATCATGATGATCTGGGCCGGTGAGTAGAATTGCGCGGTGAGCAAGGCCGCAAGCCCAATTGGGCCGGCACCGACGATAGCGACACTCGCGCCAGGTTCGACTTTTCCATTGAGCACACCGCACTCGAATCCTGTCGGCAGGATGTCGCTCAACATCACCAGCGCATCTTCTTCGGCTCCTGCCGGTATATGGTAGAGGCTGGTGTCGGCGAATGGGATGCGGACGTATTCGGCCTGTGTACCGTCGATCTTGTTCCCGAGTATCCAGCCTCCGCGGACGCAGTGCGAATACATGCCCCGACGGCAATAATCACATTTTCCGCATGACGAGATGCAGGAGACGATGACGCGATCGCCGACGTTGAACGCGGTCACAGCGGCTCCGATCTTTTCAACGACGCCGACGCCCTCATGGCCAAGAATACGACCAGGAGCACATGTCGGCACATCGCCTTTGAGAATATGCAGATCCGTACCGCAGATCGTCGTCTTGACGATCTTGACGATAGCATCTGTCGGAGCCGCAATATCGGGCGTCGGCCGCTCTTCGAGAGCCTTCTGGCCAGGTCCGTTATAGATCAGCGCCTTCATGTTCTTCTCCCAATCTTTCTTGTCGGCTTCATGATCTTCACGGGCCTCCTATGGCGAACGCCTGGCTCCGCCGCATTCGGTGAACGCCATGCCCTCGATATGAAACCCCGCATCCGCATAAAGGATTTCACCCGTGACCGCGGTCGTATAATCGCTGGCGAGCAACAGCGCGGTCCTTCCGATTTCGCAAGAATCGATACTGCGCCGAAGCGGCGCGTCGCGCATGGTCTCGTTGAGCAGATCGTCGAAATGCGCGATCCCCGACGCCGCCCGCGTCGCGACGGCGCCGGCCGAGATCGCGTTCACCCGGATGTTTTTCGGGCCGAGCTCGTGCGCGAGGTAACGCACGGACGCTTCCAGCGCCGCCTTCACCGGCCCCATGACATTGTAGTGGTCGACGACCTTTTCCGCTCCGTAGAAGCTCAGCGTCATCAGGCTGCCGCCCTTGTCCATCAATGGCTCGGCCAGCTTCGCCATGCGAATGAACGAATGGCACGAGATCAGCATCGATTCGGCAAAGCCGTCTGCCGAACAGTCCGTCAGACGTCCGTGCAAGTCCTCTTTCCGGGCCCACGCAATTGAGTGGAAGACCAGGTCGAGACGACCCCACTTATTGCGGATCGCATCAAACACTGCATCGAGCTGGCCCGCGACAGCGACGTCGCATGGCAGGAACAACTCGGCCTCCGCGTCGTGCGCGAGCGGTTCAACATAGGGCTTCGCTTTGTCGTTCAGATAGGTCAAGGCCAGCGCGGCGCCGGCGCTACGGAAGTGCTGTGCCGCCGCCCAGGCGAGGCTGTGCTCATTCGCCACCCCAACAACCAACGCCTTGCGGCCGCTCAGATCGAGGATTTCCATGATACCCCCCCTCGGGACTGCGAGCCCCGTCCACTGCCTGGTCCACAATCCGGCACCGTCGCGGCGTCCCGACCATGCTCGCACCAGACGCAGCCGCAATCGCGATGGTCGCAACTCGGATCGCGCAGAACTCGACGGTAACGGAGCTGCGCGATGGGAAACAGCAGACGGTTGACGAGCGAGGGACTGTAGAAGCGCCGCAGCGTCTGGCCAGCGTCGCCCGTGCTCAGGCTTCGAATTGCAACCTTCCATCCAATCGGTCCCACGGCATTGAACAGGAACCGATTCGTGATGCCGATCCGCAGAGACGGGCCAAGCTGGCGACGCCAGAGACCCTCATAGTCCGCGCCGTCGATAATGCTGCGCGCCGCCAGCACGCCCGAGTGCAGGGCGTAGCGGAGGCCGAAACCCGCAAGCGCATCCTGGAAGCCCGCCTGCTCCCCAACGACCGGATGACCGCCTTGCACAGCGGCTCTGGGAAGTCGAAAATTCGCGAACCCCCCGAAGCGCCGCGGATTCCGCATCGCGAGTCCGACCTTGTCTCGAAAGAAGGATAGGGTGCGCTGGACGTGCTGCTCCTGCTGCTTGAAGCCGCTAAACATGCAGCTCGCGACCGTACCCTGGCCGCCATGAATCAGCAGATAGGCGTAGCCCAACGGAGCGAGCCAGTTATCGAGCACCAGCCAATCGCCGTCCGCCATGTCGGTTTCGAACACATAGCCGACGGCAATGGCATCAGCAGCGCGTGGTCCACCGGCCAGAACCGAACGTCCCACAACGGTCCCGACTCGATCGGAGAAGCGGACATCTGCCCCCGCCGCCATCGCTTGCGTCAGCAGAGCACGATCGATAGTGCCGGAACCATTGCCCCGCCGAACGAGGTAATAAAGCGGGCGGTTGCTGCGAACGCGATGCTCCTTTCCTTCCGCATCGAACACCGCGCCTTCCGAGATCGGAACATGATCGAAATTTGGATCGATACCCGCCGCGCGCAGCCCGTCGAGAACGTCCTCTTCGCTGCTCCAGTTCTCAAGCCCCTGGAAGTCGCCATGAAACCGGCTGCCCACCTCGGCATGCCACTCCCGAACCACGACGCGACGCCCGCTTCGCGCCAGCACATTGGCGCAAGCGAGGCCCGAGGGCCCCGCGCCAACAACGGTGATCGTATTTTCGTCTTTGTCCCGTTCTCTGGCGCGGCGTTCGAGCGTGCTCACCGGCGACGTCTCCTCACGACTCAAGGACATAGGTCCCAGGGGCATCGCAGATCGGCGGGTATCCCTTGTCCGCTGCCCCCATCGAAGGAGGCGCCGCCTTCGCGGACGAGTGGGTCGCGAGCCAGTCCAGCCAGCACGGCCACCAAGAACCAGGCATCTCTTGCGCATGCTGTTGCCAGGCATCGGGATCGACGTAGGTCGCGCTTTTCCGATGTGTCGCGATCTGATGGTGGCGTTTCGGATTACCGGGCGGATTGACGATGCCGGCGTTGTGTCCGCCATTGGAGAGAACGAATGTCACGTCCGCATCCGTCAGCATCTGGATTTTGTAGGCCGACCGCCAGGGTGCGACATGATCGGTGATGGTACTGACCGCGAAGAGCGGCACGTCGATGTCACGTAGCGAGATCGCCTTCCCGCCAACCACATAGCGGCCTTCCGCGAGATCGTTGTTCAGGAAAAGATGGCGTAGATATTCCGAATGCATTCGCGACGGCATCCGAGTCGCATCGGCATTCCACGCCATGAGGTCGATCATCGGCGTGCGTTCGCCCATCAGGTAGCCTTGCACCATCGCCGACCAGATGAGGTCATTCGAACGGAGCAGTTGGAATGCGCCGGCCATCTGGCGCGAATCCAGATAACCTTGGGCCGCCATCATGTCCTCAAGGAACCGCACCTGGTCCTCGTCGATGAACAGCATCAGCTCGCCGGCCTCCGTGAAGTCGGTCTGAGCCGCGAAAAGGGTTATGCTTTTGAGCCGATGATCACCGTCGCGCGCCATCGCGGCCGCCGCGATCGCCAGCAAGGTTCCCCCCAGGCAGTAACCCGCAGCCTGCACCTTCTGCTCTGGGACGATTGCCGAGAGCGCATCGAGCGCGGCCATGATACCGAGTTGCCGATAATCCTCCATTGCCAGATCACGATCGGCCGTGGTCGGATTCTTCCATGAGACCACGAATACGGTGTGCCCTTTGTCGACGAGATAGCGGATCAGCGAATCGTCCGGCGACAGGTCGAGAATGTAATATTTCATGATCCATGCCGGCACGATCAGGATTGGTTCGGCGTCAACTTGTGGCGTCGCCGGCGTATACTGAATGAGTTCGATCAGGCGATTGCGCAGGACGACCTTGCCGGGCGTCACCGCGACCTCCCGCCCCACTTTGAAGGCTTCGGTTCCTACAGGCCCGGCACCGCTCGCAATCCTCTGCCAATCGTCCCAGAAGTTTTGGACGCCACGCATAAAATTCATGCCGCCTTGGTGGGCGGTCTGTTCCAGCACGACCGGATTGGTCAGCGCCGAATTCGCTGGTGAAACGACATCCAAGACCTGGCGCGCCGCGAACGAGACGATGTCTTGGTGATGGCGAGAGACGCCGGGCACATCTGTCGTCGCGTTGTGCCACCATTGCTGCGTCAACAGAAAACTTTGATAGAGCGTGTTGAACGGCCAGCGCTGCCACGGCTCTCCCGCAAACCGGCTGTCCTGGGGCAGCGGTTCGATACAGACGGGACATGCCGGATCCAGTCCGGCATGCGCGCAGTAGGCCAACAGCCGCTGCCATTTCCGAGCCGCCTTCTGCACGAGCTCGACCTGCTTGTCGGGCGACAGCATCAAGTGCTGGATCCAGTCCGCATAGGCTTGGCCGAGCGCCAACGGCGAAAGTCCTCCCGTGATCCGCGCCATGGCTGCATGAAACGGTTGATCCAGCCCGGCGGGTTGGCTCGCCGCAACCCCTTCCGGCAATCCGACCGCCGTCGACAAGTCTTTCGGCATCGTCATCACCTCGGCAACGGACAGCAGGCAAATTCGGGCTGTGGCGCGCAGTGCGGGTGCGCGTCGGGTACCTTTAGATTCGGCATCATTTTTGGCCGGCCGTGAAACATCAGCGCCGCAAGTGCGATGGAGCCGAGGCGCGCTGCCGGAGAATCTGCGCGCGAGGTCAGAACAACCGGCGCGGACAGCCCGACCACCACGCCCGCCGAAACTGCTCCCCCGAGATAGCCCAGGTCCTTGGCAAGGATGTTCCCCGACACAAGATCGGGTACGAGCAAGATGTCCGCATCGCCCGCGACGTCCGACACGATGCCCTTTTCCTTCGCCGCGGCGGCCGAGATGGCGTTGTCGAAGGCAAGTGGCCCGTCGACGATCGCCCCATGAATCTGTCCCCTGCGCGCCATGAGCGTCAGACAGGCCGCATCCAGGGTCGAGACGATCGCCGGATTGACCGTTTCGACCGCCGAGAGGACGGCGACCTTCGGGCGCTCGATGCCAATCAACGTGAACAGCTCGACGGCATTCTGAAGAATGTCAGCCTTGGCGTTCAGATCGGGAGCGATGTTGATCGCGGCGTCGGTTACGCCCAATAGCTTCGGATGTGCCGGCACCTCGACGACAAAAACATGGCTTACCCGTCGCCCCGGCAGACGCAAGCCATGCTCCTTGTCCAGCAAAGCGTGCATCAGCAGGTCGGTGTGAAGGTGTCCCTTCATCACCACGTCCGCTTGGCCGTCCCGGACGAGCGCAACGGCCTGAGCGGCCGCATCGGCGTCGCTAGCCGCCGGGACGATCCACTCCTGCCGAACCTCCCAGTGCTCTTCGGCCGCAAACCTGCGAATAGCATCGGGATCCCCGACGAGCTTCGGTTCGATCAATCCGAGACCCTGAGCTTCACGCACCGTCTCGATGATGAGGTCCTGAGCGCCCGCCGCGATTGCGACCCGCACGGCGCCCAGCGCCTTTGCCTTGTCGACGAGTTGCTGAAGCGATCTCGGAGCGTCTGTCATGCCGCCGTCCCCCCGACGTCGCTCTTGGTCTGGTGCGCGTCGCCATAGGTGAGAGTGAAGACACGCTCCTCAAGCGCATCGCGCTGCTTGCGGCCCTGTTCGATGCCTTTGAAGACCTGATCGTTTAGTTCGCGCTCGCGCGCCAGGAACGCATTGCCGGGCGGCAAAGGCGCCCGCCGGCCTTCAACCAACCTTGCGAAGCCGGCGACCGCACGCATCCATGGATTGAATTCGTCCGACAGCAAATACCGGCTCGTCCGCATCGGATGCAGCCATTCGAGAAGCGCAGCCGTGGCGGGATTGGAGAAGCTCCGCACGCAAGGGCTCACGAAGGTCTTGTAGAGCTGCTCGTTCGCCTCCGAGATCTGCCGAACGCGCTCGAACGCCTTGAGCGGCGTGTCCACCTTGATGTCCGCGATGTCGCGCTCCTCGAAATGGACCGAGTATTCCGGCTTGTGGCAATCTGGATCACCCGACGGGTTATCGATCTTCATCTCGTAGAGCCCGGGCGCCAGTGCGGCGATCTCCTCGACACTCTCCAGTATCGCGCGATGCTCCAAACGAGCCACCTTCGCCGAGACGAAGATACCGAGATGCCCGACGTGGGGATTCGTCAGATACACGATCCGCTGTCCCGCGGCCTTGAGGTCTGCGGTGGCGCGATAAACGGCCGGTATCCAATCCAGCGCCTGCTGCGGGGGCGTGATGTTATCGCCGTAGGAGGCGAAGATGATGAGCGGGTTGCGGATGCGCCGCAGATCGACCGTGCAGCCATCGCAAATGCGCAGTTGTCCCTCTTCGAGCTTGTTGCCGATGAAAAGGTTTTCAACGATCGCGAGGATTTCCCCTCGGCTCAGGAAATACCAGGCGTTCCACCAGCGCTCGAATTCCAGAAAACGCTCGCGCTCGGTGTCGACGTTCGTGAACAGGTTGGCATATTTCTCCCACATCGACTCCGGCTTCAGGTTCTCGAAGTTTGCGACCAGCCAAGCGCCGTCGAAGCGCCCGTCACCCAGATCGGCGAGGAAGTGTGTGAGCCAAGCGCCGCCGACGAAGCCGCCGGCGATTCGCATCGGGTTGACGCCGGATTCACCCGCCCAATAAGAGAGTGGGGACCCGTTGAGCACCGCCGGCCCGACCAGACCCTCGCAGTCGGCGGAAAGCAAAGTGATCGCCCAGCCCGCCTGACAGTTGCCGTAGACGATCGGCGCTGCGCCGGGATGCCGCTTCGCCACTTCCTCGACGAAACGGCGCAGGGCGTGCAGGACATCGCCCAGCGTCTGGCCCGGGCAGGGCTCGGGAAAGAACGACACGAAATAGACCGGGTGGCCCTGGTGCATTGCAATGCCGATCTCGGAATCGCGTTTGAAACCGCCGATCCCTGGACCATGGCCGGCGCGGGGATCCACCACGACGACAGGCGGTTTTGCCGGATCGAGGCAATCCTCGAGGCACGCCTCGTCGATCCGGGTGATGCGCAGTAGCGCGTAATTCGCGGGCTGGTCGAAACGTCGCGCGTCGAGCAGCAGCTCGTAGTCGAAATCCAGCAAGGGAGGCTTTCCGGCGCGCTCATGAGCGATCATGTTCACCGCGCGCTGACGGAGCGTGTCCCAAAACAGGATGCTTCGCTCCCAGAGGTCATATTGATACGCCAGCAATCCCTGTAGGGGTTTCGCATCCTGGGCGTTGGACCTGGGTAAATCCGCCGGCGCCTTTACCACGACCGGCAGCCCAGGGATTTGAGTCTTCGCATCGGGAGAGACGCGCACGTCCTTCGCGATCACCTGCATCTGCTCAACGCTGGTCATGTTCACTCCTTCAGTTCGATCGCGCCGCGAAAAAGTTGAACAGCGGACAAAAGATCAATGCGACGTACCAGGCGTAAGCGAAGCTCTCGACGAGACCGATGACAAAGCTGGGCCAGGTCAGCCAGGTGAAACCCGGGAGCAAATGCTCCCAGTTGGGATGCATCGCCTGCGCCGGCAACAGAAGATCAAACCCAACGCAGAGTACGTAGGTGATGACGAGGAACAGCCCGAGGCTCAGGCCGAACGTCACGAGCGGAATGCGCGGTGGGGCAAGAGTCATTGGCAGCGGCGTGCCTGGAAGGTTGCGCGCAGGTTTGCGCAGAGATTCAGCCATGATGATGCTCCAGCGGCTTTTCTTCTGGTGTCCCTCCGACGTAACGCTCTGGCGCTGCCTCGAAGGCGTCGCGATGCTCGGCAGAACAGAAGTAATAGACCCGGTCGTGATAAACGCTGGACTTCGCCCCGGCCGTCTGGACGCTCATTCGGCAGACCGGATCGATGTCCGTCTCCGGCGGCGCCCAGCGCACTCCATCACCATGCGGATCCGCCCCTTTTTCGGGATGATCTTCATGGTGATGGCCCATGACATGCGCGCCACAACCGAAGCGCATCATCAGGAAGATGAAGCCGGCCCACAGGGCGAAGTAAAGAAGTGCGTTCATGTCGGCCTCACAGCGTCAGGCCGTAGCGGCCTGCCGGCGTGCAGGCTTGGCGACTTGCTGCTCGCCGTCTGAAGACGGCGGACGCAGGTCGCTGGCCGCGTCCCGAGCCATCGCCGCACAGCAGTCCTGCAGCTTCTCGGTCAGTTCCGCCCAGCGCTTGGCCCGAAGCGAAGAGCGTTCGAGCAAGAGTGCGAAAATCTCGGACTCGGCCGCCAGGAACTCCTGTGGCTGCCGACACTGCAACAGCTCCTGGAATGACCGTCCGAGCCGATCGTTGCCATCGAACGCCGCGGTCAATTCGGCGCTATAGGAATCGACATAAGCCTTCTGCAGATCCTTCGCGAAGGCCTGCCAGCGTTGCATATGCCGATCGACGGCCCCAGAAGCGTTCGTTGTGGGCAGGCCCCACCACGAAAAAAGGGCAGTCATCTTCTCGATACCGGCAGTCATTGGGTCTTTTGTTTCCATGGCGAATGTCCTTCCTTGTGATTGTTGCAGGCTCTCTAAAGTTCGGTGGTTGGGTTCCTTCGTCAGCGCATTGCTTCGAGCGCGAGCGCTATCCCCTGGCCGCCGCCGATGCAGAGCGTGACGAGGGTTCGTTTCAGTCCGTCGCGGCGCATCCCGTACAGGAGTCGTGTTGTCAGCACGGCGCCCGTTGCGCCAATGGGATGGCCGTGCGCGATGGCGCCGCCCTCGACATTGACAATGCCCTCCGGCAATCCGAGCTCGCGCGTCACGGTGAGCGCGATTGCGGCAAAGGCCTCGTTGATCTCGACGCGCTCGAGGTCGCTGATCGTCCATCCCGCGCGATCCAGCGCCTGATGCACCGCCGGCACAGGTCCGAGTCCAAACATGCCCGGCTCCACGGCGCCCACACCGAAGCCGGCCAACCGCGCCATCGGTTCGACCCCGTTCTTCTCGGCCCAGGCCGCGTTCGCGACGATCATCGCCGCCGCGCCGCTGTTCAGCCCCGGCGCATTGCCTGCGGTGATCGTCCCGTCCTTGCGAAACGCGGGCTTCAGCTTGGCAAGCGATTCCAAGGTGGTGTCGGGCCGGTTGTGTTCGTCTTTGCGGAAGGTGATCGGACCTTTGTGCGTTGGCACTTCGACCGGCACGATCTCGGCGTCGAACTTGCCGGCGGCCTGGGCCTCACTGAACCGTTGCTGGCTCCTGAGCGCCCAATGATCTTGCGCATCGCGCGTGACTTGAAATTTCGCCACCAGATCTTCCGTCACCCAGCCGGAGTGGCGATCCGAAAAGGCGTCATTGAGCCCGTCGCGCAGCATCGAGTCGAAGATCTGAGCATCGCCCATGCGATAGCCCCAGCGGCCGCCCGCCATCAGGTACGGCGACTGATCCATGTTCTCCATGCCACCGGCGACGGCGCTTTGGGCGAAGCCGAGCATGACCTCTTGCGCGGCCATGACGATCGCCTGTGCGCCGGAACCGCACACCCGATTGACCGTCATCGCGGGCACCGCGACCGGCAGGCCGGCCTCGACCGCCGCCTGACGCGCCGGGTTCATCTTGGCGCCGGCCTGCACGACCTGGCCCATGACGACGGTATCGATCGCACCGCGATCGATCTTCGCGCGCGACAGGCTTTCGCCGATCGCAACCGCGCCGAGGTGCGGCGCCGGAATATCCTTCAGGGCCCCATTGTAGGTCCCGATCGGCGTCCGGACGGCGGCGCACAGCACGACAGTTGATTGACTCATGATACGAGATCTCCTTGTTCCATTGCGCGCTACGCCATGTACTGGCCGCCGTTTGCAGTAATCGTTGCTCCCGTGATGAAACCGGCATCGTCGCTCGTCAGAAACGAGACGATCCGCGCGATCTCATCCGGATCGCCCAGCCGCCCAACTGGAATCTGTCCGATGATCTTCCCGAGCACGTCTTGCGGCATGGCCGCGGTCATATCGGTCGCGACATAGCCGGCGGCGACTGCATTGACCGTGACGCCCTTCGCAGCATTCTCCAGCGCCAGTGCGCGCGTGAAGCCGAGCATTCCGGCTTTGGCCGCGGAATAGTTCGTCTGACCAAGCTGGCCCTTCTGCCCATTGATCGAGGAAATATTGATGACGCGACCGAACCCGCGCTCACGCATGGGACCAATGACCGCGCGGCACATGTTGAAGCAGGAGGTCAGGTCGGTCGCGATGACTTCGTTCCATTGAGCGGCGGTCATCTTGTGAAGCATCGCATCGCGCGTAATGCCGGCATTGTTGATCAGGATATCGACCGGCTCGCCAAGATCTTTGCAGACAGCCGCGACACCTGCCTGACACGCATCGAAATCGGCGACATCCCAGCGATAGATCGGAATTCCGGTTTCCGCGTGGAAAGCCTCCGCAATGGCGGCGTTTCCGTAATAGACGGCGACCGGCTTATGCCCAGCGCTCTTGAAGCGTCTGGCGATCGTCGCTCCCATTCCGCGCGTGCCGCCCGTGATGATGGCTCTTCGTTCCACGCCTCAGTCCCTCAGCTTGATTCACGGGTCGATTTGGACGCCACCACGCGCCGACGGATCTCTTCGGCTTCGTCGCAGCGGCAATCCAGGAATCCGTGGACCGGGCAGGTCAGACACATCTCCTCCAGTCTCTTTCGGAGTGTCTGGCGCGCCCGATGCAGGCGAACGGTCACGTTGTTGAGTGTCGTTCCAAGGCTGGCGGCGATGCGGTCGCGCGGCTCTCCCAGGATGTCCGATCGCCACAGAATGTCCGCGTAGTCCGGCTTCATCGTTGGAAGAAGCTTGTGCAGACAGTTACAGATTGCTTCGTCCGTCTCGCGATCGGGCTCGACTGCGATTTCATCAAAGTCTGTGGGATCGACGCTGACTTCACGCTGCCGCTTCCGGATTGCACGCCGTTGGTGGTCAACGATGGTGGTCGCCAAAATGCGACCGAGCCATCCTCGAACGCTTCTGACGTCGCGCAACTGCGACGCACGTTCCAAGGCACGCAGAGAGAACCGCTGAAGCAGCTCTTCGGCGTCGGCCTTGCTGCCCACCCGCTGCTGCAGAAACGCCAGGAACTCGTGGCGAGCCTCGACCAGCGCGCGCCGAACCGCGGCATCAGCCGGCTTTGCGGCCTCAAGTTCATCGCTCTCGTCCGAGCGATCGTTGTTTTCGCGGGACTTCGACATCACCACCTGCTCGCCTCGCGCCTTTAAGACGCCACAGGGGGGCGGGTCCTTACACCCGGCGGAGGCAAGCTAAGGCTAGAACCGGGCGAGACCGCGATCTTTAATCCAGATCAAGCAACGTACCGCCCGGCAGGGCGTACTCTGCACTTTCATTGGTGCCGAACCCAAGCCCAACCGCGGCGGCGGCATCAGCCAGCAGGCTTGGACGCAACATGACTTTTGCCGCGCGGAAATCGCTGGCCGCTCTATGCCTCGTCCTTGCACTGGCGACGGCCGCGCCAGCGATCGCTGATGATGACAGCGACGTGAAAACCATCGGAAATGTCACGATCTACTTAGGAGTTATCCCTGCCGACATGATCCGCGGCCATCCCCCGGATCATGTCGAGAGCTCCATGCATGGCAGGCCGCCGGCCTCATCCGATGGATATCACGTTCTGATCGCCCTATTCGACGCCAAGACCGGCGCGCGCATTACGCACGCGCGTATCACAGCACGGGTCGCAGACGTTGGCCTCTCCGGAGAACAAAAAACGCTGCAACCGATGGAAATCGCTGGCACTGAGACCTATGGGAATTATTTTCCGATGAACGGCAATGGGCCCTTTACGATTAAACTCACGATTCATGTACCAGGGCAGCCGACCGACATCGTGGCGGAGTTTGAACACCATCATCAGTAGGCACCTTCAGACGGTGGCACTACCTGGGCTGCTTCAATCAGAGGTCAGCGCCAAGCCGGACCAAAGCGTCCACCGGGCGTGAGACCTTCTAAGACGTCGGGGCTCGCGCACCAAATCGCCGCTCGATCCCTTCTCGGGAGGTCAATGAACTGCCCCTTTCATCATGTCGTCGTGGTCCTCCGGCGCGCTGGCTACGAGCGCACGGTACTGGTCCGGCGATAGCCGTGGAAGACGCTGAAGAAATGCCACCATGTCCCAAACAAGCGAGTCCGGATGTGTGCGGCCCTAGGCTGGCATCGCCGTCAGTTTGACTCCATGCTTTATCGTCCAAAACTGTTGAGCCGGTGTCAGACTGTCATCTTTTGCAAGAGCTGGTGCTGCCGGATTTTGCGCGAGCTCCGTCTTCTCCAAACCGGGCCCGCCATGGCAGACCGCACACATCGCGCTGTAGAGCCCCGCGCCCGTTTCAATGCGCTGGTCGGACAAAAGATCATTGGGCGGCCGGACAGCTTCCGATCTCCTTACAATTCGACGCGCTGGGAGGTCTCAGCGCGCGACGACGCAAAGTCTGGAGAAGATGTACTTGGAGGGCCGCCGGAACCTCTTTGATGTGGGTTAAAGAATGCCGAGGGCGAATGGTGCATCGAAATCGGACAAAGGAATGTCATGACCCGAGCGTCGTTCACACCCGACCCCATAACCCAAGGCGCCGTCCTCGTTGCCGAGCGCCGTCAGGCCGCCCCGTCCGGATTCGCAGCCCTTGAGGGCGCTTCCTCTTACGCGCATCCCTACGATGCGCAGCCAGAGATAAGCGGAGGCGCGGAGCCAGCATCCGAACAGCTCGAGCGGCGGACTTCAGCCCCGAAACCGGCGAGGCGGTTGGGCGAGAGATGGAACCTGTGGCTCTTGCTAGGCCTCCTTCGGCAGATCATTCGCGTCGGCAGCCTAACGATCATCGATCCCGCAGGAGAGTACCACACCGTTGGTCGCGGGGAGCCTTCGGTCACGGTGCGCATTTCCAGGTGGCGGACCGCCCAGCGGATCGCCCTCAACCCTGACATGGCGTTCGGCGAAGCGTTCATGGATGGAACGCTGCGCGTCGAAAAGGGTGACGTCGCCGGCTTGCTCGACCTGTGCCTTAAGAACATTGCTTTGCAGAAGGGGCACTGGATTCAACGAATACGGCAACAGGTTCGCCACGCTTTGCGGCGTATCGCACAACATAATCCAGTGGCCGTCGCTCGCGCGAATGTCGCGCACCATTACGATTTGTCCGATAGACTCTACGAATTGTTCTTGGATGCCGATAAGCAATATTCCTGCGCCTACTTCAGATCACCTGATGATTCGCTCGAAGTCGCTCAGGCCCAGAAGAAACGGCACATTGCCGAAAAGCTTCTCCTGCGCGCCGGTCAAACTGTTCTCGATATCGGCTCCGGCTGGGGAGGGCTGGCTCTTTATCTCGCCGAGCATGCCCGCGTCGACGTTACAGGCATCACCCTTTCCACGCGGCAACACGAGTACGCAGCCAAACGCGCGGCGGAGTCCGGAATTCCCGCGCGCGTGCGCTTTCACCTGCAAGATTATCGGCACGCGACCAATACCTACGATCGGATTGTGTCCGTTGGGATGTTCGAGCATGTTGGAGTCGGACATTATCGCGAATACTTCCGCAAGATCGCGTCTCTTTTGACCGACGAGGGCGTCGCGCTAGTGCATACCATCGGCGCGGCCGATGGCCCCGGTGCCGCACATCCTTGGATCGAGCGCTACATCTTCCCGGGCGGCTATACGCCCGCGCTATCCGAAATCGTGCCGATGATTGAGCAAGCCGGCCTTTGCATCACGGATATCGAGGTGCTGCGCTTGCACTATGCCGAAACCCTCAAAGCATGGCGTCAGCGCTTTGTGGCAAATCGTCATAAGCTCGAGCCGATCTACGATGATCGCTTCTGTCGGATGTGGGAATTCTACCTGGCGGGATGCGAGGCCGCGTTCCGCCACTCCGGCCTAGTCGTCTTTCAAATCCAACTCGCGAAACGCATCGACGCGGTCCCCATCACACGGGACTACCTCACTCACTCTTCGTGCCCCTCAGGCGCATCCGATCTCGGCGAGATTTCCGTTCATTCGATGACACCGCAGCCGACAGAGTTCTTGTCCTCCTCTCCCGACCCCGCAGCGGTCGGACTTGACCCAACTCAATGCCCATCAGGCTATCCGGGGCATCATTAGTTCAAATCGTGAAGGAGATTGTCATGGCGTGGCTCAGTCAAAATTGGATCTGGATTGTCGGTGCAATTGCACTGTTCCTTTTCATGAGCCGCATGGGCGGTTGCGGAATGGGCCGCAGCAGGCGCTCCCCGGAGCATTCGGACAGAATCGACGACAGGACACCGATCACAAACGATCAAGGATTTCGTCCGGTGTCCGATCCTGTCAGCGGGCACAGCCTCGCCTCAACCGGCGCACGAATTTCCAGCGTTTATCACGACCGCGCCTACTTTTTCGAAAGCGCCGAGAACCGGAACGAGTTCGAGGCGCATCCCGAGAAGTATGCCGGATCGTCATCCGACCCGGGCGTTCCTGTCGGAGCGGCGCCTTCAGATCAACGGCAGCGGCATCACCATCGCGGCTGCTGATATTTGGCCTCCGTGACCGACGATGCTGCCGGAAAAGTATGTATGGCTGATCTGGGCAAGTGCATTTCTCGTTCCTTGGATTGCGTTGCGTCTTTATTATCGGCGTCTAGGCCGTCTCATGACGTTAGCCAGCGTCCTGACGATGCCCTTCGGACTTACCGAACCGATCTTCGTGCCCCGATACTGGAACCCGCCGAGTCTCTTCGACTTGGCGCGGAGAACAGGGTTTGACATCGAGAGTCTTATCTTTTGCTTTGCCTTGGGCGGCGTCGGAGTCGTCCTGTACGTTGCGATCATGCGCCAAGCGCTGGCGCCGATCCAACTGGCGGAGCGGCATGCGCACCGCCACCGATATCATCGGATCGCGCTCCTCGCTCCGGTTATCGCCTTTCCAGCACTTTACCTCCTCGGATGGAATCCGATCTACCCCGCGATCCTCGCGATGTTGCTCGGCGGCGCAGCAACGGTCGCGTGCCGCCCCGATCTTATGCAAAATACTCTTGCCGGAGGCGCGTTGTTCGCCAGCTACTATGCATTGTTTATGCTTCTTTTGGAATGGTCAGCTCCGGGATATATCAATCGGGTCTGGAATCTCGCCGATCTCTCAGGCCTTTTTGTCGTGGGTATTCCCGTGGAAGAGCTGCTGTTCGGTTTCGCCTTCGGTCTTTATTGGAGCGGAATCTACGAACATCTCGCCTGGCGTCGCGTGGGGCCGGCCGCCGTCGCCCGCGCGCACCACGCCTAGACCGGCTCTGCCAGTTTACAACGTCGCTTTGTCGAACGCGGCCCGGCCTATAATCTCGTTCGGCCCACCAGACGAAGCGACTGACCGAAGCCGGAATAGCCGAACTTCGCGCGCGTGTATGCGATGTCGGGAGTCTTAGGGGGCCCGGCGATGGAGACAGATGGTCAGGTCACTGCCGTTCGAGGGGCGGTAATCGACATCGTCTTTCATGATGCGGCTTTGCCGGACATCAACGACTCCGTCTCGATCCGCGATCAGGAAAGCGGCGTGGTCATCGCAGAAGTGCAGGCCCATCTCGACGAGACGACCGTCAGAACCATCGCGCTGCAGGCAACCACGGGGCTGAGGCGAGGCGATCCGGTCAAGAAAATCGGCGGCCCGATTACCGTGCCGGTCGGTGACGCAGTGCTCGGGCGGTTGCTCGATGTTACCGGCCGGATCGGCGACAAGTTGGGCGAGCTTCCCCCCGACGTTCCGCTCAGACCCATTCACCGCGCCGCGCCGCCGCTCGCCCGGCAGACCGGCGCCACGAACCTGTTCGCCACCGGCATCAAGGTCCTCGATCTCCTGACGCCGCTCGCGCAGGGCGGCAAAGCCGCCATGTTCGGCGGTGCAGGTGTCGGCAAGACAGTCCTGGTGATGGAGCTGATCCACGCCATGGTGGCTAAATACCAAGGTATCTCGGTGTTTGCTGGAGTCGGCGAGCGATCGCGCGAAGGCCACGAGATGCTGCTCGACATGATCAACTCGAAAGTGCTCGACCGGACCGTTCTCGTCTATGGCCAGATGAACGAGCCGCCCGGAGCGCGTTGGCGTGTGCCGATGACGGCAATCACCATTGCCGAGTATTTCCGCGATGAAGGCCACCGGAACGTGCTGCTGCTGATGGACAATATCTTCCGCTTCGTCCAGGCGGGCTCCGAAGTGTCCGGGCTCCTCGGCCGGCTGCCTTCGCGAGTCGGATACCAGCCCACGCTCGCGAGCGAGGTCGCAGCACTTCAGGAGCGCATCACCTCGGTCGGCGGCGCCGCCGTCACGGCCATTGAGGCCGTCTACGTGCCGGCCGACGACTTCACGGATCCTGCGGTGACGGCCATCGCCAGCCATGTCGACAGCATGGTTGTACTTTCGCGCAGCATGGCCGCTGAAGGAATGTATCCAGCGGTTGATCCGATTGCTTCGTCCTCGATCCTCCTCGATCCGCTGATCGTCGGCCAACAACACGTCGATGTGGCCAACGAAGTGCGGCAGACCATCGAGCACTATCGCGAACTGCAGGACGTTATCTCGCTGCTTGGCGTCGAGGAACTTGGCGCCGACGACCGGCGCATCGTCCAGCGAGCCCGACGCCTGCAGCGCTTCCTCACCCAGCCGTTCAGCGTCACCGAAGCGTTTACCGGCGTGGCCGGCCGTTCCGTCGCGGTCACCGACACCGTCACTGGATGCCGCGCGATCCTCGCCGGTGAATGCGACGATTGGCAGGAAAGCTCGCTCTATATGATTGGCACGCTCGATGAAGCCCGGGAGAAGGAGAGCGCTGCACGCCAGTCCAGTCCCGCGCAGAATCTCGCCACGCCGGTCCGGAAGCAACCCGCATGACCGCGCCCCTGCACCTCACCATCACGACCCCCTCGATGGTTCTCACGGACCGGATGGACGTGCTTTCGGTGCGAGCGGAGGACGAAAGCGGCGGCTTCGGCATCCTACCCGGCCATGCCGATCTGCTGACGGTGCTGCCACCATCGGTGATACGGTGGCGCGCTCAGGACCGCGTCGAGCGCTACTGCGTGGTCGGCGGTGGAGTTCTCACCGTCACGGCCGGACGGGACGTGGCTATTGCCTGCCGCCAGGCGACACTAGGTGACGATCTCCCCCAACTCGAAGCGGACGTGGCGGCCATGCGCACAGCCGACGCGGACGCCAACCGGCGCGCGCGCGTTGAGCAGACGCGCCTGCATGCTCATGCCGTGCGCCAGCTCATACGGTATCTGCACCCAAGCGAGACTACGGGCACGCAGACTACCGGGGCCCAGGCTGAAGCCCTTCTCGGCGAGGATGCTTCATGAGCGCCCCGCAAACGACACCCGATTCTGACCACATGACACGGGCCGCACGGCAGGCAGCCGAGCGTGCCGCCGCGGGTGAGAAGGTTCCCGAGCCTTCGCTTGGCGCGCGGCTTGGCCAGATCGGTGTGCTCGGTTGGGCCATCGTTGTTCCGACCTTGCTCGCGCTGCTTGCCGGTCGCTGGCTCGATCGCACCTTCGCTACCGGCGTCTTCTTTTCGGCGCCGCTGGTCATGATCGGTGCGGGCATTGGGCTGTGGTCAGCCTGGAAATGGATGCACCGATCATGATGACGAACATCCTGAACAGCACGGATGTGGCAACGACCGCGCACATCGTCCTTGGACTCGCCGCGGGAGCGCTTGCGGGCGTGCTGCACTTCGCCACGCTGCGCTGGAGCACCGCACTTTATCTCGGCCGGAATTTCGCGCTCGCGCTCGGTCTGCAACTGGTTCGTCTCGGCGTTGTCGGGCTCGTACTGTTCCTGCTCGCGCACATTAGCGCCAGCACCCTGCTGGCCGGCGCGCTCGGCCTGCTCGCTGTTCGCCGCCCATTCCTCCGGCGGGCGGGAGGTTGGTCATGAACTCGCCGCTGAAGCTTGAGCCGTTGTTCCACATCGGCCCTGTGGCGATCACATCGCCAGTGCTGGTGACCTGGGCAATCATGCTTGCCCTGGGCCTGTTCGCCCACCTTGCGACCCGCCGGCTCTCCCTTGAACCCTCCCGGACTCAGGCCGCGCTCGAAGCCATGGTGAGCGCGATCGACAGCCAAATCGCCGACACCATGCAAGCCGACCCAGCGCCCTATCGCGCGCTGATTGGTACGATCCTTATTTTCGTCCTGATCGCCAACTGGTCCTCTCTCATCCCCGGCGTCGAGCCGCCCACTGCCCACATTGAGACCGATGCAGCACTCGCGCTCATCGTGTTCTGCGCGACCATCGCCTACGGCGTGCGCGCTCAAGGGATCGCCGGCTATCTAAAAACCTTCGCCGAACCGAGTTGGGTCATGATCCCGCTCAACCTCGTTGAGCAGATCACCCGCACGTTCTCCCTCATCGTTCGCCTGTTCGGCAACATCATGAGCGGCGTCTTCGTCATCGGGATCATCCTGTCGCTCGCCGGATTCCTCGTACCGATACCGCTGATGGCGCTCGATCTGCTCACTGGAGCGGTGCAAGCCTACATCTTCGCAATACTCGCTTGCGTGTTCATCGGCGCAGCCATCGGCGAACGCAAACCCTCAAGCAAAGCCTCAACGACGGAGCACGACATCCCATGAGCAACACAATCGAAATCGTCAGCATACTTGCCGCGGCGCTCGCGGTGTCTTTCGGCGCAATCGGCCCGGCGCTGGCCGAAGGCCGCGCGGTGGCCGCGGCGATGGATGCCATCGCCCGGCAACCGGAGGCGGCGGGAACGCTGTCGCGCACGCTATTCGTCGGTCTCGCCATGATCGAGACGATGGCGATCTACTGCCTCGTCATCGCGCTTCTTGTGCTCTTCGCCAACCCCTTCATGAAGTGAGTCTCTGCGCGCGATGCAAATCGACTGGTGGACACTCGGCCTGCAAGCGGTCAACGTCCTCATCCTCATCTGGATCCTGAGCCGGTTCCTGTTCCGGCCCGTGGCCGCGATGATTGAGCAGCGGCGCGCAGCGGCGGCAAAGCTGATCGACGAAGCGCGAACCGCGCATGAACAGGCGGCCGCTGAACTGCAAAAGGCCGTACAGCAGACCGCGGGCCTCGAACTTGCGCGCAGCGAAGCGCTGAAAAAGATCGCTAGCGAGGCCGACGCCGAGAAGCAGGCCATTCTCGCTGCCGCGCGCGCGGAGGCCGACCGGCTGCGCGCTGCAGCCGACTCCGACATCGCGCGCGCAAGCCAGAACGCAACCGAGGCTCACGCTGCCCGCGCCAGCCAGCTCGCCGTCGACATAGCGACGAAGCTTTTCGCGCGGCTTCCCGATGCCGCGCGCATTGCGGGCTTCATCGATGGCCTTGCCGAAGGCATGGCCGCCCTGCCAGCCCCAATCCGTGCCGATATCGGTAGCACGCCGATACGGCTGAAGGCCGCCCGTATGTTAACCGCCGATGAGACGCAAGCATGCCGACAGCGATTGTCGCAGGCACTCGGCGGCCGCCCGATCGACATCGAAATCGAGGTCGATCCCGCACTGCTCGCCGGCTTGGAGATCGACATGCCGCACGCTGTCGTGCGCAACAATTTTCGGGCAGACCTCGACCACGTCGCGGCGGCCTTGACGCAATCGGCTCCCACGCAACTCGGACGACAGGGGCCGCGACCATGACCGATCCCCGCGCCGCTGGCGACGACACCGCCGACCAATGGCTAGCCGAGAGTCGGCAGCGTTTATTGCACACACCTCTTGCGCCGGAGGCGGCGTCCATCGGTCGGGTCGAACGGGTCGCCGACGCTATCGTCCAGATCTCGGGTTTGCCTGAAGTACGCCTCAACGAGCTTTTGCACTTCGAACGCGGACAAACAGGATTCGCGCTGACCCTCGACGCTCACGCGATCAGCGCCGTCGTGCTCGACGGAACGACAGCTATCGAAGCCGGCTCGCGCGTGTCACGTACCGGCGCGGTTATGCAGGTCCCGGTGGGGCCGAATCTGTTGGGGCGCATCGTCGACCCACTCGGCCGGCCGCTCGATGGCGGCGAGGCGATCGTCCCGGAGGCTTGGCAACCGCTTGAACGGCCGGCGCCGGCGATCATCCAACGCGACCTGGTCTCACAGCAGGTCGACACGGGCATTCTGGTGGTCGATGCCCTGTTCACCCTTGGGCGCGGGCAGCGTGAGCTTATCATCGGCGATCGGGCCACCGGCAAGACATCGATCGCCGTCGACACGATCATCGCCCAAAAGGCCTCGGACATCATCTGCATCTATGTCGCGGTCGGACAGCGGGCGACGGCGGTGGAACGGGTAATCGAATCTATCCACCAGCATGGCGCCCCCGAACGCTCCATTTTCGTCATCGCTTCCGCAGCCGCCTCTTCGGGCCTGCAATGGATAGCGCCCTTTGCCGGCATGACGATTGCCGAGTATTTTCGCGACCGCGGTCAACACGCCTTGATCGTGATCGACGACCTGACCAAGCACGCCGCGACCCATCGTGAGCTCGCGCTGCTGACCCGGGAGCCAGCAGGCCGCGAGGCCTATCCCGGCGATATCTTCTATCTCCACGCCCGCCTGCTCGAACGCGCCGCCAAGCTTTCGGACGAGTTGGGCGGCGGATCGCTGACGGCGTTGCCGATCGCTGAGACTGATGCGGGCAATCTCTCAGCCTACATTCCGACCAATCTGATTTCGATCACCGACGGACAGATCGTCCTCAACAGTCGGCTCTTTGCGGCGAACCAGCGTCCGGCAGTCGATGTCGGCCTAAGCGTGAGCCGCGTTGGCGGCAAGGCGCAGCATCCCGCGCTCCGGCAAGTGTCCGGGCGAATCCGGCTCGACTATTCTCAGTTCCTTGAGCTGGAAATTTTCACCCGCTTCGGCGGCATCGCCGACACACATGTCAAAGTGCAGGTAACCCGTGGCGAGCGCATACGCGCGCTGCTCCAACAGCCGCGCTTTGCACCGCTTCGCCCTGCCGACCAGGTCGCGTTGCTTGCGGCACTTGATGCTGGCGTGCTCGACGAGCTCTCGATGACGTCAATCGCCGAGCTTCGCGCTCGCCTGCCTGGCCACCTCGACGCCACCATGCCCGACGCCGTCAAAGCGCTGGCTACAAACGCAATGCTCGACAAAGCCGTGCGCGACGGATTTGCCGATGCGGTACGCGCATTGGCGGGAACCTTGCGGGAGACCCCACCGTGACGGAGCGGCTCAGCGATGTCTCCGTCCGCATCGGATCAGTGCAACAGCTCTCCGCGGTCATCACGGCGATGCGCGGCATCGCGGCAGCGCGTTCGCGCGAAGCGCGCAGCCGGCTCGATGGGGTGCGCGCCTATGCGAGAACGATCGCCGAGGCGATCGGCCAGGCCCTGGCTTATTTGCCCGCCCGACCACCCGCGGCGACCCGCGCGTCGCAAAGCCGCCATGGCATCGTGGCCTTCTGCGCCGAACAGGGATTTGTGGGCGCCTTCAACGAACGCGTCCTGGACGTCGCTCAGAGCCTAATGGCGCGGGAGCCGGATCACACGTCGCATTTGATGCTGATCGGAGATCGCGGGCTAATGTCCGCGGCAGAGCGCGGACTTGCGGTGGCATGGTCCGCGCCGATGGTCGCTCACCCCGCACAAGCAGCCTCCCTCGCGAACCGGATCGTGGAGGAGGTCTATCGACAGCTCGATACTGCCCAGATGACCCACATCACCATTGTTCACGCTGGGCCTGGACCATCCGCCGCCATCGAAGTTCGCGAGAAAGAGATCATCCCGTTCGACTTCGGACGATTCCCGCCCGCAAAGCGCCCCCAGCAACCCCTGTTCACACTGCCGCCCGACGTCCTGCTGGCGCGGCTCGCCGAAGAATACATTTTCGCTGAACTCTGCGAGGCCATCATGCTGTCCTTCTCGGCCGAGAACGAGGCGCGCATGCGGGCTATGATCAACGCCAAGAGCAACGTCACGAGAACGCTGGACGAGCTAATCGCTCGATCGCGTCAATTGCGGCAGGAGGAAATCACCAACGAGATCCTTGAGCTCGAGAGCGGAGAGAGTGAACTACCCTAAGCGCGGCTTGCAAAACCGATCAGGCCAACACCAAGTTCAACACTGACCTGCAGCGCTAATCGTCCCGTCCGCCGTACATGATCCCAGCATGTGAACTCCCTTGGGTTCACGAGCCGCCGGATTGGGCCGCGGATTCTTTGATCCAGATTAAAGGCGGCTTCGCCCGACTATGCGATTTTGCTGGTCTGGAGAGGGAATCCGGCCGTTAGCGGACGCCCTTCCAAGATCGGCGAAGGACCAATGATGGCGCAAGACCTATCTTATAAGGCTCAAACAACGGCGCCAATTGGATCGGCGGCGATCGATATTGGCCTGCGGCAATATATGCTGCGTGTCTACAACTACATGGGCGCCGGCTTGGCGCTAACTGGTCTTATCGCTTATTTCGGCGCGAGCAGCGGCTTATACGCCTCCATTTCCAGAGGTCCGTTGTTCTGGGTCGTATTGCTGGCCCCCTTGGCGCTCGTCTTCTTCCTCAGCTTCCGCATCAATCGCATGAGCCTCAGCGCCGCCCAGCTCAGCTTCTGGGCCTACGCCGGGCTCGTTGGATTGTCGCTCTCCGGCATCTTCCTCGTTTACACCGGCCAGAGCATCGCCCGGGTATTTTTCATCAGCGCCGCGACATTTGGCGCGACCAGCCTGTACGGCTACACCACGCGCGCCGATCTGTCCCGTTTCGGCTCGTTCCTGTTCATGGGACTCATCGGCATCGTCATCGCCAGCTTGGTGAATGTGTTTCTGAAATCCTCGGGATTGCAATTTGCCATTTCGATCATCGGCGTGCTGATTTTCACTGGCCTCACGGCCTATGACACGCAGCGGATAAAGGGCATCTACGCAGCGGGTGATGACGATATTGTCGCTGGCAAGAAGGCCATCATGGGTGCTCTCGCCCTCTATCTCGATTTCCTCAATCTCTTTTTGATGCTGTTGCAGCTCGTCGGCGACCGCCGCCGCTAAGTCGCGCACCCTCCTTTCGGATGAGATCATGGGCAAGAACCACAAGAAAGATCGGAATCGGCCGCCCGACGTCGATTACGAAACGACGCTTCGGACGCTGCAGATCGAACTCGTGAAGATCGAGCGCCACATCATCAAACATGGCCACCGGCTCTTGGTAGTCTTCGAGGGGCGGGACGGCAGCGGCAAGGATGGCACGATCAAGCGCATCGTCGAGCATCTCAGCCCACGCGAGACCCGCGTCGTCGCCCTTGGCAAGCCATCCGAGCGCGACAATGCTTCTTGGTACTTTCAGCGTTACGTGGGTCACCTGCCCATGGCACAGGAAATGGTGCTCTTCAATCGAAGTTGGTACAATCGCGCTGGCGTCGAGCGGGTCATGCGGTTCTGCAACGACCAGGAGTATGAAAGTTTCATCGACGCCGTCCTTCCGTTCGAGCATATGCTCATCGGCAGCGGCATCCAGATTGTCAAATACTACCTCGACATCAGCAAAAAGGAACAGAAAAAGCGTCTGAAAGCGCGCCGTGACGATCCGCTGAAGCAATGGAAAATCAGTCCCATTGATAAAGTGGCGATCGAGCATTTTGATGACTACACGCAGGCTCGCGATGAAATGTTGACCCGCACCTCAAGTCCCCTGTCTCCCTGGATAATCGTCCGCGCAGACGACAAGCACAGCGCGCGGCTCAACGTCATCCGGGATCTGCTGTCGCGGTTGGCTTGCCCCGAGACCGAGAAGCACCTCGCGATACCCGATCCGAAGGTCGTTTTCGCATACGATCAAGCGCACTCCAGAGCCGGCTTGCTCGCGGCTTAAACCGGCCCTGGCGAGCTCACTTCGGTTCGCCGAGATGACCGAGCCGATGCAAAATCCCCAGCGCCTTGCGCGCCTCATTTGGATCCCCTCACTATGCTTTGAGGAGCCGGACGACCCGTCGGCGTATCGATGAAACCCGGGTGGATCGTGTTCACGGGGATATTAAAACCCCTTGGTGCAACGAAGCGCAGCCGATTTTGACTCTGTCGCGTCGCCCAGCGAACTTCCGACCCAAACTGACCGTATCCTGCCCAACCGGGTCGTCCTATTTCTGACCGGACCTATCCTACGCACCGCCCTGCTTCAACGACCACTTTTCACGCCGCACCGCCGATCTCACCCTCTGGTCGTGCGTGATCGTGATGAGCCGGGACGAGCGCCTCTCCAAAGTGACGGAGCTATGCGCGTTCCCCGAGCCTTTGGCGGAGGTGCAGATGGCAGAGAGCAAATTTCTCACTACGGAAGAAGTCTCGGAAAGATACCGCGGTCAGATCTCTGTCGGCACGCTCCGCAATTGGCGGGCTCAGCCGATCGGTCCACCGTACATCAAGATTGGCAAGTCCGTGCTTTACCCCGTGCAAGGCCTGGACGAATGGGATAACAAGAATGACCGACTTCTCAAAATAATGCACCAATCGAGTGGCGCGGCATCGATCAGGAAAAAGCAGCGGCTGTGACGAATCGTACTCGTGCGCTGTTGAATTTCCGAGCCTCGTGATCCGGGTGCGCGGTACGTCCTAAAGCGCTTCTCCCTGAAACTTCGAGTACTCCTTGTCTTTGCACTCGCCCAGGTGCGGTCCCCTTGGGTTTTTTCATACGAGCTCCTCGACCCTGACACGGGATCGCTCTCCCGCGTTCGCTTGAAATAACCATCGGCTTGGTTTACCCTCCCTTGCATGGCGAAATCCGTCGCGCATATGCTTCTCGCGCTCATCGTTGCCTTGGCGGTCGCGATACCGGTAAGTGTGCACGCAATGCCGATGGCCATGTCCGACGGTAATATGGCAGGAATGGCGGGCGATCAGCCCTGCCAGAAATGCCCGGAGCAGCATCAGGCAGGTAATACGGCTCCAGCCAAGATGCCGGCTTGTCCCGCTCTAGCCTGCGTTGCTGCCCCAGCGGTTCTTCCCATGCCGACACGCCTGCTGGATCGCGTTGCCCTTCGGACCGATCATGTTTGGCCACCCGCCGCGCAACTGGCCGGAGCCGATTCCGCGCCCGATCCCTTTCCACCTAGACCCATCGTCCTCGGCTAACCCGCCCGCCGGCCCAAGACCGGCTCGCGGAACCAAGTTGGTGTGAGTCCGCGCTGCCGCGCGGAGGTGAGACTTGCCCTTCAGCTTGTCATCGACAAGGCAGGGTAAGCGCCAAACGGACGATGTGATATGCCATTGATCTCTCCTTCGGCTTTGAGCCGACGCCAATTCCTGCAAGCGGGGATTGCTCTTGCTTTTGCTGCGCCATCCCGCCTCGTGTTCGCCGACGAGCGCCCGGCGGCCCCTCACGAACAGACCGCGGAACTGCGGGTCGGCAAAGCGCAAACCCGCATGGTCGGCAATGATTATCCGGGGACCGAGGTGTGGGCCTACAACGGTGTCGAACCCGGCCCGGTTCTGCGGTTGCGTCAAGGCACGCCCTTTCGAGCAATCGTCGCGAATGGATTGATGGAGACCACGACTGTCCATTGGCACGGTATTCGGCTGCCGAACTCGATGGATGGCGTGCCGGGTTTAACCCAGAAGCCGATCAAGCCGGGTGAACGCTTCGACTATGCGTTCACGCCACCGGACGCAGGCACCTTCTGGTATCACTCCCACGACAACGGCCTCGTTCAGATGGGACGCGGCCTTGCCGGCGCCCTAATTGTTGAGGAGGCCAATCCACCCGCGGTGGACCGCGAGCTACTTTGGACCATTCAGGACTGGCGGCTAACAGGCGATGCGCAAATAGCGCCCGGCTTCAACAATCGCATGGAAGCCGCGATGGACGGGCGCGTGGGTAACACCGTCACGATCAACGGCCGTGTGCCTGACACCGTGCGTGTTCGTGCCGGCGAGCGGATACGCCTACGACTACTGAACGCAGCGATCGCACGGATCGTGGCACTTGGCTTCGAAGGACACAGACCGACGGTCATAGCGCTGGATGGCGAGCCTTGCGAGCCGCACCAGCCTCTGGATGGCCGCATCCTGCTCGGCCCGGCAATGCGCGCCGACGTGGTCCTCGACATGCAGGGTGACCCCGGACAGTCATATCGCGTGGTCGACGATTTCTATGACCGGCACGCCTATACGCTCGTCCGCTTCGAGTACGATAAGGCTCCACCGGTTCGCGCGCATCCCTCCGATGCGTCGTTGCGGTTGCCAGCCAACCCCGTGCCACATCCAGATCTGAAGACCGCTTCAGTCCGTGAAATCCAACTCCAGGGTGGAATGATGAGCGGGATGGGCATGGGCGGCGGGATGATGGGCGGCGGTAACACCGCCTGGGCCATCGACGGTCAATCGATGACCGGCGATGGCGATCCCCGCATGCCGCCGCTGTTCGAGATCACGCGCGGCCGGAGCTGCATTCTCGATATGCGCAACGAGACCGCGTGGTGGCACCCGATGCATCTGCACGGCCACAGCTTTCAAGTGCTCGATCGCGATGGCAAGCCCGAGCCGCATGACATCTGGGGCGACACCGTGCTCGTCCGTCCGCGTGAGCGCGTGCGGGTTGCGTTCGTCGCCGACAATCCCGGCGACTGGCTGTTCCACTGCCACGTCATGGAGCACCAAGTCGGCGGACTGACGACGGTTCTCCGCGTGCGTTGAATATCAGTAACTTCACCAACAGGAGCTTGTCCATGACACGAAGAAAACTGTTTTTGCTACTCGCGTCGACAGGCGTTTCGATGCCGGCGCTCTTCGGCTCGCCCGTCACGCGCGCGGCATCACCTATTCAAGCGACGCTCTACAAGAATCCTCAGTGCTCGTGCTGTGAGGGCTACGCGCAATATCTCGAGAAGAATGGGTTCAAGGTCGATGTAAAGCCGACGAACGATCTCGCCGAGATCAGCCGCAATGCCGGCGTTCCGCAAGACCTCGAAGGCTGCCACACGATGTTTGTCGGCGGCTATGTCGTCGATGGTCATGTGCCGGCCGAGACCATTCGCAAGCTGCTGACGGAAAAGCCGGCGATCGCTGGAATCACCTTGCCGGGTATGCCGTCGGGCTCGCCAGGCATGGTCGGCCAGAAGACCGAAACCTGGACCATTTATGCCGTCACGAAAGACAGCAAGCCACCGAAAGTCTTCGTGACCGTCTAAGGAGATCGAGCAATGCAAGTGGAAACGGCGCTTCCGAATGCGCACGCCTCGAGCGGGGCGTTGACGATGTTCAAACCGCTTGGCCGCGCGCGACTTGTGCTTGCCGGCCTGGCTCTGGCGCTGATCGGTACCGGTCTTGCCTGGCAGTGGAGTTGGCTCGTCGCCATCGGTGTTGGTCCGTTGCTGATCAGCGCGGGACCGTGCGTCGCGATGTGTACACTCGGTCTCTGCATGCATCGCATGAGCGGCACCACCGGACGTGAGGCGTCCACTGGATCTTCGCAGAATTCCTCATTTCAGCAGGAGACCTGACATGACCCTTGGAAAGAAGGAGCCACGGGATGATGGGTGGTGCCACGATGTCCGACAACATGATGGCAGGTTGCGCCGGGACGATGCAGTCGATGAACAACGGCGGCGATGGCCGGCGGAACAGCGAGTGGCGGAGGCATCCGTCTCAAGGCCCGGATTACGGCGGCTGAATTCAGACGGCGTGTAGCAGATCATGCGAAATCCGAAGGCTCGCGCTGCGCCGCGTGTTCGATCGCGCATCGTCCTGGCAGGAGCCGTTCTCTTTGGCCTCCTCCAGTTGGCGGCCCCAGTTTGGTCAGCACGGGCAGCGACGAGCACCTGGGTCTCTGATCAGCATGGAGCGGCGCGTCTGATCTCGGCGGTGGAAGCAACCGGATCGAGTGCGCAGGTCGATGTAGGCCTGCAGCTCCGTTTGACGCCGGGATGGCACACTTATTGGCGCAGTCCCGGCGATGCTGGCATTTCACCCTCGATCGACTGGAAAGGCTCAGACAACTTCGCCAGTGCCGAAGTCGCATGGCCGGCGCCTAAGCGGTTGCCGTCGATCGGGGGATTGGAGACGGTCGGATACGAGGATGGCGTTGTGCTGCCATTCGCGGTCCGTCTGGCACAGCCGGGGGCGCCACTGCATCTGCACGCCGAGGTCGATTACGCGTCCTGCAAGGACATCTGCATTCCATACCACGCGAGCCTGAACCTCACACTCCCTGCAGGACTCGCTCGTCCTGGGCCGGAAGCGCCGCTTATGGCGGAAGCCCGCGCGCGTGTCCCCGGCGACCTGTCGGCAACGCAATGGAAGCTCCTGGGAGCGACCGTCGAGTCGAGATCCCAGGGCGCCGCTTTCTCAGTCAGATTGGCGAGCACCGGACCGTCGTTTGTATCACCTGACTTGTTCATTGAGGGCCTCCAGAAAGGCTCACCGAAAGCTCCGGAAGTCACGATTTCCGCTGCTGGAAAGGTAACGACGTTTCGGGTGCCTATCGCGGGTGAGCCGGCCGCGGCGATAGCGGGGGAGCCCCTCGACGTGACCGTTGTCGACGGCAGGCACGCCGCTGAGGCAAAGATCGCGCCGGTGCTCGGCAGCTTGCCGCCGCTCGCGGCTGATACAGGCCGCATCGCAATTCTCGGCCTGGCGCTGCTCGGCGGGCTGATCCTCAATCTTATGCCCTGCGTTCTGCCGGTACTCTCGCTGAAATTGCTGGCGCTTGCCGGTTACGGCGGCGCGGAACGGCGGGCGGCTCGCCTCGGTTTGCTGGCGACGGCGGCCGGCGTGATGGTGTCATTCGGGCTTCTGGCAGCGGCGCTGATCGCGGTGAAATCCACCGGCAGTGCCATCGGCTGGGGCATTCAGTTTCAGCAGCCCTGGTTCCTCGCCGGCATGGCGCTGGTCACTACGGTGTTTGCGGCGAGTGTGTGGGGCTGGGTGCCGATCTTCCTGCCGACCAGCATCGCCAGCGTGGTCTCATCGGCACACGGGCGCGGACACTTCACGAATGCGTTCCTAACCGGCAGTTTTGCGACACTTCTTGGGGCCTCCTGTTCAGCGCCCTTCGTGGGAACGGCCATCGGTTTTGCATTGGCGCGCGGACCGATGGATATCGCTCTGGTGCTCGGAGCGCTCAGTCTTGGCATGGCCGCGCCGTTCCTCGTGATCGCCACGTTCCCAGGATTAGTCACGTACCTACCACGGCCGGGACGCTGGATGATCTGGCTCGAACGCCTACTCGGCCTGGCCTTGCTGGGCACGGCAGTATGGTTGCTCTCCGTACTAGCGGCCGAAGCTGGAAGCCAGGTCGCACTCATTGCGGGAGGGGCATTGGCACTGCTGTTGTCGACGCTTTTCTGGGGACAACGCTTACCGCGCAATGAGCTTGCGAGGCGATTACTTAATGCAGTGACAATCGGTCTCGCTACGGTCGTCGTGCTTGTACCCTCGTTGCATGTCGGAGCTGTCTCTGTGCAGGCAGTTAGCGCGCGAACCGCAGCCGGACGATGGCAACCATTCGACGAGAGAAAGATGCGGCAGATGGTGGCGGCAGGAAAGACTGTCTTTGTCGATGTGACGGCCGCATGGTGCCTGACCTGCAAGGCGAACGAACTCGCCGTGCTTGACCGATCTCCAGTTGTCGGCCGGCTGCTCGATCCCCATGTCGTCGCGATGCGAGCGGATTGGACTCGCGCAGATCCGCTCATTACGGCGTACTTGCAAAGCTTCGGGCGATACGGCGTGCCACTCGATGTGGTTTACGGGCCAGGAGCACGGCAGGGCATCCCGCTGCCCGAACTGCTGACCTCGGACGTGGTAATGGACGCATTCGCCCGCGCAGCCGGAAACGGCAAAGAGAAAGCACGCCAGTGAGCTTCTGTCAGCGCCACATCCTCCCGCGCCGCACGCACCTGGCGATGCGCCAGAAGCGGCTCTTCCCATTCCGGGGGGTGTGATCGACGCCGCCGAGGCGCAAGTGTTGGAGATCGGCATCGGCTCGGGACCGAACTTTCCTTTGTATGGCGAGCCAGTCAAATCGGCGATCGGGCAGGAACCCTCATTGAGCTCTTGAACATGGCCCGCTCGCCTGCTGAAGCCGCAGCCCCGCTGCTCGATGCGTCAGCCAAGACGATCCCTCTCGACAGCGGTCGTCATGATCTGGACGTTGTGTACGACACCGAGAGCTGCGAAGACGCTCGCGGAGATGCGCCGCGTGCGCGAGGCTAGGTGGCGCACACCTTTTCGTCGAAGACGGCGGCGTGTCCGAGGCCTGTGTCGCGCGCCGGCTTATCCGGTCAACTGGCTCCTTAGCCGGATCGGCCTGAAAGAGAAGATCTAGCGGACCCTCGGCCGGCTCTGCGGCCCTTGGTCCCGCTTCGCGGCCTTTTTTCCATGAGAAGCATCGGCCGAGGCTGGGTGATCCCGCCCGGGGTCTGCGTTCATCAGCCCTTGCCGCACCTTGACTCTGACATGATGTCAGACCTTACTTTCAAGGGCGGAGGACAGGCTGATGTCTCACGCACATACCCATTCCTGCTGTTCGACGACTGCCGCGAGCCCTGCGAGCGTTCGCGATCCGGTATGCGGTATGAGCGTCGATCCGGCGAAGACGCCGCACCGGGCGGATCATAACGGGCAGAGCTTCGCTTTCTGCTGCGCCGGGTGCCGGACGAAGTTCCTAGCCGATCCGGACAGATACCTTGCTGGTCAAAATCAGCCGCCAGTCCCGGCCCCGGCGCCTCCGAAGGGCGCGGAAGGGACGATCTGGACCTGTCCCATGCACCCCGAGATCCGGCAGCCCGGACCAGGGACCTGTCCGATCTGCGGCATGGCGCTGGAGCCGGAAGCCCCATCGCAGAACGATGCGCCCAATCCCGAACTCATTGATTTCACGCGGCGCCTGTGGGTCGCCGGCATCCTCGCCATCCCTCTGCTGGTCATCAGCATGGGCGGCGACCTGTTCGGCTTGCGGCTACTCAGCCTGGCCATCTCGCCGTGGGTCCAACTCGTCCTCGCCGCGCCGATCGTGCTGTGGGCGGGGCTGCCATTCTTCGAGCGCGGCTGGACCTCTTTGCGTACCCGCCATTTCAACATGTTCACGCTGATCGCCCTCGGGGTCGGCGCCGCCTTTCTTTACAGCCTGGTCGCCACCTTCGCCCCCGGCCTCATTCCGGCGAGCGGCCGCATGGGGGGTATGACCCCGGTCTATTACGAAGCTGCCGGCGTGGTTGTTGCGCTAGTGCTGCTCGGCCAAGTGCTGGAATTGCGCGCCCGCGCCGCGACGGGGCGAGCGATCCGAGCCCTGCTCAACCTCGCGCCCAAGACCGCGCGGCGCATCGGGCCCGACAGCTCCGAAACCGACGTGCCGCTTGACGCCATCGCTGTGGGCGACCGGCTGCGCGTGCGTCCAGGCGAAGCCATTCCGGTCGACGGCGTGGTCGTCACGGGCCGTTCGTCGGTCGACGAGTCCATGCTCACCGGCGAGCCGGCGCCTCAAGCGAAGCAGCCCGGTGCCCGGCTCACCGGCGGCACCATCAACGGCACGGGCAGCCTGGAAATGGAGGCCCGCGCGGTCGGCGCCGATACCATGCTGTCGCGCATCGTTCACATGGTCGCAGACGCCCAACGCAGCCGCGCGCCGATCCAAGCGGTCGCCGACCGCGTCGCGAGCTGGTTCGTGCCGGCCATCGTCGTCATTGCCGTCATCACGTTCGCCGTCTGGCTATCGGTCGGTCCCGAGCCGCGGCTGTCTCATGCGTTGCTCAACGCTATCGCCGTCCTCGTCATCGCCTGTCCCTGTGCGCTCGGACTCGCCACGCCGATGTCCGTAATGGTCGCTGCCGGCCGCGGTGCGCATGCGGGCGTGCTGATCCGCAATGCCGAGGCGCTCCAGGCGCTGGAGAAGGTCGATACACTCGTCATCGACAAGACCGGAACGCTGACGGAGGGCAAGCCCAAGCTGATCGCTGTCGAGAACCTGGATGTGCCAGACGACCGGCTGCTCGCGCTTGCCGCAGCGGTCGAAGCCCACTCGGAGCACCCGCTCGCACAGGCGGTGGTCAAGGCAGCCGAGGCGCGCGGTTTGCCGCTCCCGGTCGTCGCTGATTTCGCATCCCAGACCGGCCTTGGCGCGAGTGGAGAAGTCGGCGGCCAGACCGTGTCGATCGGCAATGAAGCGCAGATGCAGCGCCTCGGCATCGATCCCACGCCGCTCGCAACCACCGCCGATGCCCAGCGCGAGAAAGGCGCGGGCGTCATGTTCGTGGCGATCGATGGCCGGCTTGCCGGCCTGCTTGCGGTGGCCGATCCACTCCGTGCCGCGGCCGCGGACGCGATTGCGGCACTCAAGGCCGATCATCTGCGCATCGTCATGCTTACCGGCGACAATGCCACCACAGCCGCCGCCGTCGCCAAGGCCGTCGGCGGTCTCGACGAGATTCACGCCGGTCTTCGGCCGGACGACAAAGCGCGGATTGTCACCGAGTTGAAGGCAAAGGGTGCACGCGTGGCCATGGCCGGAGATGGCGTCAACGACGCGCCAGCCCTGGCGGCGGCTGACGTCGGCCTGGCGATGGGAACGGGCACCGACGTCGCCATCGAAAGCGCCGCCATCACGCTCACGCGCGGCGATCTCGCGGCCATCGTGCGAGCACGCCGGCTCGCCCATGCCTCGATGCGCAACATCCGCCAGAACCTTTTCTTCTCGTTCATCTTCAATGGTGTCGGCGTGCCGGTAGCCGCCGGCGTGCTCTATCCCGTCCTTGGGATCCTCTTGTCGCCAATGTTCGCCGGCGCGGCCATGGCGCTGTCGTCGTTCACCGTCGTTTTGAACGCACTGCGCCTGAACACAGTCAAGCTGTAAGGCCGTTCGCCGCCGGAAAGGCCGGAAAGGAGGCACCGTGAATATCGGCGAAGTTTCGGAAGCGACCGGCGTTTCGCAGCGGATGATCCGGCACTACGAAAAGATCGGCCTCATCCCGCGCCTCGACCGGCGCGACAGCGGCTATCGCATCTACGGCGACCACGATGTCCATCGGCTTCGCTTTATCGCAAAGGCCCGCGACCTCGGATTCCCCGTCGCCGAAATTCGCGCTCTCCTAGGGCTCTGGCAGGATCGCAACCGGTCCAGCGCCGAAGTCAAGGCGCTCGCCCTCGCCAGGGCGGCGGAGTTGGGCCGAAAGGCCGCAGCTCTAAAGGCCATGCGAAAGACGTTGCTCGATTTGGCCGATCAATGTCAGGGAGACCATCGACCCGATTGTCCCATCATCGAGAGGCTCGCCGAGTAGACCTCCCGATGAACGTCCTTGCTCGCCATCCGTCAACCGTCGGCTCCTTCGATCGCATGCCTGGATGGTCAGGTATGGAGATTTGGAACGATCATGATCGGAATCGTGGAAGCTGTGATGGATCGACCTCGAACACATGCACAATAAGCAGCTTCATCCTGGCGTGCTCGGCAAGTGAACTCGCCCGATCTACGGCATGCGCCGCCTGTGGCGAACCATCTGTGCCGACGACAATCTCATCGCTCATCGCGTTTCACCCAGCCGCGGGCATGTTACTCCGTATCTTTACAAGGGACCAAGCCACGGTAGCTTCACATGCGATCTGGTGCGGGCGGTCGGACTCGAACCGACATTCTGTTGCCAGAGGCGGATTTTGAAGGGAATCGCGTTTCCCAGCACCCCTGTCCGCGTAGGATTTGCGCCTTGCTGGACCATCTGCGAATTGGTCCCGACACTCCCATCTTGCACCCAGACTGCCGGCAGAAAAGCCCCCCAGTGCGCAGCAAGAACGCGTTCAGGCCACCGTGTCAGCGTTGATCTTATCCGATTTTTATCCTTCTGCCCTCCACGACCCTCTCCGATATTGATGGGACTTCCAATGGACAGCAGCTATCGACTTCTATTTGAACATGGGTTTTGAGGAGATCGCCATGGTCCGCAATAGCGAAGTAACGATAAGGAAGACAATCCGGAGGCAGCAGCTTCGCGAAATGGTGCCATTGGCCGACAGCACCATCTACGAGATGGAGCAGCGCGGCGATTTTCCGCGACGCTTCGCCCTCTCGCCCCGCTGCGTCGTCTGGGACCTGACGGAGGTCGAAGCCTGGCTGGCTTCGCGCCGATCGGCCCCCATTGTCCGCGGGCAAGCTCCTGACGTCAGGCAACGGCGGTCGCGCCCGGTTCGAGAGCCGGGTCGGGTTCAAGCAGCGGCATCGAAGGCGGGATGAGCACCGGGACCCGCTTCTTGCCAGCTACCCAGGCGTCGACGATGTCCGACCACTCCTGCATCATATGGCGGCGCTGAATTTCGTACTCTGCCTTGTTGTAGACGCCGCGCGAGGAACGGCCATCCTCATGTGCAAGGCACTTCTCGATCCAGTCGCTGTTGAAACCAAGTTCATTGAGCAGCGTGGATCCCGTCCTTCGGAGATCATGGACCGTGAATGGCTCGAGGGGCAGACCTTCCTTCTTTGCCACCTCGACAACCGAGTAGGTGACCCGATTGAACGTCGCGCGCGACATCGGGGCATCCGCGTCGTACCGCGACGGCAACAGGTATCGCGAATTCCCTGCGCAGGTCTTCAGCGCGATCATGATGTCGAGGGTCTGGCGCGACAGATAAACATTGTGCGCCTTCGAGCGCTTCATCCGCTCCTTCGGTATGGTCCAGACGGCGTTCTCGAAATCGACCTCGTCCCAGGTCGCGTCCTGCAGCTCGCTCTTGCGCACCATCGTCTGCAAGTAGAGGCGCATGCCGAGCCGGATGGTCGGCAGCGTCGCCACCTTCTCGATCAGCTTGAGCATGATCCTGATCTCGGTCGGCGAGAGCGACCGGTCCTTTGGCACGAAGGTCGCGATCGAGGACGGCCCCACATCGTCAGCCGGATTGGCGACCTTCTCGCCGTGTAGGATTGCAAAGCCGTAGATCTGCTTGACGATGTCGCGGACATGGATCGCCGTCGCCGGCGCGCCGCGCTCGACGATGGCGCCACAAAGGGCACGAAGGTCGTCCGGCGTAATTTCGGTCAGCAGCCTGTTGCGCCACATAGGAAGCAGCTCTCGCTCGAAGATCGACCGGCGCATCGCCCGCGTGCTATCCGCCATCGTCGGCGCCGAAGTCAGCCATTTCTCGCCGAACTCGCCAAAGCTCTTCGCTTCTAGGAGCCGGCGCTTCTCCCGCTGCTTTTCAATCGCCGGCGATCGGCCCTCGCTGATCGCTCGCTTGGCGTCGATGCACAGCTCTCGGGCGCGGGCTAGCGACAGTCCGGCCGGGCCGTACTTGCCGAAGGTGACGGTCTCGCGCCGTCCATTCATCCGGTAATCCAGCCGAAAACTGAGAGTCCCCGACGGCTTCACCAGCACATACATGCCGTCCCGGTCCGTTACCTTATAAATTTTGTCTTTTGGTTTCAGGTGCTTAAGAGCTGCGTCCGTCAGCATTTGGGTCGCCTCCTCGAAAAAAGACCGTCAGGCCATTTTCGGGCGTCCTATCGACAAAATATCTTTTTATAACAGCTAGTTAGGCTTAAAAAAAGACCGTCATAGGGCGCTCACACCCTGACGGTATCGAACGAAATCGGATTGCGCAATGGGAAAGCGGACCGTCAGGGAGTCCGTCAGCGGCAATCTCTGCCGGCCGATAGTCCCTGAATGTCTCCGGATGGATTTATTTTTTATATCAGTATGTTATGGAGGTTTATGGGATGCTGTGGGATAGCCCTGGATGGGTCTGAATCATTCCCACTCGATCGTGCCGGGCGGCTTGCTCGTGATGTCGTAGGTCACGCGATTGACGCCGCGCACCTCGTTGACGATCCGTCCGGCGACGCGCGTCAGGAACGCCATGTCGAACGGATACACATCCGCCGTCATGCCGTCCGAACTCGTCACGGCCCGCAGCGCGCAGGCCATGTCGTAGGTGCGCCCGTCGCCCATCACGCCCACCGTGCGCACCGGCAGCAGCACGGCGAAGGCCTGCCAGATCGCGTCGTACAGGCCGGCTGCGCGGATCTCCTCCAGGTAGATCGCATCGACCTTGCGCAGCAGGTCCGCCTTCTCGCGCGTGATCGCCCCGGGGATGCGGATCGCGAGGCCGGGGCCCGGGAACGGATGCCGCCCCACGATCGTCTCGGGGATGCCGAGTTCGCGTCCGAGCACGCGGACCTCGTCCTTGAAGAGCTCGCGCAGCGGCTCGACGAGTTGCATGCGCATCCGCTCCGGCAGGCCGCCCACGTTGTGGTGCGACTTGATCGTGACGGACGGGCCGCCGGTGAAGGACACGCTCTCGATCACGTCGGGATACAGCGTGCCCTGCGCCAGGAAATCGGCGCCGCCGATCTTGGCCGCCTCGTCTTCGAACACCTCGATGAACAGGCGGCCGATCGTCTTGCGCTTGACCTCTGGGTCGGTCACGCCCTCGAGCGCGCCGAGGAACAGCTCCGAGGCGTCGCGATGCACGAGCTTGATGTTGAAGCGATCGCGGAAGGTCGCGACCACCTCCTCCGCCTCGCCCGCGCGCAGCAGGCCGTGATCGACGAAGATGCAGGTGAGCTGGTCGCCGATCGCCTCATGGATCAGCACCGCGGCGACCGAGGAATCGACGCCGCCCGACAGGCCACAGATCACGCGCCGCTGCCCCACCTGGGCGCGGATGCGGGCGATCTCGGTCTGGCGGAAGCCCGCCATGGTCCAGTTCCCGGCCAGGCCGGCGACCTTGTGCGTGAAGTTGCGCAGCAGCTGCGCGCCATGCGGCGTATGCGCGACCTCGGGGTGGAACATCAGCCCGTAGAAGCGCCGCTCGTCGTCGGCGAACACCGCGAACGGCGCGCCATCGGAGGAGCCGACCACGCGGAACCCCGGCGGCAGCTTGGTCACGCGGTCGCCATGGCTCATCCACACCTGCTCGCGGGCCCCCTTGGCCCAGACCCCGTCGAGCAGTGCGCAGTCGCCGGTCACCTCCACGAAGGCGCGGCCGAACTCGCGATGGTCGGATCCCTGGGTCTCGCCGCCCAGCTGCGCGCACATCACCATCTGCCCGTAGCAGATGCCCAGAACCGGGACGCCCTGCTCGAAGACGAGCTGGGGTGCGCGGGGGGATTCGCCCTCATGCACGCTGGCCGGGCCGCCCGAGAGAATGAACGCCTTGGCGCCGAAGCCCAGGATGCGGGCGGGGTCGGCGTTGAACGGCCAGATCTCGCAATAGACGCCGGATTCCCGCAGGCGGCGGGCGATCAGCTGGGTGAACTGGCTGCCGAAATCCAGGATCAGCACGCGGTCGCCCGCCAGGACCGGGTCGGCGGCGGGATCGGGCAAAGGCGAGGACTGGTCTGGCATGGTGGCTCCGCGACGAGGTCCGCGGGCGCGGGCGGATCAGGTCCGGTCGGTCCGGACTCGATCCGGGGCAAGCCCCCGGAGTGATCCGGCGCCTTGGACCACTTCGCCAGCCGAAACGCAAGCACGCGCGCACGAGCGGGCACCGCCCACCCCCGCACTCAGGCCCAGAACGGGTCGACGATCCCCTCGCCCACCCGGGCGGCAACCTCCGCGCTGATGCGGATTTCCCGCAGCAGGAAGTCCATCACCACCCGCGTGCGCGGCGCCAGGTTGCGTCGCGTGGGATACAGCAGGTGCAGCGCGACCTGCTGCGACGGGTAGTCCGACAGCAGCCGGATCAGCCGGCCGGAGCGGATATCGTCGATCACCTGCACCTCGGGCAGCAGGGCGATCCCATGGCCGGCGCGGCTGACGGCATGGACCGCCTGGCTGTTGTTCGCCATGAACGGGCCACCGACCCGCACCGACACGGGTCCGTCCGGCCCGGTGAAGCGCCAGGTCGCCGCGTCCGGGCCGTTGTCATGCACGACGCAGACATGGTCGGTCAGGGCGGACGGGGAGGCCGGCATGCCGCGCGCCTCGAGATAGGACGGGGCGGCCACCGCAACCCGGCCGAACATGCCGACGGTGCGGACCACGAGGGAGCTGTCGGCGATCTCGCCCGATTGCAGGGCCAGGTCGAGCCGATCCTCGATCATGTCGCTGAACCCGTCGCGGACGACGAATTCCACCGCGAGCCCCGGATGCTCCGCGAGCAGGGTCGGCATGCGGGGGGCCAGGAACAGGCTCGCCGCCACCGGGATCCCCACGCGCACGAGACCGGTCGGCGAGGCCGAATGGCGGCCCAGCTCCGCCTCCATGCTCTCGGCGTAGTCGAGCAGCTGCCGCGCATGGGCGAGCAGGCTGTCGCCGTCGTCGGTCAGGCTGATGCGCCGGGTCGTGCGGTGGAACAGGCGGACCCCGAAATGCTCCTCGAGCTGGGCGATCTGGCGCGTGACCGCCGACTGGCTGCTGCCCTGCTCCCGCGCGACGGCGGTGAAGGATCCGGTTTCAGCTACGCGCGTGAAGCTTCGCAAGGCGCTGATCAAGTCCATGACTTCACCGTTCTGCGCAAAAATCCGATGCAAGGAACCGGCATTATCTTTCCAAACCGCAGGGTGCATCTAGTCGCCGTCACCGGACGGACAGGCTGACTTACCTATTCGTCCGGCGGCGAACGTCATCCCTGCCCCGCATGCAGGCCTGGTACGCTTCCAGTGCCGGCCCCCGGGTGCGCGTGGCCCTTGCCGGCTCCGATCGGGTGCCGAGGGGCGATGCGCAGACCCGTGCCGCGGGTGGAGCGGCCGTGTGGCCTGCATCTGAAGCGCGGGGCGGATGTGAACCAGGACGAGCGGCCGGCCCAGGCCGAACGCCCGTCATCGCGAGCCGTGCGGTCGAAATCGATCGGCCGATCCGGCGACTCGCGTCGAGTCCAGGAGTTGTACGATGAAGCAGATCTTCCTCGCCGCCGCGGCGCTGGCGACGTTCGGCATCGGGTCCGCCATGGCGGATGGTGACGTCCGCGTTCCGCAGATCCAGACGCAGCCTCAAACCGCCAGCCCGCAGACGACCGCGCACGGCACCGTCGACAGCCACGGCATCTTCGTGTCGAACTCGCCGCGGCACGAGGTGTGGGTGTACGGCGCGATGCGTGGTCCGGGCTACCCCCAGGGCGGCACCGACAACTGATCGTCCGTTCCGGCGCGGTCATGGACGGGGGTCGGCCCAGCCGGCCCCCGTCGTCGCGTACGCCGCCCGTCTCGTCTGCCCCACTGGCGGAAGAGCGGGCGGGTGCGTGACGGCGCCGCGCTCAGGTCAGGAACACGCCCCCGTTCACGTGCAGGGTCTGGCCGGTGACGTACCGCCCGTCGGGCCCCGCGAGGTAGCGGACCGCGGCCGCGATCTCCTCCACCCGCGCCTTCCGTCCCAGCGGCACCCCCTTCTCCACCAATCCGCTCGGCAGTGCCCCCGCCGAGGCTCCCCGCACCGTGTCGACCGCGCCCGGGGCGACGCAATTGCAGGTGATGCGATGCGGCGCGAGCTCGATGGCGAGCGCGCGCATCAGGCCCTCCAGCCCCGCCTTGGAAGCGGAGACGTGGCACCGATTGGGTGTGCCCACATGCGTCGAGATGCCGGACAGCGCGACGAACGATCCGCCGCCACGCGGGATCATGTGCGGTACGACGGCCCGCGCCAGGATGAAGGCGCCGTCCAGCGCGACCGACAGGATCTCCCGCCATTCGGCCAGGCTCATTTCCAGGAACGGCGTCTGCCGCCGCAGCCCGGCATTGCTGACCACGATGTCGAGGCCGCCGAACGCGGCCACCGCCTCGGCCACCATGCGCGCGGTCGCGCCCTCGTCGGACACGTCCCCCATCGCCGCCAGCGCCTTGCCGCCGCCGGCGGTGATCTCGCCGACCACCGCGTCCACCGCCGCGCGGTCCGCACGGCCGTTCACCACGACCGTGGCGCCGCGCGCCGCGAGGTCCAGGGCGATGGCGCGGCCGATGTTCTTGCCCGCGCCGGTGACCAGGGCGACCTGGCCCGTGAACTCGCCCGCGCTCATGCCGCGTGGGCCTGGGTGGTGCCGGTGCGCGCTTCGATCAGGATCATGTCCGCCGCCTTCTCCGCAATCATGATGACCGTCGCGTTGGTGTTGCCGGAGACCACCGTCGGCATGACCGAGGCGTCCACCACGCGCAGCCCGTCCAGCCCCTTCACCTTCAGGTCGACGTCGACGACCGCCTTTGGGCCCGGCCCCATCATGCAGGTGCTGGTCTGGTGGAAGGTGGTCCCGGCGGTTGCGCGGGTGTGCTCCATCAGCTCCTCGTCGGTCGTGGCCTGGGGACCGGGCTGCTCCTCGCCGGCGATGAACGGCTGCATCGCCTTGGTCGCGAACATGGCGCGCGCGATCTTCACGCCGGCGAGCATCGTCGCCCAGTCGGTCTGGGTGGAGAGGTAGTTCGGCTGCATCGAGGGCGGCTTCTCGGGATCGGGCGCGGTGATGCGCAGCCAGCCCCGGCTTTCCGGCCGACAGGGGATGGTGACCATGGTGCAGCCGGGGAAGCGGTGCATGGGCTCGCCGCTCTTGGGCGCGCTGCCGGCCAGGAACTGGTACTGCACGTCCGGGCTCGCCACTTCCGGGCGCGTCTTGACGAACAGGCCGATCGGGGCGGCGCCGGTCATCAGCGGGCCGCGGCGGGCCAGCATCCACTCGGCGCCGGCGACCATGCGCCGCGCCCAGTTGTGGTAGATCTCGTTCATCGTAACGGTGCCGGGCTTGCAGCGATAGATGATGCGCGTGCCCAGGTGGTCCTGCAGGTTCTCGCCGACGCCGGGCAGGTCGTGCAGCACCTCGATCCCGAGCTCCTGAAGCAGGGCGCCGGGGCCGATGCCGGACAGCTGCAGGATCTGCGGCGAGTTGATCGCTCCCCCGCACAGCAGCACCTCCCGCCGCGCGCGGGCGATGCGCTTCACCCCGAACTGCGCGTATTCGATGCCGACCGCGCGCTTGCCGTCCAGCAGCACGCGATGGGTCAGGGCGCGCACCTCGACCTGCAGGTTGGGGCGGTTCAGCACGGGGCGGAGATAGCCGACCGCGGTCGAGCAGCGGCGGCGGCCCTTCACCGTGAGCTGCAGCGGGCCGACACCCTCCTGCGAAGCGCCGTTGAAGTCGCGGTTGTAGGGGTAGCCCAGTTCCTGCCCGGCGGCGATGAAGGCGTCATGTAGCGGATGCGGGGTCTTGAGGTCGGAGACGCCGAGCGGACCACCCATGCCGTGGAAGTCGTCGGCGCCGTGCTCGTTGTCCTCGGACTTGCGGAAGTAGGGCAGCACGTCGTCGTAGGACCAGCCAGCATTGCCCATCTGGCGCCAGAGATCGAAATCCTCGCGCTGGCCCCGGATGTAGATCAGCCCGTTGATGGAGGACGATCCGCCCAGCGTCTTGCCACGCGGCCAGGAGATACGGCGATCGTTGAGTTCGGCCTGGGGTTCGGTCTCGAAATACCAGGCGACCTTGGGATTGTAGATGTTGCGGTAGAACCCGGCGGGGATGTGGATCCAGGGATCGGTGTCCTTGCCCCCGGCTTCCAGCAGCAGCACGCGGGTGCGCGGGTCGGCGCTGAGCCGGTTGGCGAGCACGCAGCCGGCGGATCCGGCGCCCACGATGACGTAGTCGTATTCCTGCGCTGCGGCTGCCATGGCGTTCCCTCGTCGCTTTGCCGACAGTCAAGCCGATGGCGTGGCCGGTGGCCAGAGGACGTGTGCGAGGCGTGGCCCAGGAGGTGTGCGAACCGGTGTGCCAGCGCGGCGAGCGCGGCTACTTCTCGAGCACCTCCACCGTCGCGGTGCGGCCGCTGACCAGCACGGTGCCGGGCGGCACGCGGTCGATCGCGACGCGGACCGGGATGCGCTGCGCGAGCCGGACCCAGGCGAAGGTCGGGTTCACGTCGGGCAGAAGCCGCTCGCCCGCGCTCACTTCGCGGTTGGCGATGCCGCTGGCGATGCTCTCGACATGGCCCTCGATCAGCCCGCCCTCCCCCAGCATGCGCACGCGCGCGCGGTCGCCGATGCGGATACGCGGGAGCTTGGTTTCCTCGAAATACCCGGTGGCGTGGAACGACGCCGAATCCACCAGCGCGATCACCGGAGTGCCGGCCGCGACGTAGTCGCCGGGGCGCATCGTGAAGTTGGTCACCGACCCGTCGACGGTCGCGCGCACCTCGCTGCGGTCGAGGTTGAGCTGCGCCGTGTCACGGTCCACCTCGGCCTGCTGCACCGCCGCGGCGGCTTCCTCGGCCGCGGCCACGCGCTGCTGCTGCGCCTCCACCGACACCTCGCTCCGGTTGAGCGACTGGTAGCGCTGCGCCTCCCGCATCGCCTCGCGCAGGGTGGCCTGGCGGCTCATCAGCTGTGCCTCGGCGGTGCGCAGCGCGAGGCGGAACCGCGCGGGATCGATGCGGAACAGCACGTCGCCGCGATGGACGGTCTGGTTGTCGGCCACCAGCACCTCCACCACCGGACCGGACACGTCGGGCGCGAGCGCCACCACGTCGGCCAGGATGCGGCCATCGCGGGTCCAGGGCGCACGCAGGTAGTAGGCCCAGAGCTGCCAGCCGACGATCACGGCGGCGACGACCACGACCAGCGTGACAAGGAAGCGCGGCAGCAGGCGCATTCAGGAACTCCAGATCCGGACGAGGGCGACGATGCCGCCCAGCAGCACCACCAGCAGCGCGAGATCGAACAGCGGCCGGTGCCACACGTAGCGATAGGCGCCGGCCCGCTCCAGCAGGCGGCGCAGCCCCGCGGCAAGCAGCAGCGAGAGCAGCAGCCAGGCCAGCAGCGCCGTCACCTCCAGGCCGAACACGTCGACGGTCGCGATCATGCCGGATCCGGCGGCGGCGCGGCGGGGAACAGGGCCTGGCGGATGCCGACCAGGTTGAGCAGCGCCCGCTCCTGCACCGCGCCCGCCTCCCAGACGGAGCGCAGCGCCGCATCGAGCGCGGCGAGCAAGGCGGGCGGCGGGGTCGGGCCGCCGCGGTGGCGGCGCCGCTGGAACCAGCCGGACAGGGCGCGCAGCGCGCGCGCCACCGCGTTGGCGGCGGCCGGCGGGAGGTCCGCGCGGCCCTGCTGCAGCTCGACGATGTTCACGCCGACCCGCAACTCGGCCAGCAGGTCCGCGGCCGCGCGGTCGGCATCGGGGGCGACGGCGGCGAGCCGCGGCACCAGGAGGCCCATGCGGTCGAGCAGCCGGCTCGCCAGCGCGGAGCGGTCGGCGCCGCCCTTCGCGGCCTGCACCAGGTCGGCCCAGCTCGCGCGCAATAGCCGCCGCGCGCTCCATTCCGCGCCGACCGACCGGATCAGCGCGGTGACCAGCGCGGCGGTGCCGAGGCCGACGGTGAGCGCGATCACGCTGCCCCCAAAGCTCGCCGCGTCGGCGGCATAGGTCGCCTGCAGGGCGAGCAGCGTGGCGCCGTTGACGCCGAGGCCCATGCCGATGGGCGTGGTGGCGGGCATCGCGATCAGCAGGCCGTAGAAGACGAAGGCGGGCGCGAGGGCGAGGACCAGCATCTCGAAGTCATGCGCGATCGGCAGGATGGCGAACAGGTAGGCGGCATCGACGACGCAGGCGACCAGCGCCCAGCCGGTGAAGCGCAGGATGGCCGGCACGGGGTCGTCCTGCACGGCGAAGAAGCTCGCTCCGACCGCCGCCATCTGGGCGGCGATCGCGCCCTCGGACCAGCCGCTGCCGATCCAGAACGCCACCACCAGGCCGACCGCGAGGGCAGCGGCGAAGCCGGACAGCGCGGCAAGGCCGGGATCGCGGTGCAGCACCCGGCCGGCGATGGCGCCCTCCGGCACGACCAGGGGCGGCGGCGCATGGTCGCCGGCGGCGATCGCCGCGCGGAGCTGGCTCGTGTCCCACAGCAGGTCGATCATCTCGACGAGGCGCAGGACCAGCGTGGTCCACAGCGCCTCCGGCCAGGACAGCGCGCCGCCGCCGGCTGGAGCCAGGGCGCGCAGCCGCGCCCGCAGCGCGTCCGGCGGCGGCCGCTCCACGACCCAGGCCGCCACCTCGGCCAGCGCCTGCTCCCGGTCCGGCGAGAGCGGGCCCAGGCGACGCAGCGCGGCGATGCGGTCCTCGATCGAGGAGAGCACCGGCAGCAGCGTCAGCACGCGCCGCTGCAGCGCGTCCACCCAGCGGGTCGTGCCCTGGTAGTTGGAGGCGTCGAAGGCGAGGTGGGAGGAGAGCTGGCCGATCTCGATCGCGTCCGCGGCGAGCCGGCGGCGGTCGGCGCGGCGCGGGTCGGGGTTGACGGCGCCGCGCAGCGCCTCCAGCGCCCAGCGCTCCGCATCCGCGCGCCAGACGTCGATGCGGGCGGCCACGACGGGGCCGATCGGGCGCGGGAACACGATCGAGCCGACCACGATGGTGCAGACGATGCCCAGCGTGATCTCCTCCACCCGGGCGAGGGCGATCGAGAAGATGCCGGACGGATCGGCGGTGGCGGGGAAGCCGATGATCGCGGCGCTGTAGCCCGCCAGCATGAACACGTAGCTGCGCGGGGTGCGGTCGAGCAGCGCCACGAACAGGCAGAGCCCGGTCCAGGACGCGAGCGCCGCGGTCAGCAGTTCCGGCGCGTCCACCAGCAGCGGCACCAGCCCGACCACGACGACCGCGCCGACCACGGTGCCGATCAGCCGGTAGAGGCCCTTGGAGCGCATGGAGCCGGTGAGCGGCTGCGCCACGATGTAGGCGGTGGCCATGGCCCAGTACGGCCGGTCGAGATCGAGCGCCATCGCGCACCACAGCGCCAGCATGGCGCCGGCGAAGGTGCGCACGGCGAACACCCAGGCGCGCAGATCGGGCAGCATCATACCCTGCTTCTACAAGCGGCGCGCTTGGGTGAGCTCCCCCGCTGCGATCAACCCTGCTGGATCAGAACAGCCGGCCCGAGGCGATGCGCGCGCCCTCGGACATCGCGGCGAGCTTCGCCCACACCACGTCGGAGGCGACGCGGCGCATGCCGGCCGAGGTGTCGAAGCCGCAATCGGTGCCGGCCAGCACGCGGGTCGGGTCGCCCACGACCTCGGCCACGCGCTCGAGCCGGTCGGCCACGACCTCGGGGTGTTCGACGAAGTTGGTGACGCTGTCGATCACGCCGGCGACGATCACCTGGTCCTGGTCGAGCGGGAAGGTCTTCAGCACCTTGTATTCGTGCGCGTGGCGCGGGTTGGCGAAGGGCAGCACGAAGCCGCCGACGTTCAGGCCGCGGATGATCGGCATGATCTCGGCGAGCTCGATGTCGCAGTCGTGCGGGCCCTCGTAATTGCCCCAGCACACATGCAGCCGCACGCGGTCGCGCGGGATGTTCACCAGCGCCGCGTTGATCGTGCGCACCACGCGGTCGACGAAGCCCAGGAAGTCGGGCACCGGCCGGTCCTGGTAGGAGAAGTGCCGTTCCATCGCGAGGTCGGGGCAGTCGAGCTGCAGGACGAAGCCATGCGCGACGATCGCCTCATACTCGACGCGCAGCGCCTCCCCGAGCGCGTGGAGGTAGGCGGATTCATCGGGGTAGTAGTCGTTGCGGAGCGCGGCGGCGACGATGCCGGGGGACGGCGCGGTCAGGAACGGCTCCACGAATGGGTTGCCAAGGGCCGTGAGCGCGGCCTGGAAGTCGGTGCATTCCTGCTCGACGGCGGCGCGGTCGAGGTAGCGGATCTCACCGATGGCGGTGGGGATCTGCTCGCGCACGCTGACCGAGACGCTGCCGGCGGCCTCGCGTGCGAGGGCGGCCTTGTAGGCGGGGTATTTGTCGACGTCGCCGCGGGTGGGGCGGTTCCAGGCGCCGCCGAAGCCGCTCATGCGGTTGCGGACGTAGAGGAAGAACGCCTCGCGCTGCTGTTCGCCGTTGTTGCCGACATCGATGCCGGCGTCGCGCTGGCGGCGGACGGAGTCGTGCATGGCGGCGAGGCCGGCTTCGGTGAGTTCCTGGTCCACGAGCTCGCCGCGGCCTTTGCGCACGTACAGCTCCACCAGTTCGGGCGGGCGCGGGAGGCTGCCGGTGTGGGTGGTGAGGATGCGGGTGGTGCTGCGGTGCATGGGTCGGGGTCCCTCCGGTGTTGGGGGGAGTCTGGCATGCGCACTACGGGAGGGGGATACCCCTCTGTGTCATGACCGGCGCAGGCCGGTCATCCACGACTTCAATCGGGACAGGCTACTGGCATCGACGAAAACGGCACCCGGCGCGAACTGCGCTAGTCATCCTGGCACGGGCATAATAACCTTTCCGCTTAGAATTAAGCTGGATCATGCTGCGCAACATTGCAAACTATTCTAGGGCGGAATTCCTCAGGATATAACTATCATCTTCTTGATCACGGATTGCATGTGGATCATGCCCGCGCAGCGTGGCTACCAGCCGCAATAAAGACCTACGGAGCCATGGGTCAGCTGGAATACGGCCTTCGTTGGCAACCTCGACCAGCCGACAAAGCACAACCTCCCCGTCGATGATTTTGTTCATCGTCTCTTTGTCTAAAAGGTATTTGGGAGGAACAGTCAAGGCGGCGAAGGTCGTAATGGCAACGATATCGTCGAGCTGGCTTGTTAGGCTGGTTCGAAGGTCGCTCGTCCAGCGTTGTGCGTTAAGAATAAAATAAAGTACTTCCGTGCAAGGCAACCGCTTCAGAAGCATCCCATCGGTGATTGCATTCATGTAGCGTGGCAACTCGCGTTCGAGGTAGTTAGCAGTCTCATCCTTCGTTAGAATGAACTCCCCTCCAATGGGACGCGCATGTGAGGTCATATTGTGAGCGAACAAGTGCTTCCGCAGCAGCCACGGAGCGATTAAGAGGTCGCCACCGGCGATCAAGCTATCCAAGATTGCACGAACACGGTTCGCGCTATGCTCGCTCAACTTGCCAAAAAGCCACAACGTTCGCCCAGCGTCCTCCACAAGGCTGCCCAATGCCTCCGGGCCTCTGATCCAGTCATGCTGACGAACGAGGATGCGGGCGAGGGCCGGCCAGAACACCGTGTCATTCTCAGCAGGTAGCTGCGGTAGGAGGTCGAGAATCCGATCAAGCAGCGGTGCGATGCGTTCGGCGGCGAGCATTGAGCGAAGTGCCTGAACTGACCGCGTTACTGGGTGCGTACTCCATAACCGCTCGATCTCTGCCCGAGGTATCGAACCTGGCGGGTCACCGAGGTAGAGCAGCCGAACCAAGTTCCGTCGCCTGCTGATGCGAATACCGGAATCCGCGTCGTCATCCGTTCCAAGCCGGGGGAAGAGCAACTTGAGCATCCGCTCATGAGGCGCTACCGCATCGCCCAGTATCTCTGCCAATCTTACCTCAACCGTTCGGTTTCCCACGGCGGCCGCAGCCCGCCTGAACATCTCTCGCTCACCAGGGTCATCTACCAGGGTATCGATACTGCGTGCGATTGCGTCGCGGACTGTTGGCGCCTTAGTAAGAAGCCAGCTATAGCCAAGCACGTCATAAGGGCAGATTTCATGACGAACCATCTGCTCAAGAGCTGCGAACGCGCCGATGAGCCGTTTGATCTCGCGCGGCGTTTGAACCGCGTCAATCAGTTCATTGAGGATTGCGCTTTGATAGTCATGTTCTACCGGAGGTAGGCTGGCTGCGGCGTCTCGAAGAACGGCCTGTAGAAGGGCTCTGGCATCTTCCTCCAGCAATGGCCGGAGCGGAACGGCGAACTGAACAATTTTCTCAAGGTAAGCTTCGCCACTGCTCTGACGCTCAAATGGGTTGGTGCCCCGCCCGAGTGCCTGAGCAACATGCTTCGGATCATAGGCAACAAGGTAGGAAATTCCTCTAATATCACCTACGGCCTTGATGAGTTGGGCCACGGCGCGCACCTCGTCGTCCTCGACGCGATCTAACTCGTCAATCAGAACGACGACTGCGACCTTGGCCATCCGCAGCTTCGTCTCAAGGCTCCTCCGCTCCTCGTCAGGTGATAGATCAAGGGGCTTCTTGATCTGTTCGGTAGCGCGCTTGCCCCACCTGCTCCAAACCTTGCTCGCGAACCCTGCGCCGCCATGCAAGTCGATGGCGGCCGCGATCACAGTGCCGCCCAGACCGATCGCTCCCTTGTACTTGTCCAGCTGCTCCTGAATGTCCCTTGCGCGCTCCTTCAGGGTTTTGCCGAGCGCATCACGTAGGACATTGAAGTAGGCTTTCAGCAGATCATCCCTGCTGTTGAACAACCAAGGATTGAGTGCTGCGACCGCCACGTGGTCATAGCTGTCTAAGCGCTCCTTCACGAGATTGAGGACGCTGGATTTGCCAAGTCCCCACTCACCTGTCAGGCCGACCACAAAGCCTGTGGAGCGGCGGCCGGTAACCTCGCCGTCCCTGTTCCGATCGGTGTGCACAACCGCACAGATGAGCGAATCGACAAAGGCTCCACGATCAAGAATATCGTTGGCGGACCGTTCGATGGCGCGGTCCTGACTGATCGCAGAGCTGCTTACCGCGCTGTGAGTCATCTTCTCTGCGCTTCCAAATGACGGGCTGTGCGGGCTCCGTGTCACGGGCGACTCGTCAACGGGCAGCAGGGTACGCCGCCCAGTCGCATGGACTGGAGCATCCTACCCCCCCTAAGGAGGAACTCTCCTCAGGCACCACCATCACATCTTTTCGAAAGTGAACCGATAGCCATATCGATGCAGCTCAAGACACGAGACCATTCTCGCCGCGGAAAGCGCCCGCGGTGAGAAATCGTGAGCTATCAGCATACCTCTGAGACCGTGTGCACTGTTGACGGAGTCACCCAGATAGGAGGCAATCTGCGCTACCGCATCTCGGTCAGCGATACCACTCTTCAGTTCGATCAGAACGGTATTTCCCTCTCGATCCTGAGCAGTGATATCGATTCTTCCCGATGCAACTACTGCCTCCCTCCCTCCATCCGTTATCTTCAGCCCCACCTCAATTTGCTCGATGTTCGCGCGGAGCGCTCTTTGCAGCTCCACCTCCTTTTCAAAGTCACTTCCTAGACCGGATGAGCTGACATCCTCCGGCGAATCTGCGAGCCTCGGCGTAGTCTTGACTTTCAGCTCTTCTAAGCCGAGCGGCGTAATTTGGTAATGCCTGTTCATTACCTTGTTTATAAACGCCCGCTTCCCTAAGTCTACCTTCACCCAGTCAATCTCGTTTCCAAATTTCGTGCGCCCCGCCTTAGTTACCTCAGCACGCTGCTCTGGTGTGAGCTCAAATCGCCGGATTAGCTTGTCATCGATCTCGGCAGATCGATGTACCCGTTGGTCACTAAGAACTTCAAGAAGAGCCAGCTTTATTGACTGACGATCCGGAAGAGACATGCGACACCATTAATGACGATCAAACTTACCGCTCGTTACATCATCGGATATACGATGGTCAATCGAAATCAGCGGAAATTTGCCTACAATTGCTATACGATTTGTGTCGTATGATCGTGCTGCGGCCCGAGGAGTTCGACCCGCAGTGCGTCGCCGGTCGCCCTCGTCACGCCTCAGACGCCGGTGGCCTGACGATACCGGCGCACCGTCTCACGCAGCCGATCGTTCACCGGCTGCGGGTTGACCAGGGCCTCCACGAAGGCCTGGCTGTCACGGACGGAGAGCGTGAGGCGCTGATGCTCCTCGATGGTGCGACGCGCGGCGTCCTGCAGGCTGCTCCGGACGAAGACGGTCACCGTCCGGCCCTGCAATGCGGCAGCATGCTCGATGGTGCGCTTCTGGTCCACGGTGACACGCATTTTCAATCCCCAGCGCGGATGCGTGAAGGACCCGCGGAGGCAGGCGGTTTGGATTCCGAGGCAACCATGAGCGAACGGTGCACGGCCAGTGGCCGGCACTTTAAGACATGTCCGCACGCGGCACCACCAACTCCGCCACCCGCCCCTGCCGCCCCAGGCTCATCATCAGCACGACCGGGAACAGCACGAACAGCGAGAGGATCGACATGAGCGCGGAGATCTGACCGTAGTTACCCACCAGCGCCGGAACCCCGTAGAAGCCGAAATACACGAAGCACGCCACTGCCGCGATGAACGCTCCGAGGTGCGGTGACATCCCCCCGACCTGCGCCACCACACGCGGCAGCACCACGCGGAAGAAGTGCACCCCGGCCCAGACCGAAATCGCAGTCACGAACGGGAACATCGCCCAGGACGAGATCCCCAGCCCCTTCGCCGCAACCGCCATGTCCCCATGCGAGGTGATGGTGCGGATCGGCGCGTAGCTCCACAAATTCCCGCACGCCATCAGCGCGAGCCAGAACACGAACAGCGTGCCGCCCGCCCCGGCACTGCCGTCGCGGCGGCGCAGCCACCACGCGCACACGCAATAGAGCACGCCATTCCCGATCGCCACGCCGGCGAACGCGATCGCCGCCACGGCATAGCCAGCGCCCGCCGCGAAGACCGGGGCGTAATCGACGTTCTCGTCGATCTCCTGCTGCAGGAGGACGTTGGCGACGGTCAGGTGCCCGTAATGCAGCGCGAGCGGGTTGGCCTTCCACCCGAGCAGCCAGGCGACGAAGGCGTGGGAGTATTCGTGCAGCATGAAGGCGATCGCATGGGTGACCAGCAGCGCCACCGCGGTCAGCAGTGCGATGCGCATGTCGTCGGCACGCGACGCGACGGGACGGCTCTGCAAAATCTGTTCGTTCACGGCGATTTCTTCCCGACGCCTCGTTGGTTCGGGATGGTTCCACACTCTGCCGGGCCGCTCCAGGTGGCGGGCTGACGCACCACCGCGCGCGGCCCGCACCTTGCCCCGAGGGTCCGCTCGGGTGCCGGAGGTTCGGCGGTTCGTGCGGTGGGGGTCCGCGGGTCGAGCCCGCGGATGACGGGTGGGGGATGGTGCGGGTCCGCGGGTCGAGCCCGCGGATGACGGCTTGGTGGATGGTGGGGGTCCGCGGGTCGAGCCCACGGCTGTCCGGTTCGTCACGCCCATTGGAATTGGGCCTGATCCTGGTCTCGGGATCTTGGTATTGGCTCCGGCAGATCGAGCAGGTCGCGAATGGTCCTTCGCTGCATGATGGCGACCCTGACG
>Ga0209963_1000391_pt1 | contig 80954 bp, 67 predicted proteins | sample ThiBio_1000_biof_2_FD_183957 | JGI IMG/M metagenome (GOLD analysis project Ga0209963, IMG submission 183957) | Wastewater bioreactor microbial communities from Cape Town, South Africa - Thiocy_cont_1000_biof (SPAdes) | ecosystem: Engineered > Bioreactor > Thiocyanate-remediating >... | reverse complement strand
GTCAGGGTCGCCATCATGCAGCGCAGGACCATTCGCGACCTGCTCGATCTGCCGGAGCCAATACCAAGATCCCGAGACCAGGATCAGGCCCAATTCCAATGGGCGTGACGAACCGGACAGCCGTGGGCTTGACCCGGCCACCCCCGCCGGCGCCGGTGCCGGTCGGGGTGGCCGGGTCAAGCCCGGCCATGACGGAAAAGGTGGGTGGCGCGGCAGCGTGCCGGTGGGGGTGGCCGGGTCGAGCCCGGCCATGACGGCGTGGGTGGTGACGTCGGGGGTGGTGGGGTGGCGCCGTGCCCGTGGGGGATGGCCGGCGCGAGGCCGGCCATGACGGGAAGAGCCGGTGCCGCGAGGGATGGCCGGGTCTAGCCCGGCCATACGGCTTCCCGGCCCGGCGGGCCGGAAAGCCTAGTCGGGAACCATCGGGTCGTAGGCCACCGTGCGGTCGCCGGTGTGATAGGACGCATCTCCGCCGGCGAAGATGTCGCGATCCTTCGTCTCCGGCAGGAATAGCATCCCGATCACCGCCGTCGCCCCGGCGATCACGATCGGATACCACAGCCCGAAATAGATGCTGCCCGATTGCGCGTTCATCGCGAACACGGTCGCAGGCAGCAGCCCGCCGAACCAGCCATTGCCGATGTGATAGGGCAGCGACATGGAGGTGTAGCGGATGCGGGTCGGGAACAGCTCGACCAGGGCGGCGGCGATCGGGCCGTAGACCATCGTCACCAGGATCACGAGATAGGTGAGGATGATCACCAGCAGCAGCGGCTGGGCGCGGAACACGTCCCAGGGCGCGGTCATCTTGACCACCGACGGGTTTGCCGCCGCCGGGTAGCCGACCGCGGTCAAGGCCTCGTTCAGCCCCTTGTTGAACGCGGCGAGCTGCGTTTTCGAATCGGCGCCAGCGCGGGCGGTGTCGACCGATTGCACCGTGCGGTCGCCGATCCGGACGCTCGCGGGCGTGCCGGGCGGGGCGTCTTCCTGCGTGTAGGTCACGGACGCACGGGCCAGGGCGCTCTTCGCCACGTCGCAGCTGTTGCTGAAGTTCGCGGTTCCGACCGGGTTGAACTGGAAGGAGCAATCGGCCGGATCGGCGACCACCACCACCTTCACCGTCTCATGCGCCTTCGAGAGCGCCGGGTTGGCGGTCTCGGCCAGCAGCTTGAAGACGGGGAAGTAGGTGACGGCGGCGATCAGGCAGCCGCCCAGGATGATCGGCTTGCGGCCCACCTTGTCGGACAGCCAGCCGAACAGCACGAACCCGCCGGTGCCCAGCGCCAGCGACCAGGCGACCAGCAGGTTGCCGGTGTACCCGTCGACCTTCAGCACGGACGTCAGGAAGAACAGCGCGTAGAATTGCCCGGAATACCAGACCACCGCCTGCCCCGCGACCATGCCGAGCAGGGCGAGCAGGGCCCATTTGGCGTTGCGCCATTGGCCGAATGCTTCCGTGAGCGGAGCCTTCGAGTGGGTGCCTTCTTCCTTCATTTTCACGAAGGCCGGGCTTTCCTGCAGTTGCATGCGGATCCAGACGGAGATCGCGAGCAGCAGGACCGAAACGACGAAGGGGATGCGCCAGCCCCAGGCGCGGAAGTCTTCCGGCGTCATGGCCGCCTGGGTGAACAGGATCACCAGCAGCGACATGAACAGGCCCATGGTCGCGGTGGTCTGGATCCAGCTCGTGTAGAAGCCGCGCCGGCCATGGGGCGCGTGTTCGGCGACATAGGTCGCGGCGCCGCCATACTCGCCGCCGAGTGCGAGGCCCTGCAGCAGGCGCAGTGCGATCAGGATCAGGGGCGCGGTGAAGCCGATCTGGTCGGAGGTGGGCAGGATGCCGACGATGAACGTCGAGGAGCCCATGATCAGGATGGTGATCAGGAAGGTGTATTTGCGGCCCACCAGGTCGCCCAGCCGTCCGAACACCAGCGCGCCGAAGGGGCGGACCAGGAAGCCGGCGGCGAAGGCCAGCAGGGCGAAGATGTTGCGGGTGGTCTCGTCGTATTGGCTGAAGAACTTGGCGCCGATGACGGCCGCGAGTGAGCCGTACAGATAGAAGTCGTACCATTCGAAGACGGTGCCGAGGGAGGAGGCCAGGATGACCTTCTTCTCCTCGCGCGTCATGGGTCTGACCGCGGCGTCGGTCGTGGGAGGTGCGGGTTGCAGTGCCATCGTGGCATCCGTTTCCAGGGTTTATCGTTGGCTCGCAGCCGGCCCCCGCTGATGCGGGTGAGCCGCCCCGGTGTGGTTGCCGAACCGCTGCGATGCCGTCCCGGACGGCGTTCTGTTACCGCTACCCTGCCGCGGAGCGCGGATCCGCGCAGGCTGAGGGAGCGAGGTTGACCGAGACCGTTTCCGCCACGAATCGGCGCCTTCCCGGCGCTTGCTTCGAATCGTCTCGTTTCTACCCCGACGACGCAACCCAGGATAGCGGATTCTTCATACAAGCTCCTGGATCGGCGGTCAGCGGCCGCCGTCCACCTGCAGGATCTGCCCATTGACGAACCCCGCGAGATCGGAGGCGAAGAAGATCACCGCGTTGGCGATGTCCTGCGCCGACCCGAGCCGCTTGAGGGCGATCCGGTCGACGAGAGCCTTCTGCCCTTCTGACCCATAGCTCGCCCATTGCGCTTCGGTCGCCGCGTTGGTGCGGATGAACCCGGGGGCGACCGAGTTCACCGTGATCCCGAATGCGCCCAGCTCGTGCGCGAGCTGCCGGGTCAGGCCGACCACCGCGTGCTTGGCGCTGCAATAGGCCTGGATGCCGGTCAGGGAGGGCTGCAGCCCGGCGCCCGAACTGATGTTGACGATGCGCCCGCCGCCGGCCCGCTTCATCGCGGGCGCCGCGGCGCGGCATAGGGTGAACGCGGCGTTGACGTTGATGTCGAAGATGACGTTCCAATCCGCGTCGGAGACGTCCTCCAGCGGCACCGGCCCCTGCCCGGCCACGCCCCCGGCGTTGTTCACCAGCACGTCGATCGCGGCCCCGGTCTGCGTCTCGATCTGGTGGATCCAGGCGGCGGCGGCGGCGCGGTCGCGCAGGTCCAGCACCTTGACCATGATGCCGCCCGGCGCGGCGGTCTCGGCGAGCGCCTCGGCCGAGACGTCGGTCGCGAACACCCGCGCCCCCAGCCGCGCGAAGCTCTGCGCGATGGCGCGTCCGAACCCGTGGCCCGCCCCCGTCACCGCCACCGTCCTGCCGTCGAAGCGAATGTTCATCCTGACCTCCTGCGCCGCGCCGCTGCACGCTGGACAGCGGCGGCGCATCGGTCAATCGGGCGGCGCGAAGGCGCGCAGGAAGGTGTCGACCGCTTCCTGCACGGTCGCGTCGATCTCCGCCTCGGCCGGCCTAGCGAGCCCGAGGGTCGCGCGCAGGTAGAGCCCCGATCGCAGCAGGCCGAGGAACTGGTCGGCCGCCACGGCCATGTCCCCCGCACGCAGCCGGCCGGCCCCCTGCTGACGCTCCAGCCACGCCGCGAGCGCGCGGCGGAACAGCCCCGGCCCGTTGTCGTAGAAGGCGCGCCCGAGTTCGGGAAAGCGCTGGCATTCCGCCGTCACCACACGATGGATCGCCAGCGCCCGGTCCTGCAGCAGGAAGTTCAGCAGGTCGCGCCCCATTCCGCGCAATGCGCTCCGCAGGTCCGCCACGCCTTCGGGCAACACCGAGGTCACGGCGAGATGCGTGCGGCAGGCGTCGTGGATGATGGTGGCGAACAGCGCCTCCTTGGACGGGAAGTGCGCGTAGAGCGTGGCCTTGGAGACGCCGGCGGCGCGCGCGATCGCGTCCACGCTGGTCTCGCCATAGCCCGACCGCATGAACAGGTCGCCGGCGGCGCACAGGATGTCGTGCCGCTTGGGCGACTCGGTGTCCGGGCTGGCCGTCGTGATCTCGCTCATGCGCGCGTACATGGCGCAGGGCGGACCGCCCCGCAAGCATTGACTGAACCGTTCGGTTCACCTTGACGGAGAATGAGGCTGCGGCCATCTTCCGTTCGACTGAACCGTTCAGTTCAGGGAGTCCGCATGAACGCCGTTGCCGAGAAACCGGCCCCCGCCGCACCCGCGGCCCAATCGGCCCGTGTGCCGCCGGGGGCCGGACCGGCCGCCGCCCCCACCCGCCGCGCGCGCCGCCGCTGGCTGCGCCCGCTCGCGGCGCTCGTCGTGCTGGCGGGCGTGGCGGTCACCGGCGCCTGGTGGCTCGAGGAAGGGCGCTGGATCGAAAGCACGGACAACGCCTACGTTCAGGGCGACATCGCGGTGCTCTCCCCGCGGGTCGAGGGCCAGGTGCAGGCGATCGCGGTCGCCGACAACCAGCCGGTGCGAGCCGGGGATACGCTGATCCAGCTCGACCCCGCGGACTACCAGGCCAGGCTCGACCAGGCGCGCGCCTCGGCGCAGGAGGCGGACGCCGCGGTGGAGACGGCGACGCGGCAGATCGCGCAGCAGCGCGCCACGATCGAGGCGGCGGAAGCGGCCATCGTCCAGGCCCAGGCGGAGCAGACCCGCACGGGCGCGGACGCCAACCGCGCGGCGACGCTGGCGGCGAGTGGCTGGACCTCGAAGCAGGCCAACGACCTCGCCATCGCCGAGTCACGCAAGGCGGCCGCGGCGCTCACCTCTTCCGTCGCACAGAAGGTCGCGGCGGAGCAGCAGCTCGCCGTGCTGCAGGCACAGGCGGTGCAGGCGACGGCGCGCGCCGCCAACGCCCGCGCGGCGGTGACCCTGGCGGAGAACGCGCTGGCCTACACCACCATCAAGGCGCCGTTCGACGGCGTGGTCGGCAACCGCGCCGCCGAACTCGGGCAGCGTGTCGCACCGGGCGCGCAGGTGATCGCCGTCGCGCCGCTGCGCGAACGGCTCTACGTGGTCGCGAACTTCAAGGAGACGCAGCTCCGCCACATGCGGCGCGGCATGAAGGTGCGGCTGATTCCCGACATCGATCCGGGCGCGGCGGTCGACGGGCATGTGGACAGCATGGCCCCCGCGACCGGCGCGCTGTTCAGCCTGCTGCCGCCCGAGAACGCCACGGGCAACTTCACCAAGGTCGTGCAGCGCGTGCCGGTGAAGATCGTGATCGACCCGGCGCAGGCGGGGTCCGCCGACTGGCTGCGCGCCGGCCTGTCCGTCACCGCCGAGGTCGACACGCGCGGGCCGGATGCCGAACGCCAGGGCATGGTCGGCGCCGCGTCCGCCCGCTTCGCGCGCCTGCTGCCGTGACCGCCGCAGCCGTCGGCACGCCGGCCGGCGCAGCACTCGGATGGCGCCAATGGGCGGGCTTCATGTCCATGGTCGTCGGCATGTTCATGGCGATCCTGGACATCCAGATCGTCAGCGCCTCGATCAGCGACATCCAGGCGGGTCTCGCGGCCAGCCCCGACGAGGCCGCCTGGGTGCAGACCAGCTACCTGATCGCCGAGATCGTGATGATCCCGCTGTCCGGCTGGTTATCGCGCCTGCTCTCCACCCGCGTGCTGTTCGTCGCCAGCGCGATCGGGTTCACGGTGTTCTCGCTGGCCTGCGCGAGCGCCTCCTCGCTCGAGGAGATGGTGGTGTTCCGCGCCGCCCAGGGCTTCATCGGCGGCGCGATGATCCCGACGGTGTTCGCGACCTCCTTCCTGCTGTTCCCCGGCAGCCGCCGCGCGCAGATCTCGGTGCTGATCGGCCTGACCGCAACGCTCGCGCCCACGATCGGGCCGACCCTGGGCGGCTGGCTCACCGAACGCCTGTCCTGGCACTGGCTGTTCCTGATCAACGTCCCGGTCGGCATCGGCGTCGCCGCGGCGGTGTGGTCCTGGCTCGACATCGACCGGCCGGACTGGTCGCTGCGCCGCAACTTCGACCTCACCGGCCTCGTGCTAATGGCGCTGTTCCTCGGCGCGCTGGAATACGTGCTGGAGGAAGGCAATCGCTGGGACTGGTTCGCCGACGAGACCATCGCCTGGTGCGGCGCCATCTCGGTGGTCGCCGGCGTGCTGTTCTTCTGGCGCATGCTGACGCGACCCGACCCGCTGGTGGAGCTGCGCGCCTTCCGCGACCTGAACTTCTCGGCGGGCTCGCTCTACAGCTTCATCCTGGGCATCGGGCTGTACGGGTCGGTCTACCTGGTGCCGCTCTTCCTCGGCCGGGTGCGCGGCTACAACAGCCTGCAGATCGGCGAGACGATGTTCGTCACGGGCGCCGCGATGTTCGTCTCCGCCCCGATCGCCGGCGCGCTGGCCCGCAAGATGGACCTGCGCCTGATGCTGGCGATCGGTCTCGGGATGTTCGGCGCGGGCATCTGGTGGCTGTCGCACCTGACCGTCGACTCGGCCTTCTGGGAGCTGTTCGGCCCGCAGGCGCTGCGCGGCTTCGCCATGATGTTCGTCATGCTCCCCGTCAACCAGGTCGCGCTCGGCCGGCTGCCGCCGCAGGCGCTGAAGAACGCATCGGGCCTCTACAATCTCATGCGCAACCTCGGCGGCGCCTTCGGGCTCGCGCTGATCAACACGGTGGTCACCGACCGGCTCGCGCATCACACGCTGCATTTGCAGGAGCAGGTGACGTGGGCGCGCGACGGCGCGATGCGCTTCCTGGACACGATGACGATGGCGATGACTCCGGCGCATGGAGAGGCCGCGGGCCTCGCGGCGCTGAAGCGGATCGCCGCGATCGTCCACCAGCAGGCGTTGACGCTGAGCTACAACGACGTGCTGCTGCTGATGTCGCTCACCTACTTCCTCGCCCTGCCGCTGGCCTTCTTCCTCGCCAAGCCCTCGATCGGTGGCAGCGCCGAAGCACACTGACCCGCCGCCGCACGCTCACGCGTGGCGCTGCAGCAGCACGATGCGGTTCGTGTTCGTGCCGCGGCGGTTGTTGTCCACGCCCCAGCACTTGGCCGTCTTGGTGAAGGCCTGCCGGTTCACCATCACGCCCAGCAGGGTGAAGGGCAGGCCGGCGACGGCGGCGGCGACGTGATGCTCGAGAAGCACGGAGCCGCCCCGCACCTCTCCCACCTCGAAGGCGGCGAACGCCCCCGGGCGAAGCTGCGTGGCGAACCGCGTGAAGCTCCGCCGCACGAACGCCTCCCAGGCCGGCAGGCTGCGATGCGAGTCGATCGCCACCGATCCTGGATCGATGCCGGCGAACCAGCAGCGCAGCCAGTTGTCGCCGCGATAGTCGACCACGTCGAGGAAGGGCGGCGAGGTCACCAGCAGGTCGACCGACCCTGCGGCCGGACCGGTCGCACCGTGGCAGGCGGGATCGGCGCCGTTTGCCGCCCCGTCGGCCGGCCCGGTGGTGAGCCAGGCGGGCGGGTGCGGGGGCGGCGGTCCATCGGCGAGCAGCGCGCGGCTCTTGCGCAGGATCAGCGCGGCCACGTCGCGGGGCGGCGGCACCTGGTTCCGCGCGGCATTGATCTTGCGCTGCGACTCGCTCGAGACCGCCTGGTTCGGCGGCATGGTGTATCCCGAGAAGAACCCCGGCGAATGTCCGGTCAGCCGGTTCAGCGCCACCATGCGGATCCAGCCATCGACCGCGTCGAACGTCCCGGTCGCGGCCCGCGCGCTGAGCCAGCGGCGGAGGGCGCGGATCTGCCCGAGCGTTTCGGGGTGGTAGAAGGGGGAGAGGTCCGGCTCGTCCGGATCGGGACCGGGATCGGCCCAGTCCAGCCCGGTAAGGCGTGCCGCGACGTCCGCCAGCGCGGGCGGATCGAGGCGCGGCGCGGTCAGCATGGCGCTGAGCGGGTTCACGTCCGTCCCGGCCGGGCGCCGGCCCATCAGCGCCGCCTGCACGAGCGTGGTGCCGCGGCCGGCGAACGGGTCGTAGACGGTGTCCCCCGGCGCGGTGAGCCGCTCGATGAAGAAGGCGGGGAGTTGCGGCTTGAAGCAGGCGCGGTAGCTGATCTCGTGCAGGCTGTGGCCGTCGCGCTGCCGCGCCGTCCAGAACGCGTTGACGAAATAGCGGAGGCCATCCGCCTCGTGGCACTCCGTGCGCTGTCCGCCCCAGGTGAAGCACGCGAGGTCCTCCAGCAGGCGAGGACCGTCCAGCACGACACCGGCCGGGCGCATCATGTCGAGGAGCGACGCCATCGCGCCGGGTACGGCACCGTCGGGCATGCGGATTCCTGCGCTCGATTCGCCCGCAGTGTAGCGCGTTCGCCGCCGTGTCGCGCCTTGCGGGCTGCGCCCGCATGCCGACCAGCGGGGCTGCGCCCTCCTGCCGATCGGCGGGGCTGCTCCCTCGTGCCGATCGGCGGAGCTGCGCCCTCGTGCAGAGCAGCGGGGCCGTCGAGCGCGGACGCTGCGGTCAGCCGCAGCCTGGGTTGAGCGCGCGGCAGCTCGCCTCGAACCCGTCGGAGATGAAGGACGGCCGCTTGTAGAGTCCCTTCATCCAGCTCGCGAGCATGCACAGCTCCTCGAGCCCCAGCACCTCATCGAGCGTGTTCGGCGGAAAGCGCAGGCCGAAGCTGTCGGAGACCGTCGCGAGCACGCTCTCCACCTGTTCGATCACCAGGCCGCAATCCGTCTCGAGCTGGGCGGTGCGCACGAGCTTGGCCTCGTCCACCTCGAACTCGTCGCGGATCAGCTTCACGATCCAGCGGAACATGTTCATCCAGTTCTTCACGTCGTCGGTCGGCGGGGGCATGGCACGTGGGCTCCTGGGCCGCGGCACCTTTCCGCAGAAAACGTGTGGATTTGGTTAAGCCCGCCGCGCAAACGGGGCGTTGCAGGGGGGGCGCCCGGCTGGTAAATGAGCGCTCCCCGCGGTCGGAGCGTAGCGCAGCCTGGTAGCGCATCAGTCTGGGGGACTGGGGGTCGTGGGTTCGAATCCCGCCGCTCCGACCAACTCTCCCGCTCCGGCATTCAGCGCGTCCGGGGCCGCCCATCCCATCACACAGCTTCATCGGACGTCGGCATGACGGGCTGAGGCGCCGCATACGTCCGCGCCGCATTCGCCCGTTTCGCATGGCGGCGTTTCGCTTGGCTGCATTCCGCTCGGACGAGCCGCCCCCATCTCTTGCGGATGCCACGCGTTCTCTCGCTGCTCGCCCTCCTTATTGCCTCTCTCCTTGCCGTGCCGGTCCAGGCCGCGGCGCCGCCGATCACCGGCGACTGGCTCGTCGAGGGCGGCGACGGCGTGTTCCAGATCGCCCAGTGCGGCCAGGGCCTGTGCGGCCGGCTGGTCGGCATCCAGCGAGACCCGGGGGACCCGATGCCGGTGGACGTGCACGGCGCCCCGCAATGCGGGCTCACGCTGCTGACGGCCGACGCGACACCCGACGAGGACGGCGCCTGGCACGGCTACATCACCGACCCGCGCAGCGGCACGGCCTATCATGCCATCCTCCGCCTGAGCCCACGCGGGCAGCTCCTGATGCGCGGCTATGTCGGCATCCCGCTGCTCGGGCAGACCCAGACCTGGACCCGCTTCATCGGTCGGATCGGGCCGGACTGCCGGTTCATGTCCGGGTTCGGCCCGCAGGGGACGATGCCCCAGGCGGCGCATTAGGGCGTGATCGCGAACCTGCGTCCGAAATGCTCTCGCGCCCGTGCGGCTCGCATCGCCGCGCAGGCGCGCCGGCGCGCCTCGGCACTCAGGCGCGGTAGCGCGCCGCCGGCTCCGCGTTGCGGAAATTGGGCAGCATCGCGCGCCGTGCGTCCTGGAATGCGTCCCACTGGCCGGCATCCGGCAGCGGCGGGATGGTGACCGGCTCCCGGCGATCGAACCCGACCAGCGCCGCGTCGACCAGCGCCCCGACCTCCATCAACCCGGGGATGGCGTCCGCCGAACGGCCCGACCGCTCCCAGATTTCGGTCCGCGTGGCGCCCGGCAGCACCACCTGCACGTAGATCCCGCGCGGGCCGAGCTCGAGCTGGAGCGACTGGGAGTAGGTCAGCACGTAGGCCTTGGTGGCCGGGTAGATGCCGGGCATCACCTCCGGCGCGACCGCGAGGACCGAGGCGAGGTTGACGATGCTGCCCGCCCCGCGCGCGACGAACCGGGGAATGACCGCCGTGGTCAGCCGCGTGACCGCCAGCACGTTCAGGCGGATCAGCCAGTCCTGCTCCTCCGCCCCGGCGTCCGCGAGCCCGGTGGGCAGCGCCGCGCCCGCGTTGTTGACCAGGATCCCGATCCGCTCGTCCTTCGCGAGCCGGTTCTCCACGCGCTGGAGCTGACCGGGATCGGTGAGGTCGGCCGGCAGCACCTCGACCGTCCGGCCGGTTTCGGCGCGCAGCCGGGTCGCCACCGCCTCGAGCCGCGTCCCGTCGCGGGCGACCAGCACGAGGTCATGGCCGCGGCGGGCGAACCGGTCGGCGTAGGTGGCGCCGATGCCGGAAGAGGCGCCGGTGATCAGGACGGCAGGAGCATTCATGGCGGGTGTCCTTGCGACGAGGGGCTGGGGGGGACGAGAAGGATACATGACGATCGTCATGTCGACCTGCTCATGGATGGGCCCGCATACCGAGGCGTCAAGGGGAGGCGCTTGAACGAAGCCCGCATTGGCGCGTTGTCGGGCAAGGTCCTGAGTGGAGACATGCCGTGTCCTTGCCCCCGCACACCGTCCGGGTGCTGCTCACAGCGTCCGCGATCGCCTTGGCGGCCCCTGCCCTCGCGGCGTCATCGCCCGAGAAGGCGCCCGGGATGCCGCCGATCACCGGCAGCATGTACAACGGCAACAACGCCCATCCGCCCCAGCTGGAAGATGCCGGCGCGGCGCAGCCGGGCGCGACGAGGGCCGGCCAGCGGCCGAACGTGGTGAACCAGGCGGTGACCGGGACGGGAACGGGCGCGAGCCAGGGTCACACCAGCCAGTCGGGCGGCGGCAACTAGCGCCTGGCCGGCTCGCCTGCGGCCGGCGCCGGGGGAGCGACCGTGCGGCGCGGTTTCGACGCCCCCGCCCCGATGCTCTCAGGAAGTTCAGTTCCGCCGTCCGCCTGGGCTGCGACCCCCACCCTGCCCCGCACGTTCGCGATCGGCAGGGGTTGGAGGTCACGGATGACGAAGCGGACCGATGCGGTCGTGACGCGGCGCCGTGCGCTCCTCGCGGGTGCGGCGGCGGCCGGCTTCCTCGGGCTGTTCACGCGCGGGAACGCGATCGAGCTGCGGGGTATGCCGGCCTGGGACCCGCTGTCCGGCCCGCCGCCCGACATCGTCAAGCCGGGACCGTGGCAGTTCTTCACCGCCGAGGAAGGCACGGCGGTGGAGGCGCTGGTCGACCGGCTGATCCCACCCGATCCGAAATGGGCCGGCGGCAAGGATGCCGGATGCGCGGTCTACATCGACCGCCAGCTGGCCGGCCCGTTCGGACGCTCCGCCGGCCTCTACATGCGCCCCCCGTTCGACGAGCAGGCGACGGATCGCGGGCCGCAATCGCCCTTCACGCCCGCGCAGCGCTACCGCCGCTCCCTTGCCGACCTGGACGAGCACTGCAAGGGCGCGTTCGCGGGCAAGTCCTTCGCGCAGATCCCGGATGCCGAGAAGGACAAGCTGCTGTCGGGCCTGGAGAGCGGGGCGGTCACCCTGAAGCACAACACCGGCCGCGGCTTCTTCGAGCTGCTGCTGCAGAACACCAAGGAAGGGTTCTTCGCCGACCCGGCCTATGGCGGCAATCGCGACATGGTCGGCTGGCGGATGATCGGCTTCCCCGGCGCGCGGTACGACTATCGGGACTGGATCGAGCGCCACAACGAGACATACCCCCGCCCGCCGGTCGCCATCAGCGGCGCCCCGCAATGGACCCCACGGCAAGGATAGACCGATGGCACGCAAGCTTCCCGCGACCGACGTCGTGATCGTCGGCCTGGGCTGGACGGGGTCGATCCTGGCCCACGAGCTCACCGAGGCCGGGCTGAACGTCGTCGCCATCGAGCGCGGGCCATGGCGCGATACGTCGAGCGACTTCCCGGTGACCTATGCGCAGGACGAGCTGCGCTACCACATCCGGCACGAGCTGTTCCTGCGCCCCGCGCAGGAGACGCTGACCTTCCGCCACAACGCGCGGCAGACCGCGCTGCCGATGCGCACCTGGGGCACGTTCATGCCGCCAAACGGCGTGGGCGGCGGCGGCGTGCACTGGAATGCGGAGACGTGGCGGTTCCTGGAATCCGACTTCGTGCTGAAGTCGCATCTCACGGACCGGTACGGCGCGAAGTTCCTGCCGGACGACATGACCATCCAGGACTGGGGCGTCACCTACGCCGACCTCGAGCCGCATTACGACCAGTTCGAGTATCTGTGCGGCACGTCGGGCTATGCCGGCAACCTCGCCGGACAGAAGCGGCAGGGCGGCAATCCCTACGAGGGTCCGCGGTCGCGCGAGTATCCGACGCCGCCGCAGAAGCAGCCCTACGGACCCACGCTCTGGGCCAAGGCCGCGGTGGAGAGCGGGTTCCAGCCTTTCCCGCAGCCCTCCGGCAATCTCTCCCAGGCCTACACCAATCCGCTGGGCGTCACCCTCGGGCCCTGCACGTATTGCGGCTATTGCGAGTGGTTCGGTTGCGGCAACTACTCCAAGGCGAGTCCGCAGACGACGATCCTGCCGACGCTGCTGCCGAAGGAGAACTTCAAGGCGCACACGTTGTGCACCGTGCAGCGGATCAACACCGATGGCACCGGCAAGCGCGCGACCGGCGTGACCTACATCGACAGCAACGGCGAGGAATGGGAGCAGCCGGCCGATCTCGTGCTGCTGTGCGCCTTCCAGCTGTTCAACGTGCACCTGCTGCTGCTGTCGGGCATCGGCACGCCGTACGACCCCAACACGGGCGAAGGCGTGATCGGGCGCAACTACTCCTACCAGGTGACGTCGGCGGTCGACGCGTTCTTCGAGGACCAGAACTTCAACCCGTTCATCGCCTCCGGCGCGATCGGCATGTGCATCGATGATTTCAACGGAGACAATTTCGACCACGGCTCGCTGGGCTTCGTCGGCGGCGGCTATATCGGCGCGGTGCAGACCAACGGGCGCCCGATCCTTGGCACGCGCGCACCCTCGGGGACTCCGAGCTGGGGGGCGGAGTGGAAGAAGGCGGTCGCGGAGCATTATCTCAGCACGTACACGACCGTGACGCATGGAAGTTGCTACAGTTACAAGGACTGCTTCCTCGATCTCGATCCGACCTACACGGACGCCTATGGCCGCAAGCTGCTGCGCATGACGTTCGACTTCCACGACAACGAGATGAAGATGTCGCAGTACCTGACGGACCGTCTGGCCGACATCACGCAGAAGATGGGGCCCAAGGTGATGGAGAAGCATCCGCGCACCGCCCCGTACAACGTCAACGTCTACCAGACGACGCACACCTGCGGCGGCGCCGTCATGGGCGACGATCCCAAGACGAGCGCGGTGAACCGCTACCTGCAGAGCTGGGACGTGCCGAACCTGTTCGTGTTCGGCGCGACGGCGTTTCCGCAGAACGCGGGCTACAATCCGACGAACACCGTGGGCGCGCTCGCCTTCTGGGGCGCGAAGGCGATCCGGGAGCAGTACCTGAAGAATCCCGGCCCGCTGGTGCAGGCATGAGAGCCGCGGTCCTCGGCGTTCTGCTGGGCGCGGCGATCGCGCCCGCGGCGTGGGGTGCGGCGCAGGATTTCGACGAGGTCCAGCGCGGCCGCTACCTGGCGACGATCGGGGACTGCACCGCCTGCCACACCGCCCCGGGCGGCAAGCTGATGGCGGGCGGACGCTCCATCGAGACGCCGTTCGGCAACATCGTCTCCCCGAACATCACGCCGGACCGGGAGACCGGGATCGGCGCATGGACGGACGACCAGTTCTACGCCTCGATGCACGACGGGACGTCCGCCGACGGGGACAACCTGTATCCCGCGATGCCCTACCCGCATTTCACCAAGGTGACGCGGGACGACGTGATGGCGATCCGCGCCTGGCTGAACACGCTGGAGCCCGTGGTGAACCGCGTCGAGGCGAACCAGCTGCCGTTCCCGTTCAACATCCGTGCGGCGATGATCGGCTGGAACGAGCTGTTCTTCACACCCGGCGTCTGGCAGGACGATCCGAAGAAATCGGCCGAGTGGAACCGCGGCGGCTACCTCGTCGAGGGGCTGGCGCATTGCGGCGCCTGCCACAGCGCGAAGAACATGCTGGGCGCCGACGAGTCCGGCGGGCATCTGCAGGGCTACGCGCTGCAGGGCTGGTTCGCCCCGGCGATCACCAGCGGCGACGGCGTCGGGCTCGACAAGTGGACCGAGGACGACATCGTCGAATACCTCAAGACCGGCACGAACCGCTTCGCGACCGCGGCCGGACCGATGGCCGAGGCGGTATCGGATTCCACGCAGCACATCTCCATCGCCGACCTGCGGGCCATGGCGGCGTATCTGAAGGACCAGAGGGGGCCATCCGGCGACAAGCGCAAGCCGATGGATGCAAAGGACCCTGTCATGCGGGCGGGGGAAGCGATCTACGTCGACAAGTGCGCCGCCTGCCACACGATGAACGGCGAAGGGATCGCGCGGCTCTTCCCGACGCTGTCGGCGAGCCCGACGGTCGAGGCGGAGAATCCGTTATCGGTGCTGCACGTGATCCTGAACGGCACCCGCGCCGTGCAGACGCGGCTTGCGCCCACCGCCCCCGCGATGCCGGCTTTCTCGTGGGAGCTGACCGACGCGCAGGTGGCGGCCGTCGCCACCTATGTGCGGAACGCCTGGGGGAACGCGGCGCCCGCGGTTACGGCCGGCGACGTGTCGAGCGCGCGCAAGACCCTCGAGGCGCGGCGGGAGTAGGCGCGGAAGGGCCCGCGCCACCCCGGTATTGCCGGGCCGACCACCCTGTCATGCGGGCCACGTGCCAGCCACTCCGTCATGGCCGGCCTCGTGCCGGCCATCCACGACGTTTTGCGAGGCACGAAGTCGTGGATGGCCGCCCTGCGGCGGCCATGACACGGGGGCGCGGCCTGGTGCCCGCCGTGAAAGGCCGGCACGAGGCCGGCCACGACACGGGGGCGCGGCCTGGTGCCCGCCGTGGAAAGCCGGCACGAGGCCGGCCACGACACGGGGGCGCGGCCTGCTGCCCGACACGGCGAGCGTGCGGGGTGCCGGCACGGGGCCGGCGCGGAAGCACTCTAGACCGCGTGGACCTTCGCCTCGCGCTCCCAGAAGCGCACGGCGCGGCAGGCCTGGACGAAGGCCTTCGCATCGCCCGCCTTGTTCAACGCGACGAAGCCGCCATCCATGTCCGTGAGCCCCGCCTTCTGGAACAAGGGCGCGGCCGCGGGAACGTGGGCGATGAACTTGGCATGGGCATAGGCGTCGTTCAGGAAGTCCTTCGCCGTCGCTTCCTGCGAGAGCAGCTTCGCCCCCTCCTCCGAGACGAGCACGGCCACCGCGTCATACAGCACCGACGGGCCGCCGTTCACCTTCTGCTTCGCAGGCATCATCTTGCCGTCGCTCATCGTCACACCGCCGACCTTGGGTGCGACCAGCTCCACCATCGCGCCCTCCGCCTCGGCCGCCTTCTGCAGCGCACCCAGCATGGCGGCGTCGACGCCGTCGGTGACCAGCACGCCGATCTTGCGGCCGGCAAAGGACGAAGGACCGTTCTCGATGATGCTCAACGCCTTGGAGGGCTTCAGGTCCGTCTTGACCGGCCGCGCGGGCGGGGCCGCCTTCGGCAGGTCCTTCAGGCCCAGACCGTCGGCCACCATCTTCGCCAGATCCTCATCGACGTTGAGCAGGTGCGACACCATGCGGGCGCGGATCGCCGGCGTCTCGACCTTGCTCAGCTCGAAGACGAAGGCGTTCTTGATGTGGGTCTGCTCGATCTTCGTCTGGCTCAGGTAGAACTGCCGCGCCTGGCTGTAGTGGTCGGCGAACAGTTCGGGGCGGACGCGCAGCTTGTCGCCGCTGACCGTCTCCTGATAGCTGCGGAAGCCGCGCTCCGGAGACTCGCGCGGGCCACCGGCTTCGCCGCCCCACGAGTTCGGCTCGTAATTCGCCCGCCCCTTCGGATTGCGGAACGCCATGTGGCCGTCCTGCTGGAAGCTGTGGAACGGACATTTCGGCGCATTGATCGGCAGGTGCGTGAAGTTCGGGCCGCCCAGCCGCTTCAGCTGCGTGTCGAGGTAGGAGAAATTGCGCCCCTGCAGCAGCGGATCGTTCGTGAAATCGATCCCCGGCACCACGTTCTGTGTGCAGAACGCCACCTGCTCGGTTTCCGCAAAGAAATTGTCCACCATGCGGTCGAGCACGAGCCGGCCGACCCGACGGACCGGAATGATCTCCTCCGGGATGATCTTCGTCGCATCCAGCACGTCGAAGTCGAAATTCCGCGCGAACTCCTCGTCGAAGAGCTGCACGCCCATCTCCCACTCGGGGAAGTTGCCGGTGGTGATCGCGTCCCACAGGTCGCGCCGGTGGAAGTCCGGATCCGCGCCGTTCAGCTTCAGCGCCTCGTTCCAGACGACCGACTGCATGCCGAGCTTCGGCTTCCAGTGGAACTTGACGAAGGTGGAATTGCCCTTCGCGTCGACGAAGCGGAAGGTGTGGACGCCGAATCCCTCCATGAACCGGAAAGAGCGGGGGATCGTCCGGTCGGACATGATCCACAGCGCCATGTTCATCGCTTCCGGGCTCAGCGAGATGAAGTCCCAGAAATTGTCATGGGCCGTCTGCGCCTGCGGGAAGTCGCGATCCGGCTCCTGCTTCGCGGCATGGATCAGGTCGGGGAACTTGATCGCATCCTGGATGAAGAAGACCGGGATGTTGTTGCCGACGAGATCCCAGTTGCCCTCCTTCGTGTAGAACTTGGTTGCGAAGCCGCGCACGTCGCGCGCGACGTCGGCCGACCCCTTGTTCCCCGCCACGGTGGAGAAGCGCACGAACACCGGCGTGCGCTCGCCCTTGCGCTGGAAGATGTCGGCGCGGGTGACGTCGGACAGGGTGTCGGTGGTCTCGAAGAACCCGTGCGCGCCATAGCCGCGGGCGTGGACGACGCGCTCCGGGATGCGTTCGTGGTCGAAGTGGAAAATCTTCTCGCGGAAGTGGAAATCCTCGAGCAGTGCCGGGCCCCGCGCGCCGGCGCGGAGCGTGTTCTGGTCGTCGGCAACGGGCACGCCCTGCTGCGTCGTCAGGACGGGGACGTCACCTTCGGCGACCTGGTGCGTTTCACCACCCTGACCGCGTTGGATCTTCGCGTCGGCAATCTGGGCGGAGGACAGTTTCGGGGTAGACGGATCGGCGGCCATGCGCGGTACTCCCAACAGGACGGGACCGCGCTTTGGGCGCGGCACTGCCTGGGAGAACGCTCGAGGGTCGAAGCCGTTGCGCCGAAGCGGAACGGCCGTCCTCACACGTTGGCGGAAGAGGTCACGACACGTTGGCGGAAGAGGTCACGCCGCCGCGATCCGCTGCACCCCGCCCATGTAGGGCCACAGCACCTCGGGCACCAGGATCGAGCCGTCCGCCTGCTGGTGGTTCTCCATCACCGCGATCATCGCGCGGCCGACCGCGACGCCCGAGCCGTTCAGCGTGTGGACATGAGCGACGGCCTTGCCGTCCGCCCCGCCGCGGAACCGCGCGTTCATGCGGCGCGCCTGGAAGTCGCGGCAGTTGGAGCAGGAGCTGATCTCCCGCCAGGCCTGCTGGCCGGGCAACCAGGCTTCCAGGTCGAAGGTCTTGGCGGCGGCGAAGCCCGTATCGCCGCTGGAGAGCACGACACGGCGGAACGGGATTTCCAGCAGCTTCAGCACCTGCTCGGCGCACTGCGTCATCCGCTCGTGTTCGGCGGCGCTGTGGTCGGGATGCGCGATGGAGACCATCTCGACCTTGCGGAACTGGTGCTGGCGCAGCATGCCGCGGGTGTCGCGCCCTGCCGCGCCGGCCTCGCTGCGGTAGCAGTCGGTCAGCGCGGTCATGCGGATCGGCAGCGCCTTCTCGGGCACGATCTCCCCGCCGACGGTGTTGGTCAGCGGGACCTCGGCCGTGGGGATCAGCCAGCGGCCGTCGGTGGTGCGGAAATTGTCCTCGGCGAATTTCGGCAGCTGGGCGGTGCCGTAGAGCGTCGCATCGTTGACCAGCGAGGGCACCACCATCTCGGTATAGCCATGCTGGGTCGTATGCAGGTCGATCATGAACTGCCCGAGCGCGCGCTCGAGGCGGGCGAGCGGTCCGCGCAGGACGGTGAAGCGGGCGCCGGCGAGCTTCGCGGCGGTCGCGAAGTCCATCATGCCGAGCGCTTCGCCGAGTTCGAAATGCTGCTTCGGCTGGAAGCCGAGGTCGCGCGGTTCGCCGACCTGATGCAGCACGACGTTGGCGCTCTCGTCCGGGCCGTCGGGCACGTCGGCGTCCAGGGTGTTGGGCAGGCTCTCCAGCAGTCCCGTCACGGCGCGGTCCAGTTCGGCCGCGCGGGCTTCCAGGCCCTCCATCTCGGTGCGCAGCGCCGTGGCCTCCGCCTCCAGCGCGCTGGTGTCGGCGCCGGCGCGCTTGCCCTGGCCCACCTCGCGGGCGAGCGCATTGCGGCGGGCCTGCTTCTCCTGCAGGGCGGTCAGTGCGGCGCGGCGCTCGCCATCCAGCGCCAGGATCTGCGGCGAGGCCGGCGACAATCCGCGTCGGCCCAGCGCCGCGTCGAACGCGGCCGCGTCGGCACGAATGGCGCGGATGTCGTGCATGGTCCTAGACCTCCACCGGCTTGGGTTCGACGAATTTGGCGCAGAGGATGGATATCTCGTAGAGCGCGATCAGCGGCACGGCGAGCCCGATCTGGGTGATGATGTCGGGCGGCGCGAGAATGGCCGCGATGACGAACATCCCCACGAAGGCGTAGCGGCGGAACCGCTTCAGCGCGGCGGACGACGTGATCCCCACCTTGGCCATCAGGGTCAGCGCGACCGGCAGCTGGAAGGTGATGCCGAAGGCGAAAATCAGCTTCATCACCAGATCGAGGTATTCGCCCACGCGTGGCAGCAGCTCGATCGGGACGCCGCCGCCGCCGGTGTTCGACTGGAAGGAGGCGAAGAAGCGCCACGCGAACGGGAAGACGAAGAAATAGGCGAGCGCCGCGCCGGCCACGAACAGGATCGGCGTCGCGCACAGGAAGGGCAGCAGGGCGCGCTTCTCGCTGCGGTACAGGCCGGGGGCGACGAACAGCCAGATCTGCGCGGCGATGATCGGGAAGGCGACGAACCCGCCGCCGAAGAAGGCGACCTTGATGCGGGTGAAGAACGCCTCGTAGAGCTGGGTGTAGATCAGATGCGGGTCGGGGTTGCCCTGCTCGCGCAGGATGTCCGCCAGCGGCTTGGCCAGGAAGTAGTAGATGTCGTCCGCGACGTAGTAGGCCCCGGCGAAGCAGACCAGGAAGGCGACCACGGACCACAGCAGCCGTCGGCGCAGCTCGATCAGATGCTCGAGCAGCGGCATCGGCTTGTCGTCGATCGGGTCTTCCTTTTCGGAGTCTGCCACGTTCGGTCTCGTCTCGGGGTTGCGGGGGCCGGGCGGTCAGGCGCGCGGCGACGATCGCTGCTGGCGCACGGCCGCGGGCGGGATGAAGGCCGGCGCGTCGGGCACGGCCGGCGCCGGTTCCGGCACGGGCGCGTGTGCGGCCAGGCGGTCCGGCGGCACCAGGTCGGGCGGCACCCAGGCCGGGATCTCGGGCAGGGCGGGTTCCGCGAGGTCGGCGCCCGACACTTCGGGCGGCGCGAGGTCGTCGCCGGACACTTCGGGCGGGGGCACCGGTTCGGCCGTCACCTCCGTCACCGGGGCGGCGGTCACCCCGGCGGTGTCCGAGGACGGCTGGTAGGTGGTCGGCGGCACCAGCGGGTCGTCGAACGTGCTCCGCAGGGAGCGATCCGGGTCTACCGCCCGCTCGACCGCGCCGCGCACGTCGAAGTTGCGGATCTCGTTGATGGAGTTGCGGACGTCGTGCAGGTCCGCGTCCTTCATCATCTCGTCGACATGGGTCTGGAACTCGGACGCCATGCGGCGTGCCTTCTTGATCATGCCGGTCACGGCGCGGATGGCGACCGGCATGTCCTTCGGGCCGATCACGACGAGCGCGACGGCGGCGATCAGCGCAATTTCCGACCAGGCGAAATCGAACATCGACTTGTGTGAGGCCTCCAGGCCGGGCTTGCTAGCAGGAAGCGGGGCCGGGGGGAACGGTTGGCGTGCGACCGGACCCCGGCCGGCCTGCTCCACGCCGCGTCCGGCGATTTGTCCACCGCCCGTCCCGAGCGTATCACCGGGGGAGCGACGGAGGGCAGACGATGGTGCAGACGGCGGATTACCGGGTTCCCGGGCTGGAGCAGCGGGCCGAGATCGTGGTCGATCGCTGGGGGATTCCCCACATCCGGGCCGCCAGCCAGCACGACGTGTATTTTGTGCAAGGTTTCAACATCGCCCGCGACCGGCTGTTCCAGATCGACCTCTGGCGCAAGCGCGGACTCGGGCTGATGGCCGGGGATTACGGCCCGGGCTTCGTCGCGCAGGACCGTGCGGCGCGGCTGTTCGTCTATCGCGGCGACATGCAGGCCGAATGGAACGCCTACGGCAACGAGGAGACGCAGGCGATCTGCACCGCCTTCGCCGCGGGCATCAATGCCTACGTGGACCTCGCCGCCCAGGATCCGTCCCTGCTGCCGCCCGAGTTCGCCGCGATGCACCTCACCCCGGCCCGCTGGGCGCCGGAGGACGTGCTGCGCGTCCGCTCCCACGCCCTGTCCCGCAATGTGGAGCAGGAGGCGGCGCGGGCTCAGGTCGCGGCGCGGGCCGGGCTGGAGGCGGACCTCGCCCGCAAGAACCTGGAGCCGGCCTGGACCCTGCGCCTGCCCGAGGGCCTGGACCCGGCGGACATCCCGCCCGAGGTGCTGGACGTCTACTGGCTGGCGACCGTCGATCCGGATATCAGCCCCGAACGGCTGGCCTCGACGCGCGCCCAGGCCTGGACCTGGACCAAGGTCAACGATTTCGACGAGGTGATGCAGGACGCCTCGGCCCAGGGCTCCAACAACTGGGTGGTCTCGGGCGCGCGCACCGCGACGGGGCGGCCGGTCCTCGCCTCCGACCCGCACCGCGAGTACCGCAACCCGTCGGTGCGCTACGTGGTGCACCTGACGGCGCCCGGCCTGGACGTGATCGGCGCGACGGAGCCGCCGACGCCGGGTGTGTTCATCGGCCACAACGACCGGATCGCGTTCGGCCTGACCATCTTCCCGATGGATCAGGAGGATCTCTACGTCTACGAGACCCACCCCGACGATCCCGACCAGTACCGCTATGGCGACGGGTGGGAGCGGATGACGGTGCTGCAGGAGGCGATCCCGGTGCGCGGCGAGGCGCCGGAGGTGATCACGCTGCGCTTCACCCGCCACGGGCCGGTGGTCCACGCGGATCCCGACCGCCGCCGCGCCTTCGCGGTGCGGTCGGTATGGAGCGAACCCGGCACCAGCGCCTACATGGGCCGGCTCGCCTACATGACCGCCGGGTCGGTCGCCGCGTTCGGCGAGGTGCTGCGGCACTGGCACGCGCCCACCGTCAACCAGATCTGCGCCGACCAGGCGGGCGATATCGGCTGGTTCGCGGTCGGCAAGACCCCGCGGCGGCCGAACTGGGACGGGCTGCTGCCGGTCCCCGGCGACGGCCGCTACGAGTGGGACGGATTCCATCCGCTCGAGGACCTGCCCCGCGTGATCAACCCCGCGCGGGGGTTCGTGGCCACGGCGAACGAGATGAACATGCCGGCCGACTACCCGGCGAGCGAACGCAAGCTGGGCTTCGAGTGGGCGGAACGGTCGCGCTCGACCCGCATTCACGAGGTGCTGGACGCGCAGCCGAAGCACAGCGTGGCCGATTCGATGGCGCTGCAATGCGACGTGTTCTCCGTCCCGGCGCGGCGGGTGGCCCCGCTGCTCGCCGGGATGACGGAGCCCGCCGAGGCGCTGGCCCTGTTGCGGGACTGGGACTTCCAGCTCCGCGTCGACTCGGCTGCTGCGGCGCTGTTCGAGGTGTGGTGGGTGAAGCACCTGAAGCCCACGCTGCTCGACACGGTGACGCAGGATCCGATCGCGCGGCCGCTGCTGGCGCCGGGCGACAACGAGACGATGCTGGCGCTGCTGGAGGGCGGCCGGCTTGGCGGGCTGATCGAGGCGACGCTGCGCGATGCGATGGCGACCTGCCGCCGGCTGCTGGGCAATGACCCGGCGGGCTGGCGGTGGGGCGCGCTGCATCACGGCTATTTCCCGCACGTGCTGTCGCGCGTCGCTGATCCGGCGACGTTCCGGGACGTCGGCAAGCTGCCGACCGGCGGGTCGGGGTCCACGCCGATGAACACCACGTATCGCGGCACCGACTTCCGGCTGACGGTCGGCGCCTCGTTCCGCATGGTGGTGGACGTCGGCGCCTGGGACCAGTCGAAGGTGATCAACACGCCGGGCCAGTCGGGCAACCCCTCGTCCCCGCACTACGACGATCTCGGCCCGCTCTGGGCGCGGGGCGAGTACGTGCCGATGCTCTATTCGAAGGAGGCGGTGGACGCCGCGGCGGAACTGCGGATCACGCTGACCCCGGGGTGACGGGGCGCCCTGCGCGCCTGTGTCATGGCCGCGCTCGTCGCGGCCATCCACGACTTTCCACGGGCCACGAAGCCGTGGATGGTCGGCACAGGGCCGGCCATGACACGGGAGCGGCAGGCACGAAGCCGTGGATGGCCGGCACAAGGCCGGCCATGACACGGGGGCGGCACAAGGCCGGCCATGACACCGGTAGGGGGGCGCCACCTTGCGGGGCGCCGCCGGGGGACGACGCCCAGACCGCCCCCTACAGGAACCGCAGCAGCACGAACCCGCCGATGATCCCCGCCGCGACCAGCGTCGTCACCAGCGTCAGCCGGCGCTCGATGAAGTCCCGCACCGGATCGCCAAACAGGCGGATCAGCGCCGCCACCATGAAGAACCGCGCGCCGCGCGTCGCCAGGCTCGCCGCCATGAACAGCCAGAAGTCGAAATGCGCCGCGCCGGAGGCGATGGTGACGATCTTGTACGGGATCGGCGTGAGCCCCTTGATCAGGATCACCCACAGCCCGTACTGCGCATACATCGCCTGGAACGCGGCGAACCGGTCGCCATAGCCGTAGAACTGGATCACCGGCCGGGCGAGCTGGTCGAACACCGCGTAGCCGATCCAATACCCGAGCGCACCGCCCAGGACGCTGGCGACGGTGCAGATGGCGGCGAGGCGCCAGGCTCGCGCCGGGCGGGCCAGCGCCATCGGGATCAGCAGCACGTCGGGCGGGATCGGGAAGAAGCTGCTCTCTGCGAAGGCGATCGCGGCGAGCCACCAGGGCGCGTTCCGGGAACCGGCCAGAGCCAGCGTGCGGGCATAGAAGCGGTGCAACATGCGCGGCTCATAGACCACAACCCCGTCTCCCGGAACCGGCGTTCCCGTGACCCGGACCGGCTGGTCACGCCCGCCCCCCCGCCCTATCGTGCGGTCATGCATCGCGCCCTGATCCCCGCCCTTCTCGCGGTCGCCCTCGCCGGCTCGGCCGCCGCGCAATCCACCCCGGCGCCCGCCGGGCAAGGCCAGGCGGCTCTGCCGCATGCCTTCCTGTATGGCGCTTGGACAGGCGGGATCTTCCCGCCGCCGGTGACGCTCACGGCGCAGGAATGCCTGGCCGCACCCACCGTCATCTTCACGCGGGATGCCGTGCTGCGCGCCTCCCCCACCGACGTCACCTACCAGCAGCGGCTGGTCGAGACCGTGCGCGCCGTCGCCGGCGGGGTCGAGTTCCGCCTGAGCCAGCCGCTGCAGAGCCCGATGAGCGGCGGCGCCTTCGGCCTGGGCGGGTCGGTGCAGGCGCCGGAGCCCGGCTTCGGCTGCGGCAGCCCCGACCTGCTGCGCGTGCAGAAGCGCGGCGACGACCAGATCGCCTTCCCCAACTGCCGCGAGTTCCCCTACCCGCTGGTCCGCTGCCCGGCCCGGTGAAGCCCACCGCGCGACACGATCCGCGCGTCGTCAGCAACCAGGGCGCGATGCGACCCGCGCGCCACCAAGAACGAAAGATGGAGACGCGCCGAGATGACCATTACCGTCGCCCGCCTGCTGGCGGACAGCCTGGAAGCGCATGACGTCGACCAGATCTTCTGCGTCCCCGGGGAGAGCTATGTCGGCCTGACCTCGGTCCTGTCGGAGCGCAACTCGATCCGCATGATCGTCTGCCGGCACGAGGGCGGCGCCGGGTTCATGGCCGCGGCCGACGGGCGCCTGCGGCCTCGCGCGGGCGTCTGCATCGTCTCGCGCGGGCCCGGCCTCGCCAACGCCATGGTCGCGCTGCACTCCGCCTTCCACGACGCGACGCCGATGGTGATGCTGATCGGCCAGGTGGAGCGCAAGGATTTCGGCCGCCAGGCGCTGCAGGAGCAGAACTACTCCAAGCTGCTCTCCGACGTGACCAAGAGCGTGATCGAGGTGAACGAGCCCGAACAGGCCTCGGAATCCATCGCCCGCGCCTTCCATCTTGCCGAGGCCGGCACGCCCGGCCCGGTGGCGGTGATCCTACCCGAGGACATCTTCGACGAGGCGACCAACGCGACGCTCGACCAGCCGCGCCCGCGGGTCGTCGCCGGTCCGCGCAGCGACGACCTCGCGCGGCTCGCCGACATGCTGGCGAAGGCGGAACGACCGCTGATCCTGGCGGGCGGCGCGCTGCTCGCCGACACGCTGCACGACCAGGCGGCCTATGGGGCGCTGCGGCAGCTCTCGGAGAGCTGGGTGCTGCCGATCAGCCCGACCCATCGCCGGCCGCAGCTGTTCGACGCGCGGCACCCGAACTATGGCGGCTACATGGGCATCCGCGTGCCGAAGCCGCTGATCGACGAGATGAAGCGGTCCGACCTCGTGGTCGCGCTGGGCGAGCGGCTCACCGACACGGTCAGCCAGTCCTACACCTTCCCCAGCGCGCCGCAGCCGCAGGTGCCGCTGGTGCATGTCTGGCCCGACCCGAACGAGGTCGGCCGCGTCTGGCGCCCCGATCTCGGCATCCCGGCCGATCCATACGAGGTGCTGAAGGCGCTGCTCGCCCTGCCCGTCCCCGCCGATGCCGCCCGCCGGCGCGGCTGGGTGGACGGGCTGCACAAGATCCACCTCTCGCTGCTGGAGAAGACCTGGGACCCGGCGCCCGACGGCATCAACTTCGCCGCGGTCGTCTGCGAGGTCGACAAGCACCTGGCCGACGACGCCGTGGTGACCTCGGATGCGGGCAATTTCGGCTCCTACATCCATCGCTACATCGGCTTCCGTCCGGGGCAGGAGTTCCTGTCCTCGGTCGTCGGCGCGATGGGGTCGGGCATGCCGATGGCGGTGGCCGCGACGCTCCGCCGGCCGGGCAAGCAGGTCGTCGCCTTCGTGGGCGACGGCGGCGCGCTGATGATGGGCAACGAGCTCGCGACCGCCTGCCAGTATGGCGGCGCGCCGATCCTGATCATCTCGGACAACTCGATGTACGGGACGATCGGCATGCACTCCTACGTCCGCTACCCGGAGCGGAAGTTCATGGAGGCGACCAAGCTCACCAACCCCGACTTCGCCGCCTGGGGCCGATCCTTCGGGGCGGAGGGCATCACCATCCGCACCGAGGCCGAGATCGCCGACGGCATCGCCCGCGCCTTCGCGGTGAAGACGAAGCCGGTGGTCGTGCACTGCCTGACCTCGGCGATCCAGATGAGCGCCTGGCGCCGCTTCGGCGGCGAACAGCTCGCCTGAGTCCCCGCCGATGGCCGGCTTGCGGAGCGACGGGACGATGATGCCAGCCGCGCCGCGCGGCGGCATGATCGACCGGCTCGCGCGGAACTGGGTCTATGGCGGGTTCCTCGCCGGGGTCATGCTGTTCGCCCTGCTCCCGCTGCTCGCCGGCGCCATCTCCTGGGCGCTGCTGCTGACCATCGCGCAACTGCCGCTCTACATGCTCCACCAGTTCGAGGAGCACGACGCCGACCGGTTCCGCCGCTTCGTCAACGCGCAGATCGGCCACGGACAGGAGGTGCTGTCCCCCCGCGCCGTCTGCGTGATCAACATCGGCGGCGTCTGGGCGGTCGACGTGGTCGCGATCTGGCTGGCCGCCACGGCCGGGATTGGCTTCGGCCTGATCGCGATCTACGGCGTGCTGGTCAACGCCGTCGTCCACATCGCGGCCGGGCTCGTCCTGCGCCGCTACAACCCGGGCCTCGTGACCAGCATCGTGCTGTTCCTGCCGGTCGGCGGCGCGGCGCTGTGGGACGTGCAGCAGACCGGGCAGGCCACGCCGCTGCAGCACGCGATCGGCCTCGGCGCCGCCCTGCTCATCCACGCCGCCATCATCGCCTGGGTGCGCCGCCCGCGCTGACCCGAGCCACCCGGCCGCGCGGCGGCTGGCGGCTGGCGGCTGGCGGCTGGCGCATTGACAAGCGCTGCGCCATGATGTCCTACAAATAGGACAACTTCCCGAGGACCTTCGATGACGGCCTCGCCGCTGCGCACCAGGCTGCAGGCGCAAACCGCCCTGCTCTGCCCCGGCGTCTACGACGCGTTCTCCGCCGCACTCGCCGCCGCGGCCGGGTTCGAAGCGCTCTACCTCTCCGGCGCCTCCATCGCCTACACGCGCCTGGGCAGCCCCGATATCGGCCTGGTCGGCATGACCGAGGTCGCCGACACCCTCGCCCGCATCACCGACCGCGTCGCGACCCCGGTGATCGTCGATGCCGACACCGGATGGGGCAACGCGCTCAACGTCGAGCGCACCGTCCGCACGCTCGAACGCGCCGGCGCCGCCGCCATCCAGCTCGAGGACCAGTCCTTTCCCAAGCGCTGCGGCCACCTGCAGGACAAGGCGCTGATCCCGGCTTCCGAGATGGCCGGCAAGCTCCGCGCCGCCCGCAGCGTGCGCGACCAGGCGCTCATCGTCGCGCGCACCGACGCGATCGCGGTCGAAGGCTTCGACGCCACGCTCGACCGCGCCGAGGCCTATGTCGATGCCGGCGCCGACGTGCTGTTCATCGAGGCGCCCGAGAGCCGCGCCCAGATGGACGCGATCGTCGCGCGCTTCGGCGCCCGCGTGCCGCTGCTCGCAAACATGGTCGAAGGCGGCAAGACCCCACTCGCCTCCGTGCAGGACCTGCAGCAGATCGGCTACCGCGTCGTGATCTTCCCAGGCGGCACCGTGCGCGCCCTCGCCCGCACCCTGCAGGACTATTTCGCGACGCTGCACCAGGACGGCACCACCGCCGCCTTCCGCGACCGCATGCTCGACTTCACCGGCCTCAACGCGCTGCTCGGAACCCCCGACATCCTGCAGCGCGGACGCGACTACGAGACGGAGCGCTGACCCGATGGATCCCGTCACCCTGGCCGTGCTGAAGGGCCGGCTGGAAGGCATCGCCGACGAGATGGATGCCACGCTGTTCCGCAGCGCCTTCAACCCCACGATCGCCGAGGCGCACGACGCCTGCCACGGCCTGTATGACGCGGCCACCGGCGCGACGCTGATCCAGGGCAAGTTCGGCCTGCCGATCTTCGTGGGTGTCATGGCCTTCGCGACGAAGGCGGTGATCGACAAGTTCCCCGACGCCGCCGATGGCGACGTGTTCATCTTCAACGACCCCTATCTCGGCGGCACGCATCTCTCCGACCTGCGCCTGATCCGCCCCTGCTTCCGCGACGGCCGCATCTTCTGCTGGCTGGGCAGCGTCGGGCATTGGCACGACGTGGGCGGCGCGGTGCCCGGCAACTACAACCCGGCCGCCACCGAGTATTTCCAGGAGGGCGTGCTGATCCCGCCCGTCCGCCTCTACCGCGCCGGCGCGCTGAACCAGGACATCCTCGACATCGTCCTCGCCGCCTCGCGCCTGCCGGACGTCGCCTACGGCGACCTGCAGGCCCATCTCTCCGCGCTCGACCTCGGCGTCGCGCGGCTGGCCGTGCTGCTCGACGAATACACGCCCGACACCGTGGCCGAGGCGCTGCGCGAGCTGCAGGCGCGCGCCGCCACGCAGATCCGCGCCGAGATCGCCACGCTCCCGGACGGCACGTGGTCGCAGGAGGACTTCCTCGACAACGATGGCCGCACCGACGAGCCGCTGCGGATCGCCTGCGACATCACCAAGCAGGGGGAGCGGCTCACGCTCGACTTCTCCCGCTCCTCCCCCGCCTGCGCGGGGCCCGTGAACATCAGCCGCGCCACCACGGTCGCGTCCGTCTACGTGGCACTGAAGCACCTCTTCCCCGAGGTCGCGGCCAATTCCGGCGTGATGGACCCGATCGAGGTGATCGTGCCCGCCGGCTCCCTGCTCGACGCCGAACGCCCGAAGCCGGTCGGCGGCTACACCGAGACGATCCTGCGCATCATCGACGTGCTGTTCTCCGCCTTCGCCCGCATCCGCCCCGACCGCGCCTGCGGCAACGCCTACGGCACGATCAACGCACTCAGCATCGCCGGAACGCGCGCCGACGGGCGGCGCTGGGTGCTGTTCCAGTTCTTCGGCGGCGGCCATGGCGGCACGCCGGAAGGCGACGGGCTCAGCCACGGCAACCCGCCGATCGCGACCGCCATCATCCCGCCGGTCGAGGTGATGGAAGCCGCCTACCCCGTCCGCTACACGCAATGGGCCCTGCGTCCGGATTCCGGCGGCGCCGGCGAGCAGCGCGGCGGCCTCGGCGCGGTCTACGAGATCGAGCTGCTGGAAGAACACGCCGAGGCCTTCGTGTTCGCCGAACGCGCCCGCTTCGCGCCCAAGGGCGTGCTGGGCGGCGGTGACGGCGCGCCAAACCACATCGCCTATCGCCGCGACGACGGGTGGGAGACCCCGCCGTTGGGCTCCAAGGTCGTCGGCGTGCAGCTCGAACGCGGCGACCGCATCCGGCTCGAGAGCCCCGGCGGGGGCGGGCGCGGCGATCCGGCGCGGCGCGATCCCGAGGCGGCGGCGCGCGACCATCGCCTGGGATACGTGTCGTGAGCGGCGGGCGGCTCGTCGTCGGCGTCGATGTCGGCGGCACCTACACCGACCTGTTCCTGTTCGACGAAGCGACTGGCCGCGCCCGCGTCGGCAAGGTGCCCAGCACCCGCGGCCAGGAAGCGGCCGGCTTCGCCGACGGCATCATCGGCCTCGCTCCCCTGCCGGACATCTCCGCGATCGTGCACGGCACCACGGTCGGCACCAACGCGCTGCTCGAGCGCAAGGGCGCCCGCGCCGGGCTGATCACCACCCAGGGTTTCCGCGACGTGCTGGAGATGCGCCGTCGCGACCGCCGCCAGACCTGGGGGCTCACCGGCAACTTCGTCCCGGTGATCGAGCGCGACCTGCGCGAAGAGGTGCCCGAACGCACGCTGGCCGATGGCAGCATCCACACCCCGGTCGATCCCGATGCGGTGCGGGCCGCCGCCGCCCGCCTGCGCGACGCCGGCGCCCGCGCGCTGTGCATCGTGTTCCTGCACAGCTACGCCAATCCCGCGAACGAGCGCGCGGCCCTCGCCGCCGCGCGCGAGGTCTGGCCGAATGGCGACATCACCATCTCCAGCGACATCCTGCCCGAGATCCGCGAATTCGAGCGGACCAGCACGGCCGCGCTGAACGCGGTGCTGCAGCCGGTCGTCGGGTCCTATTTGTCCACGCTGGATGCGCGCCTGCGCGATGGCGGGTTCGGCGGCGAGTTCCTGATCGTGCAGTCGAACGGCGGCGTCATGAGCGTCGAGACGGCGCAGCGCCTGCCCGTGCGCACCGCGCTCTCGGGCCCCGCCGCCGGCGTGATCGCAGCCGCGCATATCGCGACCGAAGCCGGCTTCCCCGACGTGATCACCGGCGATGTCGGCGGCACGTCGTTCGACGTCTCCCTGGTTGCAGGCGGCGAACCGGCACTCGCCGCGCAGAGCACGATCGATTTCGGCCTCGTCGTGCGCACGCCGATGATCGAGATCACCACGATCGGCGCCGGCGGCGGCTCCATCGCGCGGGTCGACGCGGCGGGGCTGCTGCAGGTCGGGCCGGACAGCGCGGGCTCCGTCCCCGGCCCGGTCTGCTACGCCGCCGGCGGCACCCGCCCCACCGTGACCGACGCCAACGTGGTGCTGGGCCGCATCAATGCGGAGCGGCCGATCGGCGGCAAGCTCGCCCGCCTCGACCGCGACGCCGCCGCCGACGCCATCCTGCGCGACGTGGGCCGCCCCCTCGGCCTCGACGCGACCGACGCCGCGGCGGCGATCCTGCGCGTCGCCAATGCGCGCATGGCCTCCGCGCTGCGCCTCGTGTCGATCGAGCGCGGCCATGACCCGAAGCGGTTCAGCCTGATGCCGTTCGGCGGCGGCGGCGCGCTGCATGCCGGGGCGCTGATCCGCGAGGTGGGCCTCGCCCGCGCCCTGGTGCCCCGCTACCCCGGCGTGACGTCCGCGCTGGGCTGCGTCATCGCCGACATGCGGCACGACCGGGTGCGCACGCTGAACCGGCTGCTCGCCGCGATCGAGCCCGAGGCGCTGCGGGCCGAGATGGACGCAGCGGTGGCCGACCTCTCCGCCCTGCTCGACCGCGCCGGCGTCGCCTTCACCGGCCGCAGCGTCACGCATGAGCTCGACATGAGCTATCTCGGCCAGACCCACACCGTCGCGGTCCGCCTCGACCTCGCGCCGGACGGGTCGGGGCCGGTGACACAGGCGGCGCTGCTGGCCGCGTTCGAGCGTGCCTATGGCGGCGCCTATGGACGGCTGCTGCCGGGGGCGCAGGTGCGGGTGCTGAACCTGCGTACCGCCGTGACCGGGCGGCGGCCGAAGATCGACCTGCTCTCGCTCGCCCCCGATCCGGACGCCAGCCTCGACGCCGCCCGCCGCGACCCCCGCCGCGTCTGGGTCGGCACCTGGCAGGAGGTGCCGGTGTTCGATCGCCTGCTGCTCCCGGTCGGCGCCTGCATCGCGGGCCCGGCCGTGCTGGAGCAGCCGGACACCACGATCCTGGTCGAACCCGGCCACCAGGGCCGCGTCGACCGGTTCGGCAACCTGATCCTGGAGCCGGAAGGTGCGGCGAACTGATCTCCGACCCGGGACGAGTGCCGCCGTGACCTCCCCCGTCCGACCCGCCGACCCGATCCCCGACGCCACCGGAGTACCGGCATGAGTTCCTGGTCCGACTGCGCCCTGCTGCTCTGCGACCTGCAGAACGACTTCATTCATCCCGACGGCGCCTATGGCCGCGCCGGCCAGGGCAACGCGGAGATCGCCGCGCTCCCCGCGCGGCTGAAGCCGCTGGTCGACGCGATGCGCGCCGCCGGCGGCTGGGTCGTATCCACGCATTTCACGCTGGTGCCCGGCCGCGGCGGCGAGCCCTTTATCTCGCCCCACCTGAAGAAGCTGCGGCCGTTCCTGGCGAAGGGCGACTTCGTGCCGGGAGGCTGGGGCCACGCCCAGGTGGACACGCTGGGGCCCGCCGACATTGCGGTGGAGAAGGTCGCCTTCTCCGCCTTCTACATGAGCCGGCTGGAATGGGTGCTGGCCCGCGCCGGCGTGAAGCGGCTGCTGGTCGCCGGGATCGTGACCAATGGCGGCGTCGCCAGCACCGTGCGCGACGCGGCGGTGCGCGACTTCGAGGTCACCCTGCTGTCCGACGGCTGCGCCGCCTTCGACCCCGAGACGCACCGGATCGCGGTCGAGGCGCTGCGCCCCGTGGCCAAGGTCGGCACGATCGCCGAGGCGATCTCGGCGATCGGCTGAGCCACACCCGAGCACGACGGTCCGCCGGAGGTCATCGTGGTGTGGCGAGCGTGGCTGGCGGCAATGCGTTCGGCCGCGGCGCGGGTGGCCGCCGAACCCGCCGCGGCGCCGGCGAGCGCCGGTCCGGCTACGATCCCGGCGGCACGGTGAAGCACGGCATGCCCGCCCCCGACAGCCGCCCGCAGGCGGCCGAGGCCTGCTCCGCCGACAACCCCACGAAGCGCGCGCGGAACAGCGTGCCGCTGCGCTGCACCGGGGTGACGCTCTGCTGCGCGCCCGCCAGCAGCGAGGCCGCCCGCGACCGCGCCGCGCTGAGCGCCGCATCCGAGGTCGCCGGGCTGGGGAAGGCCCCGACCTGGATGCTCCACACGCCCACGGGCTGCGCCGAACCGAACGGGCTGTTCCGCGGCATCGCGGTGATCGGCGCCGTGGCCACCGCGCGGGTGATCGGTGCGGGGGAGGGCAACGCCTCCGCCACCACCGGAACGGCGACCGCCGCCGGGGCCTGCAGGGCGGCGCGCCGATCCACGGAGGCATAGGCCGGCTGGGAGGGCGACGCGTAGGCCGGCTGGGACGGCGGCGCGTAGGCTGGCTGGGAGGGCGGCACGTAGGCGGCGGGAGCCGAGGCCGCGGCGTAAGCCGGTGGCGGCGCGAGCGATGGCGCGTAGGCCGTCGACCCCGCGCGGGCGGCCGGTGCCGCGTAGGCCGCCGCATAAGTGGGCTGCGCCGCAGGGGCGGCCTGCTCGGCAGGAGCGCGAGACGGCGCGGCGGTGGTGGGCGCGACCTGCGCTGATTGGGCCGCGCCGACCCATCCCGTGCGCGTCAGCACGCCGGTCGGGGCATTCGGCGTCACCAGCCCACCGCCATCGAAGGCCCGCAGCGACGGGTCGTTCGCCGCAACGTCACCCCCGACCGCGCCGCCCCCCATGTACGCCTGGTCGGCCGATGCGACCTGCCCGCCGCCCATATACGCCCGGTCCGCCGAAGCCACCGCGCCACCGCCCATGTAGGCCCGGTCCGCCGACGCGACGGCCCCACCGCCCATGTACGCTCGGTCTGCCGACGCGACGGCTCCGCCGCCCATGTAGGCCCGGTCTGCCGACGCGACGGCCCCACCACCCATGTAGGCCCGGTCTGCCGAGGCCACCGCTCCGCCGCCCATGTAGGCGCGATCCGCCGCGGAGCCGCCATAGCTCCGGGACGCCGAGGCCATCGCCGTCCCACCCGCATAGACGGCCAGCGGCCCCGTCATGCTCTCCGGATTGCCCAGCCGGGGCGCGATGGAGGAGAGGTAGCCGATCGTCTCGTCCGGCAGCCCGGACGCGCCGGACAGATAGGCGTCCAACCGATCCGGCCCGGCATTGTAGGCGGCGAGAAACCCCGGCGAGCCGAAGCGCTCGTACATCTCCCGGATATAGGCCGTGCCCGCCATGATGTTGTCGTGCGGATCGAACGGGTCGTCGCCCAGGCGGTAGCGCCGGCGCAGCATGTCGTAGGTGGCCGGCATCACCTGCATCAGGCCCATGGCGCCCGCGCTCGACGTCACCAGCCCACCGCGGCCGTCGAACTGGCGGCCGCCACTCTCCTGGCGCATGACCTCGCGGATCCAGCGTTCGGGAACCTGGTAGCGGGACGCGGCCTCCCGCACATACGGGCCCCACGGGTCGTCGGGCGTGCCGGGCACCGGGTAGGACCGCGCGGCGCGGGCGCGATAGCTGCGGGCCTCGGCGCGGGAGGCGGCCAGGTCGTAGCCGTAATCGCCGGTCCCGTCATAGCCGCGGCGCCCGTCCCAGCGCGTCTGCGAGCCCGAACCCGCGCACCCCGCACAGAGCATGAGCAGGCCGATTGCGACCAGCTTGGGCGCGACCAACCTGGGCGCGAGCCGCCGCGGCACGAGTTGCGCGAAGGCGGGCGGAAAGCATGGGTGCGGCGGGGAGACCGGACGGGACATCACGAGGTTACCGGAACCGCGGCGACAGTGCCGCTCTCGCACCATAGCGCAATGACACGCGCCATGCCGAGAGTTCATGTGCAGTCACAGCTTGTGGCGCCAACCACCTCAGTGTTCGGCACGAACCTGCACGTTGACGCGGGCCGCGGCGCCCTCGGAGTCCAGCACGGTGAGCCGGTAGAACCCGGGTCCGGGCGGCAGCCAGGCGGCTTCGCGCCGGATGCGGTCGGCACTGAGCGGCGCGCCATCCACCAGGAAGGTCAGCGGCCGGCGTCCGCCCATCGCCCGCACGGTGACGGGGCCATCCGCCGACAGCACCGCGTTCGGCGGCGGGAACAGGAGCCGCAGCGCATCCGTCGACGCCGCCGACGACACCGGCCGCGGCGGTCTGTCCATCGGCCGCGGCGATGCGCGGGGTGCCGCGGGCAGCAGGTCGAAGACGCGGCCCAGCAGCGGCAGGGCCAACGCGGTTCCGGTGGCCGCCGGCATGGGCGTGCCGTCCGGCCGGCCGATCCACACGCCGACCACGTGCCGGCGATCGAAGCCCAGCGCCCAGGCGTCGCGCCCGCCCCAGCTCGTGCCGGTCTTCCAGGCGAGGCCGCGATGGACGAAGTCCGGCAGCGGCCGGGTGAGGACGTCCGCCACCTCGGCCGCAGCCGCGGCCGGCAGGAATCGCGGCCCCGCGGGTGGGTTCGAGGGCGGGGACGGGTTCGGGGACTCATCGACAACCGAGGGCGGACCCTGGGCCCGGGACACATCCACGACCGCGGGCGCATCCGCGGCCGCCGGGGCATCCACGACCCCAGGCGCATCCTCGGCCAGCAGGCGCAGCATGCCGCCCGACCCGTCCGTCGCCAGCGCGGCATAGAGGGCGGTCGCCTGGCGCAGCGTGATCCCGGCCCCACCCAGGGCGAGCGGCAGGGAGGGATCGGCGCCCCGCGGCATGTGCAGCGGCGCGCCGGCGGCGGCGAGCGTCGCGGCGAAGCGCAAGGGGCCGACGCGATCGAGCAGGGCCACGGCCGGCAGGTTGAGCGAACGGCGCAGCGCCTCCCCGGCGGTGATCGCGCCGGCGAAGCCGCGATCGAAGTTCTCGGGCGCATAGGCGCCGAACCGATGCGGCAGGTCGGCCAGCACCGTGTCGGGCGCGGCGCTGCCGTCGGCGAAGGCCATGGCGTAGATGAACGGCTTGAGTGCCGATCCCGGCGAGCGCACCGCCTGGGTGAGATCGAGCGCCCCTGCCCGCCGCCGATCCCGCCACGCCCCGGCGAAGAGCGCGCGGATCTCGCGCGACCCGGCGTCGGCCACCACGATCGCGAGCGATACCCGATCCGGCAGCACCTGGAGCCGATCGGCCGCCAGCCGTTCCAACGCCACCTGCAGCGGCAGGTCCAGCGTGGTGTGCACCAGGGGGGCGCGGGGCAACGCCGCCACGACCTGGGGCGCGTGGCGCGGCAGCGCGACGCGCGCGGTGGGCACCGGCGGCGGCGGCGTGGCGTCGAACAAGCCGGCCGCGACGCCCACCGCCAGCACGCGGTCGCGGACCCGGCGCGCGGCCGCGGGGTGGCGGTCGGGGCGGAGCGCCTCCGGCCGCCGGGGAATGGCGACCAGCAGGGCGCGCTGCGCGGGCTCCAGGGCCTCGGGCGGGGTGCCGAACCAGGCCAGCGCGCCGGCGCGGATGCCTTCCAGGTTGCCGCCGAACGGGGCGAGGGTGAGCCAGATGCGCAGCACCCCCGCGCGCCCGAACCGCGCCTCGAGCTGCAGCGCGCGGGCCATCTCGATCAGCTTGGACCTGACGGTGCGCGGCCGCGGCTCGAGCAGGCGGGCGGCCTGCATGGCGAGGGTGGACCCGCCGGAGACCACCCGGCCGCTGCGCAGGAGTTGTCCGGTCGCGCGGACCAGCGCGATCGGATCGACGCCCGGATGCCAGCGGAAGCGGCGGTCCTCCACCGCGATCAGCAGGTCCGCCAGGGGTTCGGGCGGCGCGCCGGCCGGGAAGCGCCACACCCCACCGGGGGCGGGCAGCAGGGAAAGCGGCCGGCCGGCGCGGTCCTGCACCTCGGTCCCGACCGCCGCGAGCCGCGCGAGATCCGGCGGAAAGATTCGGTCGAGCGCGATGCCGAGGAGCGCAAGGACCAAGCAGAGGGAGAGGGACAGCCGCAGCCACGCCCCCCCTCCCCTTGCGGGAGGGGGATGGGGGGCGGGGGCGGTGCGGGTCGTTGGGTGCTGCGGGTCGGGGTCCGCGCCGGCATGCGGGGATCCGGGGTGTGCGCCGGCAGCCGCCGGCTCGCGATCAGCGGCGGTGCGGAGGGATCCGGGGTCGGCTTGCGGCGCACCCTCCCCCCTTCCCCCTCCCGCAAGGGGAGGGGGGGTGGTGCGGGGCGTGGTCACTCGCTCGCCTGGACCGTGATACGGCCGGTGTTCTGGCGGGCGAAGATGGTCGGGCGGTACATGTCCGCGACCTCCGCACCCGGCAGCTCGAACGTGCCGGGGGTGACGGCGCGCACGCGCACCGCGACGCGGAAATCGGGGTGCTCCGCGTCGAGCGCGATCACCGCGGCATAGCGGTCGTCCGCGGCCGGCTGCGCCTCGGTCTCCGACAGCTTGCCGATCCAGCCCATCCCCGGCACGTCGCCGGGTCCCAGCCGGCCGGCAAGCTCCCAGCCCGCGGGGAGGCCGTGCTGCACCAGCGCGCGATGCGCCTGTCCGTCCTCGGCCTTGCCCTCCAGCAGCAGCACGAACACGGTGTTCTGCCGCAGCCCATCGAGATCGAGCGGCTGCCCGTCCAGCGTCAGGAACTTCCGGGTGATCCGCATCTGCGCGCGTGCGGCGGGCAGCGCGGCGGCCGGAACGCCGGTCGCGGAGACGCTGCGCCACACCGCGCGCTCGCCCAGGTTGCGCACCGTCACCGCGCCATCGAGCGGCAGGGTGATCACGGGCGCCTCTGCCTGCGGGGTGCCGCCGACCGCGATCCGGATCGGCCTCGCATCGCGGCCCAGCACCGCCGCCGCGCCGGCGGCCCAGGCCTGTTCCTGCGTCGAGAGCGCGTTGGGCACGAGGTCCGGCCCCGGCATCTGCCCGACCAGCGTCGCCAGCCGATCGGGCAACAGCCCGCTCTCCTTCAGCAGCAAGGCGAGCGCCGCCTGGTCGCGCAGCGCGGTGCCGTAATCCTCGCTCCACCAGCGGCGGCCCGTGTCGGCGAGCGCCGCGGCGAACGCCGCTTCCGCGCGCGGCCGGTCGTGCGCCAGCGCCAGCGCGGCGCCGAGTTGCGCCTTGGCGAGCGGGGTGGGCAGCCGGTCGATGCGTTCGGCGATCACCCGCGCGGCCCCCGGCCGGCCGCGATCGGCGCGGGCCAGCAGGTAGAGCCGGTAGGGCTGCGTGGCGCGGTCGAGCGGATCGTCCCCGGCCTCGTCGGCGCCCTGGGCGACGAATTTCAGCGCGTCCGCCAGCGCCTGGTCGGGAACGGCGGCCCCGGCGGCGCGGGCGCGCTGCAGGAAGTCGGTCGCGTAGAGCGACAACCAGGGTTCCGCCTGGCCGGAGGCGCTCCAGAGCGCGAAGCCGCCATCGTAGCGCTGGCGGTCGAGCACGGACTCCACGGCCTGCTGCAGCCGCGCGGCGCGATCGGGGCCGGCGAGCGGACCGTCCGGCAGCAGCGCCAGCGGGAAGCCGCGGGACGTCGCCTGCTCCAGGCACCAATAGGCGTAGCGGTCGAGCGCCTGGACCAGCCCCGCGACGTCGTAGCGGACCGGACTGCCGAACGTGGCGGTGGCGCGCCAGGTGCCGGAAAGGAAGCCGCCGGCCGGGGTCAGCGTGGCCTCGGCGCCGGGCGGCAGCTCCGCCCCGGCGACCACGGTCGCGGCGCCGCGGGCCGGGCGCACGGTGATCCCCGTCTCCCGCCGCACGTGGAACCCGTTCGGGCCGGTGACGTCGAGCCGCACGGTGCCGCGCCCTGCCCCCGTCGCGGCGAGCAGGGTGGAGGGTAGCGCCTGGGCGCCGGTCGCGAGGGTCGCCGCGAGACGCGTCTCCCCCTGCAGCGCGAGCGGCCCGGCGACCGAGACGGTGGCGACCGCCTCGCCGGCCGGGAGCTCCAGGTTCTGCAGCAGCACGGTCAGGCGGGCGACGTCGCCGGGGGCAAGGAAGCGCGGCAGCAGCGGTTCGGCCACCAGCGGATCGCGCACCAGCACGTCGGTCGCGGCGGCACCGAGTTTCGAGCCGGACCAGCCGACCGCCATCAGCCGGACCTGGCCGGCGAAGTCGGGGAAGTCGAGCGGGAAGGTCACGACCCCATCCGGCCCGGCCTGCACCGGCGCGGCGAACAGCGTCACCGTCTTCTGCGGGATGTCGGGCAGCGCGAAGCTGCCGGCATCGCCGCCCTGGCGCAGCGCCGTCGCCGGCGCGTCGGGCGGCGGGATCAGCCGGCCCCAATCATCCCGGATGTCCATCCCCAGCCGTCGCCGGCCCAGGAAGTGGTTCGTCGGGTCGGGCGAGACGAAGCTGGTGAGCCGCAGGATGCCCTCGTCGACCGCGGCGAGGCTCACCCAGGCGCCGGGATCGGTGCGGAGCCTGATCTCGGCGCGGGCCCGCGGGTCGTATTTCGGCGCGACGTCGAAGGCGAGCGGCAGCTTGCGGGTGGCCGGATCGATGCCGACCCAGGTGAGCCCGATGGCACGGCTCGGCCGCGCCTTGGCGTCCGCGGCGGCGCGGAACACGTGCACCGCGACATAGGCACCCGGCCCCCAGTCGGCGGAGACGGGCACTTCCACGTCGGTGCCGCCGGCCGCGACCGGCAGGGTGCGCAACGCGTGCACGCGGTCGGTCAGCACCAGCAGCGTGGCCTGCCCGGCGAAGGGCGGCGCGATGTGGATGCGCGCGGTCTCGCCGGGCGCGTAGGACTTCCGGTCGGCCGAGACGTCGACCTGGTCGGGCACGTCCGGACTGTCGGAGGCGATCCAGCCGGCGCGGAATCGCACCGAGGTGGCGGCGAGCCCGTCCTGCTGCAGCACTTCGAGCCGGTAGCGGCCGAAATCGAGCTTGCGGGCGATGTGCAGCGGGGCGTCGGCGGGGATCGTGACCTGCCGCGTCTCCAGCGGCTCGTCACGCCAGACCGTCTCATAACGAGCGAGCGATCCGCGCATCACCACGCGCCAGTCCGGGCGCTCGCGCACCAGCCGCACGCGGGCGGGCAGCGCGACGCGCGCGCCTTCGGGATTGACCGTGATCACGTCGAACGCCGCTTCGGTGTTCGCGTCGATCGCGCCGCCGGTGAAGCCCGGCTTCACCCCGATCAGCGGGCCGGACGGCCGCACCGGCACCTCCGTCGTGGCCAGCGAGGCGTGGCCCGACGGATCGTTCACGCCCACGCTGACCGAGAGCTTCAGCGGATGCGTCGTGTCCGGCGCCCGCGGCAGCGGGATGTCGAGCGTGGTGTGGCCCTCTGCGTCGGTGTCGGGCAGCGGCAGGTCCTTGGAGTCGGGCGCGTAGGTCTCGTCCACCAGCCCGACCGCGTAGCCGGCGAGCACGGGGAACGGCGCCGGATCGACCACGAGGCGCATCTGTGCCTGGCCGGTCAGCCCCGCGGCCGGCGCGCCGTAGAGGAAGCGCGCGGTGACGGGCAGGCTGTACGGCTTGCCGGGGACGATCGGGCCGGGGCTCGCGCCGAACTCCACCGCCATCCGGTCGGGCACGAAGGCGTCGACGCGGAACTCGGTGCGGCCGATCGGCGGCAGGCCGGGATCGGCCTTCACCTCCACCGTCCAGGTGCCGGCGGGCGCGCCGGCGGACAGCACGACCGGCACGTGCAGCGCCGCGTCGCCGAGACGCGGCGGCGTCACGGCCTCGAATTCCTGGCCGTTCGGGCGCTTGACGATCACCCGCGCCGGGATGTCGACCGGGCGCCCGGCGGCGTCCCGCAGCAGCGCCATCAGTTGCACGGTCTCGCCGGGCCGGTAGATGCCGCGGTCGGACCAGACATAGGCGTCGAGCGGGCCGGGATCGGGCAGCCCCGCCACGCCCCGGTCCGACAGGTCGAACGCCGCGGCATTGAGGTCGAGCAGGGTGAAGTCGTTGCCGCCCAGCACCTCCACGGCGCGGGGCGCCACCGGCCCCTCACCCCGCAACAGCGGTGCCGCGAAGCGGCCGACGCCGTCCGCGTCGGTGGTGGTCTCGGCCAGCACGTCGTTGTTCTCGGCGAGCAGGCGCAAGGTCACGCCGGCGCGCGGCTTCACGTCCGCATAGCCGCGCACCTGCACGGTCAGCCCATCCGACCCGCGCCAGACCGTGGGGGCGAAGTCGGTGCGCAGCAGCATCTGCACCCCCGGCGTCGCGTTGGGCGTGCCGTCGCCGGCGCGCACGATCAGCGCGTAGAGGCCGGGGCCGGCGGTCTGCATCGCCTCGGGCAGCGGAAGGGCCGTGCGCGTCGGCTTGTTGGGCTGCCAGCCGGCGATCGGGGCGGTGCCCTCCCAGATCACACGGCCGGTCTCCTCCTTGATCTGATCCGCGGTCCAGAGGTCGACGGGCTGCCCGAGCCGGGTGGCGCGGATGAAGGCGACGACGTTGCGTTCGGAGAGGCGGGCGATGGTCAGCTTCACGGCCGAGAGGTTAACCGTGGTCATCCCGACCGCCGGGGTCTGGTCGCGCGGCAGCAGGAACAGCCGCGTGTCGAAATCGACCCGCGGGTGCTTGTCGGCCATGGCGATGGACAGCGTCGTGTCCTTGGCGAGGCTTAGCCCGCCCTCCCCCGGCAGGCCGGCCCGCAGGGTGACCCGCGTGGTGGCGCCGGCGGGCAGGCCGGAGATGCAGATCTGGTCGCCTTCCCGCGTCACGCCCGCCGTCGGCACCGGCGGATCGAGCCGCACCCAGTCCTGCGGGTGGAAGTCGTCCCGCCGCGTGGGCGGCACGGTGAAGGTCAGGCAGGCGCGGGCCGGATCGGCGTCCGGTTCGGTCTGCACGCGGCGCACCAGCACGCCGGCCGCGCGGCGCGCCTGCTCGAGCGCCTGGCGGACCTGGGCGTCCTCGGGCATGCGGTCCGCGGCGGCCTGCAGCGCCTCGATCGCCTGCACCGGCCGCTTCTGGGCGGTCAGCGCATCGGACATGGCGAGCAGCGCGGGCACCTCCGCCGCCGGCCCATCCGCCATGACGAAGCCCTGCCACGCGGCCTGCAGCGCGTGGGCCGCATCGGGCGGCGTGCGGCGCTGCTGCGCCTGGGCGAGCGCGAGCCATTGCGCGGCGGTGGCGTTGCCGAGGCCGATCCGCTTCTCCCACGCCGTCGCCGCGGCCGCCCAGTCGCCGGCCCTGGTCGCCGCCGCCGCGGCCTCCTCCGCCTGCTTGCGCGCCTGTGGCGAGCCGCCCGCCGGCGCGCGGGCGGTGAGTTGGGACGCATAGCGGTTGGCGTCGGCGGCGACGCCCGGAAGCTCGAAGGTCTGGGCGCGGGCCAGACCGGTCCAGAGCAGGAGGCAGGTGAGCCCCAGGAGGAGCAGAGGCAGCAGGCGGCGCATGGCTTCGGTTCCTCCGGTCCGATCGGGCGCGGCGGGGCCGCTCGTCCCCCCGCATCCAAGCGTCGATCGGTTGACGATATCTTACGCCATCGCACGCCAGCGGCGGAACGTTTGTGAGGCGGACCCGATTTCCGTGCGTCACGCCACCCTGGGCGGGGCCGACGTGCGGCGCGGCGCGGCGCGGCGCTTGTGCGAGGACCGGTCAGGTCTGGTGAGACGTGGCGGCATCGCGGCCGGGGCATGTGATCCTGGCCGCCCCTCCCATCTTGCGTCGAGAACATAGAGAGAACATGATGCCGTCCATGGTCGCCCCATGGGAAAGCGTCTGCCGGTCTTGTGGCCGCACGATCATACGATCCTGGCCCCCGTCGATGGAGGCGAACGGCTGCTGCCGAGCCGCGGCGCCGGACGATCGCCAGGGATGGCTGCCGTGGGTGGACCGCCCGTCGGATCTCGGCCGCAACCCGATTTCGATCGCCTCGGTGGGTGGGATGCGGCCCAGCGGGACACGCCCGGACGCGGCCTCCTCCGCATGTCAGCCCCGACAATGACGCGATCGGGGGACAGCGGAGGTGGGTGCGCGGCATCCCCCCTCCCGGCAGGCCGGGGGCGCGTTCCGGACCATATCCGGCCTGCTGCCTCGGCCCGACACGACGTTTGCCGAAGGCCGCCTGGATCGCCTAGAACGCCACGTCGGCGGCATGAGAGTTGAACGCGTGGAGACACGCGGGGGGCCCGACGCCGCCACGTCATCGAGATGCCGGGTTAGCACAGCGGTAGTGCAGCGGTTTTGTAAACCGAAGGTCGGGGGTTCGAATCCCTCACCCGGCACCACCCGCTCATTCCGGATCGCGCCCCATGCCCCAGGTCCTGCAAGCCGACGACACGACGTTCGAGGTGGAGGTGCCGCTCGTCGTCGTGGGCGCCGGCGCCGCCGGGCTGATCGCCGCCCTGGCCGCACGGGAGGCAGGGGTCGAGGTCCTGGTGCTCGAGCGCGACGCCGTGCCGCAGGGCTCGACGGCGCTCTCCGCCGGGCTGATCCCGGCGGCCGGCACCGCGATCCAGCGTGCCGCGGGCATCGTGGACGATCCCGCGCGGTTCGCCGCCGACATCGCCGCCAAGGCCGAGGGGCTGGCCGATCCGGCGCTGGTCGCGCTGGTCACCGGCGCGGTCGCACCCGCGGTCGACTGGCTGCACGCGCGCTTCGGCCTGCCCTTCACCGTGATCACCGATTTCCGCTACCCCGGCCACGACGCGCACCGCATGCACGGCCTGCCCAGCCGGTCGGGTGCCGCGCTGATCGACGCGCTGCGCAGCGCCGCCGAGGGCGCCGGAATCGACATCCTGTGCGAGGCGCGGGTGACCACGCTGCTGGTCGATGCCGGCCAGCGTGTCCGCGGCGTCGTCTACGCGCGGCCCGACGGCACGACCGAACGCGTCGGCTGCCGTGCGCTGCTGCTGGCCTGCAACGGCTATGGCGGGAACAAGGCGCTGGTCGAAGCGCATATCCCGGCATTGGCGGACGCGCTGTATTTCGGCCACCCCGGCAACCAGGGCGAGGCGCTGCGCTGGGGGGAGGCGCTGGGCGCGGCGCGGCGGGACCTGTCCGGCCACCAGGGGCACGGGTCGGTGGCGGAGCCGGGCGGGATCCTGATCACCTGGGCGACGATCACCGAAGGCGGCCTCCAGGTGAACGCGCGGGGCGAACGCTTCTCGGACGAGGCGCATGGCTACTCGGAACAGGCGGCCGCCGTGCTGGCCCAACCGGGGCGCTTCGCCTGGACCGTGTTCGATCGCCGGATCGCCGCCATCGCGCGGCAGTTCGAGGATTTCCGCCAGGCGGAGGCGGCCGGGCTGGTGATCGAGGCCGCGGACGCGGCAACGCTCGCGGCGCGGATGCGGGTGCCCGCCGACGCGCTCGCCGCCACGTTGCAGGAGGTCGCGGCGCTCGAGGCAGCGGGCGCCCGCGACGCGTTCGGGCGGGACTTCGCCGGCGTGCGCCCGCTGACGGCCCCGTTCTGCGCCGTACGCGTCACGGGGGCGCTGTTCCACACGCAAGGCGGCCTCGTGGTGGATGCGGCGACGCATGTGCGGCTGGAGAGCGGGGCGTCGCTGCCCAACCTGCTCGCGGCGGGCGGTGCGGCGGCGGGCGTTTCCGGGCCGCATGCGTCGGGCTACCTGTCCGGGAACGGGCTGCTGACCGCGGTCGCGCTGGGATGGCTGGCCGGGCGCGAAGGGGCGCGGCTCGCGGCTGCCGACGGGGCGCTGCCAGAGCACGGCTGACCCGGACGGTCAATCGTCCGTGCACGCGTTGACAGCCGCGCCCGGCATGTCACGCAATGTCGAGAAGCGTCGGGAAACCCTTACCACCCCGCATTGACGTGGGCGTCTGGTCCGCGGCTTTGCATAGCCGTTACCCTGTCGTGATTGGACCGGGACAGTGTGACAAGGTAAGTCTCACCCGATTTCGAAATCGCATCGCACGTTTTTTTTACGACCCGTATGAGGGAGCTGGCTCGATGCCGGAGTTCCTGGATCAACACGCGTTGGAGACGTTCCAGCGTGACGGTTTCCTTGCATTCGATCCCAAGATTCCGGCGGCCGAGATCGAGTCGATCCGGCAGATGCTGATGACGTTGCATGAGAGCGACACCGGCTTCGCCGAGGGCGCCTTGTTTGACGCGATCGGGGTGGATGACGGTCAACAGCCGCGCCGCTTCCCCCAGATCCTGCATCCGCGCGCCTTTGCACCGGGGTTGCTGCAAACGAGTTTCTATCGCAACGCGGAGGCGGTGGCCCGGCAGATCCTGGGTGAGCATGTGCGCTTCAAGGCGGACATCTCCTTGCTGAAGCCCGCTCGGATCGGGGCGGCCACGCCCTGGCACCAGGACGAGGCGTTCCAGGACCCGGCCAACGAGTACCACGAACTCAGCTTCTGGCTCGCGCTGCAGCCGACCGACCGGTCGAATAGCTGCATGGAGTTCATCCCCGGCTCGCATCAGTGGCCCGTGCTGCCGCACGGGTTCCCGGACGGCGACCCGCGGGTCCACGCGCTGGAGTGCTCGACCGGCTTCGACCCCGCGGAGGCTGTGCCCTGCGCGCTGCCGACCGGCGGCTGCACGATCCATACGCAGCGGACGATGCACTATGCCGGTCCCAACACGTCGGAGCGGCCGCGGCTCGCCTATGTGCTGATCTTCGACCTGCTGCCGACTCCGGCGAAGGCCCCGCGCAGCTTCCCCTGGCGGGAGCAGCACCGCACCGCACGGGCGGAGCGGGAGCAGGCGTGGCGGCGGCGCGGCGGGCTTCTGGTGCATATGTGGCGCCAGCGGCATCGCGTCCGAGCGGAGACCCTGCTGTTCGACCTTCGCCGCGCGGTCTCGGCGATGCGGCGGCTGCACAAGCGCCCGATCTGATCGCGGTTCGGCGCCCCTTGCTGGGGCGATCATCGGAAACGGGGGCGGTTCCAGCACGGTGTCGCTGAACGCGGGGTGACGGCTTCCTGGCCGTCTGTCCGCGCGCGCCGATTCTGGTTCCTGCTGCCGCAGCTGCGTCTCATGAGCTGAGAGTGCGCGTGGCCCCGATCGCGTCCTGCCGGCCCGAGCGGGAGGAAGGTGACCGAGCGGCCGGTGGAGGCGGGAATACGCTTAGAGGATGCGGGAGTGTGGCCCGGCCGCGTCGGCGAGCGCTTGATCGACCGCCTGGTTGCTCACCCGTGCCTCGTCCCGGAGCGCGGTGATGTTCTGCCGGATGTGTGCGACATCTTCTGCGGACAGACCTGGACGGTCGTTCGCAAAGAAGGTGGACAACCAGGTGAAAACAGTTCGCACGATAAGCTCCAACGCCCTCCCGAATGCGGAACTATTTACCTTCCGCACGAACCTGTTTCAACCACTCGAATTCGTGAAACGTAACGACGGCTCATGGTGATTTCTGGCAGCCGGCCGGAAACGCACGCGATTTCTGGTTCCGGAACTCGGTGGTGGGCGGATGCGGTTCCGGTCCTGAGCGCTCATACGTCCCGCTCAACCCTCATGGCGCGTCGTCTGGTGGGAGAACACGCGTTCGCAGTCATCGCGACGGCACACGGTGGTCTGGGCGAGAGTTTCGGCTGATCAGTGTCGGCGTCGGTACAGTCGCCCCTCGGTACGACGGGGCCGCCCGCAGCGACATGGTCAGCCTGCAACCGGGGTCACGTGCTACTTATGCGAGGCGGCAATCTGAAACGCGGTCGGCCAGGGCTGCGAATCCATCGCCCCGATCGCGCCTGCGACGATGAGGAGCGCGAGGAGCACGGCCCGCAGCAGCCATAGTGTCAGCCCTTCCGAGTGCCGGAAGAACCAAGCGACCACGAAACCGCTCAGCACAACAGCGGATACGATCTCCATCACCGGATCCTTATTGCAGAAGCTGGTGTTCCCCAGGAGGGAACAATCATCATGCGCTTGATTTCCGCCTGCATTGGCGGCTCACCCGCTGGGCGGCCCTGAGGCGGCAGGTCGCGACCAGCGATCGCGCGCGCGGCTGGAACGGTACGCGCCGTCGATGGCCATGGGCTGACTGTGTCATCGGTGGCGCGACGAAGCAGACAAGCCGCGCGCGAGTGACTTGATTTTTGTCATCACGGCGGGTGACTGCCGAGGACGGAGCAGTCGCAGTGAGACCATTCATCATCCCCTCCTTTTGACTTTAGTCGGAACGATACGCCGAAGATTCGTCCTGATCCACTGCGAAAAATGGCAGCACTCGGAAGAGTGAGGTCTATGATCGTTCACATGACACGCAACAGATGTAAGCCGCCCTCTACTCCCTGCCGCTTGCTCGAGGCGCTGCCAGGAAAAGACGTGACACACGCGTTGAGTGTCGGATCCAGGCGCTTCGTCACGCTGGCGAGTTCCGGAAGATGACGGCAGTCCCGAGGGTCAGCGTGGATCTCCAGAGCGACGTATCCCTGAGCAGGCACCGTCGAACCGAGTATCCGGTCCTTACAAGAGCCTAATGAGCGGCATCCCTATCCGGGTCCGAGCGCGATACGACCTTTCGCTCTCAAGCTCGGCGCGACACGGCCTCTCGCTCTCAGGCACGGCGCGACACGGCCTCTCGCGCACACGCACCAGGGACGCGGATCCACCTTCCCATCCGCATACGTCGCCGGACCTGAGGCGGTGTCGGAGCCCGAGCGGATGGTCCCGCCGACTGGGGCTGCGGACGGGCTCCGCTGACCGCGCCGTGTAAGCGCACGTGCCCGGCTTGAAGGCGCGGTTTGGGGGAGGTCGGCGGGAACGACCAGGCGATCCGCGGGGGAGCCACGTTTCCGCGATGCGCGACAAATCGCACCGGTTCGCCGTCCGTTCCCGCGAACGAGGGTTGCGCTCGCCGGGCGGGAACTGTAGATGCGCCGACCACTTGCTGCTGTAGCTCAGTGGTAGAGCACTCCCTTGGTAAGGGAGAGGTCGTGAGTTCAATCCTCACCAGCAGCACCACGCGCGCGATGACCGCCATGCCCCCATCCGATGCCCAGGACCCGACAGACCGCGCCGCGCCGCGCGCCCCGGCGACCAGCGCCGCCGGCGCCAGCGCACTCGCCGCACGGCGGGAGCGCGAATCCGCGGCCCTGCGCGCCAACCTGCTCCGCCGAAAGCAGCAAGCGCGTGTCCGACAGGAACGCTCGGCCGACGCCGCGTCCCCCGCCGAAGGCGACGGCGCGTCGGAGCCGCCGGACACCGACCCGATCGCGGCCAAGTCCGAACCCGCCGGATCGTGAGGCGCAGGCGCGGTGCGGCTGCCGCCCAGGACGCGGCGCCATGACCCCGCCCCGCCGCTGCCCCGCCCCGACGGCGCCCCGCCTCCCCGCATCCCCGGCGCGCACGCCGTTTGCGGCGCAGCCGGTCGCTGCGCTAGACCCACCCACCCACTCCGGAGAGCCCACCCCGCCATGGCCGTGATGTCCGACCGATGGATCCGCCGGATGGCGAAGGACCACGGCATGATCGAGCCGTTCGTCGAGGCGCAGAAGCGCGACGGGGTGATCAGCTACGGCCTGTCGAGCTACGGCTACGACGCCCGCATCGCCGACGAGTTCAAGGTGTTCACCAACATCGACTCGGCGGTGATCGACCCCAAGGCGTTCTCCGAATCGAGCTTCGTCGACCGCAAGACCGACACCTGCATCATCCCGCCCAACAGCTTCGCCCTGGGCCACACGGTCGAGTATTTCCGCATCCCGCGCGACGTGCTGGTGATCTGCCTCGGCAAGTCCACCTATGCGCGCTGCGGCATCATCGTGAACGTCACGCCGCTGGAGCCCGAGTGGGAAGGCCAGGTGACGATCGAGATCAGCAACACCACCCCCCTCCCCGCCAAGATCCACGCGCACGAAGGGATCTGCCAGTTCCTCTTCCTGCAGGGCAACGAGCCCTGTGAAACCAGCTACGCCGACAAGGCGGGCAAATACATGGGCCAGCGCGGCGTCGCGCTGCCGAGGATGTAATCGCGCATGGACCGTATCCGGATCCGCGGCGGCAAGCCGCTCGCGGGCGAAATCGTGATCGGCGGGGCGAAGAACGCCGCGCTCCCGCTGATGGCCGCCGGGCTGCTGACCGATGAGCGGCTGGTGCTGTCCAACGTGCCCCGCCTCGCCGACATCCAGACCATGACCGCGCTGCTGCAGCAGCACGGCATCGCGGTCGAGCCGACCGACAATGACGGGCGCACGCTGTCGATCGGCGGCGCGATCGGCAACACCGAGGCGCCCTACGATATCGTCCGCAAGATGCGCGCCTCCGTCCTCGTGCTGGGACCGTTGCTCGCGCGCGTCCGCGCCGCCCGCGTCTCCATGCCGGGTGGATGCTCGATCGGCACGCGCCCGGTCGACCTGCACCTGAAGGGGCTCGAGCAGATGGGCGCCGAGATCGACCTGCAGGGCGGCTATATCGACGCCCGCGTCGACGGGCGGCTGCGCGGCGCGACCATCGTCTTCCCCTTCGTCTCGGTGGGCGCGACCGAGAACCTGCTGATGGCCGCCGCCCTCGCCGACGGCCGCACCGTCCTGGCCAACGCCGCCCGCGAGCCGGAGATCGGCGACCTCGCCACCTGCCTGGTCGCGATGGGCGCGCGGATCGAGGGGATCGGCAGCGACCGGCTGACCATCGACGGGGTGGAGGCGCTGCACGGCGCGGCCCACTCCATCATCCCCGACCGGATCGAGACCGGCACCTACGCCTGCGCCGCGGCGATCTCCGGCGGGTCGGTGTTCCTGCGCCATGCGCAGCTCGAGCATCTCGGCGCCACGGTGCGCACCCTGCGGGATGCCGGCGTGGAGGTGACGCAGGAGGGCGGCGGGCTGATGGTCCGCCGGCTGAACGGGCTGCACGGCGTGGACGTGATGACGGAGCCCTATCCCGGGTTTCCGACCGACATGCAGGCGCAGTTCATGGCGCTGATGTCGGTCGCCGAGGGGGCCGCGATGGTGACCGAGACCATCTTCGAGAACCGCTTCATGCACGTCCCCGAGCTGAACCGCATGGGCGCGCGGATCAACGTGCACGGGGCTTCGGCGATCGTGCGCGGCGTTCCCTCGCTGTCGGGCGCGCCGGTGATGGCGACCGACCTGCGGGCCTCCGTCTCGCTGATCCTCGCGGGTCTCGCGGCGCAGGGCGAGACGCTGGTGAACCGCGTCTACCACCTCGACCGCGGCTATGAGGCGGTGGAGCAGAAGCTCGCGGCCTGCGGCGCGGAGATCGAGCGCCTGCCCGGCTGAACCGCGAGACCCGCGGTCGCGGACCGCGCCGGCGGGGCGTATCCCGCGGACCGCTCGCTGACGGGCTGCACCCTGATCTCGCCGGTTCCGGTCCAGAACTGCAGCCGCAGCCGGTGCGGACCACCGGTGCGGCGCGCGATCACTGGAATGCCCGCCTGCTGCAGCAGGTGCAGCGCGAGCCGGACGTTCTCGGGCCCGACCGGCTGCGCCGTGGGGTCCGGCCCCGACAGGCCCGCGCCGCCGAACACCTTGGCCCTTAGCGTGTCCGCTCGGCAGCCGATCCGGGTCATGCCGGCCAGCAGCGCCGGGATCGCCACCGCCCCGACGCGGGGGCCGCGCGCGGAGCGGCTGGCCTGCGGCAAGAGGAAATGCGCCATCCCGCCCACGCGCCGCACCGGATCCCACAGGCAGACCGCCACGCCGGACCCGAGAAGGGTGGTGAGTTCGGATGGGGTGGCCGGGCAGCAGAGGCTGCCGGGGGGTAGCGCGATGCGATGCCGCGCGACGGCGGCGACGGCCGAGGATGGCTGGAGCACGAGCGTTCCCCCAAACCGAGGGCCTGGGCCGCGCCGACGCGGCCGGCCTCGTGATCGCACGGCGGCGCTTAACGAAGGGTTTGCGCGCCCGGATGTCGGGTTCGCAGCCGGCCTCCGCTTGCCCGTCGCAGCGCAGGGGCGCGACTCGACATCCGGACGGTTGGAGCCGCACCGCGGCTTGCGTATTCTGACGGCGGGCGCCCTTAGCTCAGTTGGATAGAGCAACAGCCTTCTAAGCTGTGGGTCGCTGGTTCGAATCCAGCAGGGCGCGCCACTTCAGAACAGACTACTTGCGCGAGGCGGAAGCGGCGAAGTGGTCGTCATGGCGATACCAGGCTCAACGCCGTCGCCACCAGCAGATAGAGGGTGCGTGGCCGCCGGACCAAAGGCGTGAATCCAAAGGCGGCATAGAAGGCCGCCGCACTGTCGTCGATGGCATCAGCGAAGATGGCGTGCGCTCCGATGGGCGCCGTCGCCACGGTCCTGATCGCGTCGAACAGCAGGGCTTCTCCAAGCCCCTGTCCGGCGTAATCGCTATGCCGCCCAAGCCAGCCGATCAGTACGGCCGGAACGGTCGGATAGCGCGGCAGCTTCTTCGCCAGCGGCTCGGGAACCTCGATCAGGGGCACATTGCTGGACGACAGGGTGTAGAAGCCCGCCACCCGGCTCGTCGCAATCTCCCTGGCGACGAAGCAGGTGGCGTATTTGCGCTTCACGTCCTGCGAGACGGTCTCGCGGAAGTAAGCCTCGATCCGGTCATTGCCGCAGGTGAAATCCGCCCGATTGTGCGCTTTCGCCAGAGGCTCGATGGCGAAGCGGACGCTCACCGGCGTTCGATCAGCTCCGCATGGCGCTTGGCCGCACGAGCTAGCCGCTCGTTCGGCTTGGGTGGATTGATCAGCGCCTCGGCGAAGCGGATTTGATCCTCGCGCGCGAGGCGCATGATCTCAGCGTCCTCGACGACGCGCCTTGCGTCCTCGCCGGCGGTGGCGATGAGATAGCCGGTCAGGGTCAGGCCACGCAGGCGAGCGGCGCGCTGCATCTGGTCATAGACCTGGACCGGGATGCGCGCCTCCAATCGGGCGGTCTCGGCTTCGACTTGGGGCTTGGGCACAGGAGCCTCCTTCGGCCAATAACATACGGCAAAATGCCGTATCCTTCAAGGCAAACGGTGGGGCTCAATCACCTTCCACCTCAGCATTGGCGTACACGGAAATTGGCGGCAACCGCGCAGGTCTTGGTGGTCAAGCGCACGTTTGGCGGAGTCATGAAGCCCAAACGCGATTCCGATCGCGGCAAGCATCTCATGCTGTTCCACATCTCCATTCCCGCCAGGAATCCGGAGCGCGTCGCCAGGGCCATCGCCGAACTGTGGCGCGGCGAGGCCTTCCCGTTCCTGCCGCTCGCCGGCAACGGCTCATGGGTCGCCTTCGCCGGTGACGAGCGCGGCTCCGGCATCGAAGGCTATCCGCGCGGGGCGCGGATCGCGCCGTCGAAGGAGGATCACCTCACCGGCTTCACGGTGACCGTCGACGAAGCGCTCGCAAACGAGACCGGCGAGAGTGCCGGCCGTGTCGCGACGCATGCCGCCATCTATACGTCGCTGTTGAAGGACGAGGTCATCGGACTCGCCGCACGTGAGGGCTGGCTCGGCCGCGTGGCGCAGCGCGGCCGCTTCCATGTCATCGAGCTCTGGCTGGAAAACGCCGTCATGCTCGAAGTCCTGCCCGACGACTTCAAGCAGGAATACCTGGCCAGCCAGACGCTGGAAGGCTGGCGAGCCGGAGCGGCCGCGTTGGCGCGCAAGCAATCCGGGTAAACGCATCTCTGCGTTCCGCGCCGGGTTCCGCATCTGATTGGCGCACGCGTCGTTCGCATCGTCGACCGGTGCCGTGCGCCACTCCGCTCTCACGCGCACGTGACGGAAGCGCTGGGCTGCGCGGCGCCCCGTTGCCAGCCCGGTCGCGCGAGACTACCCACGAGCATCGCCCCGATCCGTCGAGACAAGCAGGCGCCATGGAACATCAAGACGGCCTGCCGGTCCCGGCGCGCTACTTCGCCATCCTCACCATCGCGCTCGGCCTGATCATGGCCGTTCTGGACGGGGCCATCGCCAACGTCGCGCTGCCTACCATCGCGCGCGAGCTGCAGATGTCGCCCGCCTCCTCGATCTGGGTGGTGAACGCCTACCAGCTCGCCGTCACCGTCTCCCTGCTGCCCTTCGCGGCACTCGGCGACATGCTGGGCTACCGCCACGTCTACCGCGCCGGGCTGGTCGTGTTCACGCTGGCCTCGCTCGCCTGCGCGCAGTCGGACTCGCTGCTGGTGCTGGCGATCGCGCGCATGATCCAGGGCTTCGGCGCCTCGGGCATCATGAGCGTCAACACCGCGCTGATCCGCTTCATCTACCCGCGCGCCATGCTGGGCACGGCGATGGGGATCAACGCGCTGATGGTCGCGGTGTCCTCGGCGGTCGGCCCGACCGTCGCCTCGGCCATCCTGTCGGTCGCATCCTGGCAGTGGCTGTTCTACGTGAACGTGCCGATCGGTCTGGCGGCGTTGCTGCTGGGCCTGTGGACCCTGCCGGCCACCGCCACCACCGGGGAGCGCTTCGACACCTGGAGCGCCGTCCTCAACGCCGCGACCTTCGGCCTGCTGATCACCGGCATCGACGGGCTGGGCCAGGGCGAGACGCGGGTCGAGGTGCTGGTGGAGATCGCCCTCGCCTGCGTCGCCGGCACCTGGCTGGTGATGCGGCAGTTGCAGCGCAAGCACCCGCTGCTGCCCGTGGACCTGATGCGGATCCCGATCTTCGCGCTGTCGATCGGGACCTCGATCTGCTCCTTCTGCGCGCAGACGCTGGCCTATGTGTCGCTGCCGTTCTTCCTGCAGGACGCGCTGGGGAAGTCGCAGGTGGCGACCGGGCTGCTGATGACGCCCTGGCCGCTGACGGTCGCGGTGGTCGCGCCGATCGCGGGGCGGCTGGCCGACCGCTACAACGCGGGGCTGCTGGGCGGCGCGGGGCTGGTGGCCATGTCGGGCGGGCTGGTGCTGCTGGCGCTGCTGCCGGACCATCCGGCGACGGTGGACATCGTGTGGCGGATGGTGATCTGCGGGTTCGGGTTCGGGCTTTTCCAGACGCCCAACAACCGCGCGATGCTCTCGGTGGCGCCGCGGCACCGGACGGGGGCGGCGGGCGGCATGCTGTCCACCGCGCGGCTGCTGGGGCAGACGACGGGCGCGGCGCTGGTCGCGGTGGTGTTCGGGCTGGTGCCGCACCATGGGACGACGGTCACGCTGCTGGTGGGGGCGGCATTTGCGCTGGGGGCCGCGGGGGTGAGCACGCTGCGGCTGATGCAGCCGGCTCCGGGGGAGGAGGCGGCGGCGGGGCGGGAGAGGTAGGATCTTGGAAACCAGGATGCAGCGCATGCTTCAGATTGATATATGCCCGGAGGCGGCGTGCACGACGCGCAACGACTATGCTGGGCTGGACTCCCCTGCTATGCGAGTTGGATCACATACGGACGTTGCGCGAAGTCGAAATGCTCATCTTCCCAGGTGCTCGTGGCGGACTGCCGGCTGGATGGGATGATCACTTGATCTGTCCTCCTCAGCCACATGCACTTGATTTCGACTGGCGATTCGCTCGAACTACTGCAGAGCGGTTAGCGCGCTACTTACTCGACAAGGGACCAGTGCTGGCGATCGGAGCACCAAGCGTCGCTCGGATGCTCGAACATGCAGGTGTCGACGTAGTCTTGGTGGATCGTCAGCCCGACCAGAGTGTGACTAGGCAGTTCGCGTGCGATGTAAACGAGTTTGTGGCGGACCGGTCCTATCGCACCGCGCTGGTGGATCCCCCGTGGTATCCAGCCCAGGTGATGAGCTGGGCAAACGTCGCGGCACACGCCGTCGGCGTTGGCGGAACGGTTCTTGTCTCGATATGGCCGGCTCACACCAGGCCGACAGCGAGGTCGGAGTTGTCGGCGCTTTTCGACGACTTCTCCTCATGGGCCGATATCCTGCAGGGGGGAGACGAACTCCGATACGATACTCCCCCGTTCGAGGCCGTCGCACGCCGAGTCGGCGGAGATTGCTCGCTTTCCCGTTCACCTCTGGTGGGAGAGCTGGTTCGACTGGAAATCAAGAAGCTACCTGCGCTGACCCCGTTGCCAAAATCTACACATTTCTGGCGCCGGTTTACGATCGATGACTACCAGCTGGCGGTTAGATGCGCAGAAGGAAATGGTTCTAATACCTTCAAGCAAATTTCGTCAGCACACGGCTGGCTTTGGCCCTTTGTGAGCGCCCGCGCGCCAGATTTAGAACAGATTGATCTATGGAGTTCTGCGGGCGAGGTTGCTGCCTTAGGTTCGCCCGACGCCGTGAGCGAGACGCTCCGACGCGCGTTCTCGAGTCTGAACTCTGACACTTTCGAACGGCTGCTTGCCGAAGTACCCGCGCTGCTCCAGTGGAGGGTACCCCGCCCACCCTATCGGAGATGCAAGGAATGGCTCCACCGACAATAGCTCTCCGATTTCGCGACACTACTCCGGGGATCGACACAATCTCAGAGCACAGATCCGTGCTCAATGAACTCGGCAAAGTCGGTTGGGGCTGGTGGAAGAAGACGTTCGAGCCGGTCGACGGTGAAAAGATAATTTCTCTGCTTCAAGGCGACGATTCGATCGGGATCATCCTCGTTGACCGCTCTACTCAGCGATGCTTCATCTGTGAGTGTACAGAATTCAGCGCGCCGGGCGTTGCAGACCGGACAATTGTCCCTGCCTATTACAGAGATCATCTTGCTCAGATAGCCGGCGTCTTCACGATGAGATCCATCGTGGAGCTCAGGTACGATGTCGAATTGGGGGATGCAATCGGGGAGCAGACATTTCTCTGGATCGGCACCGCCCCCGACCCCGCACTTGGCCATATTGCCAAGCCGGCCCGCGCGTCCGGCCGCTCTTGTGTGCTCCACCTATCAGATCTCCATTTTGGTGCAGACTACGGCTTCCGAGTGCAAGGCGATGATGTTGAGATCGGTGATGGACGGCGAACACTAACTGATTGCATTGTGGCAGACCTCGACCGACTGGGGGTTACAGACGACATCGCAGCTGTCATCGTTACTGGCGATTTCGCAACCCATGGTACATGGAACCACAAAACGAAGCGCGCTGCTCTTTCGGAATTCGACGCACTCAGGAGCAGATTGAATTTAACCCGAGAACAGATAATAGCAGTTCCAGGCAATCACGATGTCGTGCGGTATCCGCCGGACGCTGATAAGGACATCCGCGAAAACGCCATCGCTCGCCAAGCAGACACAGATTACGAGACACAATTCAGGACCTTTGTAGATGATCTGATTGGGCGCAGTTGGAAGGCCTCGCTAAACTACGTGCGGCGAATTCAGCTCAATGAAACTGATCTTGACATATGTGTCCTGAACTCGTGCACGATCGTCGCTACGAAGTGGACGGAGTACGGCTACGTAGGTCGGGGTGGAATCGACACTATTGTTGATCTGGGTCAACAACCTATTGAACGGCCCACCTTCCGTTTTCTTGCACTCCACCACCACTTGTTGCCGGTCGGGAACGTCGAGGCGCCAAATTCAAAAGGCGTGTCGTTGACACTGGATGCCTCCGAGGTCCTTGCAACGGCGCAGCGGTCGCGTGTGCACGTCGTTCTTCACGGACATCAACACAAGCCGAAGGTGACAGCTTATAAGAATTTGCCGCTAAACGGCGAGGCCTCTAACGACCAGATCTACGTTGTGGCAAACGGAAGCGCCGGCGCAAAAAATGAGAGGTTGCCCGCGGGAGAGCGCAATACTTATTGCCTATTTCGTATACACGCAGACGAAGTCGAGTTGTGGATTCGTGAGCTTCGGCTCGATGCTGTCGCAGGAGCTCAGATCTTTCATGGCACGCTGCCCATAGCCGCACTCCACGCAAGATCAACATAGCGCTGCGATCCTCCGTTTTGGGCCGGCTTGGGACGTCCAACTCGGATGTCAATTTAGGAAGGAAGTTACTCGTGTAGTTTGGGGGACGGAGCTCGGCTACGAACGGGTAAGTTGATACCCCTCCCCCACCCGCCCCACCTGTGGCACGTAACCCGCGGAGTCCAAGCCCCGGGGAGCCGCCCATGCCCGACCACCCGCCGCCGGAGATCACCGCGGCCCTGCAGCGCATGGGCCTGCTCCCCCCACCCGCGCCCAACGCGCCCCCGCTCCAAGGCGAGCGCCTGACCGGCGGCGTCTCCTCCGATATCTGGCGCATCGACCTCCCCATCGGCCCGATCTGCGTCAAACGCGCCCTCCCCAAGCTGAAGGTCGCCGCCGACTGGCGCGCACCCGTCTCGCGCAACCTCTACGAAGCCCGCTGGATGCAGCGCGCCCAGGCTGCCGTCCCCGCCTCCACCCCCGCCCTGCTCGGCCAGGACGAACCGAGCGGCACGCTGGCCATGGCGTTCTTGCCGCCGGGGGAGCATGCGCTGTGGAAGACGCAACTGCGCGACGGCCATGCCGACCCGGCCTTTGCCGCCGCCGTGGCCCAGCGCCTCGTGCGCATCCACGCCGCGACCGCGCGCGATCCCTCCGTGCCGGCCGACTTCCCGACCGACGCGATCTTCTATGATATCCGGCTCGAGCCCTATCTGGTCGCGACCGGCCGCGCCCACCCCGACCTCGCCGGCCGGCTCGACGCGCTGGTCGCCACCACCCAGGCGCACAAGCACGCGCTGGTGCATGGGGACGTGAGCCCGAAGAACATCCTCGCCGGCCCGTCCGGCCCGGTGTTCCTCGACGCGGAATGCGCCTGGTGGGGCGATCCGGCCTTCGACCTCGCCTTCTGCCTCAATCACCTGCTGCTGAAATGCCTGTGGACGCCGGCGGCGCAGGCCGGCTTCCTCGCCTGCTTCGACGCGCTCGCCGCCACCTATCGCGCAGGCGTCACGTGGGAGGATCCGGCCGCGCTCGAGCGCCGCGCGGCGCACCTGCTGCCCGGCCTGTTCCTCGCGCGGGTAGATGGCAAGTCGCCGGTCGAGTACATCACGGCGGAACAAGAGAAGGACCGGGTCCGCCGCACCGCCCGCGCGTTGCTCCTCGCACCGCCGGACCGGCTCGCGGCGATACGCCAGGCCTGGAGCAAGGAACTCGCCGCATGACCGACACACGGATCGCCTTCGTGCATGGCCGCCGCGTCTGGGACAGCCGCGGCCGCCCGACGGTCGAGGCGGAGGTGCTGCTGGAATCGGGCGCCGTCGGCCGCGCCATCGCCCCGGCCGGCGCCTCCACCGGGTCGGGGGAGGCGCTGGACCTGCGCGACGGCGGCCCCGCCTTCGGCGGCTGGGACGTCCGCCGCGCCGTCACCCACGTGAACGAGGAGATCGCGCGCGCCGTCCTCGGCTTCGACGCCACCGACCAGGCGGCGCTCGACGCCCGCCTCATCGCCCTCGACGGCACGCCCAACAAGTCCCGGCTCGGCGCCAACGCGGTGCTGGCGGTGTCGATGGCCGCCGCGCATGCCGGCGCCTCGGCCGCGGGCCAGCCGCTCTACCGGCATCTCGGCGGGCCGGAGGCGGACCTGATCCCGCTGCCGCAGATCCAGATCTTCGGCGGTGGCGCGCATGCCGGGCGGCGCGTGGACATCCAGGACTTCATGGTGATGTGCCCGGCCGCCGACAGCTTCGCCCAGGCGCTGGACTGGACGGCCGAAATCTACCGCGCCGCCGGCGCCCTGATGGCGGAGGCCGGCGCGCTGGCCGGCGTTGCGGACGAAGGCGGCTGGTGGCCGAACTTCGCCACCAACGAGGAAGCGCTGGACATGCTGGTCCGCGCCATCGAGCGCGCGGGCTACAAGCCGGGCGACCAGGTGGGCATCGCGCTCGACATCGCCGCCTCCGAGTTCGGCCATGGCGGCGTCTACAAGCTGGCGCTGGAGGACCGCGCGCTCGACACCGGCGGCATGATCGACCTGCTGACCGGCTGGCTGCGCCGCTACCCGATCCTGTCGATCGAGGACCCGCTGGCCGAGGACGACGCGGAGGGCTTCGCCGCCTTCACCCGCCAGCACGGCGGCAAGGTGCAGATCGTCGGTGACGACTTCCTGGTCAGCGATGCGGGCCGCGTGCGCGACGCCGCCGCACGGGGCGCCGCCAACACGGTGCTGCTGAAGCCCAACCAGCGCGGCACGCTGACCGAGACCGTCGCCGCCTGGGACGCCGCCTGCGAGGCGGGCTATGCCGGCATCGTCTCCGCCCGCTCCGGCGAGACGGAGGACACCACGATCGTGCATCTCGCGGTCGGCTGGGGCGTCGGCCAGCTCAAGGTCGGCAGCTTCACCCGCAGCGAGCGCATGGCGAAGTGGAACGAGGCGCTGCGCGTTGAGGAGGCACTGGGCCATCGCGCCCGCTTCGCCGGCGACACGATGATGGGGCACAGCCGGTGATGCCGGCCACCTCCGGATCGCCGATGAAGATCGTCTACCAGAGCGCCGCCGGCCCCGACCTCGCGGCGCGGCTCGGTGCGATCCCGGATCTCGAGATCACCGTCTGTCCCGAGGAGGACACGGCGCTGCTCGATCGCCTGCTGCCCGAGTGCGACGTGATCTGGCACGTGCTGAAGCCGCTGACCGCCGAGATGATCGCGCGCGCCGGCCGGCTGCGGCTGATCCAGAAGATCGGCGTGGGGGTGAACACGATCGACCTGGAGGCGGCGAAGGCGCGCGGCATCCCCGTCTGCAACCTGCCCGGCACGAACGCGCGCGCGGTGGCGGAGCTCGCGCTGTCGCTGATGCTGGCGGCGATGCGGCGGATCCCGCGCTTCGATGCGGAACTTCGGGCCGGCGTGTGGACCAACCCGGCGCTGCAGGACGGGATCGGGGAGCTGGGCGGCAAGACGGTCGGGCTGGTAGGCTACGGCGCCATTCCCCGCATGCTCGCCCCCGTGCTGCGCGCGCTCGGATGCCGCGTGCTCTACTACGCGCGCCACCCGGTAGCCGACAGCCCCGACACGTGGCGCCCGCTGGAGGCGCTGCTGCAGGAGGCGGACGTGGTCAGCCTGCACGTCCCGCTGACCGCCGAGACGGAGCGCATGATCGATGCGGCCGCCTTGTCACGGATGAAACCAACCGCCGTGCTGGTGAACACCGCGCGCGGCGGGTTGGTGGACCAGGCGGCGCTCGTCGCGGCTCTGCGCGCCGGCCGCCTGGGTGCGGCGGGCCTGGACGTGTTCGCCTGCGAGCCGATCCCGGCGGACGATCCGCTGCTGGCCCTGGAGAACGTGGTCGTGACCCCGCACGTGGCCTGGATCACCACCGGCACCTTCGACCGCAGCTTCGCCCTGGCCGCCGAGAACTGCCGCCGCGTCGCCGCCGGCGAGGACCTGCTGCACCGCGTGGTGTGACCGCGTCGCCGTGGCCCCGTGTCCTGGCGGCCGCGCGTCCCTGCGTCATGGCCGCCGCCCCTGTGTCATGGCGGCCGCGCCCCGTGTCATGGCCGCCGAAGGGCGGCCATCCACGACTTTCCGTGCGGCACGAAGTCATGGATGGCCGGCCTGCGCCGGCCATGACACAGGGCGGCACGACCGCCGCGTCACGGCCGCCCGCGCCCACGCGGGCCGCCGCCGCCAGCCCCGTGCTCGCCCTATTCCCCGGCCGCCCGCCGCTTCGCCGCCAGCCGGTCGATCTCCGCCTGCACCGCGGCAGCGGACTGGCCGGTGAACTCCGCGTGGTGGTCGCGCGCATAGGCGTAGCTGTCGCTCCGCCACTCGCGGGAGCCCTGGAAGTGCGGATGGACGTAGCGCGCCATCAGCTCGTAGTGGCGCTTCGTCTCCGGCCAGTCGGCCCAGTTCTGCGCCAGCTCCATGATCGCACCGAACCCGCCCGATCCCTTCAGCAGCCGGTTGATGAAGGCGATCGCGTCGTCCGGCGTGCCGATGCAGGCCATGCCGCTCTCGACCATGTAGGTGTAGCGGTCCTCGATGTCGCCCGGCACGATCGGGAAGGTCGCCACGTCGCGGAAATAGTCGCAGAACTTGTCGAGGCCGAACTTCACGTTCTCCCGCGCCTTCTCGCGCGTCTCGGCGATGTGCATCAGCGTCACGAGGCGCCAGTTCTTCCGGTCCGGCACATGCCCGTTCAGCCGCGCCTGTTCCGCGTACAGGTCCCAGTTCTTCGCGTGATGCGTCATCGCGTCGTCGCTGGTGCCGCCGATCGACAGCATGCCGATCCCGTGCCGCCCGGCCGCCAGCGCGCCGGCGGGCGAGCGTGACGCGGCGACCGCCATCTCCATCATCGGCCGCGTGTAGGGTGGCAGCTGCAGCCGCGCCTCGTCCAGGGTGAACCAGTCGGAGCTGCGCGAGATCGTCTCGCCCTTCATCAGCTCCACGATCACGTCGAGCGATTCGTTCATCATGCGCCGCTGGTCGGCGGGCGAGATGCCGATCTTCTTCGCGTCATGCACCAGCGAGCCCGGCCCCACGCCGAACATCGCCCGCCCGCGCGTCTGGTAGTCGAGCTGCACCATCCGGTCGGCCAGGATGAACGGGTTGTGGTAGGGCAGCGACACGACGCCGGTGCCGAGGCGGATGTGGCGCGTGCGTTCGGCGGCGGCGGCGATGAAGACCTCCGGCGAGCTGATGATCTCGAATCCGCCGGAATGGTGCTCGCCGATCCAGGCCTCGTGGTAGTTCAGCGCGTCGAGATGCTGCAGCAGCTCCATGTCGCGCTCCAGCGCGAGCACGGGGTTCTGCGACAGGTCGTGGAACGGCGCCAGGAAGATGCCGCTGCGCAGATGGGTCATGGGGCTGGGTCCTCTCGGTTGCGGTCAGCAGGAAGGCGTCAGCCTACACGTCGAGCCGGTATCCGTCGCCGTCGCGCACCAGCCGCCCGGCCGTTGCACCAGCGAAATGCGTTCCGATCACCAGCACCGGCCGGTCCGCGAGCTCCGCGAACACGCGTCGCCGCGTGGCGATCCCCGCCTCGGCATCGCTGTCCGCGAGCGTCGCCCATTCGGGATGGGCGATCTGACACGGATGGTGCATGAAGTCGCCGGTGATCAGCGCCTCCTCCCCGCGCGAGGCGATCCGCACCGAAACGTGGCCCGGCGTGTGGCCGAGTGTCGGGACCAGGCCGACCTCGTCGCACAGGACGTGGTCGGTCTCGACCAGGGTCGCGAGGCCGGCATCCAGGATCGGCCGCACCGAATCATCCAGCACGTGCTGCATGTCCTCGCGCGTGCGCAGGGTCGACCAGTGCTCCCACTCCGCGCGGCCCATCACGTAGCGCGCCTTCGGGAAGGTCGGCACCCATCTGCCGTCCTGCAGTCTCGTGTTCCAGCCGACATGATCGACATGGAGATGCGTGCACAGCACGGTGTCGATCGACTCCGGCGGGAATCCCGCCTTGGCCAGGTCCGCCAGGAACGGGCCCTGCCGGTCGTTCCAGTGCGGGATGCGCCGGTGCTGCTTGTCGTTGCCGAGGCAGGTGTCGACCACGATGCGCCGCGTCGGCGTCTCCACGACGAAACTGTGGATGCTCATGATGAGCCGTCCGTCCGGATCGGCGAAATGCGGCCGCAGCCAGGCGATCGGCTGGATCGCCTCCTTGCTCGCCTGCGGCAGCAGGAACCGCGTGCCGCCGGTCATCTCGAGTTCCACGACCTTCGTCACGGTCACGTCGCCGATGCGCCACTTCATGGTCCGCCTCCCCTCTCGTTCGCGACAGGCTAGCGCCGGTGCGGCCCCTGGGCCAATCGGCGGCCGGCTTGTGCGCGGCGGCAAGCTCCCTCAGGATCGCGCCCAACGGAGGAAGCCATGGGCCTGCATGTCGACTACTACGCGTCCCTGAATTCGCCCTGGACGCATCTCGGCGCCGCGCGGATCGAGCGCATGACGGCGGATCACGGCGCCTCGCTCCGTATCTGGCCCGTGGATTTCGGCACCATCTTCCCGGCCTCCGGCGGGCTGCCGCTGCCCAAGCGCGCGCCGCAGCGCCAGGCCTATCGCATGATGGAGCTGAAGCGCTGGCGCGACCACCTCGGCATCCCGATCAGGCTCGAGCCGAAATACTTCCCCGCGCAGGAGCAGCTCGCCGCCTGCTGCACGATCGCCGTGCGCGAGACGATCGGCGACGCGGAGGCGATCCGCCTCGCCCATCGCGTGCTGAAGGCGCTGTGGGAGGAGGACAAGGATACCGGCGACCGCGCCACGCTGTCGGACCTGATCGCGCAGGTGGGCCTGGACGCGGACCGCGTGCTGACCTTGGGCGCCGACCCGCGCTGGGCCGAGAAGCGCACGGCCGACACGCGGGCGGCGCTCGATCGCGGCGTGTTCGGCGCGCCCAGCTACGTGATCGGTGACGAGATCTTCTGGGGCCAGGATCGGCTCGAGTTCGTGGAGCGGCGTCTCGCGCGCGGCTGACGCGACCAGGTTGGAGCAACGCCGCATGGCGACGCCGATGTTCCGTTTCGATCCGATGACGCTGCCGCCCGAGGCGGAGGCGCTGCGCGGTGAGGTGCGCGCCTTCATCGCCGACCACGCCGACGCGATGAGCTTCTCGCGCAGCGGCTTCGACCGCGACTTCTCGCGCGCGATGGGCCGCAAGGGCTGGATCGGCATGACCTGGCCGAAGCAGTATGGCGGGCAGGAGCGCAGCGCGCTGGAACGCTACGTGCTGATCGAGGAGATGCTGGCCGCCGGCGCGCCGCTGTCCGCGCACTACATCAGCGACCGGCAGAGCGGGCCCAACATCCTCCGCTTCGGCACGGAGGAGCAGAAGCGGCACTTCCTGCCGCGCATCGTGGCCGGTGAGCTCACCTTCTGCATCGGCATGAGCGAGCCCAACTCCGGCTCCGACCTCGCCGGCACGCGCACCCGCGCGGTGAAGGTCGACGGCGGCTACCGCATCAACGGCACCAAGCTCTGGACCTCCAACGCGCACCGCTCCGACTACGCGATCCTGTTCTGCAAGATGGCGCAGCCGGGCGAGGAGGAGGTGGATCGCCACGGCGGCGCCACGCAGTTCCTGCTGGACCTCAAATCGCCCGGCATCGAGATCCGTCCGGTGATCGACCTGCTGGGCGAGCACCATTTCAACGAGATCTTCCTCACCGACGTCTTCGTGCCCGACTGGCTGCTGCTGGGCAAGGAAGGCAATGGCTGGAACCAGGTGACGAGCGAGCTCGCCTTCGAGCGCAGCGCGCCGGACCGGTTCCTCGCGCTGTTCCAGATGCTGCGCGAGATGGTGCGCCTCGCCGGCCCCGACCCGGACCGCGCCACCGCCGCCGCGCTGGGCAAGCTCGTGGCCCAGCTCGCCACCTTGCGCAGCATGTCGCTGTCGATCGCGGGCATGCTGCAGGAAGGCCTGCAGCCCAACACGGAATCCGCCGTGGTGAAGGACCTCGGCACGCGCTACGAGCAGGACATTCCGGTCGTGGCGCGGCAACTCTTCCCGACCGAACCCGAACTCGAGGCGGTCGAGACCTACGTCTCGATGATCGCCCGCAGCACCATGAGCGCGCCGCGCCTGTCCATCCAGGGCGGCACGCGCGAGATCCTGCGCGGCATCATCGCACGCGGTCTCGGCCTGCGCTGAAGGAGACGACGATGGCGATCCGCGACGAGACCCGCATGCTGCTCGAGAGCATGAACCGGCTGTTCGAGGACAAGTGCACGAAGCAGGTCGTCGACGCGGCCGAGACGGGCCAGTTCGCGACCGATCTCTGGACCGCGGTCGCCGAGACCGGCGTGCCGCTGGCGGCATTGCCGGAATCCGCCGGCGGCGCCGATGCCGAATGGTCCGACCTGTTCGCCGCGCTGCGCGTCGCGGGGCGCTACGCCGCACCGATCCCGCTGGCCGAGACGATGCTGGCGGGCTGGGTCGCCGCCTCGGCCGGTCTCGACGTGTCCGATGGGCCGATGACGGTCGGCCCGGTGCGCGCCGGCGACGAGCTCACCCTGGCGCGGGACGGCAATGGCTGGCGCCTGTCCGGCACCGCGAGCCGCGTTCCGTACGCGAAGGCGGCGTCCCGCATCGTGCTGATCGCCGACGGTCCGTCCGGGGAGATGGCGGTCGCGCTCGATGGCATCGCCGGCGCGACCCACACCGCCGGCAAGAACATCGCGGGCGAGCCGCGCGACACACTCGGCTTCGACGGGCTTGCCCTGCCCGCCGAGGCCGCCGCGCCCCTCAGCGACGGCGTTTCCCGCGCGGCGTTGTACCGCCGCGGTGCGCTCGCGCGGGCCACGATGATGTCGGGCGCGCTGGAACGCGCGATGGACATGGCGGTGGGCTACGCGCAGGAGCGCCAGCAATTCGGCCGCCCGATCTCGAAGTTCCAGGCGGTGCAGCAGAACCTCGCGGTGCTCGCCGGCCAGACCGCGGCCGCCGTCGCCGCCTCCAATGTCGGGATCGAGGCGCTGGGCGGCGATCCGGAGCGCGAGGAATTCCTGATCGCGATCGCCAAGGCGCGGGTGGGCGAGGCCGCGACGCTCGCCGCCGAGATCGCGCACCAGGTGCATGGCGCGATCGGTTTCACCAGGGAATACGCGCTGCAGCATGCGACGCGGCGCCTGTGGTCCTGGCGGGAGGAGTTCGGCTCCGATCCCGAATGGGCCGCCAAGGTCGGCGCCTATGTCTGCGCCCGCGGCGCCGACGCGCTGTGGCCGACGCTGACCGAAGCGGCCTGAGCGGGATGTACCTCAACACCTTCGCCGCCGGGACCGATCCGCACGACATGACGGCGACGGACGAGTTCAGGAGCCTGCTGACCAGCGCGGGCGAACTCGGGATCCCGCACCGGCCCGACATCCGCTACCGCTCCGCCAACGTCGTGCTGCGGCAGATGCGCTTCCACTATCTCGACTGGGGCGCGCCCGACGCGCCGCCGGTCGTGCTGCTGCATGGCGGGCACCAGTCGGCGCATTCCTGGGACCTGGTGAGCCTGCACCTCGCGCAGACATACCGCGTGCTCGCGCTCGACCAGCGCGGCCATGGCGACAGCGAATGGGCGCGCGACGTCGAATACTCCAACCACACGATGTCGCTCGACGCCGAGGCGTTCATCACCACGATCGGCCTGCAGCGCCCGGTGCTGATCGGCCACTCGATGGGCGGGCGCAACGCGATGCTGCTGGCGCACCGCGCGAGCGCGCTGCTGCGCGGCCTGGTGATCGTGGATGTGGGCCCGGAACTGTCCGACAAGGGGCGGCAGGCGATCGCCGGCTTCGTGCGCGCGAACCAGGAGTTCGACGATCTGGAGCATTTCGTGCAGAGCGTGCGGCAGTACGATCCGTACCGCCCGCGCGAGCACATCGAGCGCACCGTCAAGTACAACATGCTGCAACGCGCGGACGGCAAGTTCGTCAGCAAGTGCGATGCGACCCCGCGCCGCCTGGGCCTGACGCATGGGCGCAGCCTGCAGGACAACCTGACGCTGGACGATCTGCGCGCCCTGGACTGCCCGACCTTGCTGGTGCGCGGCGCGAACTCGAACATCCTGGAGCCGGACGCGGCGGAGCGCTTTGCCGCGGCGCTGCCGAACGGGCGGCTCGTGACGGTGCCGGAGGCCGGGCACAACGTGCACGGACAGAACACGAAGGGCTTCCTGGCCGCGCTGACGCCGTTTCTCGCGTCGCTGTAGGGGTTGGGGGGCTGGAGGGGGTGGCCGGCGCGACCCCGTGTCATGGCCGCCGAAGAGCGGCCATCCACGACTTCGGGGGGCACGCGGAGTCGTGGATGGCCGGCCTGCGCCGGCCATGACACAGGGGCAGGCACCGGCACCGTCCACGCCTCCGCCGGCCATGCCACAGGGCGCCCGCCACGACGCGGAGCACCAGCCGCCCCAGCCCGCGCGCCCCCTACCGCGCCAGCATCCGGTGCAGCGTGTCCGGCTCGCGCAGCACGATGTGCCCGCCATCCATGTCGAGCACGCCCAGCTTCTGCCACGCACGCAACTGCTTGTTCACGCTCTCCCGCGACGAGGCGACCAGCGTCGCGAGATCGCGCTGCGACAGCCGCAGCCCGATGCGCGTGCCCTCCACCGAAGGGCGCCCATACGCATCCGCCAACTGCACCAGCACGCGCGCAAGCCGCACCGGCAGTTCGAACAGCGCAAGCTCCTCCAGCGCCACCGACGTTCGTCGTAATCTGTCACACAACATCGCAAGCAGGCGCAGCAACAGGTCGTTGTTCGCCTGCAGGAACGGCAGCAGCACGCGGCGCTCCAGCACCAGCAGCACCGAGTCCTCCAGCGCATGCGCGTCCGCACTGCGCGGCTTGCCGTCCAGCAACGCGACCTCGCCGAAGATCTCGCCGCGATCGATGACGTTGAGCGTCAGCTCCTTTCCGTCGGCGGACACGGCGCTGATGCGCACGCGGCCCTGCAGCACCGCCATCATCGAGGTGCCGACGTCACCTTTCTGGAAGATCGTCTGACCGCGGCGGAATCGCCGCTCGATCGCCATCTGCAACACCGCATCGCGTTCGCTCTCCTGCATCGCCGCGAACAGCGGACTCTGCAGCAGGACAGCGCGCCTGGAATCGGTCACTCGGCTCGTCACGGCCCGCTCCCGCGCCTATGCTCCCGTCCTAGGCGCTTCCGCCGGGTCGCGCCACCGTTACGTGAGAGAGGAGACGACAGGATGCGGCCGCCCGCCCCGCTCGCCGCGATCACACCACCGCCCCACGGCGCCACGTGGCCCGAGGCGATGGCGGATCAGGCCGGCCTGAACTGGATGTTCCTGGAAGAGGCCGCACGCTTCGCCACCGAGAACGAGACGCCCTGGCCGTACGACCTGCGCCTGCATCTCGACTCCGGCTTCTTCGAAGCCCCGCCCGACAACGAGATCCTGGGCCCGATCCGCCCGCGCGGTCCCGCCAACGGGCTGGTGCTGCGAAATGGCTGGAAGGTCGCGAGCTGGGGGGAGACGGACCAGGTCGACTTCACCTTCTCCGCCGCCAAGAGCTATCTCAGCCTGCTCGCCGGCATCGCCTGGACCGACGGGCTGATCCCCGACCTCGACGAGCCCGTGCGCAAGCGCGTCGACGATGGCGGGTTCGACGCGCCGCAGAATGCCCCGATCACCTGGCGGCACCTCCTGCAGAACACCTCCGAATGGGAAGGCACCCTGTTCGGCAAGTCCGATCGTATCGACCGAAACCGGAATCTCGGGCTCGAGGGTCGGGGGAAGAAAGGCGACCTCCGCCCGCTGCAGCCGCCCGGCACGCATTGGGAATACAACGACGTCCGCGTGAACCGGCTCGCGCTCGCGCTGCTGCGCGTCTTCCGCCGACCGCTGCCCGAGGTGTTCGCCGAACGGATCATGCGCCCGATCGGCGCGTCCGACGCCTGGAGCTGGCACGGCTATCGCACCTCCGGCGTGGAGATCGACGGGCGCGTCATCGAATCCGTCTCGGGCGGCACGCATTGGGGCGGCGGCATGCTGATCCATGCGGAAGACCAGGCGCGCATCGGCCTGCTGATGCTGAACCGCGGCCGCTGGGGCGAGCGGCAGGTGATCCCCGAGGCCTGGGTCGACCTGTCCTTCACGCCCTGCCCGCTCAACCGCAACTATGGGCTGCTCTGGTGGTTGAACACCGGCGGCGGACGCTATCCCAGCGCGCCGGAGGACAGCGTGATGGCGACCGGCGCCGGCGGGAACGTCACCTGGATCGTGCCCTCGCGCGGCCTCGTCGCCGTGCTGCGCTGGACAGATCCCGGCGCGATCGACACCTTCACCCGATTGATCATGCAGGCCTTGGAAGAATGAAAGACTACGAAACGATCCGGATCGAGCATCCGCAGGACCACACCGTGCTGGTGACGATCAACCGGCCGGACGTGGCGAACGCCATGAACACGCAGATGGGGCTCGACCTGCTCGACGCCTTCGACGGGTTCTGCGCCGCCCCCAACAAGCAGCGCTGCATCGTCATCACCGGCGCCGGCGCCCGCGCCTTCTGCGCCGGCGGCGACCTCAAGCAGCGGCTGGGGATGACCGACGAGCAGTGGCAGGACCAGCATCTGATCTTCGAGCGGATGGTGCGCGCGATGATCGGCTGCCCCGTGCCGATCATCGCCGCGGTGAACGGCGCCGCCTATGCGGGCGGGATGGAGATCGCGCTGTGCGCCGACTTCATCTACGCCGCCGAACACGCCCGCTTCGCGCTGACCGAAGTGACCCTCGGCATCATGCCGGGCGCGGGCGGGACGCAGAACCTGCCGCGCGCGATCGGCGCCCGCCGCGCGAAGGAGATCCTGCTGACCGGCCGGCCCTTCACCGTGCAGCAGGCGCATGAATGGGGCATGGTCAACCGCATCTGCAAGGCCGAGACGCTGGTGCAGGACGCGCTGGAGACGGCCGCGGTGATCGCCGCCAACGCACCCATCTCCACGCGCCAGGTGAAGCAGTCGGTCAACATGGGGCTGAACACCGACCTGCAGACCGGGCTGATGTTCGAGATCGAAGCCTATAACCGGATGGTCCCCACCGAGGATCGCCGCGAAGGCATCCGCGCCTTCAACGAGAAGCGCAAGCCGGTCTACCAGGGCCGCTGAGCCTCCGCTCCACGCGTGTCCGCGACACGCGTGAAGCGACGCCGTTCGGGAGGCGCCTGCACCAAAGCAAATGGGCCAACGGGAATGGACCAGAGGAAACCGTCATGAACGCCATCACCGACCTGTCGTCCACCGGCCTCACCCGCGCGCTCGCGGAGCAGGCTCGCACCCTCACGCTCGCGGATATCCCCGAGGACATCCGCGCCTGGGCGCGGCAATGCGTGCTCGACTATGTCGGCTGCACGCTGGCCGGGGCGCAGGAGGATCTGACGCAGATCCTGCTTGCCGAACTGCAGGAACAGGGCGGTGCGGCGGAGGCGCAGGTGTTCGGCCATGCCGTGCGCCTGCCCCCCGCCTCCGCCGCGCTGGTGAACGGCGCCGCCTCGCACGCACTCGATTTCGACGACGTGAACCTGGCGATGCCGGGCCATCCCTCCGTCGCGATCCTGCCCGGACTGCTGGCGCTCGCCGAACAACGCGGATCGAGCGGGGCCGCGGTGCTCACCGCCTTCGTCGCCGGGTATGAGCTGCAATGCCGCGTCGGCCGCGTGATCTCGCCCGGCCACTACGACGGCTTGGGCTTCCATGCCACCGCGACCGTCGGCTCCTTCGGGGCGGCCGCCGCCTGTGCCCATCTTCTCGGCCTGCCGGCTGAGCAGTTCGCCATGGCCTTGGGCATTGCGGGCACGCAGGCGGCCGGGCTCAAGTCGATGTTCGGCACGATGTGCAAGCCGCTGCATGCCGGCAAGGCCGCGTATCACGGGCTGCTCGCCGCCAAGCTCGCGTCCCGCGGCTTCACCGCGCGGCCCGACGTGCTGGAATGCGGCCAGGGCTTCGCCCGCACCCACAGCCCCGATTTCCATCCGGAGCGCGCGCTGGAAGATCCGCCGCAGGGTTGGTACATCCGCAACAATCTCTTCAAGTACCACGCCGCCTGCTACATGACGCATGCGACGATCGAGGCCGCGCGCAAGCTGCGCACGGAGGGCGTGCCGCTCGACGACGTGGCCGCGATCCGGCTGCGGCTCGAGGAATCCTGCGACCGGATCTGCAACATCCCGTCCCCGCGCAGCGGGCTCGAGGCGAAGTTCTCGCTGCGGCTGACGGCAGCGATGGGGCTGGCGGGGTACGACACGGGCCGGCTCGCCACCTTCTCGGAGGAGGTCGCCACCACCCCGGCACTGGTCGCGCTGCGCGACAAGGTGAGCTGCGACTTCCGCACCGGGATCCCCAACACCTTCACCGAGATGGAGGTGGAGCTGCGTGACGGACGCCGCGTGCGCGCGGAGCATGATGCGGGCATCCCCGCAGCGGACACGGCGGAGCAGCAGGGCCGGCTGGTGGAGAAGTTCACCGGCCTGGTGGAGCCCGTGCTGGGTGGCAACCGTAGCCAGGCGCTGGTCGAGACGATCCTCGGCTTGGACGGGGTGTCGGACGTGCGGGGTCTCGCAACCCTCGCCGCCTGAGCGCGCACGGCTCCTGTCGGACTCGTCATGGCCGGGACGCGTTCGGCCATGACTGGGCGCCCGGATACAAGGCGGGTTCGCGAACACTAAAGGTCTTGCCTAACTGATCGTGAGACGATAGTTAGGCGAATGCCTAACCAATCGGCCAGTCTCGACTTCCTCTTCAACGCCCTTTCCGACCCCGCCCGCCGCGTCATCGTGGAACGCCTGAGCCGCGGTCCGGCCTCCGTGAGCGAACTCGCCAAGCCGCTTCCGATGTCGCTGCCCTCGGTCATGCAACATCTCGGCGTGCTCGAGGCGGCCGGACTCGTGCGATCGGAGAAAATCGGCCGGGTGCGGACATGCTCGATCGAGCCGGCCGCGCTCAGCCTGGCCGAACAATGGATCAATGCGCGGCGGACGGCGTGGGAACATCGGCTGGATCGCCTCGGCGCCTATCTCGCCCGTTCATCAGAGCAGGAACCAGACAGTGGCGACTGACCCATCGACGTTGACCCTGCACATGCACCCGCTCTCGTCCTATTGCTGGAAGGTGCTGCTGGCGCTCTACGAGTGCGACGTTCCCTTCCGGTCCAGCCAGGTCAACGGCGTCCCGGCGAACGATGCGGCGTATGTCGATCTATGGCCGATCGCCAAGATGCCGCTGTTGCAGGAGGGCGACCGTGTCGTGCCCGAGAGCTCGATCATCATCGAGTACCTGCAGACGCATCACCCCGCCACGACGCGTCTGATCCCGGCGCAGAGCGAGGCGGCCCGCGATGTGCGGCTGTGGGACCGCGTCTTCGATCTCCATGTCCACGCGCCGATGCAGAAGATCGTGTCGGATCGCCTGCGACCGGACGACGCGAAGGACCCGTTCGGTGTCGCCGAAGCGCGTGGCACGCTCGACAGGGCCTACGCCATGCTCGATCGCCGGATGGCCGACCGGGAGTGGGTTGCCGGCGATGCGTTCTCGATGGCCGATTGCGCCGCGATGCCGCCGCTCTTCTACGTCGAGGCGATGCATCCCTACCGCGCCGCCCATCCGGCCCTGGCCGCGTATTTCGAGCGGCTTCTCCTGCGGCCGTCCGTCCAGCGCGTGATCCGCGAGGCACAGCCCTGGTTGCGGTACTTCCCCTTCGCGGATGCGCTCGAACCGCGGTTCCGCGACGCGACACCCCAGTGACATCGATCGGAGGACGGACGCCGTGACCCGACGCAGATCCGAAGCCACCCCCACCCCGCCACCCGATCCGACGCCCCTCGCCCGCTCCGTCGCGCACGCCACCTTCCACCTCGAGCGCAGCTATGATGCGTCGCGTGCGCGCGTCTGGGCGGCGTTGACGGACCCGGGTGCGAAAGCCGAGTGGTTCGCGGCGCCGTCCGACAAGCTGGAGATCCTCGAACGTGCGATGGACGTGCGGCCGGGCGGACGCGAGCGGCTCAGGGGGCGCTGGAGCGGCGGCACCGTGTCGACCTATGACGCGACCTATTACGACGTGATCGAGAACGAGCGCCTGATCTACTGTTACGAAATGCACCTCGACGACCGGAAGATCTCGGTTTCGGTCGCGACCATGCAGTTGCAGGCGGACGGGAAGCGGACCCGCGTCCTGCTGACGGAACAGGGTGCCTTCCTCGACGGCTATGACGACGCCGGCGCGCGCGAGCGCGGGACGGCCGAATTGCTGGATGCGCTGGGCCGCGCGGTGACGGGATAAGCCGAAGGGAGCGGGTCCCCCGGCGCGCTCGCCTGCCTGCCGCCGGAGCGCCGGATCGGGCGACGATCAGGCGCAGACACTCTCCCCTTGCGGGGGCGGCACGCCGCTTGCAATGTCCGCCGCCATGGACACGATCGACTTCGACGTGGCGGTGATCGGGGCCGGCATTGCCGGCTCCACCGCCGCCGCCGCCCTCGCCCCCCACAAGCGCGTCGTCCTGGTGGAGGCCGAGGAAGCACCCGGCTATCACACCACCGGACGCTCCGCCGCCATCTGGATCCTCAACTACGGCCCGCCCGACGTGCGGGTGCTGACGGGCCAGTCCCGCGCGTTCTTCGAATCTCCCCCGCCCGGCTTCACCGACGTTCCCCTGACCTCGCCGCGCGCGGTCATGTTCCTGGCACCCGCCGACCAGCGCGACGCGTTCGGCCAGTTCATGGCCGAGGGCAGCGGCGTGCGGGAGATCGCGCCCGCGACTGCGCGTGAGCTGGTGCCGGCGCTGCGCCCCGACTACGCGGTCGCCGCGGCGATCGAGGATGACGGGTTCGACATGGACGTCGCGGCCCTGCACCAGGGCTACCTGAAGACGCTGCGAGCGCATGGCGGGCAGATCGCGCTGCGCTACCGCGCGGGCCGCATCGTGCACGAGAACGGCGCCTGGCAGATCACCACCACCACGGGCGAGGTGATCCGCGCCCCGATCGTGGTCAATGCCGCCGGCGCCTGGGGCGACGAGGTGGCCGAGATGGCCGGCCTGCGCCCCCTGGGCCTCACCCCCTGCCGGCGCACCGGCGTCATCATCGATCCCGCCCCCTTCGACGTGCTGAACTGGCCGCTGGTCAACGACGTGGCACATACCTGGTACGTGCGGACCGAGGCGCGCACGCGGCTGATGGTCTCCCCGGCCGACGAGACGCCGATGCACGCGCATGACGTGCAGCCGGACGAGCTGGACGTCGCGATCGCGATCGACCGGATGCAGCAGGCGCTGGATATCGAGGTCCGCCGGGTGGAGCGGAGCTGGGCCGGCCTGCGCACCTTCACGCCCGACCGGTCCTTCGCCTTCGGCTGGGCGGCGGATGCGCCGAACTTCTTCTGGTCGGTGGGCCAGGGCGGCTACGGCATCCAGACCTCGCCAGCCGCGGGCAAGCTGGTGGCGGACATGATCCTGGGCCGCGACCCCGGCCCGGCGGGTGCGATCATCCCGGCGATCGATCCCAAGCGCTTCGCGAAGTAGCTCTGGTGCTGCGTCCCCCCTCCCCTTGCGGGAGGGGGTCAGGGGGAGGGGGATGCGGCGTGATGTGACGCGCGGGTGCGAACCCCCGGTCGCCCCCTCACCCCTTCCCTCTCCCGCGAGGGGAGAGGGGGTTCTTCCCTCAGGCGGCTTGGGTGAAGCGCTTCACGAAGGCCGACCAGCGGTGGCGGCGGAGTTCGCTGCGGGCTTTCTCGTCCGTCGTCATGTAGTTGAGCTGCACGCTGTAGCGCTGGCCCACGAACTGGCGATGCCCGTGCCAGGTGGCCGGGCCGTTCGGAAACACCAGCAGCGTGCCGTTCACCGGGGGCACCTCGACCACGTAGTCATCGAGGTCCTCGGGCCCGCGCAGCAGGCGGAGGCAGCCTTCCTGCCGGCCGAACGCCTCGGTCTGCGGGTTCAGGTACAGCAGCACCGTGACCCGCTTCGCCGTCGAGTCGCAGTGGATGCGGCCGTCCTTCGCCTCGGTCCAGCCGCGCATCGTCACCATGGTGGGCGCGTCCGCCAGATCCAGGTCGAACCGCGTCGCGATCACCTGCCGCAGCCGGTCCCCGCCCATCGCGTCCATCAGCGCCCGCGCGGCGGGGCCGAGCTTGAGGGAGTCGGGGGGAAAGGAGCCGCGCTTGCGGAGCGGCGGAAGGTCGGCGACGACGGCGCGCAGGCTCTCGGGCGGCACGAAGTCGGGCACGACCACGTGGGGGAACGGGTCCGTGGCGACCGGGGTCGCGGCCAGCTTCGCGTAGTCGAGTTCGATCATTCGTCCCAGCTCCTCACGCCGACGCGGCTTCCCCATAGCACGGTGTCTCGTGCCGGGCAGGTCGCGCGTTGAAGGTCGGGGCGGAGCGGGCTATCTGCAATCCCGATCATGGACACCATCAGCCCAAACGGGGTCGACCCAACCGGGGTCAGGCCCGACGCCCCCGCGCGAGGCCCCTTGCCGGCGTATCGCGCCCGCCTGGCCGAGGGCACGCTGGAGCCCGACCCGTCCCAGCTGGAAGCGGCCGAACGGCTGCAGGCGTTGTGGCAGCGGTTGCGCGGCTACGATCCGCGGCCGGAGCCGATCTCGGCCGGCTCCGTGTTCCTGCGGCTGCTGCGCCGGAAGGCCGCCGAGGCGATGCCGGACGCGCCCAAGGGCCTCTACCTCGTGGGCGAGGTGGGCCGCGGCAAGTCGATGCTGATGGACCTGTTCTTCGACGCGGCCGAAACGCCGCGGAAGAAGCGCCTGCACTTCCATCGCTTCATGCAGAACGCGCATGCGAAGGTGCATGCGTGGAAGCGCGCGCATCCCGACACCGCCGATCCGATCCCGCCGCTCGCCGACAACATCGCCGCCGAAGCCGCGCTGCTGTGTTTCGACGAGTTCCAGGTGAACGACATCGCCGATGCGATGATCCTGGGCCGGCTGTTCCAGGCGCTGTTCCAGCGCGGCGTGGTGGTGGTGGCGACGTCCAACGTGCGGCCGGACGATCTGTTCAAGGGCCAGCCGGGGCGTGACGCGTTCCTGCCCTTCATCGACCTGATCAAGCAGCGGCTGGACGTGCTGCTGATGGATGGCGGCCGCGATTTCCGCCGCGAGCGCATGCGGGGCCTGCGCACCTGGCATGTGCCCGCCGATGCGCGGGCCGACCGCGCGCTGGACGAGGCGTTCGCGACCCTCACGGGCGGCGTGACGGCCAAGCCGGAGACGCTGACGGTGATGGGCCGGCCCGTGAAGGTGCCGCTGGCGGCGGATGGCGTCGCGCGATTCGATTTCTCCGCGCTGTGCGGCACCGCTCTGGGGGCGGGCGACTACCTGGCGATCGCCAATGCGTTCCACACGGTGCTGATCGACGGCATCCCCCGCCTCTCGCCCGCCAATTTCGACGAGGCACGGCGGTTCATCACGCTGGTGGATGCGCTCTACGACCAGCGGGTGAAGCTGATCGCCTCGGCCGAGGCGCAGCCGGACCAGCTCTACGAGCGCGGCGAGGGCGCGAAGATGTTCGAGCGGACGGCGTCGCGCCTGGACGAGATGCAGAGCCAGGACTGGATGGAGCTCGAGCACCTGGTGGGGTGAGGCGCTCGTCCCCCCGTGTCATGGCCGGGTTTGTGCGCTCCGTGCCATGGCCACGCTCGTCCTCTTCGTGTCATGGCCGGCGCAGGCCGGCCATCCACGGCTTTTCATGCCGCACGCAGTCGTGGATGGCCGGCCTGCGCCGGCCATGACACCGGGCCAACTCACCCAGCCTTCAGCAACTCCACGAGGGCCGGCATGTAGTCCTGCCCGTGACCGGCGGTCACCAGACCCTCTAGCGTGCGGCCCACCACATCCGCGATCTCGTGCCGGACGCCCGCCTCGCCCGCCGTCTCGCGGTAATACCCAAGGTCCTTCGCCGCATTGCTGATGAAGAACGGCACGTCCGACGCATCCCGCGTGCGCATGAACGGCGTCAGCCGCTGCAGCGCCGCCCCGGCGCCGCCGCCCTGGGCCAGCACGTCGATCAGCACCTCGGGCGCCACGCCCGCCCGCTCCGCATGCGCCGCCGCCTCCGCCAGCAGCGTCATGAAGCCCAGCGACACGTAGTTGTGCAGCAGCTTCATCCGGTGGCCGGCACCGACCGGGCCGACATGGGTGACGTTCTCGCTGAACGCATCCAGCAGCCCCCGCACCTCGGCCAGCACCGCCGGATCGCCGCCCACCAGCAGGTTCAGCGTCCCCTCATGCGCGTGCTTCGCCAGCCGCGTCATCGGCGCGTCCACGAACCGCCCGCCCTTCTCCGCCACCACCCCCGCCATCCGTTCCGTCGAGCTCGGGATCGAGGTCGAGCAATCCACCACGATCGCTCCCGGCCGCAGCGTCTCCAGCACGCCGCCAGCCCCGGTCAGCACCGCTTCCACCTGGGGCGAGCCGGTCACGCACAGGATCACCACGTCGGCGTCCGCCGCCACCTCGGCCGCACTCGCGCGCACATGCACGCCGGCGGCGCGCAGCTCGTCCAGCGGCCGGTTGCCGGGATGATCCATGACCGCCAGCGGAAACCCGTGCTTCAGCACGTTGCGAGCGATCCCATGGCCCATCAGGCCGATGCCGATCATGCCGATCTGCTGCGTCATGCGAGTTCCTGTCCGCGCGTCTTGGGGGGCGGCATTCGCGCGCGGGCCGCTCGTCCTGTCAACGCGCGACCGAGCGCGTTCGGCTGGTGCCGGCGCGTGGACCGCGACGCGGGACGCCAGAGCGGCCAGCCGTTCCCCCTACGCGCGGCCCCGTCAGGCCGCTGCCGACCGGCGGCGGACCTTGCCCACGATGTAGGCCACGCCCTCGGGTCCCACTTGCGTCGTGTGCTCGCAGCCGGCGGGGATCTCGCACTGCTCGCCAGCACGGAACAGCGTGGCCGAACCGTCGCGGGTGACGGTGATCTCACCCCCCAGCACCATGATGCGGGCGTCGAAATCATGCGCATGCAGCCCCTCGCCGGAGCCGGGCGGCTGGCCGCCATGCACCACGTCGTAGCCCTCGCGCCGCAGATCGCTCTCGAACGCCTCGCGCGTCAGAGGACCGTCCTGGCGACGCCGGCCCGAAAGCAGCGCCACCCCCTCCGGCCCGACATGCTCCGCATGCATGCAGCCCGCCGGAACGTCGAAGCACGCGCCCGCGCGGAAGGTCACCGGGGCGTTGTCGCGGGTGATGGTGATCTCGCCCCCCAGGACAAAGGCCCGCGCATCGAAGTCATGGCAGTGGTTCGGTGCGACCATGTTCGGGCGCAGGCTGCTGTTCACCACCCGGAACCCGTCCTGCCGCAGCGCCGCTTCGAATTCGACCTTGTCCATGCCGTCCCCTCCCTGCTTCATTACCGCATTCGTGCGCTATGGAGGACGGTCTGTCAACTTTAGAGGACGACATCACGCGGCGCACCGGCGTCGCGGTCAAGCAGCGGCGGGAGGCCGCCCAGCTCAGCCTCCGGACCCTCGCCGCGCGCAGCGGCATCTCGGCCTCCATGATCTCGGACATCGAGCGCGGCGCGAAATCCCCCACCGTCACCACTCTCGTCCGCCTCGCCCAGGCGCTGGATGTCCAAGTGGCGGCGCTGGTGGATGGCGGCGCGGACCCGGCGCCGCGCATCCGCGTCCTCCGCCGCGACGAGCGCGCGACGGGCGATCACCCGACACGGTGGGAAAACCTCGGTCCCGCCGCGTTCGGCGGCCGCATCGACTTCGTGCGGCTGCACATTCCGCCCGCGACCGACCTGCCGCCTGCGGCCGCGCACGCGCCCGGCACGGTGGAGCACATGCACGTCGTCGCCGGCACGGTACGGGTCACGGTGGGAGAGGAAGCGGCGGAGCTCGCCGCCGGCGACAGCTGCAGCTGCCGCACGGACGTGTCGCATCAGGTCGCGAACCCCGATCCGGCGCAGGAGGCGGTGGTCTACCTGATCCTCGAACGGGGGTGAGTCCATCGTCTGGCCGAGAAAGGTCGCGGCGCACAGGCGCGCGATCATGCAGACCTTGAAACCGTGCATCTCGAGTATATTGTTCCGAACAGTCGGAATATTTTGGGGACCGTGATGCCGGCCATCGGCGCCATGCTGAAGCCAACCGAGGCGGCCGTGGTCGCGCGCGTCACCGTGCGCGACGTCAACCGCGCCATCGATGAGCGCATCCTCCCCGACAGCTTCATCTCGCTCGAGCGCGGACGACGCGTCACAGCGACGGCCTGCTCCCTCATCTCGTTCTACTTCATGAGTGCTCGGCGCCTGACCTCCGAGGAGCGGCTGCTCGCGATCCGGGAGGTTGGCCGCCGCCTCGACCAGAGCCGCGCGAGCGCTGAGGCTCCGGACGTGGAAGACTGGACCGTGCGCGACGAATTCCTCACGATCGATCTCGCGCCCTTCGTGCAGCAGACACGGGAACGTCTGCAGCTTCTCTCGGCAGCCGAGGCTCGCGTCGTGTCGGATCCCGAGATCCTGGGCGGCCTGCCTGTGCTGCGGGGAACCCGCGTGCCCGTGCACGACGTCGCGGCATCTGTTACCGCCGGCATCCCGACCGACCGCCTGCTCTCCGCCTATCCGACGCTCGATCACGCGGCAATCGAGCTTGCCGCGATCTATGCCGCGGCCAACCCTGCGCGCGGCCGCCCGCGCGAAGCCCAACCCCACGGCGGGAACGTCATGTCGGAGCGGCGTGTGCCCCGTCGCGTGCAGGCTGGATGAAGTTCCTGATCGACGAATGCCTCAGTCCGGAGCTCGCGAACCGCGCGCATCGTCGCGGGCACGGCGAATCCTCTCACGTCGTGTGGATCGGGCTCTCCGGCCGGAAAGATTGGGAGCTGAAGCCCGTCATCCTGTCAGGGGATTGGACGTTCGTGACGCGGAACGCCGTCGATTTCCGTGGTCCTGCGAAGCGTCCCGGAACGAAAGGGCAATACGCAGACGTCAGCCTTCACGCCGGACTGATCTGCCTCAATGGCCCTCCGGCCATGGATCTGGATATGCAGATCGAACTGTTCGAGCAGGCGCTGGACGAACTCGCGGCCGTCCCCGATCTGGTGAACCAGGTGCTCGAAATCACGCTCGAGTCCGAGTCGCTTCTGATGCGACGCTACCGCCTGCCGGACGTCGACTGACGGTGCTGGAGACACACGCCGGCCTTCCGCTTGGCACACCCGCCACCCAGCCCTACCCTGCGCGCACCCGACCCAAGAACCCTGAGGAAACATCAAGAATGATCTCCCGGCGCGGCCTGCTCGCCGCCTCCGCCGTGGCCCTCGCCACGCCCTCCGTCGTGCGGGCGCAAGCCAGCCGCGTGCTGAAGTTCATCCCCCAATCCGACCTGACCGTGATCGATCCGGTCTGGACCACCGCCTACAACACCCGCAACCACGGCTACATGGTGTTCGACACCCTCTTCGGGATGGATGCCAGCTACCACATCCAGCCGCAGATGCTCGCCGCCGTCCGCACCGAGGACGACGGCAAGCGCTGGGACCTGGTCCTTCGCGACGGGATGATCTTCCACGACGGCACGCCCGTCCTCGCCCGCGACGCCGTCGCCTCCATCCGTCGCTGGGCCAAGCGCGACGCGCTGGGCGGCTCCCTGATGGCCGCGACCGACGAGCTTTCCGCGCCCGACGACAAGACCATCCGCTTCCGCCTGAAAAAGCCCTTCCCCGCCCTGCCCTACGCCCTCGGCAAGACCTCGACGCCCATGTGCCCGATCATGCCCGCGCGCCTGGCCGAGACCGATGCGTTCAAGCAGCTCACGGAACTGGTCGGCAGCGGTCCGTACCGCTTCAAGGCCGATGAACGCCGGTCCGGCGACCGCACCGTCTACGAACGCTTCGCCGAGTACAGGCCGCGGGAGGGCGGCACGCCCGGCTGGACCGCCGGCCCCAAGGTCGCGCATTTCGACCGCATCGAGTGGATCACCATCCCGGACGAGGGCACCGCCGCCGCCGCGCTGCAGGCCGGCGAGGTCGACTGGTGGGAACTGCCGACCGACGACCTGCTGCCCGCGCTGCGCCGCGCCGGGCACATCAAGGTCGAGGTGAAGGATCCGACCGGCGTCTTGGGCTTCCTCAAGATGAACTGCCTGCAGCCGCCCTTCGACAACCCTGGCGTCCGCCGCGCGCTGCTGGGGGCGGTGGTCCAGGAAGACTACATGACCGCGATCGCCGGCACCGATCCGAAGATGTGGCGCACCGGGGTCGGCGTCTTCTGCCCCGGCACGGAACTCGCCAACGACGCGGGGATGGAGGTGCTGACCGGCAAGCGCGACTTCGATCGCGTGCGCGCCGACCTGAACGCCGCCGGTTATGACGGGCAGAAGGTCGCGCTGATGGTCGCGACCGACACCCACTACCGCCGCGCCATGGGCGATGTCGGCGCCGACATAATGAAGACGGTCGGCATGAACGTGGACTACCAGGCGCTGGACTGGGGCACCGCGGTGATGCGGCGGGAGAACAAGGGGCCGGTGGACAAGGGCGGCTGGAGTGGGCTCTACACGACCTTGTCCGGCCTCGACCTGCAGGTGCCCACCGGCCACGCCTTCCGCACCACGGGGCAGACCGGCTGGTTCGGCTGGGCCGACAGCCCGAAGATCGCCGCGCTGCGCAACCAGTGGCTGGACGCCGGCGACATCGAGACGCAGAAGCGGATCGCGGTCGACATCCAGCGCCAGTGGTGGATCGACGTGCCGCACATCCCGATCGGCCAGTGGTTCCAGCCGACGGCCTGGCGTGATGACGTGACCGGCATGGTCGACGGCTTCCCGATCTTCTGGAACTTGCGCCGCGCCTGACCCCGTTCGATCCGGCATGGAGGCATGGCGCAGGGGAGGCATTCGCGAAGGAACTTCATCCTGACGGCGTGATCTGGTAACGTTCCGGCCTTCGCAGGATCGGAGGATCGCCATGCGCCGTTTCGCTCTCCCCGCGCTCGCCGTGGCGGCCTGCATCGCGGGCACGCCCCTGCGCGGAACGATGGTCGGCGGGACGGCGCTGGCCCAGACCTCCCCGCCCGGCACCCAGCCCAGCGCCGAGCAGATTGCGCGCGCGCTGAGTTTGCCGGCAATGCGGATCACGCCGTCGATGCTGCAGGGACCGACCCGCGGCATCGTCCCGGCCGGCGCACCACCCGCCGCGCCCACTTACGCGGCCCTGCCCGTTGCCACCACGGCGCCGCCTGCCGGCACGGCGCCGACGGCCATGGCGGCGGCCTCCGTCCCGGCGGCTCCCTCGGGGGGCACGTCCGCAGGCGCCGCGCGTGCGGCGGCGCGGACCGCCACCGCGGCCGATCCCTGCCCGCCCGCGAGTGGCGTCTGCGCCCTGACCATCGAGTTCGAGACGGGATCGGCCGGCCTGACCAGCCGCGCGGTGACCACGCTGGACAGTCTGGGCAAGGCGCTGGCGACGCTGCAGGATTCGGGCTTCCGCTTCCGGCTGGAAGGCCACACCGACACGGTCGGGAGCGAGACCTACAATCTCACCCTCTCCGAACGGCGGGCCGCGGCCGTGGCGGCCTACCTCGCCAGCCATTACGGCATTGACCCGGCGCGGCTGCAGCCGGTGGGGATGGGCAAGGAGCACCCGCTGGTCGTCACCCCCGACCAGACGCCGGAAGCGCGCAACCGCCGTGTCGAGGTCGTGAACCTGGGCGCCTGAAGCAGGAGGCAGTCACCGGTAGCTTCCCGACCGTCATCGCCGAACCTCGGCCCGGCGATCCCCCACCCGGACGAAGGTGCCGGTGGGGATCCGCGGGTCGGGGCCCGCGGATGACGGAGGGGGCCGGCGTCCCCACCCGGAGGACGGTGCCGGGTGGGGATCCGCGGGTCGGGGCCCGCGGATGACGCAGGGGACCGGCGCCCCCACCCCGAGAACCCTATGGGGATCCGCGGGTCGGGGCCCGCGGATGACGTAGGGGGACCGGCGCTCCCACCGCGAGAACGGTGCCGGTGGGGATCCGCGGGGCGGGGCCCACGGCTGTCCGGTTCGATTTTGCTGTACTTCTACCACGGCGTTGATTCTACTGGCTTCGGTTCGGGTGACAGCGAATCGAGGCATCAGCGAGGAGCAACGCCGTGGCGCACCAGAATAGCGTGTT
>Ga0209963_1000389_pt1 | contig 81966 bp, 79 predicted proteins | sample ThiBio_1000_biof_2_FD_183957 | JGI IMG/M metagenome (GOLD analysis project Ga0209963, IMG submission 183957) | Wastewater bioreactor microbial communities from Cape Town, South Africa - Thiocy_cont_1000_biof (SPAdes) | ecosystem: Engineered > Bioreactor > Thiocyanate-remediating >... | reverse complement strand
CAGAGGAAACGTGGACCACCGGGGCGAACACCGGAATTGTCACGCCGACAACGCCATACGCGCGAGACCCAGCCACAGAAAAATCTGCGCCCGCCACAGCGGACACCCGAGCCCTACGATGCTGACCAGCATCATTGACATTCTCACATGGCGCGGCTGGAGATCAGCCGGTTCGGCAGTGGACGCACCGTGGAATTTCCTGCCGCAGCAACGATCCGCCGGACGACCTCCCGAGCCGCTCGACTCCCTATCCTTGGATCCGATATGACTGACCGTTCCGGGCCGGAAGCCCCTGCTGCGCCGGATGATGCCGGTGTGCCGGACGATGCTGCCGTGGCGGGTGTTGCCGCTGTGGATGCTGAGGTGCCGAGTGCTGCGGTCGCGCCTCGCGATTATGACGGGCAACGCGATCACAGCACGACAGGCGACTCGGCCGGACCGAACTCCTCCCGGCCGAAAGGCGCCGGGCGGAACCGTGCCGAGACGCACTCCGCCGGGACCACGACCAGCTCCCCGGCCGACCTGGCGCGACGCATCGCGCAGGTGTCGATCGACGACGCGCATCGATTGCGCCGCACGCTGACCCGGATCCGCGGACTCGACGGCGGAGCGCGCGGCCGCGAACTGGCCAAGCTCGCCGACCGCGTCGCTCGCGCGGAACGCCGCATCGAGCTCCGGCGCGGCGCGCTGCCGCAGATCCACTACCCGCCGCTCCTTCCGGTAACCGCCCGCGTCGAGGAGCTCGCGGCGGCCATTCGTGACCATCAGGTCGTGGTGGTGGCCGGCGAGACCGGCTCGGGAAAGTCCACGCAGCTCCCGAAGATCTGCCTGGAGCTCGGCCGCGGCATCCGCGGGCTCATCGGGCACACCCAGCCGCGGCGCATCGCCGCCCGCACCCTGGCCGAACGCATCGCCGAGGAGACCGAGACCATCGTCGGCGGCGCCATCGGGTACAGCATCCGGTTCGGCGACCACACCGGCCCGCGCACGCTCGTCAAGCTCATGACGGACGGCATCCTGCTCGCCGAGATCGCTTCGGACCCAGACCTTTTGCGCTACGACACGATCATTCTCGACGAGGCGCACGAGCGCAGCCTCAACATCGACTTCCTGCTCGGCTACCTCGCGCGCCTGCTGCCGCGCCGACCCGACCTCACACTCATCATCACCTCCGCCACCATCGACCCGGAGAAGTTCTCCCGGCACTTCCGCGGCGCACCGATCGTCGAGGTGTCCGGTCGCACCTATCCGGTCGAGATCCGTTACCGCCCTTACGGTCCGGACGAATCGAGCGAGGATGAGGCGGCCGATGACGATGTGGTTGACGACGGCGATGACGAGGCAGCTCATGGCACTGCCGCTGCTGGTGATGCCTCGCGTCGTGGCTCCGTGCCCGGCAGTGCCCGTAAAACCGCCCATGACGTTGTTCGCGGGCCCGCCCCGACCGGAAGGGACGCACTCGATCTGCCCAGCGCGATCATCGACGCCGTCGACGAGTTGCTGCCCGCGGGCGACGGGGACATCCTGGTGTTCCTCTCCGGCGAGCGCGAGATCACCGACACGGCCGATGCCGTGCGTGCGCACCTGAAGGCCCGCGGGTTCCACGCCGCGACGATCGAGGTGCTTCCGCTCTACGGCCGGCTGTCGATGGCGGACCAACACCGGGTCTTCGCGCCGAGCGGTCGGCGCCGCATCGTGCTGGCGACGAACGTGGCGGAGACCTCGCTCACCGTCCCGGGGATCCGATACGTCATCGATCCGGGCACCGCGCGGATCTCGCGATACTCGTCGCGCACCAAGGTGCAGCGGTTGCCCATCGAGAAGATCTCCCGAGCGTCCGCCGGCCAGCGCGCCGGTCGCTGTGGACGCGTCGCGGACGGCATCTGCATCCGGCTGTATTCCGAGAGTGACTTCGACGCGCGGCCCGAGTTCACCGACCCGGAGATCGCGCGGACATCGCTGGCGTCGGTGATCCTCCGGATGGCCGCGCTCGGCCTGGGTGACGTGCAGAACTTCCCGTTCCTCGATCCGCCCGACACGAAGCAGATCACCGATGGCATCACGGTTCTCACCGAATTGGGGGCGCTGGACCGTTCCGGGCCGGCGGCGCGCGGCGGCGCGGTGCGGCTCACCGACATCGGCCGGCGGATCGCCACGCTACCGGTCGACCCTCGGCTCGCCCGGATCCTGGTCGAGGGCGACCGGCGCGGGTGCCTTGCCGAGATTCTCGTGATCGTCGCGGCGCTCGCCATCCGGGACGTGCGGGAATATCCGCTCGATGACCGCGATCGGGCCGCAGCGGCACACAGCAGATTCGTCGACCCGACGTCGGATTTCGTCTGTCTGGTCAACCTGTGGCACTACCTCAAGGACCAGGCGAAGGCACTGTCCGGCAACGGGTTCCGCAAGATGTGCAAAGCCGAATACCTGCACTACCTGCGGATCAGGGAGTGGCAGGACCTGCACGCGCAACTCTCGTCGGCCTGCGGCTCGCTGGGTATGGCCATCGACGCGTCCGCGCTGGTCTCGTCCCCGTCCGCACCGCGACCGAGCGCTGGCTCTGAGCACCAGACGGAAGCAGACACCGCAGCTGGTGCTCAGACGGAAAAATCAGTGCTCAGTCGGGGGAAGGGTGGGGGCGGCGGTGAGGGTGCGGCCACGCAGGGCGGCCGGGGTTCACTCGCCCTCCCCGTGGACCACCAGGCGATCCACACCGCCCTGGCCGCCGGCCTGCTGTCGCACATCGGCTCCCGCATTGAGCGCGAGCCGCGATCCGGCCGGGGCTCCGCGGGCGATCGCCGCCGGCCGCTGCGCGAATACCAGGGCACTCGTGGCACCACCTTCGCCGTCTGGCCGGGGTCCGTGCTCGCCAAGGGCGGCGCGCCCTTCGTGCTTGCCGCGGAACTCGTCGAGACCTCCCGGCTGTGGGCGCGCACCGCCGCGGCGATCGACCCCGCATGGATCGAGCCAATCAGCGGAGACCTGCTGCGCCGCAACTACTCCGAGCCCCGGTGGAGCGCGAAGCGGCAGGCCGTGCTGGCCACCGAGAAGGTGATGCTGCTCGGCGTGACGCTGGTGGCGGCGCGCACCGTGAGCTACGACCGGATCGACCCGGTACTCTCCCGCGAGCTGCTCATCCGGCACGGCCTCGTCGACGGCGAGTTGACCTCGCCATTGCCGTTCCTGGCCCACAACCAGGCCGCGCTTGCCGAGGTGGCCGAGGCGGAAAGCCGGGTGCGCCGGCGCGACATTGCGATCGACGACGATGCCCTGTTCTCGCTCTACGACGCCCGGATACCCACCGACGTCACAACCGGGCGGCGGTTGGAGTCCTGGTGGCGCAAGGCCTCTCGCGAGGAGCGGGGCGCCCTCACCTTCACTCCCGACATGCTGATCGCGGCAGGCGCCGAGCTCGCGCGGCGGGAGGAATATCCCGATCAACTCACGGCGGACGGCGTGCAGGTCAATCTGGCGTACGTGTTCGAGCCCGGCGCCGCGGACGACGGCGTGTCGGCGACCGTGCCGTTGGCCGCGCTCGCCTCGATCGACCCGGCGTCGTTCCCCGCCCAGGTCCCCGGACTTCGACGAGAGTTGGCACTGGCGCTGATCAAATCACTACCGAAGGGGCTCCGCCGGTCCTTCGTCCCCGCGCCGGATTTCGCCGATGCGGCGTTGGACCGCATCGGCGACGATGTCGGCGCGCTGCCGGAACGGCTCGCCGGCGCCCTCACGCAGTTCTCCGGGGTCACGGTGCACGCCGCCGACTTCGACTACTCGAAGGTGCCCGACCACCTGCGCATGCGGTTCACAGTGGTCGACGATCGGGGCCGGACGGTCGCCACCGGCAAGGACCTCGGCTCCATCCAACGTTCGCTGCGCTCCGACACCCGCAAGGCCGTCGCAAAGGTCTCGTCCACGCTCGAACGCGACGGCCTCACTGAGTTCCCGCCACGCGCCCTGCCACGGCAGACCGGCGGCACGGCGGCCGGGCAGACCGTGACCGGCTATCCGGCCCTGGTGGACGAGGGCGACACCGTCGCGGTGCGCGTGTTCACGGATGCCGCCGATCAGGCGCGGGCCATGCACGCGGGCACCCGCCGCCTCGTCGCGCTGGCGCTGCGCGATCAGATCGCGGCCCTCCCCGGCCGGATCCGGCAACTCGCCGCCCCCCGCGGCCCCTCCGCACCGGGCGCGAAGCCGGCGCTCGCCCCGGCCGATCTGATGCGGCTGGCCACCGCTCCGCACGGCTCCCTCGAGGCGCTCATCACGGACGCCGCCACGGCCGCCATCGACGCCCTGCTCGACTGGGCGGGCGGACCGGCGTGGGACAAGCCCGCGTTCGACGCGCTCACCGGCCGCATCGCGGCCCAGTTGGAGAACGCGGTCGTCGACATCCTCGCGGCCACCGCCGACGTGCTCGCGGCCAGCGCGCGGGCCAACGCCGAGATTTCGGCGATGTCGGCTTTCGGCTCCGCAGCGGGGGCACAGCCCGGAACAGCGTCATACTCGCTAGCCGCGGACCTGAAGGCCGAGCGCGATAGTTGGCTGCGCGCCGGCTTTATCACGCAGGTCGGTGCGGCACACCTGCCGGACGTGGCCCGCTACCTCACCGCGCTGGCCGTCCGTGCACAGCGCGCGCGGGAGCACCCGGAGCGCGATCGGCAGCACGCGGCCGAGATCGACGAACTGGGTAGCGCCGTGGACGCGCAGGTGGCGGCGCTGCGGCCGGAACGGCGTGCGGACGACGACGTTCGTCATCTCCGTCGGATGCTGGCGGAGTACCGGATTGCCTTGTTCGCGCAGCCCATGCGGACGGCGATACCCGTGTCCGCCAAACGGATTCGCGCCGCGGTCGCGGCTCTGCCCGAGTAGGCGGCTCTGCCTGATGAGCCGCCCGAGTAGCGCGCTCCGCGCGGGTTACTTGTTCTCGCCTGCGAGCTTGTCGACGAGCCCGCTGATCGCGCTCTCGGCCTTGTCGACCTGCTCCTGGTGCCCGATCTTGTCCGCGACGAAGTCGCCGGCCTTGTCGACACCCTGTTTGATCTGGTCGGAGTGCTCACCGACGAAGTCCTCGGCCTTGTCCTTCAGTCCGTCGAAGTCCACCATGTCGGCCTCCCTGGGGTCGTAGGGGTGGGGATCGCTAGCGTACCCGCTCAGTCAGACCCTCGCTGCGCACGAACAATCCGTCGCCGTCCACCAGCATGTGGCGTTCGCCGTGCGGGCCGGAATACGCGATGACGACGCCGTCGTCGGTGATGGCCTCGGTGCGCCCGCGCCGGACGACCGGCGTCACGTTAAGGTCCGGCAGGCTGATCGACGCCACCGTGACCTCGGCCTCGGCGCCGACCGTCCGCTGCAGGCCCAACCGGCGAACCGGCAGGGACGCGGAGAACGCCGACTCCGCGACATACACATCGACCGCATCACGCAGTGCCGGCTGCGTAGCGGACCCGGCGACGCTCTCGGCGATCCATGGGCCGCCCGGGCTGCGGGTGAGGGTCAGCGATCGCTCTCCGTGCAGATCGTCGCTACGGACGGTGATCCGCCGCGTGCGGCCCCCGCTGTCGACGACCACCGAATAGGAGGCGCCGAACGCGGGCTCCCGCGTCGAAACGATGTATCCCGTGGCGCGCATCGCCAGTTCGTTCAGTGCGACCCGGACGGATTCGACCGTGCTTCCGTCGGGCGAGGAGTAGCTGAGCATTCTCGCAGTCATCGGCTCTGTCACGTGGGCTACGGTAGCGCCCTTTGGCGGTCCGCGTGGCACCGGTCCGTGCGACGATGGGTGGCATGACGGATCGCGCGACCTCTGCCGGTTGCTCGCCGCCGGATTCAGCTCCGGAGATGACGTCGTTCGGTGCCGTGCCCGGTCCGGAGGGCGATGCGCGGATCCGGTTTGCCGGGATGCTGCGCCGCGGCGGGGTGTTCGCCGCCCTGGTGGTGGCCGCCGGGGTGGTGGCCGTGGTGGTGGGGTCGGCGGTGACCGAGCCGCCGGTGATCGCCGGCCTGGTCCCCGGACCGCTGGTGCGGTACGGCATCCCGGTCGCCCGGGTGCTGCTCGATTTCGGCGCGGCGGCCGCCGTCGGCTTGGCGCTGGTGCCGAAACTGCTGGGCTTCGACCGGCCGGAGCGCACCGAACCCGTGCTGGCGCCCTCCCGCCGATACGCGGTGTGGGCCTCGGCGCTGTGGACCGTGACGGCGCTGGTGTCCGTGGTGCTGCTCACCGCCGAACTCGCGCCCGGCGAGCTCGTGACGCCGGTGGCCGTGTGGCGCTACATCGGGTCGATCGCGGCGGGCAAGGGTCTGCTGCTGTCGGCCGCGTGCGGCGCGATCTCGTGGTGGCTGTCGCGGCTGTCCGTCCGGCACGGGGAGAAGGTCCCGGCCGAATTGCGCGCCGGCGTCGCCCTTTTCGGTCTGCTGCCGCTGCCGCTCACCGGGCACGCGTCGAACTGGTACTACCACGACCTGTCCATGGTGTCGATGGAACTACACGTCACCGGGTCGGCCGCCTGGGCGGGTGGCCTGGCCGCGATCGTGCTGCTGCTCTCCCGGCATCGGGACCTGCTCGCCGAGGCGCTGCCGCGGTTCTCGAAGCTCGCGACCTGGTGCGTGTTCGTGGTCGGACTGTCCGGGATCGCGAACGGACTGATCGAGCTGTATCTGTCGCCGATCACCACGCTGCCGTCGTCGCTGTGGGAAACGCGTTATGGCGTCCTGATTCTCGCGAAGGCTGTGTGTCTCGCGGCGGTCGCGCTCATCGCGATCCAGGTCCGCCGTCGGGTCATGCCGGCGCTTGCCGCGGGCCGGCGGGCGCCGTTCGCCGCGTGGTGCGGTTGGGAGGTGACGGTGCTCGCCGTGGCATTCGCCGTGGCCGTGGTGCTCACCCGCGCCGAGGTCGCGCCGTTCTGAGGCCGGCGGTCCGGCGCGCCGGCTTGACGATCTGTCCTGACGCGCTCGCTATGGCCCCAGCGCCGCCAGCGACACGACGGCGATCCCGTCCTTGCGGACGTAGCTAGGGCCGGTGGGCACGACGACCGCCAGCGCCGCGGCCGGGCCGGTGGCGTTTGCGTCCACGACGTCGGCGAGCTTTCGCAGACTCTTCGCACCCTGATCTATCCGGCCCGGCCCGAGCTTGACCTCGAACGCTGCCCAGCGGCCGTCGTCACGCTGCACGATCGCGTCGACCTCTAGGCCGCCCTTGTCCCGGTAGTGCAGGACCTCGGCATCCTGCAATGCAGCGTAGGCACGCAACTGCTGGACCACGAAGGACTCGAACAGGATGCCCAGGGTTTCCGGATCGCCCATCAGCCGGCCCACGGAGCCGATCCGCAGCGCGGCGCAGGCCAGCGAGGTGTCCACCAGATGCCGCTTGGGAGCCCCGCGCAACGGGGTGCGGGTGCGTAACCGCGGGCGCCAGGCCTCTTGAATCTCCAGAACGAAGATGCGTTGCAGCGCCGTCAAATACCGAGACACCGTATCCGGATGAAGCGGCCCAGAAGGGCCGCCGGCGTCCGCGGCCAGAGTGCCGAGCGTCGCTTCCGAGGCCGATGTTCGAGCAAGCGACCGCAGCAGCGCGGCGATCTTCACGGGATCGTGCTTGATCGAATCGGCCGCGGCGATATCGACCTTCGCGGTTTGGTCGAGATAGCCCTTGGCGTATCGAGCCGCCTGTGGGAGCGGAAGATCGTGGCTCGCGGGCCATCCGCCGATGATGAGGCGCTCCGCGACGTCCACCAGTGTCGCCTCCGGCCCGACGGCTCGAGGTGCAGTTCCGTCCATCAACGCCCGCAGTGAGACCTCCCCGGTGGAGTGCCCCGCCTCGAACATCGTCAGGGGATACAGGCGCAGCCACGAGAAACGCCCGGTCCCGGTATGCCGCGTCTCGTCGTCGCACGGTGTTGCCGAGCCGGTCAGGATGAACTGCCCCCTGTCCCGGCGTCGGTCGACTTCGTGCCGCACGGCGTTCCACAGCCTGGGCACCGTCTGCCACTCGTCCAGCAGTCTGGGAGCCGCGCCGTCCAGGACCAGCAGCGGGTCGGCGAGTGCGAGCTGCCGCAGGCTCAGGTCGGTGTCCAAGAAAGCATGGGAGCTGGCCAGCCGCGTGCCGGTCTCGGTCTTTCCCACCGCCTTCGGCCCGTCCACCACGACTGCGCCCGACCAGCGGAGATGCTCCCGTAAGGGGGTTTCGAGACTTCGCGGGAGGTAGGTGGCCATGCGGTCAGGGTATCAACTATTAGGTGGTTTGGCGATCCGCTATTAGACCGTTCGGCGATCGTCTGCTAGGTTTTTTGGCGATGGGTCATGAGGTGATGCGGCGCGTGCAGCGGCATCGGGCACCCGCGCGATTGCACAGTACGTCGCGACCGATGGTGTGCTGGAGAGTCGGCCGGAACTGGCCTCTGCCCGGCCGGACCTGTATATCGGACCAGCGCGCGGCGGCATCGCGCCAGCTGACGTCGGGTGGATCGTGGCGCGGTCGGGGCGTCAATTCTCGGCGGACACGGGCTCCGGGGAGTCGAATCCGGCGAGGTAGCCCTGCGCATTGCGGCGCGGCTCCGGCGCGTAGACCGTTGTCTGTGCCGGCGGGCGGGGCGTGGTCAACCCGACAGTGCGCTGCGCGAACAGCGTCATACCCGCCCAGGTGACGGCGAGAAGCAGTGCGGCCCACCACCACGATGTCCAGTCGACGGGCGGGGTGTGCAGGTTCGCGCCGGACGCGTGAGCCGCGCGCATCTCGTCGATCGGCAGCTTCGCGAGATCGACCGGCGTGCCCTCCGCGACGGTCTGCAGCAGTAGAGCTCCGTAACCGGCTGCCGTGACGAGCGCGGCGCCCAGGGCCGCGCGCACATACGGATTCGCCGGGATCACGAAGGCGAGGTCGACCGCGAGACCCACGGCGAGCAACCAGAACGGGACCGACGAGGGCGGGAAGATCGTGTAGTAGAGCACCGGCCAGATCAGCATCCGGTAGACCACGTACGCCCCCGCGACGACGGTGGCAGTCCAGGCCCGGCCGACCAGGATGCGCGTGAGAACCAGCACCGCGGCGCACAGGGCGATGGTCCACACCGGGTAGACCCAGGCCGGGATGGGCAGCGAGAAGTGCTGCACGGCAACGGCATCGACGGGGTGGCCGATCTGTTTCGCGGCGAAGGCCAACAGGCTCGGCTCGGCGTAAGGCTTCCCGTCGAAGAAAGCGCCGATCGAGAGGATCCCGTACTCCTGCTGGTAGTTCGGGAAGAAGGCGTTCTCGAACATGAATGCGCCAAAAGCGGTGAGGCCGGCCGTGTATTGCCAGCCGAAGCGCCCGGTGCGCGGGTAGTTGATCCACCAGTTGCGCCACACGCCGGCGATCATGATGGCCGTGCCCGTATAGAGCAGCATGTGCGACGGCGACCAGGAGGTGATGTCCAGCCCGTTGATGCGGTGATTGATCACGTCGATCGGGCCGGCGATCACGAACACGATGGTGCCGGTCTGGATGATGCGCAGGCTCTTCCGGTCCGCGCCGTACCCGGTGAACGTGTGCACCAGCACGAGAACGATCGCGATGCCGGTGCCGACGGTGTTGAGCAGGTGCGGCGGGGCGAAATCGTCGCGGATCCACTTGAAATGCCAGGAGACGTCCCAGGAGGAGCCCAGCACCTTGAACGCGAACGCGACCAGCCACCAGCGCAGCATCAGGACGGTGGCAGACTCGGGCGTCGGACGTCCCGGAACGCCGCGCGTCCAGTAGGTGCGCAGGAATGCGGCCAGGCGTTGCATGGGGCCCAAGTCTAGGCGATCGGGCGATCATCGCTGGGGTTCGTTCGGCGTCGCCGAGCGGCGTCACCGCAGTCACGGGACGGGGCCGGTCATCACCCCCGGGCGGCGGCGTGCACCAATGGCCCTGTGCGGTAGGCGATCTCCTGCGTCAGCGAGATGACGGTGGAGGTCCGCAGCACCGACTCGTCCGACACCACCAGGTCGATGACGCGCTGCAGGTCGGTGTTGTCGCGAGCGACCAATCGCACCAGGATGTCGGTGCCGCCGGTGACGGTGTGCGCCTCGATCACCTCGGGTATGCCGGTGAGGTGGGACACCACGGCGTCGCGGCCCTGATGCTGCGCGATCTCGAGTGAGAGGAAGGCCGTCACCGGGAAGCCGAGGGCGGACGGATCGATCTGCGGTGCGAGGTCCTGGATCACGCCGGTACGCTGCAACTTGTCGAGCCGCGCCTGGACGGTGCCGCGTGCCACGTGCAAGCGGCGGGACGCTTCTAGGACGCCGACCCGTGGTTCGGCCGCGAGCAAGTCCAACAAACGGACATCCAAGCTGTCGATCGGCATGAGCGAACCTCTCCTATGACCTGACAATCTGTCTAGTAAACCACGTGGTGTGCAGCGCAGTATGTGCACAGTGTCGACGATTCTCCTAGCTTCTTGCCGGGGCCGCGCCCGCGCTGCACGCTGGGGGCACACCACGGGACACACCCTAACGAGGAGGCCGCCATGAGCCCCGACGCCGCCATACACGCCGCCGCAGGCGCTGCCACACACACGGCACTGACCAGCGACGAGAAGGCCGCCCACCTGACCGCCGACGAATTGGCCCGGCTGGTCGGGCTCGTCGATTATGACGAGAGCCGCGACCCGTTCCCCGTCAACGGCATGGACGCCGTCGTCTTCGTGTGTGGGAATGCCACCCAGGCCGCGCATTACTACCAGTCCGCCTGGGGGATGGAGCTTGTCGCCTACTCCGGCCCGGAGACCGGCAACCGCGACCACAAGGCGTTCGTGCTGAAGTCCGGCTCCGCCCGCTTCGTGCTGACCGGCGGGGTGGCGCCGGATTCGCCGGTGCTCGACCGGCACCGCCGGCACGGCGACGGCGTGGTCGACCTGGCGATGAACGTGCCCGACGTGGACAAGTGCGTCACCCACGCCCGCGCCATGGGCGCGACGATTCTCGAAGAGCCGCATGACATCTCGGACGAACACGGAACGGTGCGCCGGGCCGCCATCGCGACCTACGGCGAGACCCGTCATTCCCTGGTCGACCGCAGCCGCTACGACGGGCCGTACCTTCCGGGTTTCGTCGCCGCGTCGTCCAGCTACGTCAAGCGAGAAGGCGCGCCGAAGCGGATCTTTCAGGCGCTGGATCACGCGGTCGGCAACGTGGAACTCGGCAGGATGGACTATTGGGTCGAGTTCTACAACAAGGTCATGGGGTTCGTGAACATGGCCGAGTTCATCGGTGACGACATCGCCACCGAATATTCGGCGCTGATGAGCAAGGTGGTGGCGAACGGCAACCACCGCGTCAAGTTCCCGCTCAACGAGCCCGCGATCAGCAAGCGCAAGAGCCAGATCGACGAATACCTGGAGTTCTACGGCGAGCCGGGGTGCCAGCACCTGGCCCTGGCCACGAGCGACATCCTGCGCACCGTCGACATTCTCCGCGACGAGGGCGTCGAGTTCCTGGACACGCCGGACACCTACTACGAGGACCCGGAACTGCGCGCGCGGATCGGCACCGTCCGGGTCCCGGTGGCCGAACTGCAGAAGCGCAAGATCCTGGTCGACCGCGACGAGGACGGCTACCTGCTGCAGATCTTCACCAAACCGATCGGCGACCGACCCACCGTCTTCTTCGAGATCATCGAACGGCACGGTTCTCTCGGCTTCGGCAAGGGCAACTTCAAGGCGCTGTTCGAGTCGATCGAGCGGGAGCAGGCGCGCCGCGGGAACCTCTAAAATCGTTTATGACGGCTATGACGACGCTCGTGGCCCGGGCCGTGTCTGCCCCGGTGAACCCGCGTCGGCCCGCGCCGGCCGAACGGTGCCGCTGACGGCGCCCAGCTCGATGCGCCCTCCCGAGATCGACGGTGCCGTCGCGACAATCGTGACAGTGTCACCGTCTTCCAGGAATGTGCGGGTGGATCCGTCGGCCAGCCGCACCGGGTCCCGCCCGCCGCGGGACAGCTCGATGAACGAGCCGACCTGGTCGGGCTCCGGCCCCGAGATGGTGCCCGACGCGTAGAGATCACCCGGCCGGACGGTGGCGCCGTTGATCGTGGTGTGCGCCAGCATCTGCGCGCCGGTGTAGTACATCGACGCGTATGGCGGCTTCGAGACCACGGTGCCGTTCCACTCGATTTCGAGCGAGATGTCAAGCCCCCAGGGCTCTTCCGGGTTATCGGCCAGATAGTCGAGAAGCGGTACGGTACGCGGCGGGGGCGCGACGCGGGCGGACCTCAGGGCGGCCAGCGGAGTGATCCACGGCGAGATTGACGTGGCGAACGACTTGCCCAGGAACGGCCCCAGCGGCACGTACTCCCAGGCCTGGATGTCCCGCGCGCTCCAGTCGTTGAGCAGCGTGACTCCGAACACAGTGTCCGCGAAAGCCGATGCGGCAACGGGAGTTCCGAGCTTCGAGCCGGTGCCGACCACATACGCCAACTCCGCCTCGATATCGAGCCGCGCGGTCGGCCCGAAGATGGGCCGATCGCCGTCGGGCCCGCGCCGCTGTCCACACGGCCGGATGATCGGTGTCCCGGAGACCACGACCGTCTGCGACCGGCCGTGGTACCCCACCGGCAGGTGTTTCCAATTCGGCAGCAGCGGTTCCGCGTCCGGGCGGAACAGCCTGCCCAGGTTCGAGGCGTGGTGCTCGCTCGCGTAGAAGTCGACGTAGTCGCCGACCCGGAACGGCATCTCCATCGTCACGGTGTCGATCGGCAGCAGGTGGGGTTCGATGATCCCGCGGTGCGCGGGGTCGGTGAGGACCGTGGTGAGCCAGTCCCGTGCGAACGCCCAGACACGCGGACCAGCCGCGAGAAACGGCTCCAGCGACGGTTTGTGCCACAGCCCGGCGACGTTCATGCCCCCGGCCGCTGCGGCAGGCCCGGCGGCGAGCACGAACCCGCCGATGCGCACGCCGACGCTCGGCTCGGAGCCTTCGGCGCGGAACACGCCGAACGGCAGGTGATCCGCGTCGAACCCGGACCCCGCGGCGCCCGGCACCCAACTGGCTGTCATTGCGACGTCCCTTCGACGGGTAGCGGCAGGGGCGCGGCCGGCGGCACCTGCGCCATCTGAGGAAGCACGCCGAGGTCGGCGAGTTCCGCGAGCGGTTCGAGGACACCGCAACAGCCGAACGAGGTGAAGACCGACCGGACGGCCAGTGCTTGGGTTCGATCGAGCGACAGTGCCTCGGCCGCAAGGCGATCGGCGTCGATCTGCAACAGCGTGTCGACAAGTGCGCGGCCCGGAACGTCGTCATAGTCGGAGGTGTGGAGTGCCGCGTGGACCGCGGCGATGATGTTGAGAACGCCGTATTGGCGGCTGCCGCTCGGGCCGTGCGGACCGGTGACGGCGTGGTGCAGCCCGGCGGTGAACTTGATGGGCAGCCGGAGGCGCGCCGCCGCGGCGATCACCGCGGCCAGCGTGTCAGCGGATGGGGAGTCTGCCGGGGCGGTGCCGCCGGTGCGGAATTTGCCGCGGACGTCTCGGCCGGTCGCCTCGCGCGCCGCGGCGATCGAGCGGAGGGCGAGATCCGGTTCTGTGTCGTCGATCTCGACGGAGATGCGCTGGTCGGCAGGAAGGGTCTCGGCGAGCGCGGCAACGGTGCCGGTCGCATCGGTCGCGCCCGCCGGCAATGCGGCCTCGACGCCGACCACACGCAGCCCGGCGGTGTGCGCGAGACCGCTGGCGGCGTCGCATATGTCGGCAAGGCTGTCCCCGCGCCTGTTGATCAGGACCACGTCGAAGGCGCCGTCTGGCTCGGCGTCACGCTCGATCAGCGGCGGGAGTTCGCGCCATCGCGACGCACTCAGCAGGAATGGCCCGACATAGCGGCCTACCGCGGATCCCCGGATATCGCGGTGCCGGGCAACGGCGAGATCCAGCGGGGCGAGGCCGGGCGGGAAGATCGCCGCGTCGTCGATCAGCCCGTCGAAGAGAGCCCCGGAGTGAGCGCCGCTGTCCGCCCTTCGGGACGCAGGGTCGTCCACACTGGACACTCTGTCCACCTCCTGCCGGGATCCTCGCGGCGATCTGCTCAATCGTGGAACACTTTTAGTGACGCCTTGACACGTTCCTCAGCGTAGCGAATGGTCAATACAGAGGACACAGCAGTTCATGAGACACAGCAGTTCAGACACAACAGCATGCCCCGACGAGGGAGAGCGACATGGCCTACTACCGCAGCGTCGGCGAGATCCCGCCGAAGCGTCACACCCAGTTCCGCGCGTCGGACGGAACGCTCTACGCCGAGGAACTGATGGGGGAGGAGGGATTCTCCTCCGATTCCTCGCTGCTGTACCACCGGCGCAATACCTCGGCGATGGTCGACGCGCGCGTCTGGGACCTGCCGGACCTGGCCACGACGCCGAACCATCCGCTCAAGCCACGGCACCTCAGGCTGCACGACCTGTTCCCGGGTTCGGCGCCCGGTGCCGGAGTCGATGCGGTGACGGGCCGTCGGCTGGTGCTCGGCAATGGCGACGTGCGCATCGGTTACGTGGTGTGCGACACGCCAAGTCCGTTGTACCGCAACGCGATCGGTGACGAGTGCGTGTTCGTCGAGGCTGGTGCGGCGATCGTCGAAACCGTCTTCGGGGCGCTGTCCGCGCGGCAGGGCGACTACGTGCTGATTCCGCGGGCGACAGTGCACCGGTGGGTGCCGGACACCTCCGATCCCGCGGCCGGGCCGTTGCGGTTGTACGTGATCGAGGGCAACAGCCATATCGGCCCGCCCAAACGGTATCTGTCGAGATTCGGCCAGCTGCTGGAACATTCGCCGTACTGCGAGCGTGATCTGCACGGGCCCACCGAGCCGCTGCTCGCCCCGGCGGCCGACGCCGAGTCGGATACCGAGGTGTACGTCAAGCACCGGGGCAACGGCCCGTCCGGCGTGGTCGGGTCGATTGTCGTGTCGCCGCACCACCCGTTCGACGTGGTCGGCTGGGACGGCTGCCTCTACCCGTACACGTTCAACGTCGCGGATTTCGAGCCCATCACCGGGCGGATCCATCAGCCGCCGCCGGTGCACCAGGTGTTCGAGGGGTTCAACTTCGTGGTGTGCAACTTCGTGCCGCGGAAGGTCGACTACCACCCGCTCTCGATCCCGGTGCCGTACTACCACTCCAACGTCGACTCCGACGAGATCATGTTCTACGTCGACGGAGATTACGAGGCGCGCAAGGGATCTGGCATCGGCAAAGGATCCATCAGCGTCCACCCCGGGGGACATTCGCACGGTCCGCAGCCGGGGGCGGTGGAAGGTGCGCTGGGCAAGGAGTACTTCGACGAGCTGGCCGTGATGATCGATACCTTCCGCCCGCTGGAGTTGGGCGAAGCCGGTCTCGCCGCGGACGACGGGCGCTATGCGTGGTCGTGGTCGGGGCGCGGCCCGGACGGGCCTGTCGGCTGAGCCCTGAAGCGTCTATCGGCAGAGCTGGAGCAGGCCCCCGCCGAGTGCGCCCCGCCGGGCCGCCGCGGTGAGATACGAGTTTGGGCAACGAAAGTCGTCATACTCGATCATTCGTCGCGTGGATACATCGCTTCGACGGACAGCCCGTCTCCGACGCCGGAGACGCCCGCCACGTAGCCGCCGACGGCGCCGACGGACAACAGCTGGTCGACCAGGTCGCCTCCGGTCAAGGTGAACGGTTCGAGGTCGTCGAAGCGGCGGGCGAGCGCCTCGCGGGCCTCGTAGCCCTGTGATGTGATCTTGGCGAGCGACCCGCTGGAGGCGAGCGACCCGCGGGCCACACCCAACTGCGCGAGGGCCTCGTCCATGGCCTCGATCAGGTGCTCGGCGTTCGACTCGCACATCGCGCGCACCAGCTCGGGGCGGGTGGCCGCGACCCGGGTGCCGTCCGCGAACGAACCCGCCGCGAGGGACAGCGCGAGCGGCCCGCCCATCGCGCCGACCTGCGCGAGCGCGGCCGCCATGAGGTGCGGCAGATGCGAGATGCGTGCCGCGGCGTCGTCGTGGGCCTCCGCCTCGCAGGGCACCACGCGCGACCCGATCGTCAGCGCCAGGCCGGCGATCGGCGCCCACAGGTCGGCGTCGCTGTCCTCCTCGAGGGTGGTGACCCAGGTCCGGTCCGCGAACAGGCCCGCGGAGCCGGCGGCCCAGCCGGAGTGCTCGGTGCCGGTCATCGGGTGCGATCCGATGTACCGCGCGCGCGGTGCGAGGGCCGCAACCTCCACTGCCACAGGACTTTTCACGCCCGCGACGTCCGTCAGTCTTGTTGTCGGCGCGGCCTGGTCGACGGTGCGCAGCAGCGCCGGGAAAGCCGTGACCGGTGCGGCCAGCACCACCAGAGCGTCCGTCTCGGTCGCGCGGCGCAGCGCGGATTCCAGGCCGTCCGCCACGGTGAACCCGTCGGCGGCGGCCGCGGCCCGGGTGTCCCTGCCGGGCGACCAGCCGAAGACCGGGACGTGCGGCGCGGCGGCGCGCATCAGCGAGCCGCCGATCAGGCCCATCCCCAGCACGCACACCGCGGGGGGGAGTGGTGTGTCTGACATTCGGTGCCTCCGGGGGGTGCTGCGGGGTGTGGGTGCCTGGGTGCTGGTGGTCGGTGGTGCGCCTGGTGCCCGGCGGGCCGGTGCGCTGGGCGGTGAGCCGCGCCTCGATCATTCCTGTTTCACCCGTCCAGTGCAGCATCGGCGCGCCCGGAATTCCGCGCGGCAGGGCAAGATTCGTGCGCACGTAGCAGGACGCGCGCCGCTGCCGTACCGTTGCCACCGTGGACACCGAAGGGTTCGCGATCGCGGTCGCACACGAGAACGGCGGTTGGCGCTGCTCCCAGCTCGACGACGAGCTGGTCGATGACCTGGACGGCCTGCTCACCGCGTTGCGCAGGCTCGCCTCGGGGGGTGGAGCGGTGTTCGCCATGGTCGGCGTCGACGACGAGTTCTTCGCCATCGTCCGACCGGCGCCGGGCGGGGCCGCGCTGCTCGTGTCCGATGCGTCCGCCGCGTTGGACTACGACCTCGCCGCCGACATCCTCGACCTGCTCAACGTGCCGACGCCGGACGAGGACGACGCCGACGAGCCTTGGCCTGAAGGCGATCTCGCGATCCTGGCCGACTTCGGCGTCTCTGAGCAGGAGATGCAGATCATCGTCGACAACGAGGACCTCTACCCCGACGAGCAGCTGCAGATGGTCGCCGACCGGTGCGGATTCGGCGAGAAGTTCTCCGCGCTGGTCGATTTCGACCACGACTAACTCGTTTTCGGGCTTGGTGGAACCGGGTATGACGCTGTTCGCGGGCGGCGAGCCGCCCGAGCGGCCGGTTCGTGATGCGGGCGGCAAGGGGTGCCCTCCGGAGGACTGCCCGTCGAGTTTGCCGCTAGGCGGTGAGGTGGCCGGTGCGCACGGCGGCGAGCCCGTGCACGAGTCGGCGCGCGGGTCGGTCCTGCAGCGAGCGGATGTCGCGCTCATGCGGCTCGCGTTGGCCGAAGCGACCGTCGCGCCTGCGAGCGGCGATGTGCCCATCGGCGCCATTGTGGTCGATGCGACCGGCGAGGTGATCGGGCGCGGACACAACATGCGTGAGGCCCTGAGCGACCCGACCGCGCACGCCGAGATCCTCGCCCTGCGCGCGGCCGCTGCCCTGCTGGGGACCTGGAACCTCTCAGGCTGCACGTTGGCCGTCACCGTCGAGCCGTGCACCATGTGCGCCGGCGCCGCCGTCGCCGCGCGGCTCGACGCCGTGGTCTTCGGCTGCTGGGAGCCGAAGACCGGCGCGGCGGGGTCCCTGTGGGACGTGCTCCGTGACCGGCGGCTGACGCATCGCGTCGAGGTGCGGCCCGGGGTGCTCGCCGATCGGTGCGCCGCGCTCTTGGCCGAGTTCTTCGCCGCCCGCCGATGACCGGTCAGCGCTGATTGGCCCCCGCACCTCGTCAAGGTGTCCGGACTTGCCGTCGACAGGGAGTCCTGCAGAGTTTCGGACGCTATTTTCTCTGCAGGACTCCCTGTCGACTCCCTGTCGACGGTGGCGGTACGGTGCGGCTCGCCGCATCCGGTAACCTTGTTCGCGGTAGCGTGTCCGAGCGGCCTAAGGAGCACGCCTCGAAAGCGTGTGAGGGGGCAACTCCTCCGTGGGTTCAAATCCCACCGCTACCGCCAAGGAGCCTCGGACAAGCGAGCTTGCTCGCTTTTCCGAGGCGACGCAGGCGGTTGAGGGAGCGAAGCGACCGATCACCGCGCCAGGGAGCGACAAGCGAGCCTGCTCGTTCTTCCGAACCGACGCGCGCGGTTGAGCGGCGAAGCCCGGACTGGCGATGTGATCGAGGGCGATCGCCACGGCATCTACGCATAAGTTGCGGCATCGACAGAGGTTATCTGCGGCCCGGCTCGGTTTAAGAATGCAGCGCCGTGCGGCCCTACCCGAGAAGTTCGATCTCGATAAAGGTGATCGTCTGGTTGGTGTTCGGGTTTCCTATTTCGTGTTGCGTGCCGACCGGCCGCGAGTAGCTTTCGCCTGTTCGCAGCTGTGTGGTCGCACGTTGTCCGGTGGCATCGGTGACGTCCATGGCTGCTGTGACGAGGGGCACGACGATGTAGGGGTGGTCGTGTCGGTGAATCGGGATGGAACCGCCGGGGTCGATGGTCCATTTGGTGACGCGGAAGTGATCTCCGGCAGCCTGGATTTCGCTGTGTGATCCTGTCATTCTTCTTCTCCTTGAGTGTCGGGGGCGAGCGCGTCGGGGGGCGCCTGCGGTGCGCCAACAGCAGGTCGCCAATCGTGTATAGGGCCGGGCTTGGGCAGGAATCGCCGGTCTTCTGACCCTCGTGGACTCGCCTGCGGGTGCGTGGGCTCGCGGATCATGACGGCTGACTATGTCGCAGTCCATCTCTGTCTGGACGCCTCAAGAGTGCTGCCGGCTTCCTGCCAGAGTCGCTGGACGAGTTCGCCTGCCGGGGGAATGTCTCGTATAACGGCGCAACTCTGGCCTGCGTAGAGGCACATTTCGGCGATGTCGCCGTCCCAGCCGTCGAGTGGTTCGTTGTCGTCGTATCTTGGCACGGGGATTCCGGATTCGGTGTGACCGAGAATGTCGCCGGCACCTGGCCGCGAACCGCGATCGTCGGGCGAGGCCAGGGCCATATGCACCGTGTTGTTTTGTAGCGTGCGATGGAACACGCCGGGCCAGCCGCGGTCGAATATCTGGCTGCGGATCGTGTCGGATTCTGCGGCGGCGATGATCGCCTGCTTGTACAGCGGATGTGCCCCGGATTCGCGGGTCGCGACGAATCGTGTGCCGATCCATGCGCCCGCAGCGCCGAGGCAGAGGGCGGCGGCGATGCCGCGCGCATCGCCGATGCCGCCCGCTGCGATCACGGGGATCGATACGCGGTCGACCACAGCGGGTATCAGCGGCATGGTGGCAACGTGCCCCCACACGTGGCCGCCTGCCTCGCGGCCCTGGGCGACGATCACGTCGACGCCGCTGTCCTCGGCCTGGTGAGCCTCTTCGGCCGTGCCGACGGTAGCCATGGTCACAATCCCGCTGCCGTCGAGGCGGCGCAGGAACGGTCGGATGTCACCCCACCAGAGGGAGATCGCCGGCACGCCTTCTTCCATACAGACGGTGAGCAGCTTCTGTTGCGCATCCGGCCAGGGCAACGTCAGGTTGACGCCGAATGCCCGACGGGTTCGGTCGTGTGTTTCACGGATCAGGCGCCGCATTTCTTCCGGTGTCCGCCACGAGCCGGCGAACATGCCCAGTGCTCCGGCATTGCTTACGGCGCTGAGAAGCGCTGGCGTGCATGCATTCCCGATCGGAGCCTGCACGATCGGAATGCGCAGCTGCAGCTGTTCCAGCCAGTTCATATCGCATTCCTTGACGCGTGCGCGGCGGGTTGCTCAGTTGGTGAATATGACGCCGCCGGCGGGTGGGCGTCGCCTATTGACGGTGAGGTTGAAAACGTCGGGGCGCGAGTAGTGGCCGGCGACGTCGAGGTCGAGTGATTCCTCGTAGCGGCGGCCCAGGTCGAGGTCGGCGGTGATGATGCGGGCTTCGGCGAACACGGGTGGCACGATCCAGTTCCCGTCGGGTCCGGCGATGCTCGATCCGCCGTCGAACAGCCAGCCTTGGTCGGGCGCGTCGGGTCCGATGCCGGCTCGGAACGGTTCGAGAAGGTCGGCGGGCACGTCGGCCGTGTCGAGGATCTGGGCCGCGGAGATGACGAAGCAGCGTCCTTCCAGCGCGTAGAAGCGGGCTGCGATCTGGTGGCTATCGGCCATGTCGGGCCAGTGCGCGACGTGGATCTCTTCGCCGCGGACGTGCAGGGCCTGCCGGGCGAGCGGGTTGAAGTGCTCCCAGCAGATCAGCGACCCGATGGTGGCGCCGTCGACGTCGACGACGTCCAGCCCGGCACCGTCGCCGGCCGCCCACACGATGCGTTCGGTATGGGTGGGGGTGAGCTTGCGATGCAGATTCGCCGTCAGCCCGTCCGGCCCGATCGTCAGGGATGAGTTGAACAGCGTGCCACCGGTTCGGCCGGCTCGTTCGTTGACGCCGATGACGACCGTCACCCCGGCCTTCGCGGCGGCGGCGCGGATCGGTTGCACGTCGTCATCGACGCGGTCGGCGGGGCCGATGACCGGGCTTTGCTCGAGCAGCAGGCGATGCCAGTGTTGCGCGGCCGGGTCTTTCCAGCCGGCGAGGCCGAACACCCATGCCGGGTAGCCGGTGAGCCAGGTTTCCGGGAAGACGACGAGCCGGGCACCGTCAGCGGCCGCGCGGGTGACCGCTGTCGCGGCGCGCCGCACCGATTCGGCAAGGTCCAGCAGTGCCGCGGGCTGTTGCACGATGGCCACGGTGAGTCGGGTCATGGCAGCCATGCCCGGTACAGCTCCGGTCGGCGGTCGGCGTGCACGTCGTTGTGTGCGCTGATGTGCTTGTCGCGGGCGGCCGACAGTCTGAGGTCGGCCAGCAGCGTGGTGGGGGCGCCGAGCGTGGGTCCGGCGACGGGGTAGCCGTCGGCGTCGATGATGACGCTGCCACCGGTCCACTGCTGGCCGCGTTCGGTGCCGGCCCTATCGGCGACCGCGACGAACATGCGGTTGACCGCCGCGTTTGCTTGCGCGCGGATGATTTCCCCGGGCCGTTCGCCCGCGGGCCGGGGGTAGAGCGGCCAGTTCGCGGGCACGCACAGAAGGTCGGCGCCGGCCAGGGCGGGTAGGCGCACCCATTCCGGGAATTCGGCGTCATAACAGATCATGACCGCGATTCGCCCGTGCGCGGTTTCGATGACGGGCGGTTCGTCATCACCGGGGGTGAAGCCGACCGTCTTTTCGCTGTCCCATAGGTGTGCCTTGCGGTAGACGGCTCGCAACTCGCCGGCGTCGATGAGGACCGCGGAGTTGAACAGCTCGCCGTCGTCCTCGGCTAGGCCGGCCACGACGACCAGGTCGTGTCGCTGCGCGAGGCCGGCCCAGGCCGTCACGGCGCGACCGTCGCGCTTTTGGGCGAGTGAGCGCAGCTCCGCCTTGTCGCGGAACATGTAGCCGGAGCTTGAAAGCTCCGGTAGCACCACCACGTTCGCGCCTCGGGCGGCTGCGTCTTCGATGGCGTCTACCGTGCGCTGCAGGGTGGATCCCGGGTCGTCGACATCCGGGCAGATCTGACAGACGGCGACCCTGGTTTCGCCCGCCTGTGCGGCGTCCGTCATATCACCGCGGCCTCGCCTTCCAGTTCGAGGCTGCTGGCTTTGACGGCGGCGGCCTCGGCGTCACGGTCCAGGTTCCGGCTGAAGATCAGATACAGCCCGCCGGAGACGACAAGGCCGATCGCGAAGGAGAAGTCGGCACCGCCCAGCGCCTTGGCGACCGGTCCGGTGTAGAAGCTCAGGCTGAAGAACGGGATCATGACGAGAAATCCGATGCTGTAGGCGGTGACGCCGCGCCACGCCCAGCGGCGGTAGAACCCGTCGGGCCGCAGGATCTCGGCGATGGCGTAATGCCCGTGTCGCACGAAGTAGAAATCGACCAGGTTGACCGCCGTCCACGGCACCAGGAAGTACAGCATGAGCAGCACGAAGCTGTTGAAGCTGTTCACGTAGTTGTCGGGGATCGCCAGGGCGACCACGAGCGTGACGCCGCCGGCGATGATCAGCCCGACGATCCGCAGCGTGCGCGTCGGGTGGACGCGGGCGAACGCGTCCACGGCCGTGCTTCCGGTCAGCATCGCCCCGTAGGCGTTGACGCCCATGATGGACACGAGCGCCAGGACCGACACCACGACGGTGATCGTGCCGAAGCCGGGGAACAGCAGATCGCCCACGCTGCGCAGCGAGGCGATCGGGTCGGCTTCGGGGATGTAGCTGGCCAGGAGCGCCCCGAGCGACATCAGCCACACCGCGGAGAAGGCGGCGCCGATGTACACGGACGTGATCAGTTTCGGGGCCGACACCTGCGGCGGCAGATAGCGTGTGTAGTCCGACACGTACACGGCGTAGCTGATGTTGTAGCCGGCGGCGAGCGAGAACTGCACCAGGAAGCCGACCGTCGTCCACGCGGCGGTGGCCGCGGCCGCGCCGTGCACCGGTGTGGAGCCGGAGAAATGCGCGATGGCTACGATCGTAGTGATCGCGAAGACCAGCACCAGCGCGAACGTGAGCCACCGCTGCACGAAGTGCAGAAGATCATGCCCGATGACGGCGATCACGATCGACACGATGATGATCAGCGGATACCACAGCAGCTTCGCGCCGGGCAGCACGTTGATGCCCTGGGTGGCCAGGATCGTGTCGAACACCATGAAGCCGATATAGACGAACACGGTCGCCGCGAACGGCACGATCGCGCCGCGGCTGCCGAACTGGGCGCGGGACTGGATCATCTGTGGCAGGCCCATGCGCGGGCCCTGGTTGGCGTGAAAAGCCATGAAGAACGTGCCGAAGCAGGCTCCCAGCGTGACCGCCAGAACGCTGTACCAGACGCTCAAACCCATCGATGGGCCGACGAACCCGGTCACCATGGTCACCACGACGAAGTTGCCGGTGAACCAGAACGGACCCTGATGCCAGATCTTGCCGTGACGTTCGGCGAACGGGATGTAGTCGATCGAGTGCTGTTCGACCACGGGGCGGTGCTCCGACCGCTCGACAGGTGCGGACATGGCTGGCCTTTCCATCGGCTGGGCCCGGCCGGTCAGGCCGCGGGCCTCGGGGTCATCGCGGAAACGATCTCGTACACGACATGCGCGGCGGCGATCCCGGTGATCTGGGCGCTGTCGTAGGCCGGTGCCACCTCGACAACGTCCGCGCCGACAAGGTTCACCGCGCGAAGCGCCCGGATCATCGCCAACAGCTCCCGGCTGGTCAGCCCACCGGCCTCGGGCGTCCCGGTACCGGGGGCATGCGCGGGATCCATCACGTCCACGTCGACGGACAGATACACGGGGCGGTCGCCGAGACGGCCGAGCATCCGCTGAATCGCCCGGGGCAGACCCTCGTCCTGGATCTCGACGCTCGAGATGATCGCGAACCCCAGCCGCTCGTCATCCCGCAGGTCCTCATCCGTATACAGCGGGCCGCGCGTACCCACGTGCGTGCTCGCCGTCAGGTCGATCAAACCCTCCTCGGACGCTCGGCGAAACGGGGTGCCGTGCGTGATCGGCGCGCCGAAATACGTGTCCCACGTGTCCAGATGCGCATCGAAATGCAGCACTGCCACCGGTCCATGCCGCCTCGCGGCCACACGGATCAGCGGCAAGGCAATGGTGTGATCACCACCCAGCGTGACAAGCCGCGTTCCCGACGCCGACAGCTCACCCGCGGCTGCCTCGATCTGACCCACCGCTTCGAGGATGTTGAACGGGTTCGCGACCACATCACCCGCATCCGCCACCTGCTGCGCCGCGAACGGAAGCACATCCTGAGCCGGGTTGTACGGGCGCAACAGCCGCGACGATTCCCGGATGTGCGCCGGACCGAACCGCGCACCCGGCCGGTAGCTGACACCGCTGTCGAATGGCACGCCCACGATCGCGATATCGGCCGCGGACACCTGATCAAGCCGCGGCAGCCGCGCGAACGTCGCCACCCCCGCGTACCGCGGATTGATGCTCGCATCCGGTGGACCGACGATTTCCCGGTCGCTCACGCAAAACCACTTCTCTTCTGTAACCTGCTAGCAATCAATTGATGCATGATAGGAAACCTGCTTGTTGCGAGTGTGCGCTGGGGCACACACGCTGTCAAGACACGCCGTTATATTCGAGGTGACCGATGAGGCCGATCCAGCTCACAGCGTCCACCGGCCGCCCGCTGCTCGGCGCCCGGCTGCGCGCGCGGCGACAGGCCCAAGGCATGACCATCGAGCAAGTAGCTGCGAGCGCGAATCTCAGCCGCGGATTCCTCAGCCGAGTCGAACGCGATGCCACCTCACCCAGCGTCGCTACCCTGGTCGCGCTGTGCGAAGTACTGTCATTGCCGATCGGGTCTCTGTTCGAGAACGCCGACATGCAAACAGTCCGGTTGGCCAACGCGCCCCGCATCAATTTGGGCGGCCGCGGCGCCACCGAATGGCTTGTCACCCCACGGGATGAGCCCCGAGTGCAGGTCATCCGATCCCACCTCGCGGAGGGATCCGACGGCGGCACAGAGCTGTACACGATCAACTGTGGCGTCGAGGTCGTGCATGTGCTCAGCGGTCAGTTGACGATCGACTTCGCGGGAGGCTCCCAAACGCTCGATGCCTCAGATACCCTCACCTTTCCCGGCAGGGAACCCCACACCTGGCGCAACACCGCGCAAGGAACCACAGAAGTCACCTGGACCCTGATTCCCGCCGCATGGAGCGGATCAAGCTGAGCAAGTCCGACGCACACGGCCGCCGATCTGCTTTCAATGACTCGTCTCGGGTTCTGGATCACCCGTCTCGGGTTCTGGCCGCGCGCTCCACGGTCGGATGTGTCCGAGCGTTTGTCCCCGCCGAGTTCGGAGTACCTGCAGTGCGGCGGTCGAGATTTCCTCTGCAGTGTGCCAACGGCTGGTGCCCGACCCGGTGCGTGCCCATCCCAGAAGCAACTGTAGGTCGCGCCCGTCGTCGACAGGCGGGTCGATTCCGGGGCGTCCTGCTTCGCTGGTGCACACGTGGACCACAGTGCCGCGCACGTGTGCCCCTATAAGTGTTATGACGCCCGGTGCGGCGGTGGGGGCGTAGATCAATGCCTGGTCAAGCGGCTCTGATGCACGCAATGCCCGGCCCAGGAGTTCGCTGTCGCGATAGTCGACGGGTACGGGAATGACGTGACCATCGCTGGCGGCCACAAGTTGGCCCAACCGAGCCGTGTCACGTGCCAAGGCGACAACGGTGTCACCGGCTGTCGCGAGGTCGATCGCGGCCGGCCGCAGCGCACCCGTCGCGCCGACGACAAGGATGTGCCGTGCGGGCTCAGAACGCTTGACGGGGGAGTGGTGCACCGCTATTGCCTTGGAGGAAGTCGAAGTCGGCCCCTAGCTCCGCTCCTTGCACGTGGTCCACGTACAGGCGCAGATAGCCGCGCCGCGCATCTGCCAAGATCGGTGGTCGCCATTGGCTGCGCCGTCGCTCGAGTTCCGCTTCGTCGACCAGGAGATCTAGGCGCCGTTCCGGAACATTGAGTTCGATGACGTCGCCGTCGTGGACGAGCGCGAGCGGACCACCTACCGCGGCCTCCGGTGCCACATGCAAGATGACGGTCCCATAGGACGTACCACTCATTCGCGCGTCCGAGATCCGGATCATGTCGCGTACCCCTTGCCGAAGCAATCGTTTGGGTAACGCGACGTTTGCGATCTCGGGCATGCCCGGGTAACCACGGGGCCCGGCGTATCGGATCACGAGTACGTCGTCGGCCGTGATATCGCAGTCGTCTCGCTCTGCCTCGGCAAGGTAGTCCTCGACGCGATCCCACACTCGTGCGCGACCGCGATGCCGCAATAGATCCGGCGTGGCGGCCGACTGCTTGATGACGGCCCCGGCTGGCGCAAGGTTGCCACGCAGCACCGCAATGTGCGAACCGGCGGGTTTGACCGGGTTGTCCAGACTGCGGATCACTTCGTCATTCCAGCACTGTTCGCCGGCACAGTTCTCGGCTAAAGATCGCCCAGTGACTGTCAATGCTGTGCTGTCGAGATGTTCGGTGAGACGGTTTACCAGAGCGCCGACCCCACCGGCGTATGCGAATTCCTCCATGAGAAAGCGGCCGGCCGGCATGAGGTCGACCAGGGCAGGGACGTTGATCGCAAGCTTGTCAAAATCGTCGAGGCTGAAATGAACACCGAGTCGGCCGGCGAGGGCGAGCAGGTGTACGACGGCATTGGTGGATCCGCCGAGCGCCGCATTCGCGCGTACGGCATTCTCGAATGCCGTACGCGTGAGAATACGTGACAGGGCCAAATCCTCGCGCACCATCTCTACGATGCGGCGCCCAGTCAAGTGGGCCAGACGCCTCCGTCTCGAGTCGTTTGCGGGTAGCGCTGCGCCGCCCGGCAACTGCACGCCCATGATTTCCGTCAGGCAGGCCATTGTAGATGCCGTACCCATCGTCATACAGTGGCCGTTGCTACGTGCCATGCATCCCTCTGCCTCGGCCAGCTCGGCGCCGCTGATCTCACCGGCCCGGAAGGACTCGGTCAAGCGCCAGACCGACGTGCCTGAGCCGATATCAGTGCCCCGGTACTTTCCATTGAGCATCGGCCCGCCGGTGAGCAGAATCGTTGGCAGATCGACGCTTGCGGCACCCATCAGGTACGCGGGAGTCGTCTTATCACACCCGCTGAGCAGCACGACGCCGTCGAGTGGGTTGCCGCGGAGCGTCTCCTCGAGGTCCATCGATATGAGATTGCGCAAGATCATCGCGCTGGGGCGGACGAGTGGCTCGCCCGCTGACGTCGTGGGAAACTCGAAAGGTACTCCGCCGGCTTGCCAGACGCCTCGTTTGACGTAATCAGCCAGCTCTCGCAGGTGCGCATTACAGGGCGTCAATTCCGACCAGCTGTTGGCGATGCCGATGACCGGTCGGCCTTCGAATGAGTCGTCCGGTAGACCTTCCGAGCGCAGCCATGAGCGATGCATGATTCCGGTCTTGCCCTCGGCGGCGAACCAGCCCGCCGAACGCAGTGCCCGCGCACTCACCGGAACCTCGGCAGATTCATTTGGTGCGCGGCGATCAATTCTTCGGTCAGGCGCGCCGCCGCGTCAGGATCGGTGACGGCGCCGTCCGCGATGATCGCCTCGACCACCAGATCACGATTTCCAGTCATTGCAGCCTCTGTCGCGAGGTAGACCGAGCTGAGCCGGCGCATGAGGATTGCCGTGAGTGGCCTCGACAGGTCAGGAACGGCGATGGGGCGAATACCGCGTGCGGTCGCGACGCCAGGGATCTCCAGCGCCGCGTCGGCGGGCAGCGCCGGGACCGCACCGCGGTTCAGGACGTTGCATGAAAACATTTGCCGCGTGTCATTGATGACCGAACGGATGATGGCGATGAGCTGCTCCTGTTCACCGCTGGACCGGTCGAAGATCGATTCGTCGAGCGGCATGGTGCCGTCGGCCTGTGCCACCATGGCCTGGTAGCGGTTTTCACCCCACTCGAGGATCTCCGGAACTGAGAACGCGTCGACACCGAGCGTCTTCCCGTAATACGCGCCACCGGGCCAGCGCTCCGGGAAGAATTCCGTGACGTGCCTATCTTCCGCGGCGGGGAACGCGCCGTAGCGTTGGAAGAGTTCCCACGAGAATGGGTTGTTCCACGCTTTGGTGCCGTCCGCGAAGATGTCACCAAGATCGTCAGGATCGGCCGGCTGCGCCAACTCGCGTTCGACCTTCTCACGGACCAGCGGCCACGCGTCTTGGCCCCGCCAGCGGAAGTCGTAAATGAAGGTCAGATGGTTGATGCCCGCGTAGAGTGTCGATGTCTCCTCGTAGGGCTTGCCGATGAAAGCCGCAAGGTGGTGCTGCACGTGATGCATGCCGTGGCACAGGCCGACCACATGCTCGGCATTTGCCCAGCGTGCCATCGCCATGACGTTGGCTGTCATCGGGTTTGAGTAATTGAAGAAGTGCGCATTCGGTGCGAGGTCGAGAACGTCTTGGGCGATCTCGACCAGGATCGGCGTGGTGCGCAGCAGCCGTGAGATACCGCCGGGCATCACCGAGTCGCCGACCGGCTGATAGACACCGTGCCGCATGCAGATCTCGTGGTCTGTCTGCCAACCTGGACGGCCGCCGACGCCGACGCAGGTGACCACGAAGTCAGCTCCGGGGAGCACCGTGCGCCGATCAGTCGAGCCAACGACGCTGATGTGCGCGGTTGCCTTTCGGGCCGTGATCATCTTCTCTGCCAAGGCGACCGCTTTGGCGAGCGGATCCGGTGCGACATCGACCAGGCGGATCTGCCAGTCGCCCAGATCGTGGGCCGAGATGAGGTCGGCTAGAAGGCCTCGGGTGAATACGGCGCTTCCCGCGCCTATGAGTACAAGGACATGACGGTCGGCCATCTGCGGTTCCCTTCAAACGAGGCGCGCCGGATTTGGTTCCTCTTGGTTCCTCGGGTCGGTGGCAAGAACCTTTGCATCGATACGAGCATAATCGAGCACGTTGCTGCTTGACAATGGCTAGTTGTGCGTGATTATGGTCAGATGGACGTCCAGCTCCTGAGCCAGTCACTGCCTTCGGTATGCGGCCGTCCCGGCCTCACCCAGGGTGTCTACGGGGATCGAGGGAACCTTGAACTTGTAGCGCCAGCTGAGGACGGCGGCATATGGGTGTTCTGGTTCAACGCCGACGCCATCGACCGGCGGTCGGGTCCGCCGCCGGGATCCTGGAGCGGCGGCTTGCACTTCGCGGGCGTGCGGCCGGTGCGGGCGGTTGCCATTACCCAGGTTTCTCACGGTCCTGACTTCCTCGAGGTCATGGTGTTGAGCGATGCCGGGGCCGAGCGGTACTACTGGACTCCCGCCGCTGGGTTCATCGATGCGGGCATCTTGATCCCACATGCTCGTGCGATCTCCGCGCTTACGGTCAATGCCGACGGCAGTTCCTTTCGTCTCGCGGCAGTCTCGCCCGCGGGAGAGGCGTTGCGATTAACGGCTCAAACCACGTCCTACCCGCATCTGGATTGGCTCATCGAGCCCGCGGGAAACGCAACCGAGGCCGTGGTGCTCGATGTGGCGGATGGCTCCTTGGGCATGCTGGTCGCCGATCACGTCAGCACGCCAGCGGGTGCCGTGCCCGGCTTCTGGTCGACAGTCAACGGCGTATCCGGGGCGGAGGGGCACCTCGTCGGCATCGATGCGCGCGGCTGCGTCGTGTTCAGCCAGCGGGGCTCGTCCGGCTGGTGCGGGCAGCGCCAGCCCTGGCCGGACCTGCGTGTCGACGCCGTCGCCGCCGCGCGCACCAATCTTGACGACGGCGGACGGATAGACGTGGTTGTGCGGCGCGGCGCGGCGCTTTATCACGGTTGGCTCAGCTGTGACCACGATGCGGTGCGCGCGCCCCGACGGATTTATGCGCGCGCATGGGCGCAGCCGGGCACCTCTCTACATCGACGCTGACGCCACGATGGCGTCTTAAGCGATTCGGTGGATCATGGTGTTGCTAATTTGGTAACGGTACCCAGCTTGCTGCAGCGCTCGATCGTGCCGTTCGCTCATCCCGTGCTGGGTACCGTGCAGCCACACGAATGCCGGCGCAGACTGCCCCGTTACTGCGTCCATCTTTCGCTTGGGCTCGAAGATCTCCCGGTCGAATTCTTCTGCCGTGTTCACGTCTGCGATTCCGTAATGCGACGCGGTGTGCGGGGTTACCACATGCCGCTGTGACAGCGCAGCTATCTCGTCCCAGGTCATCGCCAGGCGGGCGCCAGGGGTTTCGAGATCCTCGGCAACCAGCCCGATGTGGTGCGACCGCGCATAAGCTTCTTGCTCTGCTGTCGGGCAGTCGACAAAACCAGTGCATATCGGGAACCAGCCTGTCAAGCCCAGTTCGTCGCACACCGGTCCGGCCACCTGTGCGCTATTGCGGTAACCCTCGTAGAAGACCGGTATGAAACCAGGGCGTTCCTGACGCCAGCGGCCGGTGGCGAAAAACTCGTCGAGCTCAGCGAGGGTGATCGAGGCAAACCGCTTCGAGTACCTTTCAAGTTCTTCTCGCAGAGCTTTGCGGCTCGAAGCTGGCGTGTTGTGGTAGTTGACGACTCGAATGAACCGTCCGCTGGCGATAGCGTCGCGGTGCGCGGTATAGGTGAGCGTCACAGCTGACCCCCTTCGCGCCCGAAGTCGGCGTACGAGCCTACTTGCAGCACGGTTATGACGCAGCCCATATCGTCGTTGCGGCTTTGCGGAAGTAGCGCGGCACGGAAGTTGTCGAGCTTAGCGGCGATTTGTTGCCCATCGGCGCGAGCCCAGTCCTGGACGGGCGACGGCTGCTCGTGTACCTCGTCGACCAGGCTCAGCACCATGGGAATGCCCTCGCGCTCGAGCGCGCGATTCTGGCATTCACGGAGCAATTCCAGCTCTGGGCTCATTGACGTTTGCTTCCTTTCCGATCGTCGTCGCAGACGACGACCTCGACGCCGCGTCGACTTAGTTCCTTGAGAGACTCGGATGGGGCCGTATGGTCCGTGATCACGCAATCAATTTGCTCGACGCTGGCCAAGCGCACCGGCCCCTTGCGGTCGAACTTGGATCCGTCCGCGAGCAGGATCAGCGAGTCTGCTGCCGCGAGCATCCGCCGGTCCGTCCCTGCCTCAGCGACGTTGGCTCCGGACATGCCGTCATCGGCGCAGATACCGAAGGCGCTCGAGAATGCAACGTCGACTCGAAACTCGGCAAGTACTTGCTCCGCGATCGGCCCGAGCAGTGACATTTCGTCGTGCCTGAGCACGCCGCCGAGAACGACGACTGAAATTTCGGGATAACGTGCCAAGTGGTAGGCGATGTTGAGACCGTTGGTGAGGACAGTGAGCCGTTCGCTCCCTGCCAAGAAGGGCAGCATCGCTTCAGTGGTGGTGCCGCCGGTGATCAAGATCGTGCTGCCGGATGGAACGCGGCTCGCAGCCGCCTGGCCGATGCGGCGTTTCTGTTCACTGCGCTCCGCTGCCCGGGAGACGAGTAGCGGTTCGGTGACAGCGTCCAGAACGCTGGCTCCTCCGTGGACTCTGGCGAGCAGTCCACGCTGATCCATGTGCCGCAGGTCTCGGCGCACCGTCGACGGGCTGACGCCAAGAATGTCAGCAAGTTCGACGACGTTGCCGTACCCATTGGTTCGTACGAGTTGCAGGAGTCGTCGCTGGCGGTCGAGGCTGAGCATGTCAGTATCCTCGCGTCCGGTCGACGAGATTGAGGAGCGGCTTCCCGGCCACGAACCGGTTGAGGTTCTCCGCTGCGATGTCCAGCACCTGTTCCGCGTATCGTGGCGCCAGGCCCGCGACATGCGGTGTGACGAACGCGTTTGGCTCACTCCACCACGGCGAGTTGGGCGGCAAGGGCTCCTCCTCGAATACGTCCAGTACGACGGTTGAGACCGCCCCGCTATGTAGCGCCTCAAGTAACGCGGACTCGTTCACGATGCCGCCTCTGGACACGTTGATCAACGTCGCTCCCGGCTTGATTGCGGCGATCATCTCACGATCCAGGAGGCCGCCCGTCTGCTCCGTGAGCGGGACAACGATGACGACGAAGTCACAACGCTCCAGCACCTCCTTCAGGCGATTCGATGCGAACAACTCGACGTCAGCTCCGCTGTCGGCACCGCTGGCGAAATTGGCCTGGTCCGTGCCTCGGGCGACAGAGTGCAGGCGCCCGGTGCGGTTCACCGCAAGCACCTGCATTCCGTGCGCCCGGGCCAATCGGCCGATTTCCCTTCCGATACGGCCGTAGCCGACAATGCCGATCGTCGCACCAGCCACCGGCCGGGGCAGCATGGTTTGCCACCGCCGTGCGGGCGTCGGCCAGTCATGTCGGTTCTGTACGTCCAGCAGCGCCGGCAAGTGATGAGCTGACCCCAAGACGGCAAACATCACGTATTCGGCCAGCGGCACCGGCGAGACCCCGCCGATCGTCGTAATCGCCAGGTCGGAGTGCCACAGCGGCGTCCCACGAAGATGATCCACGCCAGACGTGTCGAGTTGCACCCAGCGAAGGCGTGGTGCGGCGGTGAGATCCGGGAACACGGTGGAGGTGTGCAGGACGTCCACGTCTGCCCAGACGCGGTCCGGGATATCACCTGCCCGCTCCGCGGGAAGCTGGGTGACCTGCACCCCTGGTGAGCGACGCCGCAAGGCAGCAAGCCACTCCTCGTCGAACGTCAGCGTCGACAAGTAGTTGACGCTCATTTCAGACCACTTCGAGCCAGTCCCTGGACGAAGAACCGTTGGAACGCGACGAACAGGATCACCATCGGCGCGATCATCAGCAGATTCATCGCCATCAGTGCCCCGTAGTTCGACGTGTACTGCCCCTGTAGGTCGGTCACCATCCCGATCGGCAAGGTGAACAACTGATCGTTGCCGAAGAGAACAACCAGCGGCCACGCGAAAGAATTCCATTCGGACAGCATCGTCAGCAGGGTCAGGACGGCGATCAGTGGCTTACAGAGCGGCAGCACGATACTCACGAAGATTCGCAGTTGGCCGGCTCCGTCGCTACGCGCAGCCTCGATGAGTTCGTCCGGAACGGCGAGGAAGAACTGCCTCGCGAGGAAGATGCCGAACACGGTAGCGCTCTCGGGCAGGATCACGGCCCAGAGATTGCCGAACAGGCCCAGATCGATGGACAAACGGAACTGCGGGACCATAATGGCCTGGACCGGGATCATCATGGTCGACAGCAGCAACAGGAAAAGCGCGTTCCGCCCACGGAACCGCAGCTTGGCGAAGGCATAGCCGGCAAGCAGGTTGGCAATCACTGTAATAACGGTGACCGCGATGGTGATCACCGCCGAGTTGCGGAACCACTGCCAGACGGGAAACTGCTTGATCGGGAGGGTGAAATTGTCCCAGGTCCAATGACTGGGCCACAGATGCAGGCCGCTTTGATACAGATCCGCTCTCGGTGAGACCGCCGTCATGATCATCCAGTAGAGCGGGAAGACCATCACCAGCGTGATGACTATTGCCAAGCTCAGCCGAAGTCCGAAGAAGCGGCCCCGCGCGCGGCGACGAACATTGCGCGCCCCTGGCGTATACGCAGGCGTGAGAATTGCCATTGTTCCCTCCTGCTCAGCCGGCTTCGTCGCGGGTGCGGCTGAATCGCCACTGAATGACGGTGATCGCGAGCGTGATCAGGTAAATGAACACGCCTACGGCGGCGCCGTAGCCGAGTTGCTGTGGCCCGTGGTCGTCGAACGCCTCGCGGTAGGCGTAGGTCACGACGGTCGTGGTTGAGAAGTCCGGGCCACCCCGGGTAAGCGCCCAGACCGTGTCGAAGACCTGGAACGAGTAGATGATATTCATGATGAGTAAGAAGAAGGTCGACGGCCCGAGCAGCGGCACCGTCACATGCCGGAGTCGCTGCCAAGCGCTCGAGCCGTCGATTTTCGCAGCTTCCAGCAGATCCGGACTGATACCTTGTAGCCCTGCAAGGTAAATGAGCATGTCGAAACCGACGCGCTGCCACAGCGTGACCAGGATGAGCGAGATCATCGCCCACTTGCCGTCGGACTGCCAGGCGGGACCAGTGATGCCGATCGCGTGCAGAAATTTATTGAAAAAGCCGTTGTATTGATCGAACATCCACGATCCGAGGACACCGGTGGCCACGCCCGAGATCACGAGCGGCAGGAATATGATCGACCGGTACAGCGTGCGTCCAGGGAGCACGCTGTTGAGTAGCAGAGCAACACCAAGACCAATGACCATGCCGACGGGAACCGTAAAGATCGTAAAGACTGCTGTGTTCCAAACCGTCTCCCAGAAGATGGTGTCTCGGAACAGAGTGATGAAATTGTCGATACCGATATACTGTGGCGAACCGAGCGAGCCCAGCTTCTGGGTGCTGATCACGAAGGCCAGCACCAGCGGTACGAGCAGGAATAGGCCAACCAGGGCGAGATTCGGCAGCAGGAACAGTGAGGCGGCCGCGGCCTGGCCGTGCGTGTACGCACCCCGCCGACGCGGCTTGTAGGACGTCCCTCGCGGCACCAGATCAACTCCTGCCCTGGTGACGGTCGCTAGAGCCGAGCCTGGGGCGGCATTTGTATGGGTCACCATCGTGTCACTTCTACGACCCGACTGCTTGGTTTACCTTTGTCGCAATCGCGTCCAGCGTTGCCGGAGCGCTTTGGCCGTGGAAGGCCAATTCGAGCTGGTCCTCCAGCGCGGTGTTGATGTCGGCGAAGCCGGCGATGGTGCACTCTTTCACGATGGTGTCGCTGATCGTGGTCGCCTGCTGAGCGCACACCTTCACGACGTCGGGCCGGAAGGCGTAATTCAGCTGCTCGTTCACCAAGGTCTTCAGGGTGGGCAACTCTACGGCCTGCTCGCAGAAATACTTCATGATGTCCTCGCTGACAAGGAACTTCAAGAACGCGGCAGCGAGATCAGGATTCTTCGTGTTCTTGAGGGCGACGATCGCATTACCACCCAAATCGGACGCCGCAGCAACATCGCGCGGCATGAAGGTAGCGCCCCAGTCGCCACCCTTGTATCCGTTCGCCGGGTCGGCCAGTTCGGGCACCAAGAAGTCACCGACGAACGTCATCGGCACGGTCTGGCTGAGGAAGAAATTGTCCGAGTAGGTGCTCGTCTTGATGGTGCTGTTCGCCGGCACCCACTTCTTCGCGAAGAAGCTCTGGGTGTACTCGAGCGCCTTGGTTCCGGCACTGCTGGGCAGAGCGCACTTACTCAGGTCGGGCGTCAACAGGGTCCCACCGGCCTGGTACAGCCAGGAGAGCCACCGGAAGGCGCCTGCCTGTGTCCAGTCGTAGGCGAATGGAAATTTGTTGTGTGGCAAGGTCGACTGCAGCTTCTGCGCCACTGCGGAGAACTCGTCCCAGGTCCACGCGGAATCGAGAGAGGTCGGGACGGACGTGATGCCCGCTGTCTCGAACGCCTTCTTGCTGTACACCACACACGTCGTGTCCGTCTGATGCGGCACACCATACGGCACGCTCTGGTATTTGATCGCGTCCCAGAGCGCGGGGAGGAACTGATCGATCTCGGCGTTCGTGAAGTACGGACTGACGTCGAGCAGGACACCGTTCTTGCTGTACTTGCCAATGGTCGTGTAGTCGACGCGGAAGATGTCCGGTGCGTTCCCCGCCTGGATGCCGCGATCGATGCCCGAGAAGAATCCGTCATATGGGACGACCTTCAGATTGATAGTGGTGCCGGGATTCGCGGCTTCGAACTGCTTCTTGGCGTAGGTGAACCCGGCGGTCTCGCCGGCGCTGCCTCCCCAGAATGCGAAAGTCAGTGTCCCAGTGGGCTTTCCGACGCTCTTTGTGCTCCCACTGCCGGTACTGCTTTGCCCGGCCGACGTCTGGCCGGTGCCGGCGTTGGAGTTCGGTGAACTGCACGCGCCGAGGCCCAGCAGCGCGGCAGCGCCTAGCGATCCGCTGAGGAACGCGCGACGCGAAACGGTCATGGTTTGCCTCCTGATCAGTGTGCGACGGCCTCTGGCGCCGATCGCGGTCTTGACGAAGAAGTGTGCACCGGGCGAACCAGTCAGTCAAGAGTGAGCGAGGAATTGATTAATTATGGCTGAATTGTGCTCGGTCGTGCTTGACCTGGTGCCTCGGCTGGCCGTACTGTCCGATCGCCGAGACTTTCCTGCGTTCGAATGCCCAAGGACGACGCCATGCCTGCCGCACACCTCGACGTGCTTGTCCTCGCCGAGCTCAACCCCGACGTTGTCGTGGCGTGCGACGGACCGCCGGTCTTCGGGCAGGTCGAGCAGCTCGTGGCGCGGGCGCGCATGACCCTGGGCAGCTCCGGCGCTATCACGGCTGCCAGCCTTGTGGCCCAAGGCATGGACGTTGCGCTTTGCGCGACGGTCGGCGCGGATGAAGCTGGTGAGTTAGCTACCCGTCTCCTGGCCGGACACGGTGTCGACACGTCCGGAGTGCTGGTCCGCCCGCAGGTCGCCACGGGTATGACGATCGTTCTCACTCAGCCTGACGGCGACCGAGCGTTGATGACGTTTCTCGGAGCGATGAGCGAACTGCGTGTGCAGGATGTTCCGGAACATCTGCTCTCCCGAGCACGCCACGTCCACGTAAGTTCGTTCTATCTTCAGTGGGGGTTGCACGCTGGACTTCCAGAGTTGCTCGCGAAGGTACGCGCCAGGGGAGGAACGACCTCGCTGGATCCGGGGTGGGACCCGGCCGCGGACTGGATGGCCGTCGAAAGCCTGCTCCCACATCTGACCTACTTCTTGCCGAATGCAGCGGAGTGCCAGCAACTCGCATGGCGGCTCGGCCTATCGACCGACGATCCGATTGAGGCGGCTCGCTTCCTAGCGGCGCGTGGCCCCGGCGTCGCCCTCAAACTCGGCGCGGAGGGCGCCGCATGGGTCACCGAGCACGAACTGATACGTGAATCCGGACGCGTGACTGAAATCGTCGATACTACCGGGGCTGGCGACAATTTCAATGCAGGATTCCTCGCGGCGGTGCTTGCTGGCCAACGTCCGGATCGTGCCCTTGCCCGTGGAGTCGCGTGCGGAACCGACGCCGTGAGTGCGATGGGCGGCACCGGTCACCTGCGTACGCCCACTCGACTGCACGCCGGCCACGGCACAGCATGCGCGACCGAACCTAGGGAACAGGAGCACCAACGATGACAGTAGAGGGGAAAGCGATTCTCCCGGATGCCCGCCCGCTCGGGGCGATCACACAGGCCGAGGTGGCGAGCCAACCAGACATCTGGAGCAGGGTCCTCGCGGAGGCCGGCGATACGACGCCGCTGCTTCCGGCGGCCGGCGAGCCGGTTCTGTTCGTCGGGTGCGGAACCTCCTTCTACATCGGCGAGGCCTACGCACGTCGTCGCAATTCCGCAGGGCTCGGCCGTACCCGTGCCGCGATCGCATCCGAAATCCCTTACGTTGATCCGGCCGAAGCGCTTGTCGTTCTATCGCGATCAGGCACGACCAGTGATGTGGTGAGAGTCGTCGAACAATTCCACGGGAAGACCGCCATTGTCGGTATTGTCGGGGAGCCGGGCACACCGATCGCGACTATGTGCGACCAGACGATATTGCTGGACTACGCGGACGAGCAGTCGGTTGTCCAGACTCGATTCGCAACGTCGGCTCTGACCTTGCTGCGCGCCAGTCTCGGCGAGAATCTCACCGATCTTCCGGATCAGGCGAGGGCTGCCCTCGATTTGAAAATGCCCCGAGTATTACCCTCGCACGTGGTGTTCCTCGGGACCGACTGGACGATCGGACTTGCCCACGAGGCAGCACTCAAGTGCCGCGAAGCGGCGGGAGCATGGACCGAGGCATATGCGGTCATGGAGTACCAACATGGGCCCATCTCCGCTGCGGGGCCGCACACGCTCGTGTGGTCACTGGACCCGCTACCCGCTTTCGTCCGGGAGTCCGTTCAGTCGACAGGCGCCACCGTGTGGGAACCCGACATCGACCCATTGGCCCAAATTGTCGCGGTCCACCGGCTCGCGCTGAAGCTCGCCGACAGCGTCGGGCGAGACTCGGACAGACCACAGCACTTGTCCCGTTCGGTGCAGCTGAGCTGACGATGCCATTCATCACCGTCACCGCAGAGCCCCCGCTAGGGTCCACAGCGAGAGCATGCACGCACATCGCTAGGACGGTGGCCGAAGCGCTCGGACTTCCCCCAGGGGGTGCTTTCGCCCAGCATGTCAGCGCTGCTGCTGCTTGCGACGGCGACGGCCACACGACGAGATTCGTCGTCGTAGACATCTACGGTCGAAGCCGGCCCGAGAATGCGCGCTCCGCCGCAACCACGGCTCTGCGCACGAGCGTTGCCGAACTATGGGAATGCCCGGCGGACAATGTCCACGTCCAGTGGCACACTGTCGCATCCGATTCGCCGTAGGAATCCTCGGCGAAAGCCGACTTCGCGTGTGAGGCGCGCCTATGACCCAGCGGCGATGAATTGAACCGCTGGCAGTTGGCGCGTCGGCCACGTGCGCTCTGGCCAACCGCCCGGGGCGTTCGTGTTCCGAGACAATTGTCAAGGAATTGCGAATTCACGAGCGCGAAAATCTCATCAATGTTCTTGATGGGGCTGTCATGGGGACGGTGTCACCTGTCCGCCGTGCCGGTGAGGTGAGGCCCGGAGCCTCGTATCGGCGATTCGTCTGTCTGGCGCCGAACGCATGCTGGCAGCTCGATGCGACCGAGTACGTCATGACCGTGGGCGCAAGTGCGTGATCTTCCAACTCGTCGACGGCCCCTCCTGTCTGGCGATCGCTGCGGCCGGGGGCTTGACCGCCCCGTTATGTTGCGGTCCTGCGTGCATGCAAGCGCGTACCTGCCGGCGAAATCGAATCTCCCTCTTGCGCGACCGCCAGAGGTGATGCTAGACATTGGTACTCGAAACCTGAGTTTTCATATGTGAACTTACCTCGGACGCATCCAGTCGCAAACGTCATATCGCAAGGGCAATGAAACCAACCAGGAGGAGTCCTCTGTGAAAAAGTCAAACGCCATTGCAGTCGCATTGGCAGCCATCGTCGCGATGACCGTTGCGGCCTGCTCGAGCTCGGGCGCGCCGGCATCGACGTCGAACTCATCGGCAGGGAGCAGCTCTGCCGGTTCAACCTCGTCGGGTTCCGCATCGGAAACCCAAAGCGCGAGTTCGTCTTCGTCCGGAACGACCGCGAGTAACGTCTCGAGTGTCTGCGAGGGCACCCCGACGCCCGGCGGCACGTTGATCGCGGCGCGCCAGAATCAGACGCTGTCTCTCAGCCCCTACAACACACCCGGCGGCTGGGGCGACGGCGAAGCCATCAATCTGATCTACGAGGGCCTCGTCCGGATGGACCCGAGCGGCAAGAGCTCGGACATCGTTCCTGCCATAGCCGACAAGTGGACCGTCGCGGCCGACGGGCTGTCGTACGACTTCCACATCCGCGACAACGCCAAGTTCTCCAACGGGGACCCCATCACCGCTGAGGATGTCAAGTCCACGCTCGACATGTGGGCAGATCCGAAGCAGGATCAGTGGGCCGCGTTCGCGGCGGGATACAAGTCGACCGATGTACTCGATCCATCGGACGTGCGGATCAACCTCAGCGAGGTGACCGGTGGTTTCCTCTATCAGCTGGCGATGGTTGCGGCGGTAATTCTTCCCGCGAAGCTGGTCAAGGCGCAGGGTGCAGCGTTCTTCGAAAAGCCCGTGGGCAGCGGCCCGTTCATGCTCGACTCGTGGAAAAAGGGTTCATCGATCACGTTCGTGAAGAACCCGAACTACTGGCAGCCGGATCGGCCACTGCTGGACAAGGTCGTCTTCAACTTCGTGACGGACGACAACACGCGAATCCTCGCGCTCAACGGCGGGCAGGCTCAGTCGATCGACTCGGTCCCATGGTCCCAGGTCGAGGCACTCCAGCACACGAACGGCGTGATGGTCGACGCGTTCAAGATCCCGTCGTGGATCCTGCTGTCGGTCAACCACAAGAAAGCAGAATTCAAGGACGTCAATGTGCGGCAGGCGCTCAATCTCTCGATTGATCGCGACGCTATCAACAAGAAGATCTACCAGGGGCTGGGCACGGTGCCCAACAGCTTCCTGCCCCAGTTGCACTATGACGGCAACGATTCCGCCGTGCCCCCGTTCGCCTTCGATGTCGCCAAAGCCAAGTCGCTCATGGCTGGGTCCGCATTCCCGTCGGGCTTCAAGGCCACCCTGGAGTTCCCCAGCGGTAGCACCGCATTCCAGGCGCTGGCGGTGGTACTGCAGGCCGAGTGGGCCGAGATCGGCGTGACGGTCGAGCTTCGCCCCGAAGATCAGGCAACGCTGAGCAAGAACTTCACGGGAGGCACCTACGACATCATGCTTCCCTATGCCCTGGCGGCCAGCGACGTGCCCATCCCGGACGAGTTCGCCACCTTCTACGGGATGCCCGGTAGCACCAACGGTTTCTTCACCTGGTGGTCGGATCCGACCATCGAGTCGATGGTCAAGGAGTTCATCCACACGGCCGACGACGCGACGCGAGCGCAACAATGGCCGAAGATTCAGGCTGCGATGGCCGAACAGCTGCCTGCGCTCAATGTCCTGGACCTGCCCCTGGTGAAGGCTCGCGCAGCGAACGTGTGCGATGACGTCACCAACCCGATCGGGTACGACACATTGCTCACGGCGTGGATCGCGAAGTAGCCGGCGTCGGACAGGAGTAGTGAATGTCCGGTTATTTCCTCCGGCGGCTGTTATCGGGTCTCGTTCAACTGGTCATCCTGGCAATCATCGTGTTCCTGATCATGCAGTTGGTTCCCGGTGACCCTGTTCGAACAATGCTCGGCGACCGCGCAGACCCGACCTATGTCGAGCAGGTGCGCGAGCAACTCGGTCTCAACAGACCGGTTCTCGCGCAGCTGGGGGCCTTCCTGGGGAAGTTACTCACCGGACAGTTCGGAGACTCGTTCACATTCAACGAGCCGATCGGGTCGCTGATCGGCGGCCGCCTCGGCCCGAGCGCGCTGTTGATCACCTACAGCCTGGTGATCACAGCGGTGCTCGGTGTTCCGCTGGCAATGGCCGCCGCTCTGCGGCCCGGCGGGGTGGCCGATTACGTGATCCGTATCCTGGTCACCGCGACGTTCACCATGCCCGCGTTCTGGGTGGGGCTGGTACTAGCGCTGCTTTTCGGCCTGAAGCTCGGATTGTTTCCCGTTTCCGGGTACGGATCCACCTTCCCGGAACACCTGTGGTCGACCACCCTGCCGGCTTTCGCGCTGGCACTCACACTGCTCGCGATTGTCGTGCGCACTTTACGGGGGAGTATGCGCGGGGTACTGAATACCGAATATGTCGAGGCCGTCACAGCGCGCGGCTTCAGCTCGATCCGGATCATCGGTCGCCATGTGGTCCGCAACGCCGCGATGCCGACCCTCTCGATCCTCGCGATCATTATCGGCGCCCTCGTCGGCGGCACCGCCGTGATCGAGCAGGTCTTTCAGATTCCTGGCGTGGGTTCGCTTTTGATCCAGGCGGTGCAGCGCCGCGACTTCCCCGTCATCCAGGTGATTGCTGTCTTTGCCGGGGCGGTTGTGATCCTGACAGGTCTGGTCACCGACATCATTCACATGCTCATAGATCCGCGGGTCCGTCAGGCGGTGGCGGATGGTTAGCATCACGGTCCCGACCGCCCGGCTGTTCACCTGGGGGCGACGTCTGCCCCACGAGGTGCTGGTGGGCTCGGCCATCGTCGTGATCATCGCTGCGGCGGCGCTGCTCGCGCCGATCATCGCGCCGTTCGACCCGAACAAGCCCGACGTGCTCAACAGCCTCGAACCCCCATCGCAGCTGCATTGGATGGGCACCGACGATGTGGGTCGGGATGTGTTTTCCCGCGTTCTCTACGGGACGCGCACCGACCTCATCGTCGTCGTGATCGTGGCTCTGATCAGTTTCGTGATCGGCACGCTTCTCGGTTCGATCGCCGGCTACTTCGGTGGCTGGGTCGACACCGTCATTTCGCGGGTCGGCGATACCGCCGTCGCCTTTCCGTTCTTGGTCGTGATCTTGTCGGTCGTGGCAGTCCTGGGCGTCGGCACATTCAGCGTGTGCCTCGGCATCGTATTGGTCGGTTGGGCCTTTTACGCGCGATTGGCCCGGACGGAGATGCTGTCATTGCGGGAGCAGGAGTTCGTGCTCGCGGCGCGAGCCCTCGGCTACACGAATTGGCGGATCGTCCTGCGTCACGTTCTGCCGAATGCGGTCCAGCCCGGATTCATTTACGCAACCATGGACTCGGTCTCTATCCTGGTGGCCCTCGCGGCGATGTCCTATCTCGGCTTCGGCGCGCAGCCGCCCGCCGCGGACCTGGGCTCAATCATTGCCGGTGGGCAGCCCTACCTGCTGACGGCCTGGTGGATCTGTACGCTGCCGGCCTTGCTGCTCGTAGCGTTGGGGATAGGTGTCGGGCTCATTGGGGATGGACTTACCGGACGCGACTATGACGGGTCGGGACGGTGACCATGTCTCAGCCTGTCGCGCCCATCTTGTCCGTCAACCATCTGCGGGTGGGATTTCGCAAGCGGGGCGTTGAGACCACCGCGGTCCACGACGTGAGTCTTACCGTCGACCGCGGCGAGATCGTCGGACTCGTAGGGGAATCGGGCTCAGGCAAGAGCCTGACCTGCCGCGCTGCGCTGCGTCTGATGCCCCGCGGCGGCCGCGTCACCGCCGGGTCTGTGCACGTCGACGGCCGCGACGTTCTTGACATGTCGAACGGCGAGTTGCGTGCCCTGCGGGCTCACACCATCGGAATGATCTTCCAGGATCCATTCACGTCGCTGAATCCGACTCTGCGCATCGGCAGGCAACTTGTCGAAACCCTGCGCGTCAACGCCGGTATCGCCGATCATGCCGCGCACGATCGCGCTGTCGAGCTCCTCGGACAGGTCGAGATCCCCGATCCGGCAGCGAGGCTGCGCGTGTACCCGCACGAGCTCAGCGGTGGAATGCGACAACGCGTCATGCTCGCGTTAGCGATCGCGGCGAACCCGCGCCTGTTGATAGCCGACGAGCCGACGACCGCGCTCGACGTCTCCACCCAAGCTCAGGTGCTCGCCCTGATCAAGCGCCTGCGCGAGGAGAGCGGGATGTCCGTCCTTCTCGTATCGCACGACTTCGGTGTGATCAGCGCAATGTGCGATCGCGTGGTCGTCATGTACGGCGGCTTCGTCGTCGAGTCGGGCACGATTGCGCAGGTCTATTCCGCCCCCCGGCACCCGTATACCCGGGCGCTGCTGGATGCGGTGCCGGACCTGACGATCCCGCAGCCCGGCTACCGTCGACCGACCATCCAAGGCCCGCCGCTCGGCACCGTCGCGTACCAAGGCGGGTGCCCCTTCGAACCGCGTTGCCGCTTCGCGCGACCGGAATGTCGGCACGTGGACATGAGCCTGCCGGGTCGAGACGACGCGCACCTGAGCGCCTGCCCATTCGTCGATGCCAGTCACGTCGCCGACATAGCGGCCGCCGTGCCGACCGGGGGGCGACAATGAGCATTTTTGGCGAAGTTCCCGGTCCGCCATTGCTTTCGGTGACCGGGCTCGTGAAAGAGTTCAGCAGCAGGCGCACCGTCGGTGACTGGCTGCGGCGAGTTCCCGCCAAGATCCTCCGCGCCGTCGACGACGTGTCGTTCACCCTGCGACGCGGTGAGATTCTCGGTATCGCAGGCGAGTCCGGTAGCGGCAAGTCCACGACGGCGCGGTGCATCACCCGCATGATCGAGCCCGATGCAGGTGAAATCCAATTCCGCGACATCAATGTCAGAGCCATGACTGGCGCCGGTTTGCGCGATGTGCGGCGCCGGATTCAAATGGTCTTTCAGGACCCGTACGCCTCGCTCAATCCGCGCCTGTCGGTGGGAAGCGCGATCCTGGAGGTGGGCCGAGTGCATCGGCAGATCGGCTCTCAGTCGCCCAAAGGCTTCGTAGCCGAACAGCTCGGGAACGTTCGGCTACCCGCCTCCTTCGCAACCCGCCGACCCCGGGACCTGTCGGGTGGCCAGCGGCAGCGCGTGGCCATAGCCCGCGCCCTGGCTGCCGGGCCCGAAATCATCATTGCGGACGAGGCCGTGAGCGCCTTGGACGTCTCGATCCAAACAGAGATCGTCAACCTCTTCCTGGATCTGCGCGACAGTCACGGCCTGGCCATCGTTTTCGTCTCACACCAACTTCCGGTTCTTGCGGGGATGGCTGACCACGTCGCAATCATGCGCGCCGGGGCGGTCGTCGAGCACGGGCCCACCGTCGACGTTTTCGAAAGACCCCAACACCCCTACACAGTCGCCCTGTTGGAGGCGTACCCGCATCCCGATGTCACCAAGGACGGGATGGCCGGCGCAAAACCACGAAATGGCAAGGAAATAAGCCGATGACGACCGCGCCAATGAGCTGGGCCGGACAGGTGATGACCGTCCGTGGCCCCGTCTCACCGGACCAGTTGGGGGTCACCCTCAGCCACGACCACGTGATGATCGACGCATGGGACTTCCAGAAACCCCGCTACGACGTCATTTTCGATGACGAATCGATCATGCTTGAGGAAGTCAATCTCTACCGAGATGCCGGTGGCGGAACCATCTGCGATCCGACGAACATAGGCATCGGGCGTAATCCGCGGGCGCTGCGGCGAATCAGCGAGGCGTCGGGCGTCAATATTGTCATGGGGGCCGGCTGGTACCGGGAGGTTGTCTACCCCAGATACATCTACGAGACTTCGACGAATGATCTTGCGGCGCTACTGATTCGGGAAATCCTGGACGGTGTCGACGATTCCGGAATTCGCCCTGGATTTGTCGGCGAGATCGGAACCGAGCGTGGCGCGCTCAGCCCGGCGAACGAGCGCGTTTTCCGCGCTGCTGGGCGGGCGCACATACGCACCGGCTGCCCGATACTCACCCACACCACGCATTGGGGAGAGCTGGCCATCGAGCAGCTCGACGTTCTCGCTGAGGAGGGAGTTGCCGCCGAGCACGTCATCATCTCGCACCTCGGCGACCGGCGAGGCATCAGCTGGTGGCTTCCGATCGCCGAGCGAGGCGCGTGGCTGAGCATTGACAACCTCGCGTTCATCGACGGCTACGCGCCACTTGAATTCCGCGTCGACAATGTCGCCCGTCTCTGTGCGGAAGGCCTGGCCGGCCAAATCATGCTGGCGAACGATATCTGCGAGCTCGGCCAACTCCAGACGTATGGCGGCGTCGGCTACGCCAACGTGATCGCGAACTTCCTACCGATGCTGCGTGACCGGGGCGTATCCGAAGTTGATATCCATCAGATGACGGTCCTTAACCCCAGCCGCGCTTTCCAATTCTCCGAGCCGAAGGTGATCCGATGAGTCTGACCGTCATAGTGGGTGCCGCGCGTGGGATTGGGCGTGCTATCGCCGAAGAACTCGCCGGTGCAGACCCCGCGCGCGCCCTCCTGATTGCCGATGTCGACGCGGAACATGCGCAGGACGCGGCGCAAGCCCTGGCCGCACGGGGCGTTGACGCATCCGCAGTGAAGGTCGACGTGCGCGACCCGGATTCGGTAGCGGACCTCGTCGCACAAAGTTCCGCGGCTGATCGCGTCGCCATCGCGGCGGGCATTTTCCGCACCTCGCCGGCCCTCACCACGCCGGTATCCGAATTCGAAGAGGTCCTGCGGGTCAATGCCATCGGGTGCTTCCATGTCGCCCAGCAATACGCGGCCGCGATGGCGCGATCCGGCGGCGGTGCGATCGTCGGAGTCGCGTCGATAGCCGCACGCATGCCGCGCATGCGCCAAGCCGCGTACTCGGCGTCGAAAGCCGCACTGCGCCAGGCGCTTCGGGTGCTTGCCATGGAGGTCCTCAGCGACGGCGTCCGGATCAACACGGTCTCGCCCGGCGCTACCGACACCGAGATGATGCGGCAACTCGCCGGAGATCACTCCTCGGTCGCAGACCTCGCCGATGGCAGTCTCGAAGCCCTCCGACCCAGAATCCCGGCCGGACGCGTCGGCACGGCCCGAGACATTGCGAGCGTCGTGTCGTTCCTCTTGTCACCGGCCAGCGATCATGTCGCCATGCAGGACATCGTCGTCGACGGTGGCGAACTGCTCGGAATGTGAGGAGATGACCGTGATCCGCCTTGGGATCCTCGGCGCCGGCATCATGGGTCGACGAATTGCGGCGGCAGCCGTCGATACCGGCAGATTCGATGTGACGTCGGTGGCCGACGCGAACCTCGACCGTGCGACCGAGCTGAGTGGCGCATACGGTGCCGCCGGATATCGCACCATGGAGGAGCTCTTCGACGGGCCTCGAATTGACGCCGTTTACATTGGGCTGCCGCATCACCTGCATCTGCCCGCGTGTCTGGCCGCAGCGCGATCCGGCGTCCACGTTCTGGTCGACAAGCCACTGTGCAACACGCAGGACGAAGCAGACCAGATCGATGCTGCCGCAGCGCATTCTGCGAAGGTCTGGATGGTCGGCTTCAGCTATCGCTTCCGGTCCGAGTGGCGCCGTGCCCACGAAGCGGTGAAATCCGGAGCCATCGGCAAACCCTATTTCGTCTCCGACGTGGTCGTCGAGGCGTACCGCACGACTCCGACCTGGTATTGGGATCTTGCCGCCGGTGGCGGAACGCTCCAGCTCCAATCGCATCACGCTTTCGACCGGATCGGCTGGCTCCTTGACAGCAGGCCGAGCCGGGTCGCCTGCCAAGTGGTGCAGCTTCCGAGCGGCGCGGACAAGTCGGCGCAGATCTCCGCCGAGTACGCCAACGGCGCCGCGGCAGGGATCTCGCTGTCCTTCGGGCTCTCCTACAATGCCGCGCCGCGAACGCTGTTCGTGGTGCAAGGTGAGTCCGGGATGATCCACATCGACGAGTCGCGGACGCTGCACATCGCAACCGCCGATGGCGCGACAACCGAAGATCACTCCGCCGATGACTGGTTGCGCCGGGAACTGGCGGAATTCGCCGAAGCCGTCGACGGCACCGTCACCGGCTACCCGTCGATCACCGACGGCGTGGACGCCCTGCGCTGCGCCCTGGCCGCGGCACGCGCCGTCCGGCTGCACAGCTGGGTGGTTCCGGGTGAGTGATCCCACCGGCTCGGTGATCCGTGGGGGAGCGGTGTTCGACTCCGCCCGCGCCGCGATTGTGCCCGCCGATGTGTACGTGCGACGCGCGCAGGTCGTCGAGCCGTTCGAGCCCGCACGTACCGACACGGTGATCAACGCAACCGGGCTTCTCGTCACACCCGGATGGATCGACCTGCACACCCACATCTTCGCGGGACAAGACCTCGGAGTGGACCCCAATCTGCTCGGGCACCGCACCGGTGTCACGACGATGATCGACGCAGGTTCCTCCGGCGCCCACCTGTACGAAGCCTTCGCGTCGAGTGTGCTCCCGACCGCTATCCCGAGGATCCGCTCGTTTCTGAACGTGTCGAGCATCGGCACCACCAGCATCCTGTTGGCCGGGGAACTGCGGCAACTCGACTACGTGGACGAACGAGCCTGCATCGAGGTCGTCGAACGTCATCCTGACCAGATCATTGGCGTCAAGGTGCGGGCATCGGCGAACGTGGGCGGCGCCAACACCCGGGAGGCGCTGCGCCGCGCCCGTACCATCGCGGACGCAGTGGCCCTGCCGCTCATGGTTCATGTCGGGCCGCCGCCACCCAGCTATGACGAGGTGCTGGCTGTTCTGAACGCAGGCGATATCGTCACGCACTGCTTCACCGGTTACACGAGAACACCGATCGCCGACCCGGACCACGGCGACCGACTCCACGAAGCGGCCGTCGCCGCCCGCGAACGCGGCGTCCTTTTCGATGTCGGTCACGGCGGCGGAAGCTTCGACGCCAGGCGGGTCGCCGCCGCGTTGCGCGCCGGATTTCCGCCCGACACGATCAGCAGTGACGTGCACGCCTATGTGGATCTGCCGGCAGGTGGCGATGTGGCCCCTGTCGTGGCGGACCATCCGGTCGCCGAGACCTCCCTCATCGAGCAGGGTCTGCCCTTGGTGGCGACCAAGATGCTCGCCCTCGGCATGAGCCTGGAGGACACGCTGCTCCGAGTGACCGCAGCACCGGCCGCAGCGGCCGGGCTTGCCTCCCTCGGAGTCGGCTCGCTTGCACCCGGATCGCCGGCCGACATTGCTCTGTTCCGCGTCGAGCACGAGCCGATATCGCTGGCAGATCCCAGGGGGTTCGCGTTCACCGGTGACCGCGCATTGCGGGCCGTCATGACCCTGCGGGCAGGATCGGTCGTGTTCGACGGGACAGGCGGCGCTGGCGTATTGCCTAGGAACGAGGATGGGTGAGGACGTGGGGATGTACCACGACTTGGGATTGCGCTCGATTGTCAACGCGGTCGGGCCGGCCACCAGACTAGGCGGGCTGCCGCTGTCTGCGACGGTGCTTGCGGCAATGTCCGAGGCCGTGGCCGCCAACGTGCGCATGGACGAACTCGAAGAGGCCGCTGGTGCCGAACTGGCCCGGTTGCTCGGCGTGCCGGCCGTCTACGTGACCAGCGGTGCATCGGCCGCGCTGACACTGGCGGTCGCCACCTGCGTGGCCGGTACCCGTCCCGGTGCCATCGAGGCGCTCCCATTCAGCGCCGCGGGACGACGCGTAATAGTCCAGCACGCCCACCGCGACCCTTACGACCATGCCATTACCGCCGTCGGCGTCACCCTGACCGAAATCGGCTACCCAGGGTCGACCTACCCTGACGAGCTGGCCCGCGAACTCGACGATTCCGTCGCAGCCGTGCTGTGGCGACCCGGGCGCGAAGGCGAACTGCTCTCGCTACGTACCGTCGCCGAACTCGCCGGCAGTGCAGGCGTCCTGGTGGTGGTCGACGCGGCCATGGATGCCCCACCGGTCGACCGGCTCCAACAACTAGTCTCCGACGGCGCCGACCTCATAGCGATATCCGGCGGCAAGGCATTTCGTGGGCCGCACACCGCTGGACTGCTCTGCGGAAATGCCGACCTGGTGGCCGCTGTCGCGCTGCATCACCAGGACATGGACATCCGCGCTCAAACCTGGCAGCCGAGCGAGATCACCGGAGCCCAGCCCCTACGAGGTCGACACGGGCTGGGACGGGGCATGAAAGTCGGGCGCGAACAGATAGCCGGCATGCTCGCCGCGGTCCGCGAATTCGTCACAGAGCCCACCCGATGGGATGCGCACTACGCGTCCGAACTCGCCGACTGCGCGGCGAAACTCACGCAATGTCCGACGCTGAGTGTCGCCCACGGGCGAAATGATCATCTCAACGTCCCCGTGTTGGAGATCGGCCTTCCCGGCGGGCCACCCGAGGCCGACAGAATCGTTCGGCTGCTGGACGCGGGCGAACCACGCATACACGTCGACGAGGGTGCCGCCTGGCGCGGTGTGCTGACGATCAATCCGATGGGGCTGCACCCCGGCGAGGGCACGGTCGTCGGGCAGCGGATCGCGGAGATAATCATGTCTGCCGACCATACGGAGGGCCCGTGAGCACAGAATTCCGCCTTCACGCGCTACCGGCCGGCACACTGCCGATCCCGACCTGGGCTGCCATTTTCGGCGCCAACAGCACGACGCTGACAGATCTCGGCTTTTACGTCTGGATTGTCACGGACGGAACCACCATCGGATTGATCGACACTGGTCTACCTCTCGACCCCATCGAAGCCGCGGCTGTCAGCGATGAGAATCGTGTCTTCGACCAGGGCAGCTATTTCCGTCATATCCGGTTGCTTCCCGAATTGCTCGCCGACGTCGGACTATCGGGTGCGGACGTCGACTTCGTGGCCATTACCCAGACCGTCACTTACCACACCGGCGGGATCGACGCCGAGCTGTTGCCGCGCGCTCACTTCTACCTGCCCTATGACGGCATCCGCGAAATGCTCCTCGATCCGCCGGGTCATCCGGCCACCGAGTTCTACTTCACCGAAGGTTCCTGGTCCACATTGCGACAATTGGCCATCGAACGCCGACTACACCTGATCGACGGACCGGTGGAAATCGTGCCCGGCGTGCACATCGAAACCACCGGCGGCCACCATCCGGGCTCGGCCGCGCTCAAGATCCGCACCAGTGCGGGCCTGACCGGACTACTTGAGACTGCTTTCCTACAAACCAACCTCGAACGCGAGCAGCCCATCGGCATCGCCGAAGACATCGCCACCTGCCGTGCGGTGATCCGCCGCTACCGACGCGAATGCGACGAGGTAGTCGCGATCCACGAGCCCACCAATGCGAGCCGCTTCCCACTCGCCGGTTTCCGTGCCGTCTCCGCGGACAGAATGGACGCATAGGAGCTGCGATGGCAGAGGATGGAATTGGCGGGGTCAAATCCGCTCGCCGCGTGCTGGAACTGTTGGAACATCTGGCCGAACGCCCCGACGGTGCCACGTTCCCGCAGCTGCTCGAGGACTTGTCGTTGCCGAAAAGCAGCCTGTACGGACTACTCACCACGCTCGTGGACCAAGGCTGGGCATATCTTCACGAGCCGACCCGGCGTTACCGCATCGGTTTGCGGCTCTGGCATGCGGCGCAGGGTTTTTCGCAGTTTGACGCCCTGGCGCAGATCGCCCAGAAACACCTCGAGGCCGTGCGAGACGAACTCAATGAGACCGTGCAATTGGCAGTCCTCGAGGGCACCGACAACGTGTACATCACGAAGGTCGAATCGGACCACCCGCTGCGGCTGGTATCGCACGTCGGGGCGAGACTTCCGGCCTACGCGACTGGATTGGGCAAAGTGCTGCTCGCCTCCCTCGAACCAGACGAGTTTCGCCACCGAATGTCCACGGTCACGATGCAACCGTTCACGCACAACACGGTGACATCCGTGGAGGAACTCGACCGCCAGCTCGCCACGATCCGCGCCAGGGGCTACGGCGAAGACGAGGGCGAATACACGGTCGGTGTCTACTGCCTTGCCGTACCGACCTTCGGAGCGAACGGAGAAACCATCGCTGCGATGAGCTGCTCGGTGCCCAATGTTCGGTTCGGCGGAACCGAGCAAGAACGCGCGAAACTGCTCAGCTCGCTGACCCGACACGCGAAGGCGCTCTCCGAGGAGTTCGCGGCCCCATCCGCGCACCGCAGGTAATGCTCATCCGGCCGGGACGCCGCGCCGGATATTCAGCGCAGGGCGTGAGTTTCGCTGCACGGCTGCGAACCCGCCGGTCCCCCAGGGAGCTGTGCGAGGAACTGCGCGGCAAGGGGTCAGCAGGAATGGACCGGCCTGTCGCGGAGAATGCGGGTATTGCGGATCTGGTTCAGCGCGAGTCGGGCAAGCCGGGCGGGGCTGGTGCCACTGGTGCGGGAGAGCCGCAGTATCGCGTAGCAGGTCACGGCCAGGATCGCGAGCCCGCAGGCGGCGAGTCCGCCCCGGGCTCCGATGTATTCGACGAGGTACCCGATGACGGGACCGCCCGCCCCGGCGGCGCCCAGGACGGCCAGCATGTAGACGCCCATCACTCGGCCGCGCATGTCGTCGCCCGCCGCGAGCTGGATGGTGGTGTTCGCGGTGATCCCGAACGGTACGCAGGCCGTTCCGGTGACGACGAGCGCGACGCAGAGGGCGACCGTGCCGGGCATGGGCGCCGTGAACAGCAGGGTGGCGGCGATCGCCAGGGCCAGCGCGGTGAGATGACGGAGCCGCGTGTGCGGACGCCGCGCGGACATCAGCGCGCCCATCAGTGATCCGGCCGCGAGCGAGCAGGTCAGCAGGCCGTATCCGCCCGGCCCGAACGACATCTCCTTGGTGAACGCCACCAGTACGACCGGGAAATTGGCCGTGACGAAACCGCAGACACCGGCCAGGAGGATCGGCCAACGCAACTCCGGCCGGCGGCGGATCTCCTGCAGCGCCGATCTGACCTGGCCGCGCCGGCGCGGCGGCACCGGTGTGCGGAAGAGCCGCGCCTTGTCGATCACGAGCAAGGCGGTGATGACGACCCCGAAGGACAGCGCATTGGCGGCGAAGGAGTAGCCGATCCCGATGGCGGCAATCAGCACGGCGCTGACCGCGGGCCCGATGAGGGCACCGATCTGGAATACGGCGGAGTTGATGCTCACCGCATTTCCCAGATGCCTGGCGCCGACCATGTCGTGGACGAAGGCCTGTCGGGTCGGGTTGTCGAAAGCCGCCGCTGTGCCGGTGGCGACAGCGAGGATGAGGACCTGCCAATACTGGACGACTCCCGCCAGGCACAGCGTGGCCAGAACCGCCGAGCAGGCCGCCAAAGTCGTTTGGGTCGTCAGCAATATCCGCCGCTTGTCGACGCGGTCGGCGGCGAGCCCGCCGATCATGCTGAACAGGATCGATGGCGCGAACTGCAGCGCCGTGGTGATGCCGACGGCCGCGGGACTCCCGGTCAGCGTGAGGACGAGCCAGTCCTGCGCGACACGTTGTGTCCAGGCGCCGCTGTTCGACACGATCTGGCTGGCGGCGAAGATCCGGAAATTGTGGATCCGCAGGGAGGAGAACGTGCCGACGCGGTCGGGCGGTGTAGGTGTCGCCGGCAGTCGGGTAGGGATTGCCGTTGCCGTATCGGACGTCATAAGAGATGCCACATCAATTCCCGGGTCGGTGTGGTGATTTCAGCCAGTAGCGCTTGACGTGATCTATCGTCACCGACCGCCGCCTATTACAGGAGTAAATTGATAAAATTGGTGTGATTGCGTTCCGTGATAGGAGGGTGATGTACGACCCCGATCAGCTGCGAACCTTCGTCGTGCTAGCGGAGACGCTGAGCTTCACCCGCGCCGCCGCGGCCCTCAATATCGGCCAGTCGACGGTCAGCCAGCACATCCGGAAGCTGGAGCAGTCCGTCGGCCGGCAGCTGTTCGTGCGGGACACCCGTACGGTGATCCTCACCGCGGACGGCGAGAAGATGGTGGGCTTCGCGCGGAACATCCTCGCCACGCAGGAGCAGGCCGTTGCGTATTTCTCGGCGTCGGGTCTGGCCGGACGACTGCGATTCGGAGTCGCCGACGACCTTGCCCTCTCGCCACTTCCGTTGATCCTGCGCGATTTTCGGCGCCTCTACCCGCGTATCGATCTGGAGCTGACGGTCGGGCAGAGCGGCACCCTGCACCGGCGTCTGGAATCCGGGCACCTCGATTTGGCCTTCGTCAAGCACCACCCGGACAGTGGGGCGGCCCGGGTGGTCCGCCGCGATACCTGGGTGTGGGCGGGCACCCAAGGAACGGTCCTGGAACCGGACAAGCCTGTTCCGCTCGTTGTCTACGCGGCGCCGAGCCTGAGCCGGTCGATGGGTGTGCAGGCCCTCGAAGCGCAGGGCAGGCCCTACCGCGTCACCTGCACGGTCCGCGGTGTGAACGGCGTACTCGCCGCCGTGCGTGCCGGCCTCGGGATCTCCATCTTCGCGCGCAGCCTCATGCCGCCGGACCTGGTGGAGATGCCGGCGACGGCCCAGCTGCCCATACTCGGAGATATCGACTTCGTCCTGCTCACCGGCCCGCGGGCACCGGGCGAGGCCACCGAGGCGCTCACCGCAGCCATCATGTCCGGCGGCAGGCTCCGGACATAACCCGGGCGCCAACATGTTTCATTCCCAAAGCCCGGACCCTGCAGCCGCCGGTCGATGATGAACACCCAGGTGCCATCGACACGGACTACCGAGTGACTTCAGTGCTTTCGGACACGAGGTAGAACTTGAAGTCGGTGCGGCCGGCGGGGCCACGTTCCGGTGGGAGCGGGTGGTCGGTGAACCAGTCAAGGTATTTCTGGTAGGCGAGTTCGTTGGCGTAGTGCATTTCGGCGATGCGGTAGAACGTGTAGCCGGGCGGGATCTCGGCCGCGCCGCCGGACGTGTGCCGGACTGGTCGGAGGATCTTGTTGAAGACGATCCTGTCCAAGTAGGGGTTGGCAAGAAGGTCCGGCGCGTGAATGTTGAAGAGCCAGTCCTCGTATTCCTGTTCGCTGACGCCGGGGACGATGTCGTAGCCGACGAGAAGTTTGATGCTCACGGCGCACCTCCGAGGGTGGTAATGGTGAAGTCGAATGATTGCGCGCCGTCGCCAAATCCCTCCAGTCGAACCCGGTACGGCGCGAGATGCACTGCCGCAAGGTCGCGTTCGACCTCGTCGCGATTGCGAAGCGGTGCCTTGGTGAATCCGCGTGCGCGCTGCGCTTCGATCTCGCGGCGATAGATGCGCTCGGTTTCGTCGGCGTCGAGGAAGGATACGGTGCCGCGGATGAACACCGCGCGCGGCGGTAGGGTATCGATGTCGAAGACGTGGGGGTGGTCATTCGTCGCGCCGATAGCTGGTGTGCCGACCCATGTCACCAATGCGTGCGGGTCTCGATGCCATTGGGCCAATCGCGCATGCTGCCGGCGCTGCACGAGATCTACGGACCAGTCCTGATTGAGGAATGCCGTCATGGTCCTGCCGGTGAGGTGGCCGTGCCGGTCGCGCGAGACGACCTGCGCGAAGCCCGCTTCGTCGGAAACGAACCGACGCGCAGTCTGCTGGGCGTCCTCCAGCGTTCTGTCGACCATCGAATCGCTCACGTTCGTGTGCTCCTGTCGGCTGATTTCGTTCACGTCCGCTCCTGCGCCAGCGTGTTGGCGTCGAGGGCGATGATGCGTTCGGCCTGTCGCCGCATGGCGGCGTCAACCATGCGGCCGCTCGGCAGGACCGCCACGCCGGATCCCGCAGCCGCCGCGTCATCTAAGGCGGCCAGGACGGCGTGGGCGTTGTCGATCTCTCGCTGATCCGGTTGGAATGCTGCGCGGATGACGGGTATCTGCCGCGGGTGAATGGCGGCGCGGCCGACGAATCCGTGCGCCTTGCCGGCCGCACACGAGGATGCGAGACCGTCCAGGTCGTTGACGGCCGTGTACACAGACATCATCGGGGCCGGGAGCCCCGCGGCCCGCGCCGCGACGACTGTACGGGACCGTATCCAGGCGAGACCGTCCGGGTCGGTGATGCCTAGGTCGGAGCGCAGGTCGGCGTCGCCCAGACCGATCGAGGCGAGATTCGGAGCGTGTGCAATCTCGTGCATGTTCTCCACACCGACTGCGGACTCGATCAATGCGTGGATCGGCACGGCCGGTAGCCGCTCCGCGATCCTCCGCACCTGTGCGGTGGTTTCGACCTTCGGCACGCGTACGCCCGCGAGGTGCGCACGCCCGGCCATCGCGTCGAGATCGTCCTCGCCCCAAGGCGTATCGATGCCGTTGATGCGCACCACCACGGGGCAGCCCGGCCGGTCGGCCAGCAGCGCCACGGCAGCGTCGCGCGCCTGTGCCTTGTGCGCCGGCACGACGGCGTCCTCTAGGTCCACGAACACGACATCCGCGCCCGCGCTCATCGCCGTGCCGAATCGATCGGGCCGATCGCCCGGCACGTACAAGGCGACCAACGGCGGGTTTGGCGTCATCGATGGATTGTCCTCGCGTTGTGGCGATGTGTTCAGGGCTTCGGGCGGGCGTCAGGGCGGCGGATATACCGTCCGCGGGGCTGGCCGACTACCTTGCCTTCTGAGTAGGTGGCTTCACCGCGAAGGTAGGTGTCGGTCACGGCCGCCGTCATCTCGAACCCCTCGAACGGCGTGTACTCCTGCGACGACTCGGAGTCCGCGGCGTGGACGGTCCACGTCTTGTGGTCGTCCACCAGCGCGAGATCGGCGTCGTAGCCTTCGGCGATCGTGCCCTTGGTGTTCAACCCGAAGCGCTGCGCCGGGTTCCACGAGACGAGCTGGGCGATCGTTCGGTACGGCAGACCGCGCTTCCGGCCTTCCGAGACGAGCCCCGGCAGCAGGTACTCGGTGCCGCCGAATCCCGACTTGGCCACCCACACGTCATCGCGCGGGTCGCCGAACTTCACTTCGTCACGGCAGCACGCGTGGTCACTCGCGACCCACGACACGTCACCCGCGAATACGTGCTTCCACAAGGCCTCCACGTCTTCGCGCGGGCGGATCGGTGGATTGACCTTCGCACCCAATCCACTCGCGGTGTCGATGTCGGCCAACAGGTGGCCGATGGTCACCTCACGCCGGAAGTCGATGTGCGGGAAGGTTTTCGCCATCAACATGGCGGCCTCGATCGCCTTGCGCGACGACAGGTGCAACAGGTTGATCGTCGGAAGTGCGGTCTCGTAGGCCAGGTATGACGCGATCGTGACTGCGAGTCCTTCGGAATGCGGTGGTCGCGCGGCACTGTACGCGGCGAGACCGGACAGCTTCCCTTCCTCCCTGACGATCTTGGTGTAGGCGCGCATGATCTCGGCGGTCTCGCAGTGCAACGACAGCGAGATCTGGTCGGCGATGTCCGGTCGCTGCTGCCGGGCGGTCTGGATGGCGCGCATCACGAACTCGAAGTGCGCGACGTCATATGCCTCGCCGTCTTTGAGCATGAGGAATTTGGCTTGATCGCCGGAGGTTCCGTGCAATCCGTAGGCGCCGTAGAACATGAAGATTTTGAATGACGAGACGCCGAAAGAGTCGATGAGCGTGCCGATCTCGCCGAGATGCTCCTGGTTGATCGGCGCGACGTGGTAACCGTAGTCGATGTACGGGCGCCCCTCGGTGGCCGCGAGCACCTCCGGGAAGATGTCCGAATACGGCCCGGTTTTGTTCATGTAGTAGGCGCCGGTGCGGATGTATGTGATCCCGGTGGTGACGCCGCCCTGCGCCGATGCCTTTGATTCGGTGGCACAGTCGTCGCTCAGAGGGCCGTAGATGCCCCAGTGCTGGTGCGCGTCGACCGCGCCCGGGAATGCCAACTTGCCGCCGCCGTCCACCACCGAGGCCGCTTCGGAAGGGTCGATATGATCGGCGATCTTCGCGAACTTCCCGTCGCGAATGGCGAGATCCCGTGTCGGCACTTCATCGCGGTCCGGCCGCACCACTCGGACGTTCCGGATCAGTGTGTCATACGTTGCCATGTCCTCTCCTTGCTTTTCCTTATTCAGTCCGCGGTTCCCCCGGTATTCGACTTCAGTGGGGTGACATCTGCTGATCGACGGGCGACGCCTCCCACAGCTCGTGGTCGATTCCACCGAGATCGGCGACGAGTTCGCCGATGTCAGCCAGCATGTCGACGCGTCCGCAGCTGTCGCGGAGGGCGATGATGTCTGCCTCCGGCAATTGACGTGCGGCATTGTCGGTGAACTTCACACCGAGTTCGTCGAATGTGAGCGGGCGGTCGGGCCCGCCGCGGTTCGTCAACACTTCCTCGGTGAGGGTGCGACCGTCACGCGTCTCAACGGTCACGATCGCCGGGAACTGATACGGAAAGATCGCTGTGCATCGATCATCTGGGATGACGTCCACCAACGTCATCAGGCGACGGCGATACGGATCCCGGGCGAGTTCGTCGGTGAAGTCGGCGAGCCCGACGCCGAGACCGGAACCGCCGAGCAGGCCTGCCACCACCGTGTAAGGTCCGCTGAACTGCGCCATGTACGCGGTTTCCGGATTCCTCTTCACGTCGATCGGCGCACCGATCGTGCGATGCGGCGCTGCGGCGACGCGGAGTTCGATCCGGGTGATGTCCTCGGGACGGACGCCGCGCTCGCGAAGTCGAATGGCGGCGTCGATTCCGGTGTGGGTGAAGTGGTTTGCGGGGTAGGGCTTGAAGAAAATGCCGGGCACGAGCCAGGTGTCACCGAGTCCGTCTATGACGGCGGCCTCGTTGATGCGGCTGCCGTGCAGCCACGCTTGGAGGAACCCGAACCTGCCTTCGAGGACGGTCGGCGGCCCCGAAAAGCCGTATCGGACCAACTCCGCTGCGGCGACACCGGCCGACGCCGCCCACCCGCAGTGCATCCGTTTGACCGTTCCGCCGGTGCGGTTCGATTCAAGGATCCCCGAAGCCATGGACGCGGCGACACCGATGGTGTTGACGATGTCGGTTTCGCTCATGCCGTGCAGCAGAGCCGCCGATACCGCGGCGCCCATAGTGCCGCAGATCGACGTCGCATGCTGACCGAACTCGAAGAACGTGGAATTGCCTGCCTCCTCGTCGAATCCGGCCATGCCGAGTCGAACACAGACCTCGAGGCCGACGGCGATCGCTGCCGTCACCTGGGCTCCGGACGCACCGGTAGCCTGACCGGCCGCTAGTGCCGCAGGGATCACACTGGCACTCGGATGCAGCACCGATGGCAGGTGCGTGTCGTCGTAGTCGAGAGAGTGCGCGAGAACGCCGTTGACGAAAGCCGCCGAGCGGGCCGGGAGGCGCTCAGGCACGCCGATCGCTGTTGCCCGGGGCGTGCCGCCGCCATCGCGGGCCCATCGGCGTGCGGCGCGAGACGTGTCGAGACTGCTTGCGGCGACGCAGATCCCGATCGTATCCAGGACGCGTTGCCGCACGCTTTGCGTCACCGCTTCAGGGAGGCCGAGGCGCCGCGCCGTGACGGCGAATCCAGCGATCCGCTGCGCGAGTGTCCCTGGGGGTTGTGTTGCCATCGGGTGTCCTAGGCCGCGGTGACCGCGAGCGGCCGCACCGGCGACCCCGTCGCTCCGACGATCTTCAGCGGCACCAGCACGAAGGTGAACTCGTGGACTCCTGCCGCGGCCAGGCCCTCCAGGTCCAGCGCCTCGATGACGTAAATGCCGGCGTCCACCAGCAGCACGCGGTGCGCCGGTAGCGCGCTGTGGCCGGCCCCCGCGGCGAGGTGCTCGAAGGCGATCGTGTCCGCTCCTGCTGCGTGCACGTGCCGCCCGGCCACCCATTGCGCGCCGGCCTCACCGATCCCCGGCACGCCAGAGTCCTTGCCGCGGTAGACGTCTGCGCCGTCATCGAAGTGCCGACCCCAGCCGCTGCGGATCAGCACGATGTCGCCGTCGCCGACCGTCGCGCCGGCGAACCGTTCCGCAGCGTCTAGGTCGCTGGGTGTGATCTCGTAGGCGGCCGGACAGCCATCGGGAGATCCGAGCGCCGCTGGCACGTCCAGCAGGACGCCGCGCCGGATGATCGGAGCCACCGTGTGGACCCCGAGATCCGTGTATCTGCCGCCGATCCCGGCCGCGACCGCATCCGCGCCCCCGTGCAGCTTGCCGTCTTGGGAGACGTGCGCCAGCGCATCGATGTGCGTGCCGACATGGGTGCCTGTGACGATGACGTCGTTGGCGGCGGACCCACCATCGGCTCGCACCATGTCCCCGTGACGACGCGGCAACGAATGCCAGAACGCGGGATGATTCGGCGACTGCGGCATACCGTTGAAGAGCGGTCTGCCTAGATCGATCACCGTTATCCCGCGGCGTACCGCGTCGAGTAGTGCGTCGCTCATCTGTTGATCCCGCCCTTCATGCCACTGCGGCTTCGTCCCGGAGCGCTGCGATCTCCGCGTCGCTGTAACCGATTTCGTGGAGAATCTCGTCCGTGTCCGCGCCGAGGGCGCGCCCGGTGAACCGGATCGAGCCCGGAGTCCTGGACATCCGCCACATGACGTTGTGCATCAGCATCCGGCCGAGATCCGGATCGTCCACCTCTTTCAGCATCTCGGTCGCGCGGATGTGCGGGTCCTCGACGATGTCTCGCGCGTCATAAATGGGTGCGATGGCCGCGCCCGCTTCCTCGAATGCCGCGAGCACCTCGGCCCGGGTGCGGGCGCCGATCCACGTCGAAAGATAGCCATCCAACTGGTCGACGTGCTCAACCCTGCCCCGTCCGCTTGAAAACCACGGTTCATCGATCACTTCGGAGTGGCCGACGAGTCGCAGGACGGTCTCGGCGATGCGCTGCGCGCTGGTCGACACCGCCACCCACGAGCCGTCTTTCGTCTGATATGTGTTGCGCGGGGCGTTGTTCGTGGAGCGGTTGCCGTGCCGCAGCTCCACGATGCCGAGCTGGTCGTACGTCATAGCCGCGGGCCCGACGGCCGTCATGATCGGTTCCAGGATGTTGATGTCGATCACTTGACCGCCGTCGCCGCGGTCGCGGACTCGCAGGGCCATCAGGATGGCACTCGACGCCGCGATCCCGGCGATGGAGTCGGCCAGCCCGAATGAGGGCAGAGTGGGCGGGCCGTCCGCGTCGCCGGTCATGGCAGCGAAGCCGCTCATGGCCTCGGCGAGGGTGCCGAAGCCCGCGCGCGCGGCGTACGGGCCGGTCTGCCCGAACCCGGTGAGCCGCAACGTAATCAGGTTCGGGTTGTTGGCCGCCAGGTCCGCGGGGTCGATGCCCCATCGCTCGAACGTTCCGGGACGGAAGTTCTCCACGACAACGTCTGCGGTCTTGGCGAGTCTGCGGAAAGCCGCGGCACCACAGGGCGTGGAGAGGGACAGCCCGAGAGTGCGCTTGTTGCGGCTGATTTCCTTCCACCACAACGGGACTCCGTTCTTAGCGCGGCCATGCCCGCGCATCCCGTCGCCCGCAGTGGGGTGTTCGATCTTGATGACATCCGCGCCATAGTCGCCGAGGATGCGGCAGCACAACGGTCCCGCCAGGATGGTCGAGCAATCCAACACTCGGATTCCATCCAGGGGAGGGCGGAGTCCCGCGTGGTCGGCGGCCTGTGGAGATGTCGTCATGAACCGGCGCTCGCAAGATGCTTCGACGGAGGAGGGTACGGTCCCGACCAGCCCATGCGCCGGGAAACCTCTCGGGCTGCGGCGAGGACGAGTTCGGCATGCGCGGCGACGGTCGCGTCATCGAATCGCCCGACCGGACCACACACGCTCAGCGATCCGATCACCCAGCCGTCCGCCCCGAAAACCGGCGAAGCGACCGACCCGGCGTCGTGCTGCCGTTCGCCGAGCGAGACCGCGTAACCGCAAGCCTCGACGTCGCGGAGTTCGTCACGCAGCCGGTCAGGGTCTGTGATCGTCGCCGGCGTCACCCGTGTAAGACCGCGCTCGATGAGCTCCTCCTGACGCTCAGGCGGCAGGAAAGCCAAGATCGACTTCCCACTGCCACCGGCGTGCAGGGCGTGCGGGCGGCCGAGTTCGACCGTCATTCTGATGGATTGGCGGGACTCGAACTGGTCGAGGTATACCCGGCTGTCACCGACAAGCTCAGTGAGAGTCGTTGTCTCATCGGTCTTATCGCGCAGAGCCTCGAGAACTGGACGTGCGGCCCGGCGCATGTCCAGGTCGCGGAGCGCACGCGCGCCCAAGGCGGTCGCACTGGGGCCGAGGCGATACGAACGCGTGCCCGGGTCGACCTGGAGGAACTTCCGGGACACGAGAGACTGAAAGATCCGGTAGACGACGGCCTTGCTGACATTGAGCTCGCGCGCGACTTCGCTGACGCCCAGCGATGCGGGGCCCGAGATGAACGCGAACAGTACATCAGCGACTCGATCGGCGGTCGTCGTACCACCCGTTGACGTTGAATGTTCCGTCAGCGTTGTTTCGCTAAGCGAAACAGCCTGTTGCTGTCCCAACGTGCGAGCCTCCTCCCGAGTGCTGCCAGCTGTGTGTCAGACCAACTTCTCGCGAAAGAAATCCCCTGTCAAGTAGGGAATTTGGTCTTGACCCGGCTTGGCTCTGATGCCAGACTCGGCGAAACAAGCCGTTTCGGCTACCGGTACACGCGGACCAGCAAGACTCCGGCCAAGCATCCGCGCTGTAGGGAGGTGATCGAGCGACTCCTCGACGCCCCGTGTACAGGCACGGGGCGTGCGCCCAGCGCGACGCCACTAGTGATCCGTCCATCGGGTTCGAACAGAAGGGAACCGACTCGCGATGAAGAAGCATCGCACGACATTTGCGGCACTCGCCGCATGCAGTTTGGTGATCGCAGCCTGTAGCAGTGCCGGAACGTCGACCGGATCGAGCAGCACCGCACCGCCGAGCCAGTCGCAGGGCTCGGGTTCTTCGTCTGCTGGGGGAGGCGGTGAGACGTCGGCGTCAAGTGCCTCGCAAGCGTCCACCGAATCCAGCGGAAGCACCGCGTCGGGCTCCGGTTTCACCGGCGAGCCGTTGAAGATCGGGTTCCTCGACACCATGACCGGTGCGAATGGCAACGTCGGACAGCTTGCCTTGCAGGGCGCGCAGATCGCTGTGGACCAGTGGAACGCGCAGGGCGGCGTCCTCGGGCGGAAGATCGAACTCGAAGTCAAGGACGAGGAACTCTCGCCGGACAAGACCGTCCAGCACATGCGCGAGTTCGCGTCGGAGGGCATCAACCTCGTCACCGGGTTCACGTCGAGCGCCGATGTTCTCGCCGCGAAACCGCTCGCCGAACAGAACAACCAACTGATCGTCACGGCCGGCACTACGGACACCTCGCTGACGACCACACAGCACAGCAAGAACGTCTACGAGGTCGCGGCAAACGTCCACATGATGAACGTTGCCGCCGCGCACCTCGCGGCCACCGAGTGGAAGGACACGAAGGTCTGGGACGGCGTCGCTTACGACTATCTCACGGGCCATGATGCGTGGAACGAGTTCGGCAAGTTGCTCGCCACGGCTAACCCGAATGCGAAGACAGGAAAGACGGCGTTCGTTCCGTTCACGGCTACTCAGGACACCCCGTTCATCAACTCGCTCCTCGCCGGTAATCCGGATCCGCAGAGTTCCGCGTTGTACTTCTTCCTCTTCGGCGGTGGCGCCGTACAGTTCGCCAAGCAAGCACACCCGCTCGACCTGTTCAAGCAGTACAAGGTGGTCGCGGGTATCGGGGCGGGCGAAGAGTTCTCGTCGGCGTTGGGTGCGGAAGGACCCCACATCTACTACGTTCACGACTACTTCTACCAGGGCTACGACAACCCCGTGAACCAGGCGTTCATCGACGCGTGGAAGAAGCTTCCGCCCTTCCAGGGCCTGAACCTGTACGGTCCGCACGAATGGACCTATGAGGGCTATACGGCGATGCTGGCGTATCTCAACGCCATCAAGACAGCCGGCAGCACAGAGACCGACGCGGTGCGCACCGCGCTGTCGTCGATCGAGTTCGACAGCCCGATGGGCAAGGTGAAGTTCGATCCGTCGAACATCCTTGCGGCGCCTGTCACCGTGTGGCAATGCCAGGGCGACTCAACGGCGCAGTTCGGGTACAAGTGCTTCGGTGCCGAGTCGGTCGGGCCGGACGTGACACTTGCGAAGTGACAGCCAACCGTAGGTGAACGAAGAGTGGAAAGGAGGCGAATCGGGCTGTGCTTGGATCGGTCTTCGCGGGCATCGGCGATGGGTTCTTGCTGTTCCTCATCGCGTCCGGCCTGACATTGATCTTCGGCGTCATGCGGATCTTGAATTTCTCCCACGGCGGATACTTCATGCTCGGCGGGTACTTTGTCTACCAAGCAGTTGCATCCGGCAGCCCGATCTCGCTTCCCCTTCCGCTCTTCGTGCTCGCCGTCGTCGGCGGGGCACTGGCTGTCGGAGTCGTGGGGATAGCCACCGAACGATTGATATTCCGGAAAATCTATCGATTGTCCGATATTGCGTCCTTGCTTGGAACGTTCGGCCTCCTCCTCGTCATCGAAGGGGTCGCCGAGATCATTTGGGGCGTCAACCCCATGTCCGTCCCGTTCCCAACCGCACTCGGCAGATCCATCGTCGTCGGCGGCGTACGGGTCGGGACCTATTCGATCGTGCTCATCGCAGTGGGAATTGTTGTCGCGGTGGGGCTTTGGGCGCTGCTGTGGCGGACCGCGTTCGGGGAGCGGGCCCGCGCGGTGGCCGAAGACCGGTACGTGTGCGAATTAGCCGGGGTGAATACCGCGCTCGTTTCGACGTCGGTCTTCGCGCTCGGCACGGTTCTTGCGGGACTTGGCGGGGCATTGGCGACACCGCTCATCGCACTGACGCCCGATGTCGCGACCGCCTTCATCATCGAGGCGTTCGCCATCGTCATCGTGGGAGGCCTCGGCTCGATATCGGGTGCGATGATCGCCGCTATCGGGTTCGGCGTGGCCGACAGCCTCGCGATCACGTACTACCCACCGCTATCCGGCGTCATTTTCTTCATCCTGATGTTCGTGGTGTTGCTTGTTCGTCCGCAGGGGTTGGTGAGCAATGCGCGCGGTCTTGCCTGAGCGCCGAGCCGGCGAGGCGACGGTGCTTGGCTTCGCCGGCCCACTGATCGCCATCGCGGTCGCGGTGATCCCGTCAGTCGTATCCGGGGCGACCATGTTCCTGATGGAGCAGGTCCTCATCCAGATCCTCTTCGCGACCAGCACCAACTTCCTCTTCGGGCGTTCCCATATGCCATCGTTCGGCCAGGCGGCATTTTTCGGAACCGGGGCCTATACCGTGGCGCTGTTGTATTCGCATGTCCCCGTGGCCGCACTGCTCCTTCTCGCAATGGCCTTCTCGGCAGTCTGCTCGGCGCTGATCGCTGCGGTGAGTGTCCGCACCCGTGGCATTATCTTCGCCAACGTCACGCTCGCGCTTGGCCAGGGGATGTATTTGCTCGCCTTCAAGACCAGCTGGGTCGGCGGCGAGAACGGGATACCCGGAATCACGGCGGGCTCTTTGTCGACGCGGGGGATCTGGTACCTCACGGGTGGCGTGGTGGTTGCGGCTGTTGCGGTGTGCTGGGTGATCTACCACTCCCCGTTCGGTGTCACCCTGCAGGCGCTGCGCGAAGACGCCGTACGGCTGGAGTTCCTCGGCGTCCGAGTCGGGCGGTTCCGCCTCGCGGCGTTCACGCTCGCCGGCGCGGGTGCCGGTCTCGCTGGCGGCCTGTTCGCGTACACCGCTGGGATAGTCACGCCCGGAACGATGTACTGGACGCAATCGGGCTACCCGATTCTCATGATCCTGGTGGGCGGGATGGGCTTCTTCTGGGGGCCTGCCGTCGGGGCGATCGGAGTTACGTTGCTGCTCAACCAGTTGTCCGGACACCCCGGCTGGGACCTCGTCATCCTCGGCCTTGTCCTCATCGGAGTCCTTCTGTTCGCTCCCAGAGGGCTCGTCGGGCTATTCGGATCGTGGTTCGGGCGATTGTCGCAGAAAGGCTTGGGGGTGACCGCAGGTTCTTAGAGGACCCCTCGGTAAGCGTCCAGGTCCGGTGGATGCCGTTTTCCAATTGTGTTGCACACTTCGAAAGGGCGTAATGGCTATGAATGAGTTCGGTGATGATCTTGCGGCGAAAGCCGACCGCTATCTGGTGCTGTGCGAAGAGCGCCGTCTGGATGAGGCGGCGCGGTTCCTCGCCGCCGATCCGGTATTGACATTTCCCGGGCCTGTTCGCTTCACAAATCTGCGCGATATGGTCGCCGACGCCGCCGAGCGCTATCGAGAAGTGCGGAAGCACCGAACGACGTACATCGTCGGAAAGCGGGTTTCCGATGGTCGCGACGTCGTGATATCGACGGGGACGTTGGACGGCATCGCGCTCGACGGTACCGAATTCAAGAACGTGCGGTACTCCGACATGTTCGTCTTCCGTGATGGCCTCATCGCAGAACAATACGTATTCAATGATCTTGCGGAGTCTGGTTCGGCGCCGAGCTGGGCAGAGCGCCATCGCACGAGTACAGCGAGCTCATGACCGGCGCGGCGCACCGACATCGATCGTCGCTTGAAGTCAGGTGACACGGTGAATCGTCGAGCACTGAGGAATGTCGGGTGCATCTTCGGCCCGGGCCTGGAATTTCGCCCGGGCGTGGACATCGTCATCGAAGACGGCCTCGTTACCGAGGTCGGAGCCGGTGCCGCCCGCGACATCGGTGACGACGCAAGCGATCTGGTCGCCGTTCCGGGGCTGATCAACGCGCACACCCACCTCGGTGATGCGGCTCTCGCCGGTCGAGGCAATGGCATCGATCCTGATGCGCTGCTGTGGCCACCCGATGGACTGCGACATGTCTGGATGGCGGACGTGGGTCGTGAAGCCGTCGTCGCAGGCATGCGCGATGCCGCGAGGTCCATGCTCGCAGCCGGCACCGTGGCGTTCGCCGATTTCCGTGAGGGGGGCGTCGACGGTGTCGGCCAGATCCGTGAGGCTCTGGACGGGCTGCCATTGCACGCCATCATCTTTGGGCGTTTTGGCAGCTTTCCCCTGCACTCAGCATCGGCCTTGCTGCAGAACTCCGATGGCATCACTGAAGAGCAGCTGTGCGAGATTGACACGGTTCTCGATGTGGCTGAAGGGTTCTCGCCGTTGTGGGCGAACGACACGACCGATCGCGGTCTGGCGCAGATCGCGGACCGCGTCCGCGCGAGATCCGGTCGGCTTGCGACACATGCCGGCGAGACTCCGAAATACCGCACGTTATCGATGTCGCGGACTGGTGCCGGCGATGTCCAGCGGATCGCGAGGTACGTGAAGCCGGACTTCATCGTGCATATGACGGCTGCCACGCCCGCCGAATTCCGGGTCCTAGCCGACGATGACATCCCGGTCGTCATGTGCCCGCGCACTCAAGCGTCGCTCGGCAACGGTATTCCGCCAATGCTGACTGCCCTGGATTGTGGTGTGACCGTCGCCCTCGGTACCGACAACGCGATGGTCTCCTCTCCAGACATGTTGGCGGAAATGACTTTCTTCAGCCGTGCACTGCGCGCCGAAGCCCGGAACGCGCGACGACCTACCGCTGCCGAAATGCTCGCGACGACGACGACCGCTGCCGCACAGGCCCTCGGCATCTCGTCCACGCACGGGCACATCGGCCTCGGGCGTCCGGCAACCTTCTTCCTGCTGGACATGTCGTCGCCGCGGCTTCGGCACTTTCTCGACCCGGTCGTCGCGCTCGTCACAGCCGCCGAGTCGGGTGACGTTGCCGCGACCTTTGTCGATGGGGCGCTTGCCCATGCTTTGCCGCGATGGCAGCGGAGGGCAGCGGAATGAGCGCGCCCGGATCGGTCCTCGCCGAACTCGTGGAGGTGTGGAAGGAATACAGCGGGAACTGGGCGCTCCAGGGCGTGACGATGACGGTCACCGAAGGTCGGGTTCATGCCTTGATCGGGCCGAACGGTGCTGGCAAGAGCACGCTCTTCGGGGTGATTTCGGGCGAACACCGGGTCAGTCGCGGATCCATCGAAGTTCTCGGCTCTGGTGCGCACCGGCGGCCCGCGCAGCTGGTACGGGCCGGCCTCGCCCGCGGATTCCAAGTGGCGCGGGTCTTTCCGACCATGACGGTGCACGACAACGTCCTCGTCGCCGTCGCTGCGGCACGTCGGGAATCGGCCGTGGTGTGGCGTCCGCGGTACAGCAGACAGGTCACCGGAGCGGCTGCCGATTTGATCGACGCGGTCGGCCTCGGCCGGATTCGGGCGACGCCGGCCGGGATCCTGGCTCAAGGGGATCGGAAGCGCCTGGAGATCGCGATGGCCTTGGCCTCGCAGCCGCGGCTCCTGCTGCTCGATGAGCCGACTGCCGGTATGTCGCAGGAGGAGACTGACCAGACGGTCGCACTCGTCGGCCGCCTGTACCCGGACCATCACACCACGGTCCTGATCAGCGAGCACGACATGCGGGTCGTCTTCGCGCTGGCTGACGAGGTCACGGTGCTGCATCAGGGGACGGTCCTGTGTACGGGCGACCCGCAGACCGTTCGGGCCGACCCCCGCGTCATCGCCGCGTACCTCGGTGAGGAGGGCTAGATGACGGAGGCAATGCAGCCGGATCCGGCTCGTACCCAGAACCCACTTACAGTCAGTGATCTCAACGCCTATTACGGACGGGCCCAGGTACTGTTCGATATCGCGATCGAGCCGGTGGCAGGAGCGGTGACAGCATTGCTCGGACGCAACGGCGCAGGCAAGACGACGCTGCTCAAGTCCATCGCAGGCGCCGCGGACGTCCGCAAGGTCGGCGACATCCGGTTGGACGGCCGGTCGATTGATGGCCTGCCGGCGCACGAACTCGCCGGCCACGGCGTGGTTCTCGTGCCGGAAGATCGCCGCATCCTGGGAAACCTGTCGGTCCGCGGGAACCTGCGTCTGGGCAGGCACGCTGCGTTGCGCGGGAAGCGCGAACCGATGACGATCGACGACGTTGTCGAACTCCTGCCGAACCTCCGCGCCCTGTTGGACCGTGGCGGCACACGGCTGTCCGGCGGTGAGCAGCAGATGGTGGCCATTGGGCGTGCCCTGATGGGTCGACCGAGCCTGCTTCTGATGGACGAACCGTCAACAGGTCTGGCACCCGTCGTGCTAGACGACCTACGGGCAGGGATACAGCGCCTCGCCGAGAAGTCGTCGATGACGATCCTTCTGTCGGAACAGAACTCCGCGTTCGCACTCGGTATCTGCGCGCACGTTGTCATCATCGATCGAGGCCGCATCGTCTTCGCGGGCACGCGGGATGAATTCGTGACCGACCCTGAACTCGCGCGGAAATACCTGGCCGTGTGACCGATGGGGCGCGGCAGCGGGAACGGCACGATTCTCATCACCGGCGGTGCCGGCGGTATCGGTCGAGCTACCGCTGCGGCGCTACACGCGGCAGGCTTCGAGCCCTTGGTGATCGACATCGCCGACGGTGTCGACGCGGCCGATCCGGCTTCGGTGCGTGCCTTCCTCGACGCGTCGGCCCCTTCGACGCTCCGCGGCATTGTCGCGTTGGCAGGCGCTGCCGGTGCCGGAGGCGTGGACGAGACCGACGTCGATGGCTGGCATTCCGTCATCCGCTCGAACCTCGACACCGCGTATGTCGTTGTGCGCGAAGGGCTTTCCAGGCTGCGTGCCGTAACCGGCGATCGGAACATCGTTCTGATGAGTTCCGTGAACGGTCGCAACGGCGGTAACACCCTGTCCGGCCCGGCCTACGCGACCGCCAAGGCCGGAATCATCGGCCTGGCCCGTCACTTCGCGCGCACGCTCGCGCCGGATGGGATCAGGGCCAACGCCATTGCGCCCGGCCCGGTCGAGACCGCCATGTATCACCGATTGTCGGCTCGGCAACGTGAAGGTCTCGTCGCGCAAATACCGTTGGGCAGGACCATTGACCCCGCTGAGGTGGCAGGGGTCGTCAGCTTCCTGTATTCCGGCGCCGCTCGATCCATCACCGGGGCGGTGCTCGACATCAACGGCGGCCTTTGGATGGGCTAAGACGTACGGGAGAACTGCGCGATCGGAGGGAATGGCGGATGCCGAAGATTTGGTTTCAAAAGCACACGATTCTGGGAAGATTCCCGTGGTTGGATGCGGCGTACGACGCGCACTTCAAGGCCTTGCTGCCTGAAGACACAATCGTGCGCCAACAAGGATTGCCGGGCCGCGCGTTTGCGGATGCGCTGCCGGTGAACTACGTAGAGTTCGGCCAGGCCGAAGCGTTCTTCGGCTGGGAATTCGCGCGGCAGAGCCTGGAAGCGGAACGCGCAGGATACGATGCCTATGTCATCGGGACCAGTCAGGACCCGGGCCTCAGCCATGCGCTGTCGCTCACCTCGATTCCCGTGATCGGATACGGTCGACAAACATTCTCATTGCTGGCATCCCAGCGCATCCAGTTCGGCATCGTCGGCTTCATTCCGGCGCTCGAGGCCCCCATCTCCGCGAACATGCGCACGCAGGGTGTGTCCTCCTCATGCGTGGGATTCGAGTACATGCCGGGCGCCAAGGAGGTGATCGGCGATGCGTTGGCGAACAGCGGAGATGTACGTGAGCTGGTCAGCCTCATGGACCGTGCGGCCGAGAAGCTGAAGGCCCGTGGAGCGGACGTCGTCGTGTGCGGGGAGGGTCTGGAAAACGAGCTGCTCTGGGCAGCTGGTGTTCGTGAGACCGGAGGCCTGCCGGTCATCGACTCGAACGGGCTCACGGTCGTCATGGCCGACGCGTTGGCGCGCGCCCGGGCTGCGAAGGTGTGGGATGTTGGCGCGAACTCCTACGAGCGACGGCGCCTCGCCCCCAGCGTCGTGCGCCATCTGCAAGAGGTGTTCATGCCCTGAGCCACCTTGTAGCGGTACACGGATCCAACAACAAACCAAGTAATGAACGAGGTGCGATTCTGATGGTCAAGGGCCCTGGTGGAGTCACCGAAGAAGAACGCGAGAACGGCATCGCGTGGGTGAACGACTACCTGCTTCTCTGCGAGCAGCGCAGATTGGAGGGCGCGTCTGCCTACCTGGCCCCGGGCGCGAAGCTCACGTTCGCGGGCGGATTCATCTATTCCAATCTCACCGATATGGTCGCCGACGCGGCGCGACGGTACAAGTGGGTCAGGAAGAACAGGACGGACTTCGACGTCTTCACCAATCTCGACGAGGATATCGTGGTGGTATCGCGCGGCACCCTCGAAGGGCAAAGCCTCAGCGGGCGCCACTTCTCCGGCATACGCTATCAAGACAGGTTCGTGTTCCACCACGGAAAGATCATCGATCAGCAGGTTTGGAACGACCTCGGCGCGTCGGGTGTCCTGGATCCATTGGCATATCTCTACGAATTGCATGCCTCGGATCGCGTCGGACATTGAGCGTGGTCGGCAGTAGCGCTCAGGAATAGAAGAAGTCGGTCGCGAAGTGGAAAGATCGCTACCTTCGAGAATCCTGCTTAAGAACGCATTCGGCGTTATTTTGCCGGATCTACGGATCGGCCGTGATCTCTCCGTGTACGTGGTCGAAGGCAGCATCAGAGGAATCGGAAGCCCGAACACATTCCCCGAATGCGCCGAAATCGATGTCTCCGGCAAGCTGATCGCACCCGGGTTCATCAACTGTCACACCCATATAGAAGATGCGGCGTTCCCCGAACTCCTCTTTTCGACACCGCCGGGTATCGATGTTCTCTATGCGCCCGGCGGTCGGCGCCATCGGTTGCTTCGCGAACTCGACGCGGAGCAGTACCGGTCGGCGGTATCCAGGGCCGCGGCGCAGATGCTCGCGTCCGGCACCGTCATGGCGGCGGATTTCTGCACCGGTGGCGCTGACGCGATCGTCGCCCTGCGCTCCGCGCTCTCCTCGTCGCCGATCGAATGGCTGCATTTCACCGGGCACTCGACGTATCCGGTGCAGAGCGCCGAGGCCCTGTCGACGAATTCCGGGGATCTCGATCCATCGGTCATGGAGGACATCGCGGCCGCACTTGACGTCGCGGACGGCTTCGCACCGGTCCACGTCAACCACACGACGGATGCGGGCCTCCGAGCGATCTTGAGGCTGGTCCGTGGAACTGCCGGGAAACGCTTGGCCACGCACTCTGCCGCATCGATCGAATACGACGAGTTGTCTCTGCGCCATACCGGTCGGGGGGAGATCGAACGCGCGACCGGCATTCTCGAGCCGGATTTCCTGGTCCACTTGACCTACGCGGACGTGGCCGATCTGACGCGCGTGCGGGATGCGGGGATCGGCGCGGTGATGTGCCCGCGAGCCATGGCCTGCCTAGGCAGGACGTCACCGCCGTTCTTGGTCGCGGTCGATCTGGGCCTGATGGTCGGACTCGGCACGGACAATGCCATGACCTCCACTCCATCGATGCTCGACGAGATGGGCTTTTGCGCACGGGTGCAGAGCGCCTCGGCCGAGGCACGCCGCCGAAGCATTCACGCGTCATATGACGCGTGCACCATCGGCGCGGCGCGAGTACTGGGGGTCGCGGACAGGCTCGGTTCGATCGAGCCGGGAAAGGATGCGACATTCGCCGTCTTCGACATGCACGGTGACGGATTGCAGTCATCCACGGACGTCATCGCGTCTCTGGTGCTACGTGCGTCCCGCGCCGATGTCGCGGGCGTGATGATTCGCGGCCAGATTGCTTACGGCGCACTCGGCCTGGCGTGCGCGGCTTGACGCGCAACGCGTGAAGGGCCCGCGATTCCGCATCACCGACGACTGCCGGAAACGTCTCGCGGCGCCGGCACCGGCCCGTCCTTCTTCGCCGTCCCCGCAGTTCGCCGCTCACCCGGACTTGTCGACGATGCCGTTGCGTTCGACCCCGAGGTCGCCCAGGCCCACCAACATGCTCTCGTGTAGCGCGTTCATGAATCCTCCCGGGTTTCGTAGAGGGTTCTCGCCGGAAGTGGTGTCGCCGCAACTGATCTCGACAGGGCGTCGGAGGGAGGAGCCCCCGGCGGGCATTACAGGCCGATAGCCGTATCCCGGCGGCGGCGAACAGCGTCATAGCCGGGGAGCACGGCACACCGCGAGCGCGGTAACTCGTTGGGCCGGTGAGTGGATCGCGAAGTGGGTCCGGAAGTCCCGGCGGCGCAGTGACGTTCGGCCCTAGCGGGCCGTGCGGCAGCAGCAGTGTCCTGGATGCATTGCCGTCGAAGGAGGCCCCAGATGTGGGTGCTGATGTCGTCGCCTGGTGCGGTGTTTCCGGCCGCGGGGCGTTATGTGCACTGGGGTGTCGTCCAGCTCTCGCTGACGAACCTGCTGATCATCGCGGCGATGCTGGTGGTCTTCGTGCTGGCACTGCTGCTGCCCTTTCCGGGCGGCCGTGAGTCCGAGCGGCGGGAGCGGTCCGGTGTCCGGCGCTGAGGCCGGCACGGCGACAGGCGCTGCGACCGGCGCTAACACCGGCACCGCGACCGGCACGGCCACCGCCCCGCGCAGCTGGACGGTGCGGTTCCGGCACTGGCTCACGCGGGCGGTGCCCGAGGGCCAGTGGCTCCCGGATCGGCAGCCCGCGTACGTGCGGTCGTGGGTGTACGTGTTCGGCGTGGCCACGCTGGCCGCGTTCTTGGTCGTGCTGCTGTCCGGGCTGGTGCTGACGCTGGGCGGGGCAGCGTGGTGGCACGTCTCAAGGGTCGGGCACTTCGTCAACTCGACCCACCTGTGGAGCGTGCAGTTGTTCTTCGTCTGCATGGTGATCCACCTGTGGGGCAAGTTCTTCATGGCGGCGTGGCGCGGCAAGCGGGCGCTGACCTGGATCACCGGCACCGTCGCATTCGTCGGGTCGATCGGCACCGCGTTCACTGGCTACCTGTCGCAATCGAACTTCGACTCGCAGTGGATCTCGACCCAGGCCAAGGACGGGCTCAACTCGATCGGCGTGGGCGCCTATTTCAACGTCCTCAATCCGGGGCAGATGCTGCTGTGGCACGTGATGTTGCTGCCGTTGGTGGTGGGCATTCTGGTGGTGCTGCACATCGTCCTGGTCCGCAGGCATGGGGTGGTGCCGCCGTTCGACGCGGAGCCGCCGGATGACGTCGCCGCCGCGCAAGCGTCCAACGTGCCGCCGCAGCGCGAGGCAACAGAGCGAAGCGAGGCAGCGTGATGAGCAGCACAGCCCGCCGCGGCCGCACCCCGGATTCGCACCTCTTCCCGACCCGCCCGTACGACCTGGTGCGCGAATTCGTCATCGCCGCAATAACAATGGTGGTGCTGACCGTCGCGCTGGCCGCGGTCTTCTCCTCGCCCGACGAGCACGCGATCACCCTGTCGGCGTGGGCGAAGGCCGCCCCGGCCGACGTCATCGCCACCGCGACCGCCGAGCTCGCCGGGACGACGACGAGCGCCGGCTACGGCGCCCCCTACAACACCGCCGCGGAAGGGCAGAAACTCGGCCCGCTCGCGCTGCAGAGGTGGGCCGGCGTCCGGATTCCCGTCGACAGCGCGAACGACCTGGTGATCAGTCCGCTCCGGCAGGCCGCCGCCGGCGACCAAACCTTGACCACCGCTCTGGCCACCTGGACCTCGGCCCCGGCGGCGCAGCAGGCCTCCTGGGCCGGCGACTACAGCGACGCGCTGGCCGAGGCGCCCGATTCAGACCCGGCGAAGGTCGCCGCCGGCAGCTATGGGCCCGTCCCGCAACTGGCCGCCAGCTACCTGTCCCTGGCCCGCACCGGCGCGCTGCAGAGCGAGCTCACCTCGGGCGCGTTCTACCCCACCGATCAGACCAAACCTCTGCTGTTGCTGGCCGACGGCGCCTACCTCGAGGACCAGGCCCGCGCCGAACACCTCGGCGGTGACCAGTGGGGGATGATGAACGAGACCGGCAACTACCCCGGCCAACCCTGGATGTGGTTGTACACCTTCTGGTATCAGATCCCGCCGTTCTCCACGTCCGGCAACGCGGATGCGCTGGTGTGGGGCGTGATGGCGGTGCTCACGCTCGGCCTGATCCTGCTCCCGTTCATCCCCGGCCTGCGCGCGCTGCCCCGACACCTCGGCGTCCACAAGCTCATCTGGCGCACGTCCCGCTGATCCGGCGCGCCCCGCGCTGGGCGGCTATCCGGTTCGCGTCGGCGCCGGCGAGTGGGTCGGCGCGCGCCGCGTCGTCGGTTCCGTCCCGGGTATGACGGATATGACGATGTTCGTGTCCGCGCCGTGTGGGGGTGGCCCTACATCTTCCGCGGTAGGGAAAGACGCATCCGCGGGCCGATGTGCGGGCGGCCCGGCGGGCCGCACCATGGCGCCATGGATGAAACAGATGCCCCGATCATTCTGGATCGGGTGACCAAGAGGTTCGGGTCGCTGACGGCCGTCGATTCGCTGAGCCTGCGGATTCCGCGCGGGCAGATCGTCGCCCTGCTCGGGCCGAACGGCGCGGGCAAGTCCACGACCGTGTCGCTGCTGATGGGCCTGGCCGCGCCGGACGGCGGCGAGGTCTCGGTGTGCGGTGAGCGGCCGGGGGCGGCGGTGTCGCGCGGGCGGGTGGCGGCGATGTTGCAGGACTGCGGCCCGATGCCGGGCGTGCGGGTGGCCGAATTGGTCGAGCTGACGCGCCGGATGTACCCGGCGCCGTCGCCCACGGCCGCGGCGATCGAGGTGGCCGGCCTGGCGGACATGGCGCAGCGCCGGGTCGATCGGCTGTCCGGCGGGCAGCTGCAGCGGCTGAAGTTCGCGCTCGTCGCGGTGGCGGACCCGGAGTTGATGCTGCTGGACGAGCCGACCGTCGCGATGGATGTGCAAGCGCGGGCGGGGTTCTGGTCGGCGATGCGTACCTACGCGGCGGCCGGAACGACGATCCTCTTCGCCAGCCACTACCTGGACGAGGTGGAGCGCAACGCCGATCGGGTGGTGGTCATGGCACACGGCCGGGTCGTCGCGGACGGCACACCCGACGAGGTCCGCGCCGCGGGCGGGGCGGCGATCGTGCGGTTCCGCCTGCCGCAGCCGGCCGCGCTGCCGAGGCTGCCCGGCCGGGTGACCTTCGCCGACGGCTGGGCCAGAGTCGACACCGCGGACCCGGATCTGACGGTCCGCATGCTCGCCGCCAGCGACGTGCCGTGGCGCGACTTGCGGGTGTACCAAACAAGTTTGGACGAGTCGTTCCTCGCGCTGGTCGGCACCGACGGCGCGGACGGCACTGCAAAGGAGATGGCGTCATGACCGGCTACTTCGCACGCCTCGAGTGCCTGCGGATGCTCCGCGACCCTCGATACCTCGCCCTCGCAGTGGTCGCACCGATCGGCTTCTACCTGCTGTTCGCCTCCCTGTTCGGCGGCGGGATGCCGGGGCGGCTGCCCGGCACGGTGGAGATCATGGTGGCGATGGCCGCGTACGGCGCGATCTGGGGCGCGCTGTCGGCAACCGGGCCGCGGATCGCGCACGAACGCGCCGGCGGCTGGCTGCAGCAGCTCCAAGCGATGCCGGTGGCCGCCCGCCAGGTGATGGCCGCCAAGCTGGCCGCGGGGATGACGGTGACGCTGCCCGCACTCGTTCTGGTGTGCCTCACGGCGGCGGTCGTGAAGGGCGTCCGCCTCGACACCTGGCAGTGGGCAACACTTCTCGCCGTGATGTGGGTGGGCAGTCTGCCGTTCGTGGTGATGGGGGTGGCCATCGGGTTCGTGGTCGGGGCGGAGGCCGCCTTCCCGCTGAGCTACGGCCTGTACATGGCCATGGCGGCGCTGGGCGGCCTGTGGGTGCCGCCGGCGCAGCTACCGGCCGCGCTGCGGCAGCTGGCGGGTGCGCTACCCAGCTATCGGCTCGCCGATCTCGGATGGCGGATCGCCGCCGGCAGTGCGCCCAGCGCGGCGGATGTCGCGATCCTCGCCGCATGGACGGCCGGGCTCGGGTTGCTCGCCGCGCTGGCCTACCGCCGGCGGCCGCGCCGCCGTCTGGGCTCCGGCCCGCGGCCCGGCCCGCGCCGCCGTCACGCTTCATCGCCCGCGGCGGCATGATGGCCGTGTCATGACCATGACTCGCGTAGCCAGAACGGATCTGGCGTTGGTCGGCGGCGGCGCCGCGTTCGGCTGTGCCGGCGCGTGGGTCGAGTTGCACTACGCGACGCGGGCGGTGCCGTGGCCGCCCGGCGCGTATCTGCTCACCCTCGCGGCGGCCGTGCCGCTGCTGTGGCACCGCCGCCGGCCGGTGCCGGCCGCGGTGGCGTGCCTGGCCTGTGTCGGCGCCTACCACTGGGTCGGCTATCAGGGGCTCGCGCCGGCCGTGCTGGCATTTCTGGTCTGTTACGCGCTGGGGGCGTACCAGCCCCGCTTCGGATTGGCGTACGGGCTGGCGGCCGCGGCGTTCGTCTGGGTGGTCCTCGCGCTGCCTCCGCACCGGCTGCCCTGGTACGCCGTCGACGTCTCGATGCCCGCGGTGACGTACGCGGCGGCCGCCGCGGTCGGCGCCGTCGCGCGCCGCGGCCGACTCGAACGCGAGGCCCGCGTCCGCGAGCAGGCGACCGTCGCGGAGGAGAGGCTGGCTCGCCGACTGGCCGAGGAGCGCCTGACGATCGCCCGCGAGCTGCACGACGTGCTCGCACACACCATCGCGGTCGTCGCGGTGCAGTGCAACGCCGCCCTGGACTCGCTGTCCGACGATCCCGCGGCGGCGCGCCGGGCGCTCCACCTGGCACGTGACGCGGCCAAGCAGGCGATGCCGGAACTCCGCGCCACGCTCGGACTGCTCCGGGGCGGCGGCGATACGCCCGACCCGCGCCCGCAACCGACCCTCGCGCAGCTGCCCGACCTGGCGGCGCAGGTACGGCGCAGCGGTCTGGACGTCGACCTGAGCGTCGACCCCGACCTCGCGCAGACCCCCGCCGTGGTGCAATTGACGGTCTACCGGATCGTCCAGGAGGCGCTGACAAATGTGCAACGCCACGCCCGGGCCCGGCGGGCGGACGTGGCGATCCGCAGGGCGGCACACGGACTGACCGCGCAGATCGATGATGACGGGATCGGCGCGGACGGCGCGCCACCGGGTTTCGGGTTGACCGGGATGCGTGAGCGGATCGAAACGCTGAACGGCACGTTCCGCACCGGCCGCGGCCCCCGCGGCGGCTTCCTGGTCCGCGCGGAATTACCGTGGGACACCCGATGATCAGCGTGCTGATCGCCGACGACCAACCGCTCGTCCGCGCCGGATTGCGCACCGTGCTCGACCGGGCGGAGGACATCCGCGTCACGGGCGAGGCGTCCGACGGAGCGCAGGCCGTTCAGCAGGCCCAGCTACTGACACCGAACGTGGTGCTGATGGACGTGCGGATGCCCGGCATGGACGGCATCGAGGCGACCCGGCAGATCGTCGCCACCCCCGCGCTGGCCGACACCCGCGTGATCGTGGTGACCACTTTCAAGCAGGACGAGTACATCCAGGGGGCGCTCCGTGCCGGAGCGAGCGGTTTCCTGCTGAAGGACGCCGAACCCGACGAGCTGCGCCACGCCGTGCGGGTGGTCGCCGCGGGCGAGGCGCTGCTGGCGCCCAGCGTCACCAGACGCCTGATAGCCACCTTCACCCGGCAGGTCGCCGCCCCGGCCGTCGACCGCGACCGCCTGGCACAGCTCACCGAGCGGGAACGCGACGTCGTCGCGTTGGTCGGTCGGGGCTTCAGCAATGACGAGATCGCCGAGCAGCTCGTCATCAGCCCGGCCACCGCCAAGACCCACGTCTCGCACGCCCTGACGAAACTGGCGGCCCGGGACCGGGCGCAACTCGTGATCTTCGCCTACCAGGCAGGGCTGGTCTAAGCCGGCGGGGCCTCGTCACGCAGGTAGATGGCCATGGTGCGGACGGCGGTGAAGCCGACGGATTCGTAGAGTGCGCCGGCGCCGGTGGGGTTCGCCGAGTCGACGCTGAGGTCGGCGGAGTCGAACGTGCTGAGGTCGACGGCGCGCTGCAGGGCCGCGGTGATGCAGGCGCGCGCGAGCCCCCGGCCGCGGGCCTCCGGCCGGGTGCCGATCTGCCCGAAGTACAGCTCGCCGTCGACCCACTGGTAGGTGAGCGCGTACGCGAGAACATCGTTGCCGTCCAGCCACAGCGCGGAGGTTGCCGGCCGGAACGTGCGCGACGCCAACCGATCTCGCCATCCCGCCGCCGATTGCGGGGTCGATCCCCAGTGCCCGGCGAACGCCGCGTTGTGCGCGGAGCGCAGCGGCTCGGCCCATTGTGGTTGGTACATCGTCACACCCGGATCGACCGGAGCCAGCGGCGCGCCCGGCAGGTCGCGGTGCATGTCGGTGAAGTAGCGGGCGACGCGATAGCCGCGGCGCTCCACCAGCGGCCGGACCGGGTCCTCGCCCGGCCGGCCCGGGACGCGCAGCCGTAGCGGCGCACCCGGATGGCGGTCCGCCGCCAGTTCGCGCGCCCGCGCCTCCATCAGGTCCATCAAGCGCACGCCGATGCCGCGGCCGCGATACCCGGTGTGCACACCGCCGTCGAGATATGCCTGCGCGAACCGGTTCTCGGCGAGTTCCGCGCCGATCCGGAGCTGCCCGTAGCCGACCAGCAGCGCCCCGTCCCACACCGCCCAGCTGTCGCGCTCCGGGTCGAAACCGGGTTCGGCCAACTCCTCGGCGAGATCTTCCGCGGAGTAGAACTCCTCCGTGCCGTCGGCGACGGCGAGCAGGTCCGAGAGTTCGGCCCACCGCGGCGTGTCCGCGGCGGCGATCGCCGACCAGCGCAGGGAATTCGTCATGGCGATGATTCTGCCGGATCGTCACCGCGCCTCGGATCGCTGACGAACCCAGCTGCGCGGCAGCAGACCGGGACCACGTCGAGCGGGCGCGTGGCGGCGGCTCTACCGTGGACCGATGAACGCACCGCACTTCCCGCATCTCTTCTCGCCGCTGGCCGTAGGCCCGGTGACGCTGCCGAACCGCATCGTCTCCTCGGCGCACGACACGGTGATGACGGACCACGGCCGTGTCTCCGACCAACTCGTCGCGTATCACCGGGCGCGTGCCGAGGGCGGGGCGGGGCTGATCATCGTGCAGGCAGCCGGGGTGCACGAGACCGCGCGCTACACCAGCCATGTGCTCATGGCCTCCAGCGACGCGTGCATCGACGGCTATCGCAGGATCGCCGACGCGGTACATCCGTTCGGCACCAAGCTGTTCGGGCAGCTCTTCCACCCCGGGCGGGAGGTGATGGACCTGGCTGACGACGGCTCCACCCAGGTCGCCGTCGCCCCATCGGCGACTCCGCAGGAGCGCTTCCACGTGATACCGCGTGCGCTTACCGGGGGCGAGATCCGCGAGATCGTCGCGAGCTACGGCTCGGCGGCGCTGCGCCTGGAGCGCGGCGGCCTGGACGGCGTCGAGATCGTCGCCAGCCACGGCTATCTGCCCGCGCAGTTCCTCAATCCGCAGGTCAATGCGCGCACCGACGAGTACGGCGGATCGCTGGAGAACCGCTGCCGATTCCTCATCGAGGTCGCGCGTGCGGTCCGCGTGCAGGTCGAGCGCCGGATCGCGGTGGGCCTGCGCATCTCGATCGGCGAGCGGGACCCGGCGGGCCTGGACGAGGAGACGGCGCTGCATGCCTGCGTGGCGCTCGCGCGCGAGAACCTCGTGGACTACGTCAGTGTCACCGTCGGCACGTCCGCGAGCCTGGCCGGGTCGGACCATATCGTGCCGGACATGGCCTGGGGCGCGGGCTACGTCATCCCCGAATCACGGCTGGTGAAGCGCCACCTGCGCGAGAACGCCGGCGAGCTACCGGTTTTCGTGGCCGGCCGGATCAACCAGCCGCAGGAGGCCGAATACTTCCTGGCGGCCGGCGACGCGGACGCGTGCATCATGACCCGCGCGCTGATCGCCGACCCGACCATGCCGATCCTGGCGAAAGCCGGCAGACTGGACGACATCCGCGCCTGCATCGCCTGCAATCAGGCGTGTATCGGCCACTTCCATACCGGGCATCCCATCTCGTGCATCCAGCACCCCGAGACCGGTCGAGAACTGAAGTACGGCACTCGGATTCGCGCCGCGAGCCCGAAGAAGGTGCTGGTGATCGGCGCCGGGCCGGCGGGAATGAAAGCCGCGGCCGTCGCAGCCGAACGCGGCCATCGCGTCACCCTGTGCGAGGCGGCGGGCCGGGTCGGGGGACAGGTGCTGCTCGCCGAGAAGCTGCCCGGACGGTCCGAGTTCGGCGGCGCCGCAACCAATCTGCTGCGCGAGGTGCAGCGCGCCGGGGTCGAGGTGCGGCTGAACACGGCCATGGACGTCGACACGGTTCGGAGCGAGATGGCTGACGCCGTCATCGTCGCGACCGGCGCCGCGCCCTACCGGCCGCCGCTGGAACTCCTCGGCGAGCCGGTCATCAGGGATGCGTGGGAGATCGTGCGGGGTGCCGAACTTCCGGCGGGGCCGGTGGTGGTCGCCGACTGGCGCGGCGACTGGATCGGCGTCGGCGTCGTGCAGCTGCTTGCCCGCACCCATCGCGTCACCCTGGCGGTGAACGGCTACGGCGCGGGCGGCGCCATGCAGCAATACGTGCGCGACATGGCGCTCGCGGCCCTGGCCCGCGCCAAGGTGACCGTGATCCCGCTGCTCCGGCCGTACGGGGCCGATGAGGACACTGTCTACCTGCAGCACATCCTCACCCAGGAGCCCGTCGAGATCCCCGCCGCGGCACTGGTTCTCGCCTACGGTCACCGGTCGAACAACGACCTGGTGCACGGCCTGGCAGCGGCGGGCATCCCGGCTGTCGCCATCGGCGATTGCCGCACTCCGCGTACCGTGGAGGAAGCCGTCCTGGAGGGCCTCACCACGGCCAGCGAGATATAGCGGCCCGCCGCAGCAACAGAGAACACACAGCAGAGCCCCCACAGCGAAGGTGCATTCCGGATGACGACAGCCCCGACCCCCGATGCGACGGCCCCCGACGTCTCGGCCGCCGGCACGATCACGATCGGTGGTGATCTCACCGTCAACCGGCTCGGCTTCGGCGCGATGCGCATTACCGGGCAAGGGATCTGGGGCGAGCCGGACGACATCGACGAGGCGAAGGCGGTGCTGCGGCGAGCCGTCGAGTGCGGCGTCACCCTCATCGACACGGCCGACTCCTACGGCCCGCACGTGAGCGAGAACCTGATCCGCGAGGCGCTGGCGCCCTATCCGGCGAACCTCGTCATCGCCACCAAGGGCGGCCTGGAGCGGCCCGACCCCTACAAGTGGACCGACAACAGCAGCCGCAGCCATCTGCGGGACGTCTGCCATACCAGCCTGATGCGCCTGGGGCTGGAGCAGATTCCGCTCTACCAATGGCACCGGCCGGACCCGAAGGTGCCGCTGGAGGATGCGATCGGCACACTCATGGAGCTGCAGAAGGAGGGCAAGATCAAGCATCTCGGTGTCTCGAACGTGACACTCGATCAGCTGCAACAGATTTCGAGTATGACGACGATCGTGTCCGTGCAGAATCGCTTCAACATGGGCACCCGCGGCTCCGAGGCGATCGTGGACTACTGCGCGGCGAACGGGCTCGCGTTCATCCCGTGGGCGCCGATCCACGACTTCGCCGACACGCCGGCCGTTCGCGAGATCGCCGAACGGCACGGTGCCACCTCGCGGCAGCTCGTGCTGGCCTGGCTTTTGGCACGCTCTCCGGCGATGCTGCCGATCCCCGGCACCGGCTCTCTCGCGCACCTGGACGAGAACCTCCGTGCTGCGTCGATCGCGCTGACCGAGGAGGAAGTCTCGGCGCTGACCCGGGCAGCCAGCTGACCCTGGCGGCGCCGGTACCTGCCGCCCGCGCCCGCGCCCTCCGTTCCGGGACCTCCGTAGGGTGTGAGTGCTGCAGCGATGTGCCCGATATGTCCCAGTTTTATGCACACTCCTCTGCAGGATTCACACCCCATTTCGTCGGGTGTGCATCCTGCGGCAATGTGCCCGATATGTCCCAGTCTTACGCACACTCGAAGCAACGGTTGGGGGGTCGCGAGCCGGCGCCCGCTGGATCCTTGTCGTCATGCACCAACGTCAGTACCCAGGCTCCCGATCGCGCTTGCTCCGATCCTGTCAGGGGATCAGATTGAGGGATGCGACGTGGCGGGGGCGTACCACGGTGAAGTCTCTCCGGTTTAGGGTCGCGACCGTTGTTGCGGCGAGATTCTCGGCGACGGTGATCACGCTGGCGTCGACCAGCCCGAGTCCCAGGTCGGCGTAGGCTTCGATCAGCTCGATGCAGCGGGTGTAGTCCGCTACCGTAAGATCGACCACCTTGAGTTCGCCGGTGATGATCAGGCGCAGGAACCGCGCTTCGGCCGTCGGCCCTAGGGTGTGTCTCCTAATAGGCGTGCCCAGACGATGCAGGCTGACAGGATGACCGCTGCCCGGTAGGTGATGGCGAGCTTGTCGTAGCGGGTGGCCATGCCTCGCCACTGTTTGACCAGTGCGAAA